>OICD01000937.1_pt1 | contig 13917 bp, 16 predicted proteins | sample 1581161 | NCBI WGS metagenome assembly OICD01 (sample SAMEA3882546, study PRJEB24775) | human gut metagenome | biome: human-associated habitat; feature: intestine environment; material: feces | place: Netherlands | collected 2009/2010 | reverse complement strand
ATTTTGCGGTACTTTTTTCATTTCAGCTATTGACTTTTGTTTGCAGGACTCCATTTTGGGCCAGCTGTTCCTGCAGAAATGCAAGCAGCTGGCGATGATTGTGTTCAAACTGCTCCTGAAAGGGCTTGCTCAGGTCGTAATTCCAGTAGCGGTAAAACAGAAGCTGGAACAGCGAATGCTCGACCTGCGCTGGCATCATTTGCCGGAGCAGCTTGCCATACTGCCGGATCGCTGCGTAATCGGCTTTCACAAAGCGACGGGCGTCTTTGGGGAAATTCTCATAGAACCAGTCGCTGACTCGGATGCGGCCTTTTCCAAAGTGACCGGGATAATCCGTGCAGAGAAAATACTCGAAGTCCCTGCCTCGCCGCCCTGCATCCACTGTGAATGGGTACAGTCGGCAGGCACGCGGACGATGTGCATAGACGCTGCAATGATTCCCGTTCAGAAAAATGCAGTGCTGATCCTCGCCTGCGGTGTTCAGCAGGAAAATCGGGAAATACGGTTCCAGCGACATGGGGTGCGCGTACTGCGCACAGATATCCTCCGGTTTGAGGGCTAGCCCTTCGCTTTGAAAATGAAGTGCAAGCTGATAAACATCGTATGGCTCCAGCATGACCTTGTTTTCCACATGGCGGCAGCAGGTGCTGCACCGTTGGCATTGAAACGCGATTTTTTGATTCCCGGAAACCGGGACGATCTGTTCGTTCATAAAACCTCCTATGGAAAAACCGCAGCCACAAAAACTGTGGCTGCGGTCGGCGGGACCGGCGGCGATCAGACGGGAGATCGCCGCCGGGTGTTCATTCATGCAGCGACGGCCATCAGAATTGATGCCGCAACTGCCGCTTGAAGCGGAGAAAACTTCACATGATAGTGCGTATTCAGCGTTTCAAACTTTGCTTCCTGTTTATTTTGCATCTGAATGGACGTGACCAGCGAGGTCAGAATGAACTGCCCTTCGTGGTCGATGAGCGCGCTGCTGCCGACCTTTAATGGCCGGAGCAGACGCCCGTGGAGCATCCTTGTGTGCTGATCCTTCATTTTGTCGCCTCCTTCCCATCTCCACGGAACCGCAGATAGGCGGAATACAGACTTTTGAGCATTCGGCGCACACGCCGCGGGTCGAGATTGTACCGCGCGGCGATCTCCGCAATGCTGTACCCATGCAGGCGCAGCAGCGCAAACGCAGCCTGCTGCGGCGTTCCGCATTCTTGCAGCTCCGAGAAGAAATATGCTTCGGGCAGCTCCGCGTCACAGACGGTCTCTCTGCGGCCGTAAAGCGCACAGTAGGCTTCCTCCGCCTGTCTGCGCCGGCTCTCTCCGCGCTTCCATGACACGATGCTCTGCTGCATCGCACGGTAGGCAACGGTGGAAAACGAAAAGCGGCGCAGATGGGCATGGGAACAATAGCGTTCCACGGCACGCAGGTAGCCCATAACGGCAAGATCGTAATATTCGCCAGGATCATACCGCTGCTCCTGCAAAAACGCATAGACCAGCTTGTGATTCTTTTCGGCAAATCGCATCTGCCGTTTGCTTAGCGGAGCAAGCTTTGTTGATAGCTTTTGTTTAGAGCGGCAGCTCGTCGCGTTCGCCGTCAATGACGCTCGGATAGGAAAAGTGGTCGCCGTTGTCGGCAAGCTCCAAGGGAGCCGTGCCGGTGAGTGATTCCACATCGGACTTGTAATTCTCCACACGCTGTGCCAGAAGCGATTTGACCTGCTCTTTGAAATTTGCTGCATAGCTTTTAACGGCCGCAAGACCTTCCCCCTCAAGATCCCGTACCTTTCGGAACGTGGCAACACTGTAGGTATAGCCACCACTTTCCGCGCGCTTCAGACCGATCTCCACGATGGCGGAATAGCTGGGGCGCCGGCGGGCGACAAAGGCGAGGTTCATGAAATCATTGAACGGGCGAAGGCTTGTGGGCGGCAGGGAGAGCTGCAGCGGAAGATACTCGCCGCTGCGCAGCAGATAAATCTGCCGCATATTTTTGCAGGCTTTTCCGCTGCCGTTTGCCGTACTGCCGAATTGGTTGAATGCACAGGCTGCGCAGACGCCGCCCGGTTCACCGTAGCCCTGCTTGCCGTCGAAGGACTGGCAGAATGGCGGCACGTTGTCGTCGTACTCGCTGCCCTCCGGCCAGTAGGCGTTGGCAAGATGGTGATAGAGGATCACGCCGACGAGCTTGCGCTCATAGTCGGGGTTGTCCGGGTCGTCGCTGCGGATCTCAAACTGCAGATTCCCGCCGCCGGGGATCTTGACCCGCTGCATGGTCAGCTGCAGGCCGTCCATATCGTCGGCAAGATCCTCGCTCGAAAAGTCGCTGTCCAGAGCTGTGGGAAGTACAAAATTCTGATACACATCAACTGCGGTGTTATTCTGAATACTCATAAAGAAAACTCCTTTTCAAATTTTACTGTCTGCCGTTATGCGGCAAGTTTTGTGACCTGTGTCTGATTGATCTTTTGCAGCAGCAACGGCGACATCGTCATCACGCTGTAGCCGATCTCCTCCAGTTTCGTCGCGCGGTCGTAGCTTTCAACATCCTGGCTGAACCGCGTGACGGCGTTTGCAAGACCGTAGAGCGTAAAATCTCCGTCCTCGATCAGATGCTGCAAAACGCCCTTGCCTTCTTCTTCTAAGATGCCGAAGCTGGAACCGGCGAGCTTGACAAGACCGGGCAGGTCCTGTGTGTTGAGCTGCGCCTGCTTGCTTTCCCGCATCCGCTCCAGAACCGTCGAGAATCTGGCTTCGTCAACGGCAGCGCGCACAGTGTCCTGAATCTTCAGGACAAACGCGCGATCCTCCGCGTCCAACGTCTGCTGGGAATAGAGGGCGAAGTTTACATCCGTGGTGTTCACGCGGCCGATGTGCGCCCGGCGGGTGCCGGCTTCGTTTACCACCATGCCATTGGAGCACACCAGCCGGTAAATGAGCGGCTGAATGTTGACGGCTCCAAGCCCTGTCTCGCTGTTGGAGATCATAATGCCCGCCTGCACGATATCACCGGGAACCACCTCTGCCTGCAAGCGCGGATTGACGACCTTCAGATACATCCGGTCGTCGGTGATCTCGCAGCTTTCAAAGCGCGCGCCCTCCATTTCGCCAATGATGGGAAGAACAACGCGGGCGATGTCCAGATTGTCGATGCGGCGATAGCGGTTGCTGAGAAACGCTCTGGCCTTGCCGTCCATCGTGCGCAGCAGCTTCTGCTCCGGTTCTTTCTGGAACCAGCGGTTGACGTTGTAGCTCAGAAGCGCGGGATCGCGCTGGAGCATCCGGTCATAATACTTGCTGGGAATGTCCAAATAGGTGCCGATCTGCTGGTGTGCGGTCTGCTGAATTTCCAGCGGCTCGATCTGGTCGATACCCTCGCGGTCGAGCACACGGATCACAGGGCTGTCGCCCCAGGTATCCATGTACAGACGGTCGGTTGCGACCAGATAGTCTGCCTTTGCCTCCTGCTGGCGCAGGATCTCGCGGCTCACGTCCTGAATACTGCGTCCGCTTTTCATTCGTGTTTTCGCTCCCTTCTAAAAAATTACCATGATACGGCGATCTCACTGTCATGAACGCTTGCGGACAGGCCCTCGCTTTCCAGTACCTGTCCCAGACGCGGCCAGTAGACCTTCGGCGGGAATGCGGTCAGATGCTCCTGCGGAACATCCCGCGTGTCGTCGTCTTCGTGGATACACACGCTGCCGTCTTCTTTCAGCGTCAGGCTGCTGTGGCCGCGGGAATCCAGATCGGCGATCACACGTTCCAACACTTCACGTCCTTCTACGTCATACCAGACCTGCGGATCGACCGGCTGCTGGTTTGGCGGCATCGGCGCATCCATACGCGGCTGCACTGGCACGACCTTCAGGAGATTACAAGAGAGATTCCCATTGCGGTCGATCTGAACGTCCGCATAGTCATATTCTTCAATACCATACACGCGGATGCGTCCGGTGCCGCCCTGCATAACGAGCGCAGTTGGGTTCCCGGTTGTCCACTCCCAGCGGGCGCTCGGATAGACCGACTTGAGATACGCAGAGATCCGATGGTTGACGTGCCGCAGCAGAAGCTGCATGGCGTCGGCATTGGTCTGCGCCGTACTGTAAAGCGATGCTTCCCGCTGCCGTCTGGCGTCGTGTTCCTTCTTCCGGTATCCGCGGATGGAATCCCACGCGGGCTGAAGCTGGAACATGACCACCCACAGACCCCACGCCGTAAAGGTCAGGAGCAAAAGCGGGACGAGCCATGCGCCGCGCACCAGCGCCAGGATCGCAATGACCACACCGATCAGGACGGAGACACTTCCCCATAGAGGACTGGATCGTTTCATAAAATTAAGCCACCTTTCAAAATTCTTTCGATAAAATAAAAAAAGAGGAACCGCACCGACGAATCATTTCTGAATCATCTGGTGCGGTTCCTCTTCCGCTGCGCCGGCGTTATTCCGGCAGTTCCTCCCGGTCACCGTCGATCTGTTCGGCGGTGACTGGAAAAACCTCTGTTTCATTCTGTACTGGACGGACTGTTTCCCGCTTTTGCGGAACAGGCGCCCAATCGTCCAATCTGAGCTTCAAGCGTTTATCCTTTGTGATGCCGTCTTTTTTTGTGAACTCTTCCAACTCCAACGTGCCGCTCAAAAAGATAAAATCGCCGTTACTCAATGTACACTTTGCAAGCCGCTGCGCCATGTAGCCCCATGCCCACACGTCAACAAACTGTGTGTGCCGCTGTGAACCGAAGCCGACATACTCGGCTACGGAAAAGCGGACATAGGGTTCACCCTTGGTGCTGTGCTGCAATTCCGGGCCTTGCGTGATCAGCCCGATGAGACTCGCTTTTGCCATAACACTCCTTTCTGCCACCGGCATGAATATCTATATAAAAAATGCCGGCAGCGACATCTACCCCTTGCGGGCAAATACCATGCTACCAGCACTCAAATACAAACCTGACCAACGTGTGCAATGTGAGAAGCCCCACGCACAGACCATACGGTCTGCGTTCCGATGAACTGCACAAATATCAATTACATGAGTATAGTAGCACAATATATTGTAATTGTCAATTATGTTAAAACTATATATAGATTTCGCGATGGACGAAGAATACTCTCTACTTATAAAATAGGGCGGCAATACGATATTTCTGCAAAATACAGAAAAAGCGGCCGCAGATCTGCGGCCGCTTCGGTTATGCGACTGTGTTTTTTGCTTTATTGCAAAGCAGATGCTGTCCAATTCAGAATCAGCTCGGCAAATGCGATTGCCTGTTTTGCGTGGCGCTCCTCGACAGTCAATTCATTCGGATACCGTGTCATGGTACCAAATGGCGTTAGGGCATCTGCAGCATCGCCGATTGCATCCGGGATGGAGATATAGTTGTGAATCTGATTCAGCAGAAAAGAAAGATCGTGGCTTTTGGGAATCCCGGTGGGCCAGTGCAGAGAAACAATTACGGCTTTGATTGCTTTCTCTGCGGATTGCTGGCAGTGGTAGCAGACGATTTCGAGCGGCTTGGGATGATAGTTTTCAAAAAGATGCCGGGCAACGCCTAAATCTTGCGCGGCATAGTCAATCCACTGTTTAACTTGCTGATCCATAGAGCAGAACTCCTTTGTGGAATACCTCGTTTTCTACGGTGAACTGATTCTTACGTTCGTCAAAGCGGCTTTTTGTGCCGACCAAAATATCCACGGGGCGCTGCTTCACGCCGCGAATCGCTTTATATGCAGAAGTGGCTACGGCGTGAAGATCTTTCTCGTTGTCATCTACAATAATGTAGAAGTCAAAATCGCTGTCGGCGTGCGCGGTACCGTTGGCAAAAGAGCCAAACAGATAAACGCCAATCGGCTTGATTTGATCGACCAGCTTTTGTTTTATGACTTCAATCTCATCAACGGGCATGGTAAGCACCTCCTTACATCATTCTCATTTATAGTATAGCAAACTACGGAAAAATAATCAACGAAAACAGGTAGACAACAATTTCAAGAAACCAAGAGGTTCAGTCTGCCGATTCCTCGCAATCGAAAGATGCAGGTTCAATTTTCTCCACGGCCAACGCACAGGGGTGCGGCAAATATGTTTTCTTAACCTCACTGACAACTGTACTGACCGGCAAATAGACCCGATACGCTTGCCCCACAGACAGCCGCTTATTCTTTTCAACGCAGAGAATGACCTGTGCACCGTCCGATTTTTGCAGAATGACCCTGCGCTGCCGCTGGAATGGAATGCTGGAAACTGAGAGACAGGTGCCTTCCTCTGCACAATAGCGTTCGTTCACGAGCAGCACATAAAGCTCTGCGCAGCGAACGCCGCAAAAAAGCAAGAGCAATGCGCTGAGGATCAGAAACGTCCGATCGCCGGAGAACGCAGAAACGATGGTTGCGGCCAGGAACGGCAGGCAGAGCAGCAACGACAGCAGCCACTTCTGCAGCAGCGGCGCAGGCCACGCAAGGATCTTTTTCATATTCAGCACCGCTCAAAGACGATCTGCTTGTGCAGATACAGGTTTGTGATTGCCGCCGAGACAGGGCGCGCCTGCCGGGACGCGGCCATCAGGGTAGGCAGATTCTCGCTGGTGGTCAGTTCGTCATCATACAGGCAATCCATGAGCTGCTCGTCGGAGCGAAGCGTCCGCACGCCACGCTCCGCGCATTTGATCAATTCCGCACTGCTGAGAAGCGCCTGATTCGCCAGCCGCACGATCTGCCGTTCCGCTGCATCCTGTTTTGGGCGTGAGAACAGGCGAATTGCTTTAGAGAAGGGCGCACCATCCCAAAGCCAGAGCTTCAGGAACGCGCCGAGGCGCAGAAACGGGTTTGCCGATACCGGCGCGATATACAGGCAGGAAAGAAGATCGTAGAGCGATTCATACTCGCTGCTGCCGCGCCCCTCCGCGACCAGTCCGCGCGTAACAAGCCGGTCGATGCAGTCGTCCAACGTCCGGCGGGACGTAAATGACAGCCCGCGCGTCAGCTTCAGATAGGTTTCCGCGATCTGGCTGCGTGACAGGATACGCCATGCAAGACTGCTCCAAACGGTCATTTCCTGTACGTCGAGCATATATTCCTTCCGGCCGACGATGACGACGGGATATTTCTTGCCGTCCAGTGTGCGATGACATTTGAAATGCCCAACGGCTGCGTATTTCGTGTATTCCATAACAGTACCTCCAATGTGCTTTTATTTTTCTTTTACGGGTGTGCCAGAAGAATTTCAACAAGCGATGTCGAAAGCGTCCAGAAAATCCGGATCGCTGCGGAGCTTCTTTGCCGCGCGGGAGATCCACGCGCCGACATTATTGGAACTGGTGTGATAGAGAACCGCAATGTCCTTGCAGTCAAAGCCCTTCGTTTTCAGAACAAGCGCGTCAACGCCGAGTTTAGCCACACCGCGATAGTGCTTCTTGCAGGAATTAAGCACCGCACCGGCATCCACACTGGAAAAGTGCGCATGGTCTGTGCATACCGGCGTTGGGAGACCTGCGTCCGGGTCATCCAAGGACTGCTCGGAAATATACTTACGCCAGCTTGTCTGCTTGCGGCAGCAGTCGATCAGATGGTTGCGGATGACCGTAATGGCGTAGGTCTTGAACGAAGTGCCGCCATGATAGATTGCCGCCGCATGGCACAGCGCAACGCAGCCCTCCTGAAAGAGATCGTCATATTCCATATGGCAGTTGCTTTTGGGGATAAGCCTTGCAATCGTCCAGTGGACAAATTCCAAGCTGTTTTCTACGAGCAGTTGCTGTTCAGCGGTCAACACGATGCTGCTTCGATCCATTTTGTTTCACCTTCCTTTGTGCGTTCAAAAAATCCTTGCAAAGCAATATAACTTGGTCACAGCGATACTCCGAGAAGTTGGCAATATGTGCGTCCGCTTCTGGGATGCCGAGCCGGACGCACAGCCATGCGTAAGCATCCTGTTTGCGCATGAAACCTTTCTCCCAAAGCTGGTTGAAGGTCCGATGTGCCTGCATCCGCTTCTGCCGGAGCTCTTTGTTGGCAAGAGTCCCCATTGGAAGTCCGGTCGCCTTGTGCGCCTGTACATAAGCGTCGCAGGCGGGATACCGGGAGCAGACGTACAGTTTCGCTGCACTGTCTTTTGTGTGGATGCCGTAGATGCTGCTGGCCGGGCGAAGCTGCGCCGGCGCGTGGCAGTATGGACAGGTAATGTGGGTTTTTTTCAAATGGAAATCCTCCTATGTACTATTCAGAAGGAAGAAGGGAGAGTATCTGTAAACAGCAGCTTTCATCGTCTGACAAGCACCAGTTGAGATATAACGCATAAATATCCTCAAAGGCGCTGCGGGAGAGGTTGCCGCGGCATTCCATTGGGTCGATCCGCTGCGCGGTGAGACGTTCATATTCGGCAGCGGGGATCAAAACAGGCTTGCCGTCGGCATCTGCGCTCATCAGATAACCAGAACACGGCGAATGACATTTGCGGACACCGCAGGAGATGAAACAGGCATTTCGCCAGTTTCCGCGGCAGGCGGTCAGAAATTCTGCAAGCTGTTGGATGGTTGTCCTCATAGGTTTGTCCTCCAAGTCCTTCTATAACAATACGCACCGCAAAACGGCAAAACGGTCACTTGAACCTGTGAATTTTCTGTAAATTATGAAATGCAGTGAAAAAAGCACCCGGTCAGCAGTGCTGATCGGGTGCAGATTTCAGCCGATGATCCAGAAAGGCCCGCCGGAACCGGCAGCTTTGCTGGCCTCATTCAGAATAATGGACAGCTCCCAGCTCTGTTCGCTCCGCGTCCGGCTGGCTGGATCGGCAACGAGGATCTTTTCATCTTGGACGCCGCGCAGCACGATGAAATGCCCGGACGAGGTAAAATGCCCAGCGGACATGATGGCGACGACCAGCTTGCTGCTGGAAAGCGCGTCCGTGATCCGCTGCGGCTCCGATGCGGTGCAGCCGGAGACTGGCAGGCCCCACGCTTCGGCTGCCGCCGGGATGAGCGCGTGGTACGAACCGCTTCCGCTGCACCAGTAGCCGTGCTCATATGACCACTTTGCCATCTCCACAGGATCGACCAGATCGTCTGTGAGAGAGGATACCACCATTGCCATGCAAGTCGGTCCGCAGCCGTAGCCACCAATATTATCGGTGCCATAGGGTTTGTTCGCATAGCGTTCATCGAGCTGATTGTAGTAGACGACCTCCGTGCCGCCGTCCGTATAGCGGATGTTTCCAAGTGCGGGGATCGTGAAGCTGCTCTCAGACGAGGAAAGATTCTGGAACAGGCCGTCGCCCAGAAACAGACTGAGATTTTCGGCGAAGTTCTGTGCGAGCGTTTTCTGTTCAGTGGTCAGATGAAAAATGGAGTCGGCAAAATACGCTTCGCCGCGATAGGAAAGCGTGTAGACGCGCACCGTCACCTCACGAAGCTCTGTGACCTCCTCGCCGTCTTCATTGAGAATGGTTTCTTCTATCTCGCGCGTTTCGTCCTCATAAGTATAGTCGTAAAGTTCGCCAATGCCAGCGCGCAGAAGCTGCTTCATATCCTCCAGAGAAATGGCGGCAACGTCCGTATCGCGGTAGGCACAGTATTGTGAGATGAACAGATTGACGTTATTGATGCGCTCGTTTTCATACGGGTTGACGATCTCATACTGATCGGCGCTGGATGCGGCGAAATCGTCCGCGATCCGCTGCTCGGCGTCGGCAATGCCGCTGCCGAGCAGGTCGCTGACTGCAAATGCAATCTCGTTCATGTTTTCGGTGATCGCTGCCTGATCGTTCAGAATGGTGGTATCGCCGGTGGTTTGCGCCGTGCCGCCGAAGATCAGCGTTGGAAGCATCACAAGGAACAGCAGCGGGATCGCAAGGATGGCGAGCAGCGCAAGGAGGATCTTCTTCCCATGCTTGGCTGCCGCGATTGCAACGCTGGCAGCCGCGCCGTAGGGACCGCCGAGGGCGGCCCCATTTGCAGCTGCGGCCGTGATCTTACCTGCTTTTGCGGCGCCTTCCACGACCTTTGCGGCGGTGCTGCCGACCTGAACCGCTTCGTCCAGCCCGGTCTGACGACTATCGTTTACGCCCATTCGAGTACAAAGACGACCGACATGATCTCCTGCCCGGTCACAGGCTGAGAGACGGCGGACACGACGGCATCATAGTTGATGGAGAGTGCATCTGCTTCTTTGACCGTCCACGGCGCAGCCAGTGTGAAGACCTCGGAATCGCCGGTTTTGCTGGTCTCGGAAGAATTGATCTTGAAGCCGACCTGCTTGGCATCCACTTTGGCCTTTGCCATGTTGGTCGAATACGGAACAAACTCCCAACCGTTTTTGCTGGTAACGCTGACGGAAGAAACCATTACATCACCGGTAGAATTGTTGACGATGGAAGCGGAAGCAACATAGACCTTACCGGCTTCGTCCACGACGAGCGGCAGGGTCGCCGGAACTGTCACCGAAAACAACTCAGTAATTTCCCAGTGCGCATAATACGTTGTCGCAGCAGTTTCCTTGAAAACGGTGTTTGCCGTAACTTCTGTACCGCCGTCTTTCTCCGTAAACCAGCCTAAAAATTCGGCGTTTTTACGTTCCGGATCGGTGGGGAGAACGAGTTTTTCACCGTAAGTTTGCTCGGTCGTTTCCGAACGTCCGTCGCCAAGGTTCCATGTCACAGTATAGGTGTTTGCAGTGAATTGCGCATAGAACGTCTGGCTGGTCGTAATCGACGTGACGGTGTTATAGAGCTTGCCGCCCGTTTTTTCGGTATACCAGTTCTTGAATGTGTATCCGGTTTTCACAGGAGAAGCGCTGGGCGCGGTCGGCTTGCTGTTCGGCTTCATGGTTTCGGAAAAGCTGGCCTTGCCGTCGATCGTGCCGCCGTTGCTGCCTGCGTCCCATGTGACCGTCAACGAAACCGTTGCGCCGCAATCGTCGCACTTTCCATCGCCGTTCGCATCGGTGTGGTCTGCATATTCATAGCCAGAATCTCCGCAAGCCGAGCACGTCTTGGTACGCTTATGCTGCGTTTCGCTGTCCGAAACCCACGAACCGTAGGAATAGCTGTGATCTGCATAATCATAGGTAGACGCGCTACAGGACGTACAGGTTTTTGCACGTCGGTGCTGCGTATCACTGTACTTGCTCCATGCGCCAGTGGAATAGCTATGATTTCCGTATTCCGTTGTGGAGTACCCACAAGTACGGCAGGATGCCGTTCGGCTGTGCTGGCTGGAAGAAGAATTGCTCCAAGATCCATAACTCATGCTGTGCGAAGCGTAGTCATAGTCCGTCGCACCGCAGTTCCAGCAAGAGCCTGTGCGCCGGTGCTGGCTGGACGAATACTGTTCCCAGCTTCCATAACTGTAACTATGGCCGCTGGAGTAAATGGTTTCGCTCTTGGTCTGACCGCAGGCGCAAGAATACGAACGGTATCCATTGCTGGTGCAGGTAGCTGCCTGCTGACTTTGCAACACCCATGTATGGCTGCCGCAGTCCGGGCAAGTCCACGAACCATACGAGCCGGAACCGTGGTCTTTATACACATAAGTGCCCAGATTTTGAACATAATGGCAAAGATAGCACTCGTAATATTCGGCATGGCCTCTGTATGTGTGCGACTGAGAAACGTATGTTCCCTGCAAAGAGTTCTTTTTACAGGATGGGCAAGTGCCGACAATGCCGGTGGACGCGCGGGTGGAAACTTGTGCAGGCGCTTTCTTGATGCCGCCTGCGGTGGCGGCATCTGCGTTCTGATACACACCGTAAAGATCGTAGAAATATCGGTTGCTGCGATTGGATGCCATCCAATCATAGGAGTAAAACGGCACCGTCGCTTCCGGATAGCCGATGATGTAGGCGATATAGAGCGTATCGCCAGCATCGGCCTCGCGCCAGAACGCATCTTCGCCGATGCTTTCCAGCACGGTTTCGCCGTAATACATGGTGATCGTGTTCAGCCTGTCACAACCGTAAAACGCATGACGGCCAATGACCGGGGCCAGCGGCAATTCGGCGGTGGTCAACGCCGTGCATCCCTCGAACCAGTACGCAAGGTCGGAGATCGTCAGGGTGCTCATATCGTCATACCAGACTTCCGTGATTTGCTCCCGATAGTCCGCCCACGGCTGGTCGTCTGCGCTTTGGAATACGGGCGCTTCGCCAGAGCCAGAGATCGTCAGCCAGCCGTTACTGTCCAGCTCCCAGCGGATGCCGCTGCTCTGAATTGTGCCGCTGGCAATCGCATCACTGGCCGCAAACGCCGAAATGCTCAGAGATAGCATCATGCAGAGGGTGAGCATCAAAGCTGCAAATTTTCTCATTTTCATGTTTTAACCCTCCTCCATGACGGCAGCAATCGTAAACACGACGGTTGCCGCAGCGACGTTGGTGACAGCCTCGCTTGCGGACACCTTTGCGCGGTAGCGGATGGCAAGCGACTTTTCCGCAGGGATTGCAGGAAATGCGTTTTCTGCCAGCGTCAAAGCGCCTGCGCCTTTGGTCTGGCAGCCGTTGATGTTCAGTGCGATGCTGTTTTTGCCTGCGCTAAAATCGTCAAAATTTCCGATTTCAAACGTACCTGCCTGCACGTCAACCTTTGTGACTTTAATTGCGCCGATCTTTCCAGTATTTGTGATGGCGGCGTTGTTGGCGCAGACTACATAACCGTCCACCAGCGACACGGGCAGACAAGCCGGAACCGTACATGAAATCGGAGAAACCGTATTGACTACGGTGAGCGTCACCGGTACACGGGCCTCAGTTGTTTCTGCTGCCGACGCACCCGTAGCCAGTGATAGGATCATTGTCAGTGCCAACAGTAAAGTGATAAGTTTCTTTTTGCTCATCACTGCACCTCCTTGGGCCAGAGGTACGCCGTATGCAAGGTCAGCTCCGTATTCAGCGTGCCGATCTGCTTGCCGTCGCGGAATGCTGCGATCGTGACCGTGCAATCTGTGTTGCCGAACTCCGGCGCTTCCAGCAACGTCAATGTCGAGATGGATTTTCCAGCGGCAAGCTCAAAAGCGTCGGCAATCAGCGCATTGTCTTTATTGCGGCGAATCTCAATTTTATAGGTATCCGCTTTGCTGTTATTGGTGAACTCGGCCTTTACGGATTGTTCTCCGACCAGAGCATATAGATGAGCAGGAGCAGTAATATCAATCTGATTGTCCGCGACAATCGCGTTGAGCTGCTTTTGGGCTTCACGCAGTCCGGAAACGTCGTAAAAAATGACTTCCGTTTCCTTGTGCTGCTTGGCTCTTTCTGTAATTCTGACTTTGATTGTGTCAATGACCGCGAGAGTGGAATCTCTGTCATAAATGACCTTGACGGCATCATCCACACGGGCGACAACGATTTCCGGCATCTGCGTTCCGTTATTGCAGTAGACCGCTTTTATACCGCCGCCCCAAACGAGCAGACGACCCTTGACGGTCACGTTGTCCAGCACGATTTTGCCGTCCGCTGCGCCGCAGCCGATGATGAGGTCACCATCCACGGTCAGGTTTTTCAGCTCTACATCGTTGGTGCGGATCAGGACGCTGCCTTTAATGTCCTTGTCATAAGTACCCTTGGACACAATGTAAGTGCCGATGATGTTATGGAAAATCTGCGCGAACTCGGCGCGCGTGATATTGTCCAGTGGAGCAAGGACTTTGCCGCGGCCGTGAATGTAGTCTGCACCGACCATCGCGCGCACATAAGGCATCGCCCAGTTGGAAATCTCGCTTCGGTCGGAGAACGCGGACAAATCCGTTTTGGAATACGAATCGTAGTCCAGTTCCAGCGCACGGGCAACAACTGTCATGGCTTCCTGCCGCGAGATCGGCGCATCCGGAGCCATGGACGAAGCAGACCGGCCGTTGTAAGTACCCATCTGCACGGCGAGGGCTACATCTTTGTAGTACCACTTGCTCTTGGAAACATCCTTGTATTGC
>OICD01000920.1_pt1 | contig 14189 bp, 10 predicted proteins | sample 1581161 | NCBI WGS metagenome assembly OICD01 (sample SAMEA3882546, study PRJEB24775) | human gut metagenome | biome: human-associated habitat; feature: intestine environment; material: feces | place: Netherlands | collected 2009/2010 | reverse complement strand
CCACGGGCTGACGCACTACCGTGTCGACAAGATGGCAAAACTTTCCATTGCCGATAAGCCCCGCGTCATCACCGAGCAGGCAAGGCAGCTCGATCTGACCCGCTACGGCAAAACCGTCTTCGGCATGTTCTCCGGCACGCCGCAGCAGGTGAAGCTTCGCTTCCGCAATTCCCTCGCCGGCGTCGTCATTGACCGCTTTGGAAAAAGCGCCATGCTTGTGCCGGACGGCGAGAGCCACTTCACATTTACCACTGAGATTGTCCTGTCTCCCGTTTTCTACGGCTGGCTGGCAGGCTTCGGTGAACAGGCAGAGATCATGTTCCCCGCATCGGTGCGCGAAGATTTTGCAGATCTGTGCCGCCGGACACTCTCGCTGTACGAGACCTCCCGCGAAGAATAAAACCGAACAACGCCCGGCAAAGCGCTGCTTTGCCGGGCGTTTTGCGTCTTATTTGACCTTTGCAATCAGCTCTGCCGCGGGCATGACGCCGTCGAGATTCACCTGCTCCATCTTTCCTTCGTCGCACAGACGCGCGGTGTCGGGGTCGATGGGAAGCCGCGCCAGCACCGGCAGGCTGTATTCCAGCGCGATCTCCGCAAGATTGCTCTTGCCGAAGATCTCGACCTGCTTTCCGCAGTCCGGGCACTGGAAGTAGCTGTAGTTCTCCACAAAGCCGTAGACCGGGATGTTCATCATCCGCGCCATGTTGACGGCCTTGGAGACGATCATGGACACGAGACTCTGCGGGCTCGTGACGATCACGACACCGTCGATCGGCAGCGATTGGAACACCGTCAGCATCACGTCGCCTGTTCCGGGCGGCAGGTCGACGAACATATAGTCCACCTCGCCCCAGCACACGTCGGTCCAGAACTGCTTGACCGCGCCGCCGATGACCGGGCCGCGCCAGATGACGGGGTCCGTCTCATTGGGCAGCAGCAGATTGATGGACATGACCTTGATACCCTCCGGCGTGACGGCCGGGAGCATCCCGTCGTCGCTGCCGACGATCTGCTCGTGCAGGCCGAAGGCCTTCGGGATGGACGGACCGGTGATGTCGGCGTCGAGAATGGCGGTCTTGTAGCCAAGCTTGTGCATGGCCATGGCCAGCATGGAGGTCACGGTCGATTTGCCGACGCCGCCCTTGCCGGAGACGACGGCGATGACCTTTTTCACCTGCGAGTTTTTGTTGGGTTCGGCAAGCAGGCTCTCCTGCTTGCGGTCAGAACAGCTTTCGCCGCAGCTCGAACAGTTGCCGCTGCATCCGCTCATAATCAAAACACTCCTTTTGTGTCGTTCTTTGCATCATTCTATCACAGGAGCACGGAAAGTCAACGGTGCGCCTGATAAACCGCCTTGCAGAACGCGAAGACCTCGCGCAGCGTATAGTTGAGCTTCAGGATCCACGGCCATGTGCCGCTGGATAGCCCATAGGGCTCCATGCCGAGCGTCTTCGCGATATATTTTGCCCGGCACATGTGAAAATCACTCGTCACGATCAGCACGCGCGACGTGTCGAACCCCGCCTCTTCGGCGAGCTTCGCCGAAAACAGCAGATTTTCCCGCGTGTTCGACGCCTGCGGCTCCTCGAGGATCTGCGATGCGTCGGCGCCGTGCGCGAGCAGGTACTGCGCCATGACCGACGCTTCCGTATGCGCCTCGTCCGGGCCCTGCCCGCCGGAGACGATCACGGTCCGGTCCGGGTGTGCCTGCAGGAATTCGAGCGCCTTGTCCAGACGCTTTTTGAGCGTCAGCGACGGTCCGTCGCCCTGGACCTGCGCGCCAAGCACGACGATGAAGTCCGGTGTTTCGTCTGGTGTCATGGCGCTGTCCTTTCCCTGCACGCTGATATAGCCCATCGCGCCGAAGATGACCGCCATCGAGACAGCCGTCAGCGCGATGAGGATCCGGCTCCAGACCCGCGGCGCGTCCTTTTTTCGGAGGATCCGCAGCGCCAGCAGCACCGCCGCCAGAAGCAGCAGACACACGCCCGTCATGCCGATGTGCAGCGGCAGCGCCAGACAGACCGCGCCGAGCAGCGCGATCGCCGCGATCAGCCATACCGGGATCATGTTGCGTCCTCCAGCTCGCAGGAGAGGGCCTCCCACTGCTCCATCATCTGCGCGAGCGTGTCCTCCGCCTGCTGCTTTTCCTCCATCAGCCGTGCCAGCTCCTGATAATCGGCGGCCGCGGCCTCGATCTTCGTGTCCAGCTCGGCCGACAGCGCCTCCTGCTTCTCGATCTCCCGCTCGAGCGCGCGGACCTTCTTCTCGAGCATCTTGCTGCCGGAGGTCTTCGGCTTTTCCTTGTGCTCCTTTTTGGGCTTTTCGGGCGCGGGGGCCGCGATGGCCTCCTTCTCCTTGATGGAGCGGTATTTTTCGTAGCCGCAGAGATAGTCGCGGATCTGCCCGTTTTCCAGCTCCCAGATGCGGGTGGCGAATTTGTTGACGAAATACCGGTCGTGCGAGACGAAGATGAGCGTGCCCTCGTAGTCCTCCAGCGCATCCTCGAGCCATTCGCGCGAGTCGATGTCCAGATGGTTCGTCGGCTCGTCGAGGACGAGCAGGTTGATCTTCTCGTCCATCAGCATGCACAGCCGCAGCCGGCTCTGCTCGCCGCCGGAGAGGGAGCCGACCGTCTTGAACACGTCCTCGCCCTCAAACAGATACGCGCCCAGCCGGTCGCGCGCGGTCTGCACGGTGCAGTTCTTCTCATAGAGCATCGTGTCGAGGAGCGTCCGCTCGGGGTGAGCAAAGTGGATGATCTGCGGCAGGTAGGCCCACTTGACCGTGGGGCCGAATTTGATGCGGCCCGCGCCCGCCTCCTCGCCGAGGAGAATTTTGAGGAAGGTGGACTTGCCGGTGCCGTTGTCGCCGAGCAGGGCAATGCGCTCGCCGCCCGCGACCTGCAGCTCGACGTCAGAAAACAGCGTCCGTCCGTCATACGCCTTGCCGAGCCCCTTGACGGACAGGACTTCGTCGCCGAAGAAGTCCCGCTGGGCGAATTTTGCCCGCATGGTCTTGTCCTGCGTGGGCCGGTCGGTCTTTTCGATGCGCTCCATCCGGTGCTGGATGGACATGGCGCGGCGGTAGAGCGTGCGGTTGTTGATGCCCCAGCCCTTCATGCGCTCGAGCGTGAAGCCGAGCTGGGCAAGCTTGGCCTGCTCCTTTTCGTATTGCTTGAGCTGCAGCTCAAAGCGCGCCTGCTTTTCCTGCACGTAGAACGAGTAGTTGCCGGAATAGAACTCCGCCTTGCCGTCGTGCAGCTCCACGATGCGCGTGACGACGCGGTCAAGAAAATAGCGGTCGTGGGAGATGGTCAGGACGGTCCCCTTGAATTTTTCAATATAGCCCTCGAGCCATTCCACCGCGTGCATATCGAGGTGGTTCGTCGGCTCGTCGAGCAGCAGGATATCGGTCTTCTCGAGCAGCAGACGCGCGAGGTTCACGCGCGTTTTCTCGCCGCCGGAGAGGCTGTCGAAGTCCTGCTGCCGCTGCACGGCGGGGATGCCGAGGCCGTTGCAGATCTTGTCGGTCTGCATGTCCGTCTCATAGCCGCCGCCGGTCTGAAAGCGCGTGGAAAGCGCGTCGTACTCGGCGAGCGTGGCCTTGTCCGGATGCGCCGTCATCTGCTGTTCCAGCTGGCGCATTTTGTTCTGGATGTTCGTCAGCTCCCGGAAGGCCGTGCGCAGCACGTCCTCGACGGTGTAGCCTGCGGGATAGTGCGGGATCTGGGAGATGAGGCCGACCTTGCGGCCGGGCGCGAAGCGCACCTCGCCGGAATTGTAGTCCAGCTCGCCGGTCAGGATCTTGAACAGCGTCGTCTTGCCCGCGCCGTTGCGTCCGAGCAGACCGACCCGTTCGCCCTCCTGCACGTCAAAGCTGACGCCGTCGAGCAGATTCGTATCCGCGTCAAAGCTCTTGACGAGGTCTTTTACGGAAATATCGATCATGGTGATTCCTCTTTATGTTTCAGTCTGGAAGGCTGTCCGGTATAGGGACAACCTCTCAGTCAGCCTGCGGCTGACAGCTCCCCTGAAAGGGGAGCCTTTGGTTCGTGCGAAGATCTTAGGCCTTCCCTTCCAGGGGAGGTGGCACGGCGAAGCCGTGACGGAGAGGTCGTCCCGGGCAGGAAAAACTTTACGGTTCCACAAACCGCGCCAGGAATTCCTCCCGGGAGAACAGCACGTTTACGGCCTGCAGCAGGGCGTTCGCGCTCATGTGCGCGGGCAGGGAAAGGGCTTGCAGGAGCGCCGCCCGCTTTGCCGCGCTGTCGGGCCGGCCGGAAAGACCGAGGGTGAAAAAGTCCTGCTTTGTGACAGGCTCGCGCGCGGGCGCGGCCTGCGCGTCTTCAAAATCGGCGCCGGCGTTTCGCAGCGCCTGCAGAAGGATCTCCGGGCGCATGCCCTCCACGCCGAGCAGGCCCTCTTTGCCGGGCGCGGTCTTGCGCCGCTCCTTGCCGGGGATGTCGGGGATGTAGGCGTGCAGCACGCCTTCTGCCGGCAGGGCGCTTTTGAGCGTATTGCGGATGAGAAAACCGGCGCCGTCGGAGTCGGTCAGGATGATGAGGCCCGTCGTCTCTGCGGCCTGGCGCAGCAGGCGCAGAAGCGCGGGGTCCTTCATGCCGGTAAAGCCGTTGGTGGTGAAGATCGCAGTGTCGACCAGCTGCCGCAGGGCGTTCTGGTCGTATTTTCCCTCGACGACGATCGCCTGCCGGATGCGAAGCTTATCCATGCCGCGCCTCCTGCGAAAGCTGCACGAGCAGCAGCTCCAGCAGCCGCTCGGGGTCGTCGGCGCCGGTCTTCATGGCGACGTCGGTCTGCAGAACCAGCTCCACCGCCTTCTGGCAGAAGCCGTCGGTCACGCGGCGCGCAGCCGTCATGGTTAGGCCCGCGGGGTAGCTCTTGAGGCCGGTCAGCTCCATGAGCTCCTTCTGCCCGCCGCCCGCGGACAGGATGACGCGCGCGTAAAACAGCCGCCGCAGCTGCGCCCCGATGGCGCCGAGCACGGCGATGGGGTCGGTCTGCATGGCGTAGAGCTCCTGCAGCTTGCTGAGCGCTGTCTCAAAATCCTCCTTGACGACGGCGTCGCTGATATCGAAGGTCTGGGCGCTGAGCGCCGGGATGACGACCGCGTCGATGGCCCCGCGCGTGATGGCCGGGCCCTGCTGGTAGGCGGCGATCTTGTCGATCTCTCCGGCGAGCGTGGTCATGAGGCCGTCGGTGCGGAAAATGAGGTACTGGCACAGATCGTCCGTGACCATCTTGTCGTGGGCGCGGAAATGCCGCGTGATCCACGCGCACAGATCGCGCTCCGACTGCTTGCCGAACGTGAGGATCTGCGCGTGCTCGCGGATGGCGGCAGCGAGCTTTTTCATCGTGCCGTTGATCTTGAACTCCACCGTGTCGTAGACGAACAGCACGCAGCAGTAGTCGGGCAGGTCGGAGAAAATGGCGGCGTACTGCTCACGCGCGCCCTCCGGCTGTTTGAATAGATCGACGTCGTCCACGCGCACGAGCGTCCGCTCGGCCATCATCGGCATGGCGTCGATGGCGTCGGCCAGGGCCTGGGGCGTGCAGTCGTCGGCGGAGAAGCGGTGGCAGTTGAACTCGCCCGCGGGCCCGTCCGCGATCTTTTTCGTGATGAGATCCACGTAATGGCTGCGCAGAAAGGCCTCTTCGCCGCTGATGATATAAAAATTGCCGAGCGTGCCTGCCTTGAGGTCGCTCTTGAAGCGGCGCAGCGCTTCCCCGGCGTCCTGGTCGGGTGCCTTTCTTGCCATGTTCTTACCCCCTGATGGTGATCGTGCCGGACAGGTCTGTGCGGTACACGGCCGCGCCGGACTGCCGGATGCGCGCGAGCGTCTGCGCGGCGGGATGGCCGAAGCGGTTGTCCGCCCCGGCGGAAATGAAGACGGCCTCCGGCCGGACGGCGCGCAGCAGCGCCCCGGATGTCGAGGTGGCCGCGCCGTGATGCCCGGCCACCAGCACCGATGCCTGCGGCAGCGTGTGCAGCGACAGCAGCCGGTACTCTGCCTGTGCGGTGAGGTCGCCGGTTATTAGAATATCATATTTTTCGCAGGCTGCCAAGACGCAAAGTCCCGCGTTTTCCTCGTCTTTCTCCCCAGTGGGCGCGAAAATGGTCAGACTGCCGCCCTCCTGCGGCAGCACCAGGTCCTGCGTGACGTACCGGATGCTCGTCCCGGCCTCCGCCGCGGCGAGCAGGATCTGCGTGCGCAGGCGGCTGCTTGGCGAGAGCTCCGGGATGTAGAGCGTGTCGACCTGCACGCGGCGCAGCAGCTGGCGCACGCCGTTGCAGTGGTCGGCGTCAAAATGCGTGAGGATGAGGCGGTCGACCCTCGGCATGCCCCGGGCGAGCAGGTAGCGCGCGGCTGTCTCGCCGCTCGCGTCCTCTGCGCCGCCGCAGTCGATGACGGTGACACTGCCGCCCGTCCGGCTGACGAGGCACTGCCCCTGTCCGACGTCCAGCATGGCAAAGCTGCTCGCGGGCAGGGCGGCATCGGCGCAGGAAAGGGCCATGCAGCACCCGGTCACCACCACCGCGGCCGCCAGCGCGTGCCAAAGCCGGACCGTCCCCGGCCGCAGCGCCAGCAGCAAAACCAGCGCGTAGAGAAAGACCGCCGCCGCGGTCAGATACCCGGTTTCCGGATACAGCGCGGCAAACGGCACCTTCGCCGCGCCATGCGCCACGAGCTGCACGAGCCGGACCGGCCAGCTCAGCACCGCCGCCGGGATCGCCGCCGCGGCGGGAAGAGCGAGGGCGAGCAGCGCGGTCAGCATCGCGCCGCAGAAGACGATCGACAGCAGCCACAGCACCAGCACGTTCACGACCGGCGCGGCCAGCGAGATCTCGCCGAACTGGACCGCCGTGATGGGCAGCGCGAAGACCATGGACGAGAGCGTGCAGCAAAGCGCCGTCAGCATGGCGCGCAGCAGCCAGCGCAGGGGCGTCTTGGGCCGCAGCCAGCGCTGCAGCCGCCGGTGATCCGTGAGCGCGCGGTAGAGCCGGCCCGCAAAGAGTACGATGCCCGCCGTCGAGGCAAATGAGAGCTGCAGCCCCACGTCCCGCACGGCCCAGGGGTTCTGCGCCAGCAGCACGAGCAGCGCGGCGAAGATGGCCGTCGGCGGGTCATAGTCCCGCCGCAGGAGCGGGGCGCACAGGACGATCGCCTGCATGACGCCCGCGCGGACAGCGGAGGCCGGTGCGCCGGCCATCAGGATGAAGTACGCGGCGGCGGGCAGACCCAGCGCGGCGGCGAGCGGATGGTTGCCGCCGCACAGCAGCAGGATCATCCCCAGCAGGATGGACACGTGCATGCCGGAGACCGCGACGGCGTGATAGATCCCCGCGATCGCCAGCTCATTGCGCGCGGCGTAGCTGAGCCCGGAGCGGTCGCCCAGCAGCAGCGCGCGGACGAATCCGGCCGTATCGGCAGGGAAGACGGCCGTGACGGCCGATCGCAGCCGCTGCGCAAAGCGCGCGGGCAGCAGGCGGAGCGGGACGGTCTCGGCCGCTTGGATATGGAGCGTCCCGCGGCAGCTGGCCGAGAGGAGCAGACCGCGGCTGATATCGTAATCGCTGCCGCGGCGCAGCCGCTCCTGCGCCGTCGTGATGCGGGCAAGGCCGCTGAGCGTGTCGCCGGGGCGGATGTCCGCATCCGCCTCGTCAAAGTACAAAACTGCCGTGCAGCTCTGTCCGCCGAGCTTCAGCCGCACCTCGCAGGACTGGCCATAGGTCGTCTGCTGCGGTGCGGCGAGGGCTTCGGCCGCAAACGGCAGCTCCTGCCCGGCATAGCGCTCCAACGGGCGCAGAAACAAAGCCTCGTACCCGCGGCACCAGGCAAAGCCCGTCAAAAGCCCGAGCACGCAGACCGCTGCGCGGCGCGTCCCGGCTTTTCTCAGCAGAAACAGCCCGCCGCACAAGACCGCCAGCCCCAGCAGCAGCGGCCAGGGCGCGGCATGGGCGGCGTACACATACAGGGCGGCGGCCAGCGCGAGGCCGCCGGAAAAGAGGCAGAGCCTTCGCATCGCTTGTCTCCCGTCATACAAAAAACGGGCGCGCTGCAAGCAGCACGCCCGTTTTCAGGCAATTATTCTTCCGTCTTGGGTGCTTCTTCAGCAGGGGCCGCTTCGGCGGGCGCTTTCGGTGCTTCGGGCGCTTCCTCGGCCTTCGGGGCCTCGTCGGCGACAACGATCTCAAAATCGTCGTCGGTGGGGGCGTCTTCGGCCTCGGCGGGTTCTTCTTCGGTACGCAGGGAGGCGATGTAGTCCTTCAGGTCAGCGATGGCCTTCTTGGACTCGTCGATCTTCTGGCACCAGGGCAGGTATTCCGCGGAATCCAGCTCTTCGCCGACGGCGTAATCGCGGTAGTACAGCTTGCCGAGCTCGATCTCAGCCTTCTTGACCTTGTCTTCTTCGGCGTAGATGGAAATATTGGCCTTTGCTACGGCAGCCAGCTCCTTTGCCTTGGCGGCAGCGGTCTGGGCGGCTTCCATGGCGAGGTTCTTTGCAGCTTCAAAATTTTCAGAAAAACTCATAAGGAAACTCCTTTCAGTCTCTTATTTTAATCACCAGTATAACACTGATTTTAAAAAAATGGAATAGGCAAGGGGTCGGAATTGTGAGGATTTTTGTAAATTTTCTTTTAATCGTCCGTGTCTTTGCCGTCAGCCGCCTCAGGCTCTGCGGGCTTCCGGTTGACATAGAGCGCGTCCGGCGCGGGCTTCTTTTTGAGCAGGACCCAGGCGAGGATCCCGGCGGCGGCCAGGAACGAAACGATGGCGACCAGCTGGCTCACGCGGATGCCCGTGGAGAACAGATACAGGCTGTCGGTGCGCAGACCCTCGATCCACGCGCGGCCGAGGCCGTACCAGGCGACGTAGAGCAGGAAGACCTCGCCGTCAAATTTCCGCTTTTTCGAGAACAGATGCAGGCCGATGAAGCCGATGAGGTTCCACACGGATTCATAGAGGAACGTCGGGTGATAGTAGGTCACGACACCCGCCGCGTCCTGCAGGCCCATCTTGAGGAAGGCCTCCGTCACGGCGCCGTGCGCCTCGCGGTTCATGAAGTTGCCCCAGCGGCCGATGCACTGGCCGATGATCACGCCCATGCCCGCCAGATCGAGCAGGACGGGCGCGGGGATCTTCTTGACCTTCGCCACGACGAGCAGCGTGATGACGCCGCCGATGATGCCGCCGTAGATGGCAAGTCCGCCCTCCCAGATATAGAGCATGGAGATGGGATCGTCCTCATACAGCTCCCAGTAGAAGATGCAGTAGTACAGCCGCGCGCAGACGACGCCGATGGGCACGGCCCAGAGGATCATGTCGAGCACGTCATCCTGCGTGACGCCGAAGTCCTTTGCGCGGTGCAGCATATACAGAACGGCCAGCAGAAAGCCGCTGGCAATGATGATGCCGTACCAGTAGATATCCTTGCCGAAGGCGGTAAAGGCCACGGGGCTCGGGTCGACCGTGATGCCGAGATTCGGGAAGGTGATGGGCGAAGCCAGAAACATGGAAACATTCCTCCTTATTTGCCGGGGCAGACGATGCTGATCGCCGCGCGGGCGGGTGTGACCGTCCGGCGCAGGAAGCTTTCCGCCTCCCGCAGCGTAACGGCCTGCAGGGCCGCGAGCTCGTCGAAGCAGCCCGCGCCTGCGAAATACGCTTCGCATATACGATAGCAGGTCGATTCCGATCCGTCAAGCTCCCGGATGAGCCTGCCGCAGGCGGACTTCTGCAGCCGCGCGAAGCGGCGGGGGTCAAAGCCCTGCGCCAGCGCCTGTTCCGCGCCCCGCAGGATGGCGGCAAGCACGGCATCGGGCCGTCTTCCCGTGCCGCCGGCCTGCAGCAGCGCCGCGCCCGGCACCTGCGTGAAGCAGGCGGAAAAATCCGCGTCGATCAAAGAAGCCTCGTACAAAGTCTCATACAGCGCCGAGCTCTCGCCGAGCAGCAGCTCGGCCGCCAGCGTGCCGATCGCGGCCTGATGGATCAGATCCTCTCCCGGCTCGGCCCGGAAGCCGATCGAGAACGAGGGCAGCGAGACGGCCGCGTGCCGCACCGTCCGGCGGCGGAAGACGCCGGGGTCCTCCTGCAAAAACGGCTCGCGCAGGACCTTGGCGGAAGACGCCTCCGGCGTGCAGGCGCGTGCCAGCTCCGCCACGCGCTCCGCGTCCACGTCGCCCATCACGATGAGCGCCATGTTGTCCGGCCGGTAGAACGCGTCAAAGCACAGCTGCAAAACCTCCGGCGTCACCCGGCGGATGGACGTGCGTGTGCCCGTGATCGGGGTGCGGATGGGGTGGCGGCGGTAGAGCGCCCGGTACAGCCGCTCCTGCGCGCAGTCGGCAGGGGAGTCGGCGTAGAGCGCGATCTCGTCGGCGATGACTTCACGCTCAGACGCCATAGCCGCGCACGGGAAATCCGGCGTCATGACCATGCGCAGCAGCAGCCGCAGGCAGTCGTCAAAGTGTTCGGTGCAGGAAAAATAATAGCCGGTCATGGCGTAGTCGGTGAAGGCGTTCACCTGCGCGCCGAGGCGGGAAAAGGCATCCTCCGGGTCGCAGTCCGGCAGGGAAAACATGCGGTGCTCGAGAAAATGCGCCGTGCCGTCCGGCACGGTATGGCGTTCGCCGTTCCACGTAAAGCACACGTCATCAGAGCCGAAATTGGTGCCGAGAAACGCGAATTTCTCCGCGAAGCCCGGCTTCGGGAGCACGCGCACGGCAAGGCCGTTCGGAAGCGTCAGAAAATAGCAGCGCTCGCCGAGCGCGGGATAGTCGGTCCAGCTCATGCGTCCTCCTCCAGCGTACAGACGGTATCGGGTGTCACGGCGGCCGCGGCCTGCCGGACATCCTCTTTTGTGACGCGGCGCAGGGCCGCGGCCAGCGCGTCCGGGTCCTGCGGCAGGTTTTCCGCTGCCCGGCCGGTCAGAAATTCGTCGAGCCGCCCGGGGCTGTCATGCATCGCGCGCAGGTCGGACAAGAGCCCCGCGCGGGCGGTATCCAGCTCCTGCTGCGAAAAGTCTCCGGCGGCCAGCGCGCCGACCTGCTGCAAAATGGCTGCCTCCACGGCGGGCAGGTCGGCAAAATCGCACCCGGCCTCGGCGCAGAGGATGCCCTTGTGCCCGTCATACCAGCTCCCCGCCTCGTAGCAGAGCGACTGCTCGCCGCGGATGACGGTGTACAGCCGGTTCTGCTCGCCGCCGCCCAGGATCGCGTTGCACAGGAGCATCGCGGGGTAGCGGCTGTCGTGCAGCGTGATGCCCGTGCGGAAGCCGAGGGCGATGCGCCCCTGCGCGAGCGGCAGTCGCTCGCGCGTCCGGCGCAGCGCTTTGGGCTGCGGGCCAGGGGCAGTCGACACGGGGACGCATGCGCCTCGCGGCAGATCCTTCAGCAGCGGCCGCAGCAGCGCGGCGACCTCCTGTGCGGGCTTGCTGCCGAGATAAAACAGCTCCGCGCGGGACGACGCCAGCACCTTCTGATAGTGTGCCCAGAGCCCAGCCTCATCCACGGCGGCCAGCGGCCCCGCCTCGCCGAGACGGCCTACGGCGTAGGCCTCACCGCGGCACATCTGCCGCAGCAGCTGCGTCTGGCAGTATTCGGCTTTGTCGTCGAGCGTGCTTTCAATCGTGTCGAGCAGCTTCTGCCGCTCCTGCATGACGATCTGCGGCACAAAGACGCCGCCCTGCGTCCGCGGGCGCAGCAGAAGCTCCGCCGTCAGCTCCAGCAGGCGGGAAAACACCGGCTCGCCCGCGTAGCGGTCCTCCAGACCGTCGGCAAACAGGCCCGTCAGCTGGATCTCGCCCTTTTTTCGCACGAGCGACCCGACGGACGCGCCGCAGAGCGCGTCCAGCCGGTCCGCGATCGCGCGGATGGAGGGCGCGCTTTCACTGCCGCGCAGCAGAACGCTCGGCAGCAGCGCGTTCATGCCGGCTTCCTCCTGCCGGAGCGGCCGGAGGAAGCTGAGGCTGAAGCAGGCGGTCTTGAAGCGGCTAGTCTGCACGGCGGTCAGGTAGACGTCCGGCAGAAGTTCGAGTCTTGTTGTCATCTTATTTCTTCTCCGCCTCCGCGCGCAGCCGGATGATCTCGTCACGCAGCACGGCGGCGTATTCGTATTCCATCATGTGCGCGGCCTTGCGCATCTGGCTTTCGAGCTTCTCGATCTCGCGCGCGAGCTCCTGCCGGGTCATCTTCACGCCGTTTTTGCCCTTGCGCTCCGGCGTGGGGGAGGCGGAGATCTCGATGAGATCGCGGATGGATTTGACGATGGTCTTCGGCACGATGCCGTGCGCCTGATTATAGTCGTCCTGGATCTGGCGGCGGCGGGCCGTCTCGTCCATGGCGGCGCGCATGGCGGGCGTGATCTTGTCCGCGTAGAGAAGCACGCGGCCCTGCGCGTTGCGCGCGGCGCGGCCGATGGTCTGGATGAGGCTCGTCTCGGAGCGCAGGAACCCCTCCTTGTCTGCGTCAAGAATGGCAATGAGCGAGACCTCGGGCAGGTCGAGCCCCTCGCGCAGCAGGTTGATGCCGACCAGCACGTCGAACTTCGTCATGCGCAGATCGCGGATGATCTCCATGCGCTCCATCGCGCCGATGTCCGAGTGCATGTAGCGCACGCGGATGCCGTTTTCGGTCAGATATTTGGTCAGATCCTCGGCCATCTTCTTCGTCAGCGTCGTGACGAGCGTGCGCTCGCCCTTGTCGGTCGTGGCGTTGATCTCGCCGATGAGATCGTCGATCTGCCCCTCAATGGGGCGCACGAAGACCTCGGGGTCGAGAAGGCCCGTGGGCCGGATCACCTGCTCGGCGATCTGCCCGGCGCGGCTGCGCTCATAGTCCGCGGGCGTGGCGGAGACGTAGATGGCCTGATGGATGCGGTCTGTAAATTCGTCGAAGGTGAGCGGCCGGTTGTCATAGGCCGAGGGCAGGCGGAAGCCGTAGTCGACGAGGCTCTTTTTACGCGCGTGGTCGCCGTTGTACATCGCGCGCACCTGCGGCAGCGTCACGTGGCTCTCGTCGACGAAGAGGATGAAATCGTCGGGGAAGTAGTCGAGCAGCGTCGTCGGCGGGGTGCCGGGGGCGCGGCCGGCGATGACGCGGGAATAGTTTTCGATGCCCGTGCAGAAGCCGATCTCCTGCAGCATTTCCAGGTCGTACTGCGTCCGCTGGCGGATGCGCTGCGCTTCGAGCAGCTTGTCGTGCTCCTCGAAAAACCGCACCTGCTCCCACATCTCCGCCTCGATGTCCTTCATGGCGCGGGCCATTTTCTCCTTCGAGGCCACGTAGTGCGACGCGGGGTAGATGGCGACGTGGTTCAGAATGCGCTCCGGCACGCCGGTGACGGCGTTGATCTCGGAGATGCGGTCGATCTCGTCGCCGAAAAATTCGATGCGGATGGCCCGGCCCGTCCAGTAGGCGGGGTAGACCTCGAGCGTATCGCCGCGCACGCGGTAGGCGTTGCGGACGAAGTTGATGTCGTTGCGCTCGTAGCGGATGTCGGTCAGCTTGCGCATCAGCTCGTCGCGGTCATATTCCATGCCGGGCCGGAGGGAGATGACCATGTTTTTGTAGTCGATCGGGTCGCCGAGACCGTAGATGCACGAGACGGACGAGACGACGATCACGTCCCGCCGCTCCGACAGGGCGCTCGTCGCGCTGTGGCGCAGGCGCTCGATCTCGTCGTTGATGGCGGAATCCTTTTCGATATACGTGTCCGTCTGGGCGATGTACGCCTCCGGCTGGTAATAGTCGTAGTAGGAAATGAAGTATTCCACGGCGTTTTCCGGGAAAAACTCGCGGAATTCCGAGCACAGCTGGGCCGCAAGCGTCTTGTTGTGCGCGAGAACCAGCGTGGGCCGATTCACGTTGGCGATGATGTTCGCCATGGTGAAGGTCTTGCCGGAGCCGGTGACGCCCAGCAGCACCTGCTCCTTCAGCCCGTTCTCGATGCCCTCCGCCAGCTTGGCAATGGCCTGGGGCTGGTCCCCGGAGGGCTGATATTCAGAAACCACTTCAAATTTCGGCATAGTCTCATTCTCCGCAAATACATTCAAACATGGGCCGGAGGACGCTCCGCCCATCAAACGGATTTTCAGTCACGGCCATCCTACCATACCCGTCCCCGTTTTGCAACATTTGTTCGATAGATATTTGTGTCCCGGAAA
>OICD01000911.1_pt1 | contig 14315 bp, 17 predicted proteins | sample 1581161 | NCBI WGS metagenome assembly OICD01 (sample SAMEA3882546, study PRJEB24775) | human gut metagenome | biome: human-associated habitat; feature: intestine environment; material: feces | place: Netherlands | collected 2009/2010 | reverse complement strand
GCTTCAGGCCGTCCCGCACGTCAGGCAGGGCGCGGCCCACGATAACGGACATGGCGTACTCGATATAGGACTTCTCCATCTCCGGGACCAGCGGGGACTCCACGATATGCTGGTCGGGGAAGCGGATCTCCGCAGGGTCGTATTGGGGCTTTTTGCTCATAGATTCCAGCCCTCCTTAATAATCCAGATTCACAGCGTACTGTGCTTTGCGCTCGATAAATTCCTTGCGCGGCTCCACCTTCTCGCCCATGAGGACGGTGAACGTGGCATCGGCCTTCACCGCGTCATCCAGCGTGATGCGCCGTAGGGTACGGGTGGTGGGATCCATGGTGGTCTCCCACAGCTCGTGGGCGTCCATCTCGCCCAGACCCTTAAACCGGCTAATGTTGATGGTCACATTGGGGTTGCCGCCGCGCATCTCCGCGGAGATGCGGTCCCGTTCCTCGTCGGAGTAGGCCACCCGGGAGGTCTTGCCACGGGTCAGCTTATAGAGCGGCGGCACGGCGGAGTAGACGTAGCCCTCCTCGATGAGGGGCCGCATATACCGGAAGAAGAAGGTCAGCAGCAGGGTGCGGATATGGGCGCCGTCCACATCGGCATCGGCCATGATGATGATCTTGTGATAGCGCAGCTTGTTCTCGTCGAACTCCTCGCCGATACCGGCGCCCAGGGCGATGATGACGGGCTGGAGTTTGTCGTTGCCGTAGACCTTGTCCACCCTGGCCTTCTCCACGTTGAGCATCTTTCCCCACAGGGGCAGGATGGCCTGAAAACGGCTGTCCCGTCCCGCCGTGGCGGAGCCGCCTGCGGAGTCGCCCTCCACGATGTACAGCTCGGTCAGCTCAGGGTTGTTCTCGTTGCAGTCACGGAGCTTGTCGGGCATGGCCGCGCCGCCCAGCACCGTCTTGCGCCGGATGGACTCCCGCGCCTTGCGGGCCGCCTCCCGGGCGCGGTTGGCGGTCATGGCCTTGTCCAGAATGGTGCGCGCCACCATCGGATGCTCCTCCAGATACACCGCCAGCTGGTCGGAGACGATGCTGTCCACCAGCGTACGGATATGGGCGTTGCCCAGCTTGGCCTTGGTCTGGCCCTCAAACTGGGCCTCCGTCAGCTTCACGGATATCACCGCCGTGATGCCCTCGCGCACGTCCTCGCCGGAAACCTTGTCGCCCTCCTTGATCATGCCGTATTTCAGGCCGTAGGCATTCAGTACGCGGGTCAGGGCCGCCTTGAAGCCCGTCTCGTGCATGCCGCCTTCCGGCGTATGGATATCGTTGGCGAAGGACACCAGCGTCTCGTTGTAGCCGTCGTTATACTGGATGGCGATCTCCGCCGTGCTGTCGCCCTTGGCGCCGGAGAGATAGATGACCTCCTCGTGGAGCGGGGTCTTGTTCCGGTTGATGTAGGTAACGAACTCCCGGATGCCGCCCTCATAGCACATGGCCTCGGACTTCTCTCTGCCCGGCCGGGCGTCGCTGATAGTGATCCGCAGACCAGCGTTCAGGAACGCCTGCTCCCGCATACGGGTGTGCAGCGTCTCGTAGTCATACTCCAGCGTGTCGAACATCTCCGGGTCCGGCTTAAAGGTCACGGTGGTGCCGGTATGGTCCGTCTCGCCGATGACCTTCATCTCCTGGGTGATATTGCCCCGGGAGAATCTCATAGATTTTGCCGTCCTTGTGTACCTGCACCGTCAGCCACTCGCTCAGGGCGTTCACCACGGACGCGCCCACGCCGTGCAGGCCGCCGGAAACCTTATAGCCACCACCGCCGAACTTGCCGCCGGCGTGCAGCACGGTGAACACCACCTCCAGCGCGGGCCGGCCCGTCTGGGCCTGGATATCCACGGGGATACCACGGCCGTTATCGGTGACGGTGATGGTGTCACCCTCGTTGATGGTCACGGTAATGTCCGTGCAGTAGCCGGCCAGCGCCTCGTCGATGGCGTTGTCCACGATCTCATATACCAGGTGGTGCAGACCGCTGGCGCTGGTAGAACCGATATACATACCCGGCCGCTTCCGCACAGCCTCCAGCCCCTCCAGTACCTGTATTTCTGATGCGTTGTATTCCGTATCCACCACGGTCTTTTCCAGTTCTGCCATGTACTACTCTCCTTTTCCTTGGACCCGCTTGCCCAGCGTCCGGGAATTGATCTGCGACAGATACACGATCTGCCGGTGATAGGGATGATCACACACCACGAAAGACCGCGGTATGTCCTCGCAGGCGCTCTGTACCACGCCCTCCTGCTCGGCTCCCTGTAAAAACTCTCTCGTTTTTTTTGAGGTAGAGGTGTTATCCAGGTCAAAGATACCGATGACCCGCCGGTCCTCTACCATCACGTTCATACCGATGTGCAGATACGCCATCACAGTACCTCCCCGCCCCGCACATGGAACACCCTGCCGCTGAGCAGCGTGTCCAGCCGGTCGTTTTCGCAGCAGGTGATAAACACCTGTCCGCCGCTGATGCGATTCAGTACGTATTCCTGCCGCCGGGGATCCAACTCGCTGAGCACATCGTCCAACAGCATTACCGGATACTCCCCCATGGCGTTTTTGTGTATCTCGCGCTCCGCCAGCTTCAGGCTCAGTGCCGCCGTCCGTACCTGCCCCTGCGAGCAGAACTGCCGCGCGCTGCGCCCGTTGACCAGCACCTCGATATCGTCCTTGTGGGCGCCGGAGAGACACAGCTTCGACGCACGCTCCGCCGCCTGATGGCTCTCCATATGTGCCGCCAGCGCCGCGTAGATATCTGCCTGGCTTCCCAGCGGGTCGGCGACGGTCCTGACGGTCTGGTACGTCAGGGTCAGTTCCTCCCTCTCGCCGCTGCACTCATAGTGTGCCTATCGGGCATATTCCGCCAGCGCCGCACAGAACCGCGCCCGATAGCCTATCAGCACTGCGCCGCTGCGGCACAGGCCTTCGTTGAATTCCGGCAGCAGGTCCAAAAGCTCCGGCTTGTCCTCGCTGTCCCGCAGGATGCGGGTCTTGTGCTCATACAGCCGGCTGTACTGGCTCAGCGCCTCGGCGTACCGCGGCCGCAGCTGGCACAGCGACAGGTTCATGAACCGCCGCCGTTCCGCCGCACCGGCCCGGATCAAAAACAGATCCTCCGGCGCAAAAAATACGGTATGCAGCACGTCGGACAGGGAGGCGCTGTTTTTGGCGGGCACACCGTTAACGGTCATTTTCCGTCGCTTTCCGCGGAAGAGGCGTATGTCCGTCACAAACTCCCGCTGCCGGGAAAAGATATTTCCCAACAGTGCGGCCTCCTGCATATCAAAGCCGATCAGCTCCTTGTCTCCGTGGGCACGGGGACTTTTTCCACAGCTAAGATATACGATGGCCTCCAGCAGATTTGTTTTTCCTTGGGCGTTCTCTCCGTAAATAACGTTGCAGCTGGGGTCGAACGTCAGCGCCTGCGTGCCGTAGTTCAAACTTGAGATCGGAAGAGGGTCGGATCTTCTTGCCCCGCATGGTGCACACCTCGCCATTGACCGTCACGTCACCCTCCTGGATGACGAGTTTGGCCTCGCCGCCGGTCTCTACCGCCGCGGCAAACTTCAGCAGATCCTGCAATTTGATATATTCCGTTGTGATGGTGATAGTCTCCATAATAATGAACCTCGTTCATAGATATAATATGCCGTTTTTTCTTCAATAAAAAGCGCACACAGTTCGATAAAGGTGCAGCTCCTGCGTTCTGCCGATGGCAAACCAACGACGGCGTACCGGGTGTGTGTAACGATGGCAGGGCACAAGAGATGTGCCTTTATTGCGCCTTCAGGCGCACCGGCAGCACCATATAAAGAAAGTTGTCACTGTCATCCACGGGCGTGATAATACAGGGCGAAATACCGGTGTTCAGCTGCATTTTCACCGTGTCCGCCGGGGCATAGCGCAGGGCGTCCATGAGATAGCGGTTGTTGAAGCCGATCTCCAGCTCCTGTCCGTCGCCGCGGACGGGGCAGATATCCCGGGCTTCGCCGTTTCCGGTCCGGGCGGACATATACACCCGGTCCTGGCTGAACAGGCAGCGTACCGGACTTTTCAGCTTCTCGCTGATGACCACGCTGACGCGGTCCAGGCTTTCGATCATCGTCTTGTTGTCCACCTCGATGCAGATGGGGTTGGTGGTAGGTATGGCATTCTTGTAGTCCAGGAATTCGCCCTCCAGCCGGCGGCATATCAGCTGGGTAGCCCCGGCCTCGAACATCAGATGGCGCTTGCCCTGGGTCACCGTCACCATGTCGTCGGTGTCGGCGCATATTTTCTCCACCTCATTCAGGGCGGCGCCGGGGGCCACGAACTTAAAGGCCCCGCCGTCGATGTGCTCCAACGGCTCGCGGCGCAGCGCCAGACGGAAGCCGTCCACCGCCACCATGGTCAGTCCCTTGTCGCTGATCTCAAACAGGGCGCCGGTGTGGATGGGACGGGCCTCATTGACGGAAACAGCAAAGCTGGTCTGGTTGATCATGGCCTTCAGCGTCCGCTGCTCCAGTGTGACGGAGAACTGGTCGTCCACCTCCGGCAGCTCCGGATAGTCGTCGGCGCTGAGGCCGGGAAGCTCGAAGCTGGCATCGCCGCAGTTCAGCTTCACGTTGAACTTGTCGTCTGCCTCAAAGGTCACCATGTCATCCGGCAGGCGGCGGATCATCTCGCCGAACAGTCTGGCGTTCAGCACGATGTGCCCTGCCTCGGACACTGCGGCCTCCACCGTGGTGCGTATGCCGGTCTGCATATTATAGCCGGACAGCCGCAGTCCCTCGCCGCACTCCAGCAGGATACCCTCCAGCGCCGGGATGGAGCTTTTAGCCGCCACCGCCCGAGACACCGCGGCCACCGCCTGTTGTACCAGTGCCTTTTCACAGGAAAATTTCACCATATCCGTCGTTCCTCGCTTTCCGAAAGTCATTGCCGCCTGCGCTGTCTGAAAGATCAGCCCTACGCAAAAAAGCGGTTCTATTTTTCTAAATCAAATCATAAACTAATCTTTTATTTCAGTAGTCTTATTAGTAGGAAAATTTTATGTGGACATCCATGTTTATCCCGCTCTGTTATCGGCTTTTTTATAGACATACCGTTATGGAAAACACGCCGGGTTTCCCACAGTTGTATGTGTGATGCGGATGTTACACAGATTTTCCACGTGGATTACACAGGAAATGGGGAAAACCCTCCCCTTTCGCTCTGTCTCGCCAGCACCTGCGATTTCTCACTTTTTGCTGTTGATGTTGGTGGTGATCTCCTTCACCTTTTCGGCAAAGGCGGGGTCGGAGCGCATTGTGCTCTCCACCTTGTCCAGAGAGTGCAGAATAGTGGAGTGGTCCCTGTCGCCGAACTCCTTGCCGATGTCATTCAGGCTCATGGAGGTCATACGGCGGATGAGGTACATGGCGATCTGCCGCGCGGCCACCACATCTCGGCTGCGGCTTTGTCCCCGCAGCGTCTCCTCGTCCACATGGAAGTAGCTGCATATGTATCCCACGATAATGGCAGGGGTGGGGGCAAAGTCGTTGCTCTTCTTCAGCATATCACGGATGGCCCGGCTGACGGTTTCCTCGTTGACCTGGTCGTCCAGCAGGTCCCGATAGGCCAGTATCTTATTCAGCGTGCCCTCGATCTGCCGCACGTTGGAGGTGATGTTCTCCGCGATGTAGTCCGTCACCTCGTTGGGCAGCTTCACGCCCAGCATGGCTGCCTTATTCTGCACGATGGCGAACCGTGTTTCAAAGTCCGGCGGCGCCACATCCACCATCAGGCCCCACTCGAACCGGGTCCGCAGCCGGTCCTCCAGCTGAGTGATCTCTTTTGGGGGACGGTCCGATGTCAGCACGATCTGCCGCCCCGACTCGTACAGGGTGTTGAAGGTATGGAAGAACTCCTCCTGGGTCTGTATCTTGCCGGCGATGAATTGGATATCGTCCATCAGCAGGATATCCGTCTGCCGGTACTTTTCCCGGAACTCCGCATTGCGGTTTTCCCGGATGGAGGCGATCAGCTCATTGGTGAAGTCATCGCCCTTCACATAGACGATCCGTGCCTCTGGCCGCTTTTTACGCAGGGCGTTGGCGATAGCGTACAGCAGGTGCGTCTTGCCCAGTCCGCTGTCACCGTAGATAAACAGCGGATTGTAGTTCTCTCCGGGCTTCTCGGTCACCGCCTTGGCAGCGGCAAAGGCCAGCTTGTTCTGGGGTCCCACCACATACGTCTCAAAGGTGAAGGCCTCCGACTCTGACAGATTGCCCGGCCTGTCCGGCGCCACACCGTGGTAAGCCGCCAGCTGCTGATCGTCCAGAATTTTTACCTCCAGGTCCGTGGAGAACAGGTCCCGCAGCGCCGCCTTGATATGGGGCAGGAACCGGGCCTCGATGGTGCTTTTTTTAAAGGTATTGCTGCAATGGAGCACGAAGGCCGAGTCCTCCATTGTCACCACCGTTACCTCGTCGAACCAGGTGTTGATGGTGGTCTCGGACAGCTCATGGCTCAGCCGCTTGAGCACACTGTCCCACAGGTCTTTCATGGAATTCAAGCAAAAGCTCCCCTTTCGGCGGAGGCTGTCTGTTTTCCTCCGCAGTAAAATGGCGGGGGGTATACCGCCGCAAAATATCCCACCACATTATAGCAGAAAACACACCGGAAGTCTACACCTATTCTAAATATAAACTGCCGGCTTTTTTCCTGTTTTTCCCGCAAAAACGGGCGCTTGTGGGTAAATTTTTGTTGACAGTGCCCCCCTGTATCTGTATAATATACTCCGCGTGGTTGCACGCAGATGTGCAACAGGCGTGGAAATGTTTACTGCGGCGGTGAATATCTCACCGCTGTCGAGTAAGCGCGGGGCCTTGTTGTTCCGCCGGATAATCTTAAAAATGGAGGTGTCATGCAATGTTCCGTACCTATCAGCCCAAGAAGCGTCAGCGCTCCAAGGAGCACGGCTTCCGCAAGAGAATGGCCACCCGCAACGGCCGCAAGGTTCTGGCCCGTCGTCGTGCCAAGGGTCGTGCCCGTCTGACCCATTGAGGTCACGGAAGGTGCATCGCACATACAGATAAGCCCTGAGGGACGGAGGATCGAGATCCCCGTCCCTATCGGTGTATCTGGCGAGGCAAAACCAGTATAGCGAGGGAACACATGGACGCAAGAGTAACGGTGAAGCAAAACAGCGACTTCCGCCGCATTTACCGCAGGGGCCGGTCCGCCGTCTCCGGCGGCGTGGTGGTCTACTGCCTGAAGAACAGACAGGGAATGAGCCGCCTGGGCGTCACCGTCTCCACCAAGCTGGGCCACGCCGTGGTCCGCAACCGTGTCCGCCGCCGGTTTCGTGAGCTCTATCGCCTGCACAGGGCTGATATGCTCCCCGGCTGGGATATTATCATGGTGGGCCGTGTCCGTGCCGCCGAGCTGCCCTATCAAAAGCTGGAAAAGCAATACCTCCGCTGCCTTGCAGAGCTGGGATTGCTGCGGGAGGATGTATGAAAAGACTTCTTCTCTCCGCTATCCGCTTTTATCGCCGGGCCGTCTCGCCCCTGTTCCCGCCCCGCTGCCGCTATATCCCCACCTGCTCGCAGTACGCCCTTGAGGCGGTCGAGAAATACGGTGCGGCCAAGGGCGGCTGGCTGGCCTTCAAGCGTCTTATGCGTTGCCATCCCTTCCACCATCACAAGGGCGGCTGGTATGATCCGGTGCCCTGAACCAACCCCCCTCAAAAAACTACGGAGGAATAAAAGCCTATGTTCGCACAACTCGGCTACTACATCTGTGTGCCGTTCGCGTGGCTCACCCGCCTGTTCTATACCTGGACGGGCTCTTACGGCGTCGCTCTGATCCTCTTCACCCTGATCGTCAAGCTGGTGCTGCTTCCCTTCCAGCTCAAGAGCAAGAAGAGTATGCTCCGCATGGGCCGCATGAACAGCAAGGTGCAGGAGATCCAGAAGAAATACGCCAATAACAAGGAGAGGCAGCAGCAGGAGATCGCGGACCTCTATGCCCGCGAGGGTGTCAACCCCATGTCCGGGTGCCTGTGGTCCTTCCTGCCCTTCCCCATCCTGATCGCCCTGTACTACATCATCCGCACACCTCTGCGCTACTTCATGTCCCTGTCCAACGAGGTCATCGCTAAGATCACCGAGCTGGCGGTGTCTCTGGGATATGTGTCCGGCGCCAGTGGTCAGGCCTCTGCTTATGACCAGATCTATCTGGCCAAGTTCATCCACGATAACTGGTCCAGCTTCGAGGGCAAATTCGATGGTCTTATCGACCTGAACTACAATTTCCTCAGCATGGATCTGTCCGCCGTGCCCAAGGATCTGTTCAGCCAGTTCCCCTCCGGCGGCTGGCCCGTCATCGGCATCATGCTCATGCCGCTGATCTCCGCCGCGCTGCAGTTCCTGATGACCCGCATCTCCATGAAGACCAACGGCAACAGCAACATGAACGGCTCCTCCAAGGCGATGCTCTATATGATGCCCCTGATGACGGTGTGGATGGGCTACATCCTCCCCGCCGCCCTGTGCGTCTACTGGATCGCCAACGCCGCCTTCTCCTGCATTCAGGAGCAGGTGCTGAACAAGCACTTCTCCAAGGTGCTGGACCGCGAGGAGACCGACAAGGAGCGCCAGAAGCGCGAGGCCCGCTACGCTAAAATGCAGGCTGCCCGCGAGAATTACAACCGTCAGCTGGAGCAGCAGGCCCAGTCCAAGGGAGGCAAGAAGCCCCAGCCCCAACCCAAAAAGAAAAAGACCGGCGAGAGCACTACGGAAGCCGGCAAGGTGGGCAACCGTCCCTACGCACGGGGCCGCGCCTACCGCGAGGAACACTACGACGAATAAGGAGTTTTGTCTATGAGTTATATCGACGTAACGGGCAAGACTGAGGACGAGGCGCTGCGTAAAGGCCTTGAGCAGCTGGGCATGGACCGCGATGACGTGTCTGTCTCCATTCTGGAGCGTGCCAAGACCGGCTTCCTGGGCATCGGCGCCACCCCCGCCCGTATCCGTATCACCTATGGTCCCGAGGAGGCAGACGTTGCCGCCCCCGCCGAGGTGAAGATCATCCCCGAGACCCCTGCCGCCCCCAAGGCGGAGCCCAAGCCCGCCGTCCCCGCTAAGCCGGCGGCGCCAAAGGCTGACAAGCCCCGTCAGGACCGTCAGAGCCGTCCCGACCGCAGCGACCGTCCCCGCCCCGAGAAGAAGGAGCGTCCCGCCCCTGTGGCCCCGGCCATCGACCTGCCCGAGTGTGATGACGATAATGCCAAGCGTATCATCGCCTTCGTCTCCGGCCTGCTCCAGCATATGGACAGCGCCGCCGAGGTCAAGGTCTACGAGGTGGAGAAGGGCCGCTACAAGGTCATTCTGGTGGGCGAGCGTCTGGGTCAGCTGATCGGTCATCGCGGCGAGACGCTGGATGCCATCCAGCAGCTGACCAACTATGCCATCAACACCGGCAGCGACAGCAAGCGTGTCCGCGTCCAGATGGATGCCGAGAACTACCGTGCGCGCCGTGAGCAGAGTCTGGAGAGCCTGGCCCGCAAGGTGGCGACCAAGGTACAGAAGTACCGCCGTAGCGTGACCCTGGAGCCCATGAACGCCTACGAGCGCCATGTGATCCACGCCGCCCTGCAGGATGTCCCCGGTGTCACCACTTACTCCGTGGGCACTGAGCCAAACCGCCGCGTGGTGGTCTCCTATGACCGCGCCCAGGCCCGATAACAGCAAAAAAAGAAAGCCCTTTCGGGCTTTCTTTTTTTGCTGTTATACGCCTGTTCCGTCAAAGGCCGGCGTGTAGGCCTCCTCGGCGGAGGTCCGTTCCTGTACGAAGCCGTCCTCAATGCCGCAGTTCCGCATATAGGTCACTGCCGCCCGGTACTCCGCCGCCGTCACCCGCCGCGCCAGCCGGCCGGTCATGCCAGTCGGCGGCGTATACTGGCTCATCAGCGATACCACCACGTCGCCGGGTGCGAAGGTCTCCGCGATCCAGTCCAACACCCTCCGAGTGTTGTCCAGATATCCCGGCAGCACCAGATGCCGCAGGATCACACCCTGTTTCATCAGCCCGTTTTCATCGTACACCGGCCGTCCCACCTGACGGAACATCTCCCGTATGGCTTCGCAGGCCGTGGGAAAGTAATTCTCCGATCCGGAGAGCGCCCTTGCCAGCGCGCCGTCGGCATATTTCAGGTCCGGTAGATATATGTCTACCTTTCCTTCCAGCTGCCGCAGCGTATCGACCTTTTCATACCCACCGCAGTTGTACACCACCGGTACCGGAAGCTTTGGCTCCAGGGCCGGCAGTATCCACGGCAGGAAATGAGTGGGCGTCACCAGCTCGATGTTGTGTGCGCCCCGGGCGATCAGCTCGTCGAATATCTCCCGCAGCCGCGCCGTGGAGATATCCTTTCCCTGACCACCGGCGGAAATACTGCCATTCTGACAGTAGCAGCACCGCAGGGTACAGCCGGAGAAAAACACCGTTCCCGCGCCATTTGTGCCGGAGATGGGCGGCTCCTCCCACCGGTGCAGCATGGCCCGTGCCACCCGCAGTCCGGCGGGCATACCGCAGAATCCGCTGCCGTGCTCCGCAGTGCGCTCTGCCCCGCAGTTACGGGGACATAAGGTGCAGATCATACCTTGTGGATGTCAAAATCCGGGCCCAGGTCGCCAGCCATCCAGTGGCGGCGACACAGGCCGATATACTTGTCGTTGGCGCCCAGCACCACCTGTGCACCCTCCTTTACCACATGGCCGTTTTCGTCGAAACGGGCGTTAAAGGCCGCTTTTTTGCCGCACCAGCAGATGGTTTTGACCTCCTCCAGCTTGTCCGCCAGCACCAGCAGGTGGTAGCTGCCGGGGAACAGATCGCCCTTGAAGTCGGCGCGGAGGCCGTAGCAGATGACGGGGATGCTGCAGTCATCGACGAGGTGGACGAGGTAATAGACCTCATCTTTTGTCAGAAACTGGGCTTCGTCGATGATAATACAGGCATAGGTCTGCAGTTCGGTTTCCGACATTTCGCGCATCTCATCGAAGTAGATGCAGGGGTGCTTCAGGCCGATGCGGGAATAGACCATATGGTCGCCGTCGCGGGTGTCCAGACGGGGCTTTACCAGCAGTGTCTCCTGGCCGCGCTCCTCGTAGTTGAACCGCGCCATCAGCGCGTTGGCCGTCTTGCTGGAGCCCATGGCGCCAAACTTAAAATACAACTGTGCCATCCCTGTTTCTCCTTTATTTGCATACGATTTTATTTATTTTCCAACTTTTTGAAGGCGGTGGGCATGGGGTAAAGATCCCGGTCATCAGATGCCCAGACCCAATCCGGAGGGCCGTCGCCAGCGACGATTAAGCGAAATACCGTCATATTCCAGCGGAGATGGGTAAAGATATGCCTGTCCGAAAAGCGCTTCTCCCAGGAAAGCGGCGTGAGTCCCCAGTCCAGAAGCTGTTGTGCCGCAAGGGTTTCCGTCAATTCACCCGCGGTGTTGGGAAACTCCCACAGGCCGGAGAGCAGGCCCGTTTCCGGGCGGCGGCGCAGGGCTGTGCGGCCATCGGGGGTGGTCAGCAGAAAGACCGTCAGGTCCTTTTCCGGCTTGGCGGTATTTTTTTCCCGCACCGGCAGCCGGGACTGAAGCCCCGCAGCCTTTGCGGCACAAAGGCTTACGGCGGGACAGCTTTCGCAGTTGGGATTTTTTGGCAAGCAGACTGCGGCACCCAGGTCCATCATGGCCTGGTTAAAATCGCCGGGGCGGTCGGTGGGCATGACGGCCGCCAGCGCATCGCGGACGTGCTGGCGTGTCCGTGGGTCAAGGACGTTATCGCCGCAGGCGGTCAGCCGCGCCGCGATACGCAGTACGTTGCCGTCAACGGCAGGAACGGCTTTATTAAAGGCGATGGAGAGTATCGCGCCCGCCGTATAGTCGCCGATTCCGGGGAGCTGTATCAGGTCGCTGTACGTGTCAGGGAGACAGCCGCCGTATTGGTCCACCATGACGCGGGCGGAGCGCTGCAGGCTGCGGGCGCGGCTGTAATAGCCCAGGCCCTGCCACAGGGAGAGCAAGCGGTCTTCCGCTAACTCCGCCAGGGCGGGCACGTCCGGCGCGGCGGCCATAAACCGCTCAAAATAGGGAAGCACCGCCTGTACGCGCGTCTGCTGGAGCATGATCTCCGACACCCAGGTGCGATAAGGCGTAACGATATCTCGCCAAGGGAGAGAACGTTTTTCCCGGTCGTACCAGGGCAGCAGGACTGCCGGCAGAGAGGCCAGCGGGACCGGTATTTTTTGGGAGCTTTGGTTGCTGTTTTTGTTACTCTTGTTTGCCATTTATTTTCAAATGCTGTTGTCTGATCGTTACTTTTTGTTGCTCTGTGGTAAAGGTATATTAAAGCGGGAGGCGTAGTGGCAGCGGCGGCAGAGGGCCTCGGCGGGCTCACGGCAGTCAAAGCCGCGGCGGATGCGCTGGGCCCGGGGCGTGTTGAGAATGTAGTCCAGGCTCTGGTGGAAAATGTTGCCCAGGGCCAGCCGGCCCTCGCTGTCCAGACAGCAGGGGATCACGGTGCCGTCGCACAGCACGCCCAGCTGGCGGCGCAGGCCGTAGCAGTACTGGGTGTCGTCGGGGCAGTCGTTGTTCTCGTCGCCGGGCCAGTAGAAGTGCTCGTCCTTCTGTATGTAGATGCGGGGGGCCAAGCGGCGGTTGTGGAGCATATCCTCGGGGAGGTGGGCGGTATCCTGCCCGGTGAGCTCGCCCAGGATGCGCTCGATCTCCGGGTTCAGGGCCTGGGGCATGCCGCTGTTCCACAGGCGCAGGGTGCAGTTGACCCCAGCGGCGGCCAGCTTCTGGCAGCTGCGGAGACAGCCGGTGACGTAGTCCTCCAGGGGCACGTTCAGGTGGTTGCCCTCGAAGGAATGGAGAGAGACGGCTACCTTATGCAGGGCGGGGCAGGCAAGCAGGATATCCAACTTTTTGGGCAGGAGCGTGCCGTTGGTGGTGATGCAGACACGGAAGTCCAGCTGGGCGCAGGTATCCAAAATTTTCCCCAGCTCCGGGTGGAGCAGCGGCTCGCCCATAACGTGGAGATAGATATACTGCGTGACAGCACGCAGCTTTTTGGCCGCCACCGCAAAGTCGTCGGTACGCATGGCCATCAGCGGCCGGTGGTGGCCTGCGCAGAAGTCGCAGTGGAGGTTGCAGAGGTTGGTGATCTCCACATAGGCGCGCTGGATGTTCATGGCAGAGCCCCCTTGTCCTTATCGTGTCGGGCAGGCGTGCCCGCCCGCACTGTGCTATGGCAACATTGTATCACATCGCGGGGCGTTTGAATAGGGAAAGTTTGCCGGGACGGCAGGAGGCGCGTATAAAATGTTTGGTACGTTTGGGATGATGAAAACCATGTATTTTTGAGAAAAATATCGTGTTTTTATCATATAATAGTTGCAATTTCTTATAGAATGTGGTACGGTATACGCAGAACGAAGCCACGCCCGCGAGGCGAATAAAACGGAACATCAGGAGGTACGTCCATGAAATACCCGAAGACCGGCAGTGAGGTCTATGTGAGCCTGAACCTGTCCAACACCATGCTCACCGGCATCGGCAAGGGCACCATTACCCGGGAGGAGGTCTCCGCCAGCTATCTGAAGCGGCTGTTTGCCGAGCACGGCGTCATCGTGTCCGCCAAGCCGGAGCAGCGCCGTCTGCTGGAGATCGTCAACGAGCGCTGCGACCTGGAGCTGGAGATCCCCGAGCAGCTGAAGCTGTTTCAGCTGTCTGAGGAGCACCGCCGGCTGGTGGTGATCGAGGTCACCGGTCTGCGCCGGAAGAACGGCTCCTTGCTGCCGGAGTACACGGAGGAGGAGTTCAACGAGGCCACGTTTGCGTTCGTGAAGTACTACGTGCAGGGCACCCACTACGACACGCTGGTGGAGGAGAACAAGAAGCTGAAATTCGAGCTGGAGCAGGAGCTGGAGTGGCGGAACCGCACGGACAACTGATGAGATACAAAAAGAGACGGCGAAGGCCGTCTCTTTTTTTGCGCCTGCGCGGGGGGCGCTGCCCCGGCGGCGAGCAGGTGTTGCGCCTGTGGGCGCGGGATGGGGCGTTTCGTGCCCCGGCACGAGTAACTTTCTTTTTTTGTAAAAAGAAAGTTACCAAAGAAAACCACTCAAACCTACGGTTTAAGGATCCCTTGGCGCGGGGCGGGTTTCGCCGCCGCGGCGGCGAGCAGGTGTTGCGCCTGCGGGCGCGGGATGGGGAGTTTCGTGCTCCGGCACGAGTAACTTTCTTTTTTTGTAAAAAGAAAGTTACCAAAGAAAACCACT
>OICD01000908.1_pt1 | contig 14338 bp, 13 predicted proteins | sample 1581161 | NCBI WGS metagenome assembly OICD01 (sample SAMEA3882546, study PRJEB24775) | human gut metagenome | biome: human-associated habitat; feature: intestine environment; material: feces | place: Netherlands | collected 2009/2010 | reverse complement strand
TCGTTTGTATCCATTTTCATAACTCCTCTATCTGTACTACTTTCCTATTGTACATGATATCGGTAGGTTTTTCCACTGGAAAAAAATATATTTTGCGAATGAGGCTCTGAATAGTTGTTCCATCTGAATAATTGTACAACAATAAGAGAGCGTACCGATCATTCTTTCAATCAGTACGCCCTCTCAGACTACAGGCTCCAATGGCTTGCCCTCTCTTTCTTAAATTTGATCTTCCATTTTGTCTTTTGTTCTCTTTCCACTTTTCTTTTGTACGTATGTACTGTAATGTGAGATAATTCTTATCTTCTGTTGTTCATTACTTTTTCTTCTGTGTACTTGATGTTCTCTATATAAATTGGTTCTCTTTGGTAGTTCTATTCAGTTGTACATCATGGAAGACTGTGGTAGGACTTTACTTGTTAGGTGGACTATACCTCTCTTTCTATAGATTCTTTTGTACTTCTCTCCCAACCTTCTCTGTTGGGTTGTTCCGTTTCTCTTTTGTTAAGTTTAATATAATACAAGGCTGTGCATTTGTCAACACATTTCTTGAAATATTTTAATTTATTTTCAATATTTTTACTGTATTGGTATATTTTTACAATTTTCGACTTTTTTCTATATATTATCTGTCTTTTTTGGGGGGGGAGGAAAAGAAAAGGGCAAAGGGCGCGCCGCTGCCGAGATCGTGTAACGAGCCATGCCATCCGTAAGGATTCCCTTTGGGAATCCTTACGGATGACGGCTGTCGCCGTATAAAAACAAAAAGACAATCACCCACTGGTGAGCAAGCTCCCCATTGGGTGATTGTCTTTTTGTTTTTGCATGGCTCGTTACACGGCAAACTGGCTATTATACAGGTTCGCGTAGAATCCGCCTTGTGCCAGGAGGGTTTCATGGTTGCCCTGTTCGATGATATTGCCGTCTTTCATTACCAGGATGACATCAGCGCTCTGGATGGTGGAGAGTCTGTGGGCTACGATAAAGCTGGTGCGGCCTTCCATCATCGTGGCAAATGCATTCTGGATCTTGATCTCGGTACGGGTATCGATGGAGGAGGTTGCCTCATCGAGGATCAGCATGGGAGGCAGGCACAGCATTACTCTGGTAATGCATAAGAGCTGTTTCTGTCCCTGGGACAGGCTGCCTCCGTCCTCGGTGATCACGGTGTCATACCCCTTGGGCAGGCGTTTAATGAAGCCGTGGGCATGGGAAGCCTTCGCCGCCCGGATGATCTCCTCTTCTGTGGCATCCGGCTTACCCATGCAGATATTGTCACGGATGGTGCCGGAACGCAGCCAGGTCTCCTGTAATACCATACCGTAATTGGTACGGAGGCTTCCTCTGGTGATGTCCCGGATATCGGTGCCGTCCACTTTAATGGAGCCGGAGTTCACATCATAGAATCGCATCAGCAGATTGATGACGGTGGTCTTACCGCATCCGGTAGGACCTACGATAGCAACTCTCTGACCGGGTTTTACCTGCAGGTTAAAGTTCTGGATCAGCTTCTTCTCCGGTACATACTGGAAATATACATCCTTCAGATCTACGTTGCCCTGAGCCTCTTCTAATACTCTTGCATCCGCGGCATCGGGCACCTGGGGTTCCTCGTCGATCAGTTCGAAGATACGTCCGGCACAGACAAAAGCGTTCTGCAATTCCGTTACCACGCCGGAGATCTCGTTGAAGGGCTTGGTGTACTGGTTCGCATAGCTTAAAAAGCAGGACAGACGACCTACGCTGATACCGCCCTTGATGGCTACGAGCGCACCGAACACACCGACACCGGCATATACCAGACTATTAACAAAACGGGTCGCCGGGTTCGTAATGGAGGAGAAAAAGATAGCTTTCAGAGAGCATTTCTGCAATCTGCCGTTGATCTCTCCAAACTTGCTCTTCACCGCTTCTCCTCTGGAAAAGGTATTTACAATCTTCTGGTTGTCAATCATTTCCTCAATCAGGGAGGTCTGCTCGCCTCTGGTCTCGGACTGCTCCTTGAACATGGAGTAGGTCTTGGTTGCAATGAATTTTGCCACCAGGAAGGATACCGGAGTGATACATACTACTACCAGTGTGATGGGCACATTGGTCACCAGCATGAATCCCAACGTACACAGGATCGTCAGTGCACCGGTGAATAACTGGGTAAATCCCATCAGCAGACCGTCCGCGAAAGTATCCACGTCCGCAATGACACGGCTCACGATATCACCGTAAGCATGGGCATCCAGATATTTTAAGGGCAGGATCTCCAGCTTCGCAAAAGCGTCCGTACGGATATCCCGGATCACATGGTAGGTAATATAGTTGTTGCAGGTGTTCATGATCCACTGGCCTACTGCTGTGATGATCATTGCGATGGCAATTTTTTTCATAATGGCAAAGATACCGGCCATATCTACCTGTCCCTTGCCGATGATCAGATCCACCGCATTACCGGTGAGGATAGGGATATATAAGGTCAGTAATACAGTCAGACCTGCTAACAACAGGGAGAGTACCAGTGCCGGTGTATATTTGCGGATATATTTCAATACCCGCTTCAACGTCTCTTTGTTATTTTTTTTCTGCATTACCGAACACCTCCTCTCTGTTCAGGGTACTGGGAATAATAGATCTCCTGATATACGGTGCAATCCTTTAACAACTCATCATGGGTTCCCATACCTGCGATCTCCCCATCATCCAGGACGATGATCTTGTCCGCATGGCGGATGGTGGAGGCACGTTGGGATACGATAAAGGTTGTGGTCTTATCTTCCAAAGTACGGATTGCTGCACGGAGTTTTGCATCCGTTGCATAGTCCAGTGCGGAGGCACTGTCATCCAGGATCAGGATCTCGGGATTTCTGACCAAGGCTCTTGCAATTGTCAGACGCTGTCTCTGTCCACCGGAGAAGTTTTTACCGTTCTGTGCCACAGTTGCATCTAACTTTCCGGGCTTACCGTCTACCACTTCCGATGCCTGTGCCAGTTCCAGTGCTTTCCACATCTCCTCTTCGGTAGCATCCGGCTTGCCCCACTGGAGGTTGCTGCGGATCGTTCCCTTGAACAGAACTGCCTTCTGCGGTACGACACCGATACGTCCGCGCAACTCCTCATCACTCATGGTCCGGATATCTCTGCCTTCCAACAGGATCTCACCTTCTGTCGCCGGATAGAAACCGGGAATCAGATTCACCAGGGAGGTCTTACCGGAACCGGTACCTCCAATGATACCTACGGTATCGCCACGGTTTACGGTGAAGTTCATATCCTGCAAAGTAGGTGCTCCGGCTCCCTGATAAGTCAGGGATACATGTTTGAAGTCTAAGAAAGGTGCGCTCTTATCTACCTTATCCGCCAGTTTCTGATCCTGCGCTCCCACATATGCAGCATCTGCGCCGATATCGAAAACGGAAGCTACACGTTCTGCACATGCCAACGCCTTGGTCATGGTCACGATCAGGTTTGCCAGCTTCACCAGCTCTACCAGGATCTGGTTCATGTAGTTGATGATCGCTACCACCTCACCCTGGCTTAAGTTACCGATATTGACCTGTACGGCACCGGTATAGATCAGAGCAATGATGGCTCCGTTTACAATGATATAGGTCACAGGATTCATGCAGGCGCTGATCTTGCCCACGAAGATCTGCATGGCCGACAATGCTTCGTTATTCTCCCGGAAGCGGTCCGCCTCCTTTGCTTCCTGATGAAACGCACGGATGACACGGACACCGGTCAGGTTCTCTCTGGTAATGCCCAGCACCTGATCCAGTTTGGACTGCACCTTTTTGTACATGGGGATCGTGGATAAAATAATACCGAATACCACAACGGACAATAATGGAATGGCCACCACGAAGATCAGTGCACATTTCACATCAATGGTAAATGCCATGATCATGGCACCGAATACGATGATCGGGGAACGTAAGAACAGACGTAAGGTCATATTGATGCCGGACTGCACCTGGTTCACATCACTGGTCATACGGGTGATCATGGTGGAAGTTCCCGCCTTATCAATATCCGTAAAGCTCAGATCCTCAATATGATCAAACAATGCCTGACGCAGCTGGGTAGAAAATCCCACTGCCGCCTTGGCTGCGAAAAACTGTGCCGTAATGGACGAAGCCAGTCCCACTACGCCAAGGAGTAACAGGAGCAGTCCCATTTTCCCGATATAACCCATGTTCCGGTTGGAAATACCATAGTCAATAATATTTGCCATTACCAGAGGAACCAACAGTTCAAAAAATGCTTCCAGCAGCTTGAACAACGGTGCCAGGATAGACTCTTTCTTATAATCCTTTAGGTACATCATTAATTGCTTCATAAAGTCCTCATTTCTATGCATTTTCTATGTTTTACTATTTCCCGTTTTCCTTGAATTTAACACTTCTGCTGTTCCGTAGCAGACCGCCAGCGAATACCCCGCTTCCAAAATCTGTTCCCGGAAACATATCTTCTTTTCCTTCCATCTGCGCTCGTCGGAAAAGTCTTCTCCCACGACGCTGCCGATCCCCTGTCCGGTATATTTGCCGTAGGCTTCTTTTCTGCTCCACAAGCGGTAAAACAGCTCGGTCCGTTTCTCCACGCCCGTCTCCTGCAGCAGTTTCCACTCTTCCTTTGCGAAAAAACGCTCTGCCGTACGATCTTTGAAGGGAACCCATTTTTGAATATCCACTCCCACTTCTCCGTCGCTGACCCCACAGACCACATAGTCTCCGGAATGGGACAGATTAAATTTCTTCGGAAAATTTACAATCTGCGGTTTGCCCTGTTCTCCATATTCATAGGAAAAAGAGAAGGGGGGCGTCTGCTCTCTGAGCATCCGCGCCTGCAGCACTGCAAGCAGTTCATCCTCTTCCAGGAACAGGATATCGGTATTCTCAATGCCTTCTGTCAGATCCATTGCTATCTTTTGCAACAGCATTCCGGCGCCGAGACTGGCTGCTTTCGCTCCGGTCCCCTTTAACCGTTCTGTCTTGCTCCGTCGCACCGGATCCACACATTCCAATGCTTCCCGTAAGAAACTCTGTCTCGTCTCTTCCTCACAGGAATGCAGATGCAATACATAAATTCCTACAGCCATGTCCTTCTCCCGGCAGATCGCCATATCCATCCAACACAAAGGCTGCCGCATGAAAATTCCTGCGACAGCCTTATGATTATTCTTCCGGTTTTGCGGTGATCGCCAGATGCAGTTCGTCTAACTGCTTCTGTTCTACCGTACCCGGTGCTCCCATCATAATATCCATTGCGTTCTTGTTCATCGGGAAAGGAATGATCTCACGGATACTTTCCTCACCACAGATCAGCATGATCATACGGTCTACGCCGGGAGCGATTCCTGCATGAGGGGGTGCTCCGTAGCAGAATGCATTGTACATGGCAGGGAACTTAGCCTTCACATCGGCTTCACCTAAGCCCACCAGTTCGAATGCCTTGATCATGATCTCCGGATCATGGTTTCTCACCGCACCGGAGGACAGCTCTACACCGTTGCAGACCAGATCGTACTGGTATGCCAGGATCTCTAAGGGATCCTGATTGTTCAGCGCGTCCATACCACCCTGGGGCATGGAGAACGGGTTATGACAGAATTCCAGCTCTCCGGACTCCTCGCCGATCTCATACATCGGGAAATCCACGATCCAGCAGAACTCATAGCAATCCTTCTTCATATGTTTCTCGCTGGCTGCACCCAACAGCTTTCTGTAGACACCTGCTGTCTTCTGTGCTTCCAGCTTCTTGCCTGCGGCAAGACCGACAAAGTCACCGTTCTTAAGACCTAATGCCTTGATGACTTCTTCCTTGCGGTCCTGTAAGAACTTGGAGATACCGCCTACGAACTCTCCGTTCTCATCTACGCGGAACCAGAAGCCCTTACGTGCAGTCTGTACCTCTACCTCTGCACAGATCGCGTCGATCTGCTTACGGGTAGCGGTGAAATCATCTACTACGATAGCCTTTACAGTCTGACCTTCAAAAGCAGCAAAGCCGCAGCCCTGCATTACTTCCGTAGCATCGGTCAGTACCAGATCAATACGCAGATCCGGCTTATCGGAACCGTACTTGTCCATAGCCTCCAGATAGGGGATGCGTACGAAAGGCGCTTTGGAAGCTTCTTTATAAATGCCGTACTTTTCAAATACGGGAGGCAGCACCTGCTCTACGATGGAGAATACATCTTCCTGGGAAGCGAATGCCATCTCCATATCCAGCTGATAGAATTCTCCGGGAGAACGGTCTGCTCTCGCATCCTCATCACGGAAGCAGGGAGCGATCTGGAAATAACGGTCAAAACCGGATGCCATCAGGATCTGCTTGAACTGCTGGGGTGCCTGGGGCAGCGCATAGAACTTGCCGGGATGATTTCTGGCGGGAACCAGATAATCTCTCGCACCTTCCGGAGAGGAACAGGTCAGGATAGGAGTCGTGATCTCCATGAAATTCAAAGCATACATTCTCTGACGCAGTTCAGCCACGATCTGGCTTCTCATCACGATATTTTTCTTCATGTTCGGATTTCTCAGATCCAGGTAACGGTATTTCAGACGTGCATTCTCGTCTGCATCCTTGGACTGATTAATCTCGAAAGGAAGTGCATTGTAAATACACTTTCCCAGAATCTCGATCTTATCGGGTACTACCTCGATCTCACCGGTAGGCAGATTAGCATTTTTGCTGGAACGCTCTCTGACCACACCTTCCACGGAGATGGTGGATTCCTTGTTGATGCCATCCATGACATTCATCATTTCCTCGGTCTCTACTACCAGCTGAGTGGTTCCGTAGAAATCACGCAGAATGACAAAACCGAGATTTTTGCTGACTTTTCTCATGTTCTCGAACCAGCCGACCAGTGTGACTCTCTCACCGACGTTGCCGATCCGAAGTTCATTACAGTTATGTGTTCTGGACTGAATCATTGCTTTTGCTCCTTCGTCTGTTACTTTTATCTCTTTAATTCTTCCTTATAGAATTCCACGAATTCTTCGTAGCCTTCCTTATTCAGCTGCTCCTTCTGGAACTTCTTGTTCTTGTTCATGCGGGCTACCAGTACCTGGGTACCGTCCTTACGGGCTTCCTGCGCCTGTGCGATTACTTCACACAGTCTTTCGCCGCTGACACCCTTCTCGATCAGGTATGCTACCTGCTTCGGTCTCGTGGGCACCTTGAAGCCTCTCTCCATGAGCAGCATGATGATACGTTCGAAGCCGATGGAGAATCCGCACGCGGGCACATCATTGCCGGTAAATTTGCCGACCATCTTGTCGTAACGTCCGCCGCCACCGCAGCTGCCGCCGAATTCCGGCATGGCGATCTCAAAAATGGTTCCGGTATAATACGACATTCCTCTTACCAGCGTAGCGTCGAACACGATCTCGAAATCAGAAGCCTTCGTCGCTCTGACGCTGTCCATGATCTCTCTGAGGCTCTGGGCGATCTCGGGCTCTAAGAATCCTTCCAGGGTATCTGCCAGGTAAGCCACACCGTCCTCAGCACTCTCCAGGCCTTTGAACAGTTCCAGATACTTGTCTACACATGCCTTATCAAAACCGTTCTCCAAAAGTTCAGCTTCCACGCCTTCCAAACCGATCTTGTCCATTTTGTCCAGCGTGATAAATACACTGTCATAGGACTCTTCAGGGAATCCGCTGTAAGCAGCCATTGCCTTCAGGATACGACGCTCATTGATACGGATCTGGAAATTTTTGAAGCCCAGTTTGCCCAATGTCGTGGTCGTAGCCAGGATCAGTTCGATCTCTGCTAAGTTAGACGGCTCACCGAGAATATCGATATCACACTGCATGAACTGACGGTATCTTCCTCTCTGGGGTCTGTCCGCTCTCCATACATTTCCCATCTGCAATGCCTTGAAAGGAGAGGGCAGGGATGCCGCGTTGTTGGAATAATAACGTACCAGAGGCACCGTCAGGTCATAACGCAGACCACTGTCCACTACCTCTTCCTCTGTGGTTGCGGCTGCCACGTTCAGCTTCTCGCCGCGCTTTAAGATCTTGAAGATCAGCTTCTCATTGTCGCCGCCCTGCTTACTGCTTAAGTTTGCAATATTTTCCACGCAGGGAGTCTCAATGGAAGTAAAACCGAATTTGCCGTAGGTGTCCTTGATGACACTGATCACGTAATCACGGATCTGCATCTCCTCCGGCAGAATATCTTTCATGCCCGTTGTGGGCTTCTTGCTAAGTGCCATGGTTTTCTACCCTTCCGCTCTTGAATTTATATCTTATATATGATACTTTTTTTCCGTTTGGCTGTCAACCCTCCCAGTTCCTGCTTTTATTAGAAACAGATCCCCTGGATTGTCATAGAAATCCCCACCTTCATGACACCCGCCAGCACCATGACCCAGATGGGATTCAGCTTCTTACGAAGTAATAGCACACAGATCCCGAAGATCACGACCATGCTCCATTCCGTCCCTGTCAGAGAAATGTTTTTCCCGCTTCCCCAAAATGCATCTTTGAGGATCAGTATTCCTGCCGATGCGATCATTGCCACCACTGCCGGTCTTAAGGACTTCAGTACACCCTGTAACAGATCCAGGTTACGATACTTCAGGTATAGTCTTGCCAGGATCGTCACAATGACGCAGGACGGCAGAATACATCCGGCCGTTGCCACCACGGCTCCGGGGATCCCGGCGATCTTCATTCCCACAAAAGTAGCGGAATTCACTGCAATAGGTCCGGGTGTCATCTGAGATATCGTGATCAGATCTGTGAATTCCGACATGGTAAGCCACCCATGGAGTGTGACCACCTGCCCCTGGATCAGCGGCATTGCGGCATAACCGCCGCCGAAGCTGAACATTCCTATTTGCAGAAAGCTTAAAAATAATTGCAGATAGATCATTTTCCGGCCCTCCTTTTGGCGAGGAGCGTCCGGGCCACACCCAGCAGTCCGCAGACGATCACAATGTAGATCACATTGATCTCCAAAACGCAGGCTGCCAGAAAAGCTCCCAAAAGGATCCAGATTGACATAGGATCCTTTTCCTTTACGATGGGAGCTCCCATATCATACGTCACAGAAGCAATTACGGCTCCCACTCCTGCCTGCATCCCGGACAGCATCTGCGCCACGAAGAAGTTACTGCGGAATGCATTGTAGCAGATGGAGATCACGGAAATGATGACAAAAGGGGGCAGGATCGTTCCGAGGATCGCCACCAGTGTCCCCGGGATCCCGGCAAGCTTATACCCCACCACGATGGCTCCGTTGACTGCGATCGCGCCGGGAGAGGACTGGGCGATGGCCACCAGATCCAGCATTTCGTCTTCTCCGATCCAGTGGTATTCATCCACGAATTTTTTCTTCATCAGGGTGACGATCACATAACCGCCGCCAAAGGTGAATGCACTTAAATATAATGTGGACAGAAATATTTTCCATAATCTCTGTCTGTACTTTTGGGTATCTTTTTCCGGCATATCTTATCTCCTGTTTCTGTTAACATGTAAAAGCCCTCCGGAGCTCTCCGGAAGGCCCTTTGTATCATTTATTTACTCTACATGATGCTCCACCTGTTCAAACGTAAACACATTCAAAAACTGTTTTGCTCTCTCTGTCTTCGGATGTTCAAAAAATTCTTCCGGAGCAGCTTCCTCCACGATCTTTCCCTGATCAATGAAAATAACTTTATCCGCTACTGCCTTGGCAAACTGCATCTCATGGGTGACGATGAGCATGGTCTTACCCTGCTTTGCCAGATCCAGCATAACATCCAGCACCTCTCGTACCATCTCCGGATCCAGTGCTGCCGTTACCTCATCGAATAAGAGAATCTCCGGATGCATACAGAGTGCTCTTACAATGGCTACTCTCTGCTTCTGTCCACCGGACAGCTGTCTGGGATAGCTCTTCGCCTTATCAGCCAGACCTACGCGCGCTAACAGCTCCATAGCTTCTTTTCGCACTTCTGCCTTATCACGCTTCTGTACTTTCACAGGTGCCAGCGTAATATTGTCGATCACCGTCAGATGCGGGAACAGTTCATAGCTCTGGAATACCATGCCGATCTTCTGCCGCAGGGTGGTGATATTTTTGCTGCCCTTACGGATATCCATTCCCTGCAGTTTTATCGTGCCACCCTGAATGGGCTCCAGTGCATTAATGCATCGAAGCAGGGTACTCTTACCGCAGCCGCTGGGACCTACCACTACCAGTACGTCTCCTTTTTTCACTTCCAGATGGATTCCATCGAGAATCTTCTGTCCTTCGTATTCTTTTGTCAGGTTCTCTATTTTCAACAATGTCTCTGCCATGTCTTCACTCCATTCTCATTCCAGCCCTGATCCATCCTTAATTCCATTTCTTTTCCAGAGCCCTCGCCAGTACACTGAAGGGCCAGCAGGCAAAGAAATACAGAACGAATACTACAAGGAATACTCCAAAAGCAGCATTGGGACTGCTCATACGATTCGCCTCAATGATCTGCTGCGCTACTTTTAACATCTCCACTACGCCGATCATCAGTACCAGACTGGTAGTCTTGATCATACGGGTGATCAGGTTGATAGACAATGGGATCAGTCGCCGCACAGTCTGGGGAATGATGATGTACAGATATGTCTGTATCTTACTAAGTCCCAGCGCCTCACTGCTTTCATACTGATGCTTCGGGATGCTGATCAGCGCTCCGCGCACCAGATCTCCCATCTCCGCGGTTCCCCACAGGACGAATACGATCACGGATGCCACCTCACCGGATAAGTTCCATCCCAGTGCTCTGGTGGAACCGAAATATACGATGAACAATAATACCAGCTGCGGCATGATACGTATGAATTCCAGATAGACACGAAAAAAAGCTTTCACCACTTTATTTTTTACCGTCATCAGTGCCCCCACCAGGATACCCAGAGGCATACTGATCAGAATGGATACGATACTGATCTTCATGGCTACCCACAAACCCTGCAGCAGGCGGAGCATGTTCGTGCCTTTGAATAATACATCAATCCCCAAATCCGGCATAACGCATCCTCCTCTCCACCAGTGATCCTATGACCGATACCGGCAGCAGGATCAGCAGATAAAATACTACCAGGAGGAACAGGCTCTCCGTAGTCTTATAATAGAGACCGATCAGGTCTTTGGCGGTGAACATCAGGTCCATCAGGCTGATGGCGCTGAACACACTGGTCTCTTTTAACAGGAAAATGATATTTGCCACAAATGCGGGAATACTGGTGGACATTGCCTGGGGCAGGATCACATATCCCAACACCTGTCGGGAATTCATTCCCAGACTGATGGCACTTTCACTCTGAATGGGTTCTACGGATTCCAGACCGCTGCGGAAGCTTTCTGCCATATAGCTGCCGCCTAAAAATGCCAGACCGACTACACCGCACAGCTCCGCCGACATCCGGATCCCGATCTTCGGGAAGCCGTAATAGATAAAAAACAGCTGCACCAGAAGCGGTGTGTTACGGCTCAGTTCCACGTAGACTGTCACGATCCACCGCAGCACCGGCACTTTATAGTATTGAACCGCTGCACAGATGAGCCCCACCAGGATCGCAAACAGGATGCCAACGATACCTATTTTCACGGTCAGAAGTGCTGCCTTTTCGTACATGGGCAGATATTTTTCAATAAATTCCCAGTTCATGTATCTATGTCCTTTCCGGTAAAGTTCAAAATAATCTTTTAGATTATATCAAATGTATTTCTCAGATGCAAGAAAAGACTGCGGCGGCAGCTTACGTGCCCCGCAGTCCCCTCTATATCATCTTATTCCCATCGTACCTTACTGTGCGTTTACTTTGCCGCCCTCTACTACCAGGCTGTCCTCATAGTCCAGACCATAGGTGTCTGCCAGAGTTGCTTCGTAATCTGCATGGAAAAAGTTCTCCTCACCCAAAGCTACGATCTCATCATTGATCCAGTCAAGCAGTGTGGTGTTGCCCTTGGAAACAGCGGGAGCAATGGTGTCTGCACTGCCCAGGGAAGGAATACCTACGGTATATCCTTCGTTCTGCAGAGCGAATGCGATAACTTCGGTGTTATCATTTGCCCATGCAAGAAGTGCCGTTCTCGAAAGCTTCTTTTGCGGTTGCATAGGAATCAAACTTCTGTAAAGGAATATCCGGATAGTTTGCGATCAGATATGTCTCAGCGGTAGTGCCGGAGATTACAATGATGGAATCATCTGCATTCCAGTTGTCTAAGGAAGTGATCACATTATCATCCTTGGATACCACGCCAAGTGACACATTCATATAAGGAGAAGCGAAATCCACTTCCTCTGCTCTCTCGGGAGTTACGGTAAAGTTCGCCAGGATCACATCTACCTTACCGGTCTGTAAATACTCAATACGATTGGCTGCCTCTGTAGATACGAAATTCACATCTACCCCCAGGTCTTCGCCGAGTCTTCTTGCATAATACACATCATAGCCCTGATATTCACCGTTCTCATCCACATAGCCGAACGGGTTTTTATCGGAGAATACTCCGATGTTAATGGTTCCGCTCTCCTTGATCTCATCCAGTGTGCGGTATACTGCCTTGCCGTCTGCTGCCGCTGCGCTTCCTGCGTCTGCGGTTTTGCTGTCACTGCTGCCGCATGCGGTCAGTCCCAGTGCCAATACTCCTGTTAATGCCAGTGCCAAAACGCTCTTCCACTCAAACTTCTTCATAATCCTTTTCCTCCTCTTCGATGTCTCATTTAAGTATCGAATCAACTTATGGGTAGGATTATATCTCCTATTTCATACTATGTCAATAGGAAAACAGTGATTTGTTTTTGCTTTTTGCGAAAAAATAAAATCAATGCTATAATACTATTGTTACTTTTGATTGTAAACAGACCTTGTAACCGGAATTCCGTAAGAGATAATAAAATAATAAAGGAGAACAAAAGGATAATATATGAAAAAACCGATTTCACGTTTCTATCTGCTGTTGGTTCTCGTTCCGTTACTGTTACTGGCGAGCATGGGCGGCTATTACTTTCTGGAAGAAACTGCTGCAGGCAGCGATGTTGTTGTCGTTCCACAGACCCCTGCACCGCCTTCTGCCACACCGGTTCCCGTCCCTACTCCGGAGCCGACCCCCACTCCCTTCCCGGAGCATGACATTACGCTCATGGCTGTCGGGGACAACCTGATGCATCTGGGAGTCGTGGCCAGTGGAAAACAGGAGGACGGAACTTATGATTTCTCCATGCTGTTTCAGGGGATTTCACCCTTCTTAAACGCGGCAGACATCCGGATCATCAATCAGGAAACTGTCATGGGCGGCAATTCCCGGGGATTTTCCGGTTTTCCCTATTTTAATTCTCCTACCGAAGTTGGGGATGCGATTGCGGATGCCGGATTCAACGTGGTCCTGCAGGCATCCAATCATACCGCGGATCAGAAGCTGGACGGCCTGTTGTACTGTGCGGATTTCTGGAAAAACAAGCACCCGGAGGTACTGGTAACCGGTATTCACGAAGACGCTTCACAGGCAGATGACATTCCGTTACTTACCATCGATGATGTCACTTTCGCCATCTTAAATTATACCTACGGTGCCAATACCGAGACACTCCCCTTAGATCTGCTGGGGCATCTGAATCTTCTGTGTGCCGTAAATGAGAAAAACGGACAGATGGACTTCACCACGCTGAACCCGCAGGTCTTAGAGGATATCTCCCGGGCAAAAGAACTGGCAGATATCGTCATCGTCTGTCCTCACTGGGGGACTGAGTATTCCTCCAAAATCTCAAGCTATCAGGAAAAATGGGCACTGGAGATGACAGAAGCCGGTGCCGATGTCATTATCGGAACCCATCCCCATGTGGTAGAGCCTGTGGAATGGATCACCGCAGAAAACGGCAATGAGTCTCTGTGCTATTATTCGCTGGGCAATTATGTGTCCACCCAGAAAAATGCTCTCAGCATGTTAGAGGGTATGGCCTGGCTGACTTTTCACGTTGCAGAGGACGGTGTCTCCATCGAGCGGAAGACCACCGGTGTGATCCCGCTGGTCTGTCAGTACACCTCCGGACCGGTACGGTTTGAAAATGTCTATCTGCTGGAAGAATATACCGAAGAGCTGGCGGCCTCCCACGGCATCCGCAATTATGCCGGTGTGGTCCTTCATCTGGAAGACCTGCAAAAATGGAGCGACGAGATCCTCGGTGATTTCGTACTCACCAAAGATCAGGCGCTCCATAATTTCAAAACCGATTCTATTAATCAATAACGTTTCTCATACCGATGATGGGACTGTAGTCCACAGCACTGATAATGACACCTTTCCGTGAATTGGCGGAATGGATGATCTGTCCGTCACCGATATACAGTCCTACAAAACTTGA
>OICD01000891.1_pt1 | contig 14483 bp, 9 predicted proteins | sample 1581161 | NCBI WGS metagenome assembly OICD01 (sample SAMEA3882546, study PRJEB24775) | human gut metagenome | biome: human-associated habitat; feature: intestine environment; material: feces | place: Netherlands | collected 2009/2010 | reverse complement strand
CCCTTTCGCGCGATTGAGTTGTACACTTCTTCATACTACTCTCGCGTGTTTATTTAAGGTTTCGCGTCCGCAGAGGCGAAACCCTTGCGACAATCAAAATCAAGTCACCAATCAGCCGAAAAGCCCTTTTCCCCGCTTTTCCGCCGCAATCTTCCGTGCCAGCTCAATCAGGCGGTCAGCCAGATTCTCCTCGACCACCATCGGCTCCTGCCCCTTGACGAACAGTACGCCGCCGCGCTTGCCGCCCGCCATGCCAATATCCGCTTCGCGCGCTTCGCCGGGGCCGTTCACCACGCAGCCCATCACCGCCACCTTCAGCGGCACTTGAATATCCGAAAGCTCCTTCTCCACGCGCGCGGCAATGCCCGCCACGTCGATGCACGTCCGCCCGCACGTCGGGCAGGACACCAGCTGCACGCCGTGCGTCCGCAGATTCAGCGCGCGCAGGATGTCCCACGCCGCCTTCGCTTCCGGCACGGGGTCGCCCGTCAGCGAAACGCGGATCGTATCGCCGATGCCATCCAGCAGCAGCGCGCCGATGCCGATTGCGCTCTTGATTTTCCCCTGCTCCGGCAGACCCGCCTCGGTCACGCCGACGTGCAGCGGATAATCGCAGCGCTTCGCCGCCAGCTCATAGGCGGCAATCGTCAGGCGCACATCCGACGCCTTCATGGACAGCACAATGTCCTCGAAGCCGACCTTCTCCAGCATCCGCGCGTGATTCAGCGCGCTTTCCACCAGCCCCTCGGCGCACGGCTGCCCGTACTTCGCCAGAATATCCTTCTCAATTGACCCGGTGTTCACGCCGATGCGAATCGGGATGTGGTGCGCCTTTGCCGCCGCCGCCAGTTCCCGAACGTGCGCTTCGCCGCCGATATTGCCGGGATTGATGCGCAGCTTGTGGATGCCGTTTTCCGCCGCGGCAATGGCAAGGCGGTGGTTGAAGTGGATATCCGCCACCAGCGGCACGGGCGAGCCGTCCACCAGCGTGCGGACGGCGCGGGCGCAATCCTCGTCGTACACGCTGACGCGCACGATGTCGCAGCCCGCTTTCGCCAAGGCGCGAATCTGCCCAAGCGTCGCCTGTGCGTCGCGCGTGTCGGTGTTCGTCATGGACTGCACCCAGACCGGGTTGTGTCCGCCCAGCGTCAAGTCGCCGACGCGAACCATTCTCGTTTCGTACATATCATTCACCTCAGTGTCCCATCAGGGTCCAAACGTCCTTAAATACCAGCAGAATCATCAGCCCGAAGAGCAGTGCCATGCCAATCAGGTTAACGATGGCTTCCTTCTTCTGCGGCAGCGGCTTGCGGCGGATGGCTTCCACCAGCAGGAACAGGAACCGTGCGCCGTCCAGCCCCGGAATCGGCAGCAGGTTCATGATGCCCAGGTTGATGGAGATGACGACCAGCGCGTTGATAAACGCCGCGAAGCCGTAGGTGCTGACCTGCTCACTGACCGCCGCGACTGTGCCGACGAGGCCGCCGACTTCATTCAGCCTCGCGCCCGTCGTGACCATATCGCGCAGCGCCTGCCCGATGATTGTCGCGGCGTTGACGCACACGTTCCAGCTGTCCCGCACAGCCTCCCCGAACGACACGGGCAGCATCTCGCCCGACGCAACCGCGCTGACGTGGATGCCCATGCGGTAGCGCCCGGTTTCCGTATCATAGAACGGGGTGAGGGTGATTTCGGTGCGCTCACCGTCGCGGCGGATGCCCAGCACCATCGCGTCGCCCTGCGAGGCGTTAATCAGCTCCGTCAGCGACTGCGACGCGTTTTCGGGATTCGGCGCTGTGCCGTTGACGTCAAGGATAATATCGCCCGCCTGAAGCCCCGCGGTGTACGCCGGGCCGCCCTGCTCCACGTCCGCGACGAGGGCTTCCGTGCCCGTCACACCGCCAATCCAGAAGTACAGCACCAGCACCACCAGCGGCAGCAGGAAGTTCATGCCCGGCCCCATCAGCACCGACAGCATCCGCTTCCAAACCGGCTGCTTGCCGAACGCGCGCGGGTCGTTCGTGGCTTTGCCCTCCACATCGTCCTCGCCGTAGAACGCGCAGTACCCGCCCAGCGGAATGCACCGCAGCGCGAATTTCGTCCCGGACTTTCCCGTCCATCCGACGATTTTCGGCCCGAAGCCAATCGCGAACTCCATGACCTCTATCCCCGTCATGCGCGCGAAGATGTAATGCCCAAATTCATGCACCGTAATCAGGATTCCCAGCAGCAGCAGCGCCACCAGCACCGAAACAACTGTCATAGCTTTCCTTTCTGAGATAGGGAGGCGCAAGGGGCTTTGCCCCTTGACCCCACCAGAGGCTTTGCCTCTGGACTCCACAAGGGACTTCGTCCCTTGACCCTTTCGCGCGATTGAGTTGCGCGCACTTTCATGCTATGCCCGCGTGTTTATCCACAGGATACCCACACTGTCCCCCGTATCCACAAGTTACGGCAAAGACCAGTAACAGGAGTGTGCACTGCGAAGGTTTCCAAAGGGCGAGCGCAAAGCCCTTTGGTCGCGTCCGCAGACGCGAAATCCCCGCATCGCGAAAAGAGGTTATGGGGGAAAATCGCAAATTCCCCTATCGTTCATTTTACCACGAAAATCCGCATTTGAAAAGCCCGAAAATTCCCCCAATTCCTTTCCATCCGCGTCATGGCGCATCAAAACAGGACTGCAAAAGCGCATTTGGCACGCTTGCAGCCCCGCTGATTTTATTCCGCCACAATCGCAATGGCGCTGTAATTGTCCGCTTCCTCGTCGAAGCGCTGCGCATTTGGATGCGGGAGAACGCGGTTTGGGCGGCGCTTGAGCGGAAGAAAGCGCGCGCATAACGGCAATCAGGGCGCGTCAGCATATCCTTCCACATACCCTGTCGCCACGCCCTCATACGCATTCGTCGCCGGGTCGAAGGCTTTGCGCGCCTGCACCGTCAGGCAAGTGCCCGTGAAGTGCAGCAGCATGTCCACGCCACAGGGAGCATCGTCGATGATTTGGCAGCGGACGCGCAGCAGATTCCCGTTTTCATCCGCCGACACCCAGCCGCCGGAGGATAACATCGTGCGCCCCGGCCATCCGGGAAATTCACTTGCGAGGTTCTCCCCCAGCCCGAATTGCAGCGGATGCCGCCCGCGCGCGTTCTCCCAAATCAGCGTGTTTCCCCGCAGTTCCACGCGCTTGAGCCCCAGCGGGTTCGGCGGGGCGAAATGGTACACAGGCGACGCGTCCAGCGCGCACGCGGGATTGTTCCCCAGCGGCTGCATTTCGGGCGACAGGCGCACGGGCGACATGTCCTCCATGCCGCAGTAGGGGTAGATTTCGTCGAAGAAGGCGTTGTAGATGCGCTGCACGCCGATGGGGTCAAGGCGCGTGTCGGCAATCGTGCACAGGCAGACGTCCTTCTCCGGGCACACCACGGCAAGCTGCCCGCCCAAGCCGTACATCGCCCAGCCCGCGCGCGTCATCCACACCTGCCAGCCGTAGCCGTAGCGCTCTTCCTCGTTCGTGCAAAGGCAGTTGTCGATGTGCTTTTTCGTCATCTCCCGGCATAACCATTCCGGCAAAATTCCACGCCCGCCGTCCATCACCAGCCGCGTCACCTTGTGCAAATCGCGCAGGGACATGCACAGCCCTGTGCCGCCCTGACAGGTGCCCGCGGGGTCGCGCAGCCAATGCTTCTCGTCGTTTGCGCCAAGGGGCGTGAACACCCGCGCGGTCAGGTAGTCCATCACCTGCTGCCCGGTCAGCCGCGCCACCAGCGCCGCCAGCACCTGCGAACAGCCCGTATCGTAGTGGAACACCGTGCCCGGTTCGTGGGTGGGTTCGGCGGTGAAGAACGGCTTCGTCCAGTCGTCGTCGGTTTCGCGGTAGACGGTGGCGCGGTAGCACGTCGCCATCCGCAGCATATCGCGGATTTTCAGGCGCATCAGGCGCGCATCCGGCTTTTCGGGCAGGATGTCGCGGAAGTAGTCGGCAATGCGGTCATCCAGCGAAATTTTCCCTTCGTCCAGCAGGAGGCCGATGGCAAGCGCCGTCATGGATTTGGACACCGAGTACATCCGGTGCGCCTTCCCCTCCACAAACGGCGGATAGTACGCCGTCGCCTTCACTTCGCCCCGCACGTCAAGGATGAAGCCGTGCATACACACACTTTCGCGCTTCAGGCGGCTCACAAAATTCTCCACGCGGGTTGCCAAGCGCTGGTCAAGCATGGGGTTCACTCCCTTCGTAGGCACAGGCCGCCTGAATGTACGCGCCCGTCCCCTTGATATCGTAGCTGCCTACGGTTTCCGAAATATAATAGTCGTACGACCCATCGCGGTACGCGTCCGTTTTTCCGCCCAGCCCCGCGCCGTAGCACGTTTTCGCCAGAAACAGCGTACCATCCCGCATCTGCCCGACGAAATGCCGCTGAATCGCCCGGAAGCTCTCCTGCGCCGCCGCCAGCATCCAGTCAGGCAGCTGATGATTCGCCGCCGCCTTCAAAATCGCCGCCGTCATCAGGCACGAACCGGAGGATTCCAAGTAGTTCCCCTCACGGCCGGGGCAGTCCAGCACTTGCAGCCACGCGCCGTCCACGCGGATTTCCAGCATCTGCGCGCTGATTTTCTCCATCAGCGCCCGCAGCGGCTCAAAGCATTCGTGATTTTCCGGCAGCAGCGCCAGCACATCCGCCAGCCCCAGCATATACCAGCCGACAGCGCGCCCCCACGCGTGCGCCGAGCGCCCCGTCTCCGGGTCTGACCACTGCTGCGCGCGGGATTCGTCCCACCCGTGGTGATTCAGGCGCGTTTTCGGCTCATAGGTGTGTTCATACGCCAATTGCAGCTGTTTCGCCGCGTCGCGGATACCCGCATCGCGGATACCCGCCGCATCGTCCTCCATCATCAGGCAGTATTCCACATAGAACGGCGCGGACATGTGCAGCCCATCCAGCCACATTTGGTAGGGGTAGCACTTTTTGTGCCAGAATCCCCCGTCGGATGTGCGCGGCTGCCGGCGCAGCTGGTCGTGCAGCACGTCTGCCGCCCGCAGGTACTTTTTATCCCCCGTCGCCTTGTAGAGATACAGCAGCTGCCGCCCGTTGCAAATGTAGTCCAGATTGAACTCATCCAGCGTGTAGTCGCGAATCGCGCCGCTTTCATCCGTCACGAACGTGTCCATCGCGTCCTTGATGTAATCGAAATACTTCTTTTCGCCCGTCATGGCGTACAGCGCCTCCATGCCGCGCCACGCCACGCCGTAGTCATAGCTCCAGCGACTGGTCAGCAGGCCATAACGCTTCATCAGGCAATCCGCCATTTTCGCGGCGGATTTCGGCAGAAACTCCTTCATTGCGCTTCCTCCAACAATGTCTGTGCAATCCGCACGGCGCGTCATTTTTCCTTTATTATCATACCATGAACACAGCGATAGATAAAGAGCTTTCCGGAAAATTCTCATCAAATTCCTTTGCCGTTCCTGTCCTTTGTGCGGTGTTATACTATTTCCAAATGAGAATGCGCCAAGATGCGCCGCGAATTTTTCGCTCTGGCTAACGGGAGTGGAATGCAGCGTAGCAGCGCTACGCTAAATGGAACGACCGGACGACAGAGCGGAAAAGGCGCAAGCAGATGGCGCAGGTGAATTTGGAAATAGTATTAGCGGGAGTTTTTTAGTTAGTGCGCAGGGACGCTTCGCTGCCTGCGACCAAGGTGTCGGGCTTGACTTTTCCTTTGGAATGGTCACACGACCAACCGTTGGGGCGTTGCCCCAAGCCCCACCAGAGGCGCTGCCTCTGGACTCCGCAAGGGACATTGTCCCTTGACCCTTTTTTTGCGCCCCGGCTTGAGCGCGTTTCCTTTATGGTTAATTTTCGCGGCTGAGTGCCGCCAGAACCGCGTTGCGCATCTGTCGAACCACCCGCGTCGTACCGGAATCAACCGTGTTCTGCATCGACAGAATCGTCATCTGCTGCCCGGGGAAGTTCGCGAAATATGTTCCCAGCCAGCCATCCCAGCCGTATTCGCCCGCGCAAGCTAATCCGGCAATGCGCCCCGGTTCAGCGCAAATGCGCATCAAGTGGCCGTAGCTGTACCCGTCCAGCGAATCCCACATATCGCGGCGAACAGCGTCTTTCAGCTGCGCCTGCGTCATGCAGGCGACTGTTGCGGGCGAGAGAACCCGCCGCCCCTCGTAAGTGCCGCCCGCCAGCAGCATATCGGCAAAGTGGCTGTAATCCTCCAGCGTCGAAACAAGCCCCGCGCCGCCGGATTCAAAGGCGGGTTCGCGGTCGTAAACACCGACGGCAAGGTGGGTGCTTGTCCACGGCACAAGTCCGTTTTCCGTGCGCTTGTAGGCGGTCACAAGGCGATTTCGCTTGCTTTCGGGAACGTAGAAGCCGGTGTCCACCATGTCCAGCGGCTCAAAGAACTCCTTGCGGAGGAACTCGCCGAAGCGCATTCCGCTGACGACCTCCACCACCGCGCCGAGGATGTCCGCGCAGGTGGAGTAGCGCCAGTGCGTGCCCGGCTGGAAGGACAGCGGCTGCTGCCCCAAGCGGTTGCAGAACTCCACCGTCGGCACGCCGCCGCCCGCGAGGATTTCCTGCGTTGCTTCGTCGAACACCTTTGCGGCATACTGCCCCGCCGGGTCGCTGTCGGGGTAGCAGACGCCCGCCGTCATGCCGAGCAGCTCCATCAGCCACGGCGCGCGGGTCGCGGGGCGAATCGTGCCATGCTTATCGACGACGCGCGCATTTCGGAAGCCCGGCAGATAACGGTCTACGCCGTCCATCAGGTCAATCTGCCCGCGCTCCGCAAGCAGCATCACGGCGGCGGCCGTAATCGGCTTGGATTGGCTGTACAGGCGGAAGATGCTGTCGCGGTGAATCAGCCGCCCTGACGCAATGTCGGACATGCCCGCCTGCGTATAGAGCATTTCCTCTCCGCAGCGCCGCACCAGTACGCTGATGCCTGCGCATTCCTGCGCTTCGACAGCGGAGGCGAGAATATCGGTGACTTGTTCGTGAAGGGTCATGAGAATAACCTCCTTGCATGTTTTTCAGCAATCATTCGTCGCTTTCGATGAAATCCGGCAGCTGATGCAGCGTCACAAAGCTGCTATCCCGATAAATCGCCCGCAGCGACTCCGGCGTGTTCCCCTTGCTGCTGTCCGTCAGCCAGCTGGTGTGCCACACCATGAAGTACGCCCACGGGGCATTCGTCGCGTCCATCTCCGCGCGGGTCGGAATCTGTCCGCACTCGTGGAACACAATCGGCATCTCTGTCGGGGCAAGCGCGGCACATCGCCGGTATAAATCCCCCTGCGCGCCGACCTTGTAGCTGTCGCCGCCGAGAATGTCCACCACGTCGTCCCCCGGATACCACGGGCGCAAATCCTCCGTCGCGTCAGAGAAGCCCAACACCCAAATTAGATTCCGCAGGCCGTGGACATGCGTGTAGCGGTCGTACATCAGCCGCCACAGGCGCACAAAATTCGCCGCGCCGCCGCGTCCCCACCAGAACCAGCCGCCGTCCATCTCGTGGAAAGGCCGCCAGAGAATCGGAACGCCATCTGACTGCAAGCGCTTGAGGTAGGGGACAGCGTGGTCAAGCCCATCCAGCAGACGGCGGTTCGCTTCCGTGCCGTCCACAAAAGCGGAAGCCCAGTCCAGTTCACTTTCGCGGCATTCGGGGTAACCGGAGAAGAAATCCGCGCCCGTGTGCCAGCAGATGGTGGGAATGCCGCCGCGCGCCCACCAGTCCTTTGCGCGCTGCGTCACGCCCAGATAGTCGTTATCCATGAAATCCAGCCCTCGAATGGCAGGCTGACGACCGGTGACATCGGTCAGATAGCTGATTTCATGCTCAGTCGAGCGGCACCATTGGCTTTCCATCTGCCCGGTCAGGCACTTGCCGGAAAGCGATTGCAGGTATTCATAGACGCGCCGAGCGGCAGGCAGCGGATTTTCCGCGCAGAGGGGACGGAACATAATGCTTCTCCTTTGCTTTGCAGGAATCTGCTTGCAGTATAGCAGGAAATGCCCGCCTTTGCAACGGGTAGAAGGGAAAAAGGGAGGGGAAAAAGCATGGAAAATCAGGCGGCGGCAGTTGTCCAAGAAGAGGGTTTGTGCTATACTTATTATGGGTGTTTATTGGAATACCCATGAACCAGCGGGCATCCCCGCTATGGGAGTTAATAAATGAAGCTGAAAAAATTGGAGCTGTATGGCTTCAAATCCTTTGCCCAGCGGACGGAAATCGTCTTTGATGAGGGCATAACGGGCATCGTCGGGCCGAATGGGTCGGGCAAGAGCAACATCGGTGACGCGGTGCGCTGGGTGCTGGGCGAGCAGAGCGCGAAAACCCTGCGCGGCGCGAGCATGTCCGACGTGATTTTCAACGGCACGCAGAAGCGCAAACCGCTGTCCTACTGCGAAGTATCGCTGGTGTTTGACAACGATGACCATGCGCTGGCGATGGAAGCTGCCGAGGTCATGGTCACGCGCCGCGTCTACCGCAATGGCGAATCCGAATACTACTTAAACCGCACCGCCTGCCGCTTGAAGGACGTGGTCGACCTCTTCCGCGATACGGGCATAGGCAAAGAGGGATACTCTATCATTGGGCAAGGGCGCATTGACGAAATCCTCTCCCGCAAGAGCGAGGATCGCCGGCAGGTGTTCGAGGAAGCAGCGGGCATCGTTAAGTTCAAGGCGCGCAAGGAAGAAGCGGACAAGAAATTGCAGCGGACGCTGGAAAATCTGGAGCGCGTCGATGATATTCTGGATGAGCTGACGAAGCGCGTGAAGCCGCTGGAAGAACAGAGCCGCAACGCCCGCGTGTATCTGGAACTGTCCACCGAATTGAAGGATTTGGACTTGAACCTTTTCCTGATTCGCTCCGACCGGGCGCGGGCGCGCTTGTCCGAACTGGAAAGCGAACTGCTGACTGTCCAGACGATTCTGGCGGACACGGAAAGCAACCTGACCGACAAGACCACCCGCCGCGACGAGACGCAGAACCGCATCGATCAGCTGGAGGAAGCCATCACGAAGGCGCGCACCGAACTGATGGAATGCGCCGAGCATGTGCACGAATCGCAGAAGAAACTCTCCGCCCTGCAAAGCCGCCGCGAGACGCGCAGCGAGAACCGGCAGCGCATCGTCCGCGAGCAGGAGGAAGCCCAGGAGCGGCTGGCGGAAATCGAGAAGGATCATGTACGGATTCAGGCGGACGTGGAGAAGCAGCACAGCCTGATTGCCGACGCGGAGCAAATCCTCCGGGCGACGCAGGAAGCCGCCGAAAAGGCGCAGGCGAAGGAAAAGGAAGCGGACGCAGCGCTGGAAACGCAGAAAGCCGCTGTCATTGACCAAATGAATCGCCTGTCCGATGTGCGCAACGACAAGACGCGCCTGAACACGATGCAAGCGCAGATGGAAACGCGTTTGACGGAGATTGAAGAATCCGGAGGGGCACTCCAGGAGCAGAAAGCTGCCCTGCGGGAAGCCTTGACTGCCGTCGAAAAGCAGCTGGAAACAGAAAATCAGCATCAGCAGCAGTGTCAGGAGAAGCTGGCGCAGGCGCGGCAAGCGTCGGATGAGGCGGATACCGCGTATGCCAATTTGCGCGCGGATGTCGAAAAGCAATCCGCCGATATGCAGGCGGCGGCGAGCCGTCATAACGTCCTGACCGAAATGACGCGCGACATGGAAGGCTACAACATGGCGGTTCGCCGCGCGATGACCTACGCCAAGCAGCGCGGCTTGACGGGCGTCAAGGGCGTACTGGCGCAGCTGATGACCGTTCCGCAGGCGTACGAAACGGCGATTGACATGGCGCTGGGCGCGGCGCAGCAGAACATTGTCACCGACACCGAAGAGACGGCGAAGGAGCTGATTAACTACCTGCGCCAGAATCGGCTGGGGCGCGCGACGTTCCTGCCGATGAGCGCCATCCGCGGCAAAACGCTCTATGGCAATGAGCGCAATGCGTTGAAGCTGCCGGGCTGCCTCGGCGTGGCGAGTGAACTGGTGCAGTGCGCGCCGGAATATCGCGGCATTGTGGAAAATCTGCTGGGGCGCACGGTGATTGCTGACAACCTCGACCACGGCATCCCGATTATGCGCGCGGGCAATCACGCGTTCCGCTTGGTGACGCTGGAAGGCGACGTGATGCACTCCGGCGGCTCGATGACGGGAGGTTCGGCGCAATCGAAGGTGTCCAACCTGCTCAGCCGCGAGCGTGAACTGAAGGAATTGACCGCGAAGCTGCAAACCGGGCGCGCGGAACTGGACAAGTGCCGTCAGGAACTGACGCAGCGTCAGCAGACGGCGCAGGAGAAGCGGCAGAAGGTCAGCGACGCGGTGAACGCATTGCATCAGCAGGAGATTGCCGTCGCCCGCGAACAGGCGCGCCGCGAAAGCGTATCCGCCGACCTGAACACCCATTTGCAGCGGATGCAGGAGACTGAGCAGGCGCGCGTGCAGCTGCATCAGTCGCTGGAGGACATTCGCCAGCAGCTGGAGACCATTGAACATCAGCGCACGGGCGCGCAGGGCGACCAGAGTGCGATGGAGCAAAAGACCATTGAAATGCAGAATGCGCTGGTCAAGGCGCGCGCGGAAGCCAGCGCGGAAAACGACCGCCTGATGGTGCGCACGCTGCAATTGTCCGACCTGCGCCACGGCTTAAGCGACTTGGAGCGCGACGAAGCCCACGCACAGCAGGATCAGGCGCAAATCCTCCGCGAACAGGAGCGCCGCGAACAGCTGCTGCACGAGATGGACGAACTGGACGCCATTGACGAGAACGACATGAAGCGCGAGGAAGCCGAATCCGCCCGCCGCCAGAAGGAGCAGCTGCGGCAGGAGAGCGCCGCGCAGGCCATCGAGCAGCGACGTTCACAGGCGCAAAGTGACCTGCGCGACATCCTCAGCGACATGGAGAACCTGCACGAAGCCTACAACCGCGACAGCGAGAAGCTGCACAAGACCGAGCTGGCGAAGGCGCGCATCGAGGGCGACCAGAAGAATCTGCAAAACCGCATCTGGGACACCTACAAGCTGACCTACGCCGGGGCAGAGGAGTTCCGCCGCACGCCCTTCGACGAGAAGGAAAGCGACTGCCGCGCCGCCGAGCTGCAAGGGCAGATTCGCGCGCTGGGGACGGTCAACGTCGGGGCGGTGGAGGAATACGCCGAAACCAAGGCGCGCGTGGACGACCTGACCGCCCAGCAGCAGGACTTGAAGCGCGCGGAAATGGACTTGCGCGAACTCATCGAGCGGCTGCTGATTCAGATGCGGTCTACATTTGTCGAGAACTTCTCGAAGATGCAGGGGTACTTCGCCGAGACGTTCACGCGCCTGTTCGGCGGCGGTCACGCGGAACTGAAGCTGATGGATCCGGACGACCCGCTGAACTGCGGCATCGAGGTCAACGCCCAGCCGCCGGGAAAGAAATTGCAGCTCTTATCGCTGCTCTCCGGCGGGGAACGCGCGCTGACGGCCATTGCGATTCTGTTCGCGATGCTGAAATTGAAGCCCACGCCGTTCTGCATTCTGGATGAGATTGAAGCTGCGCTGGATGACGCGAATATCGGGTATTACGCGGATTATTTGAAGGAATACTCGAAGGGAACGCAGTTTATCGTCGTGACGCACCGCAAGGGGACGATGGAGCGCTGCAACAGCCTGTTCGGGGTGGCGATGGAGGAACAGGGCGTGAGCCGGATGGTGTCGGTGTCGCTGCAGGACTATCAGGAGTAAGGGAAAACTGAAAGGGGTATCACGGCGGACAAATCCGCCTGATGAAAAAGGAGGCTTTTTGCATGAGTGAGAACGAAAACAATCAGTATCGACTGCTGTCGCCGTGGGCGTATGTGGGCTATGGCATCCTGTTCACGCTTCCGGTCATTGGCTGGATTCTTGCCATCGTCTTTGCGTTGAATGACGACAACCTGAACCGCCGCAACTTTGCGCGCGGTTACTGGTGCGGCGTGCTGGTGGCGGTCATCGTGGCGGTTATCCTGTCGATTGTCGGGATGGTGATGGGCGTGTCGATCATGGATGGGCTCAGCAGCTATCAGTATAACTACCGATATTGATGAGGGGCTTATCAGAAGCGAGGCTGCCTGCCGGGTGCGGGCAGTCTTTTTTGCTGCCCGGATGGCGCAAGCAGCGGAATCCGCTTGTGAAGTTCCACAACAATTTGGAATGCTTTTGTTAGGAATACCCAAATTATATTATTCAGAAAGAAAGTGCTTGAGTTTTTTTGAGGGGAAGGTAGAATGAAAGTAAGGAATCACAAGGGAAGGGAAATGACGTGGAAATTCAAAGAAAAGGGCTGAATCGGGCATTTATCGTGCTGGCGGTGGTGCTTCGGCTGCTGGGCTTGATTCACGGGGCTCTTCAGCGTTGACCGCTTCTACCTCGGCTACACGGCATTGGGCGTGTTGAAGCTGCTTACCGCGGGCGGCCTTGGCATTTGGGCGCTGATTGACCTCATCCGAATCGCTGTTGATTCAATCCGTCCGGCGGATGGTTCGCCGTGGGTGGAGGAAACGCGCGACGAGAACATCCGCAGCATCGCCGCGAATATGCAGGCCATCGCCGAGAAGCTGGAGAACCTGCAAGCGCAGAATGTTCCGGTAGAAGCACCTAAGCCGGAAGCGGAAGGCGAAAATCAGGAGACACACAAGGTGTCGCTGAAAGAATAACTTCCTAATGGCAATAACCGCAGGGCTGTCAGGCGCAGAACGCTTGGCAGCCTTTCGCGTGGGGAAAAATCCGCTTGCAAACTGCGCAAAAAACCAGTACAATAGAATCGTATCCTTGAATATCAGCATGAACGAGGTGCTTTTGATGCCTTTGTGGAAACGAACGCTGGCGGCGCTCCTGCTGGCGGTGATGATGATACTGCCTTTCGCGTCGGCGGAGGACGCGGGGGAGGCCGTGCCGGATGACAGCGTGGAGTGGACGGAGGGCGCGGCGAACATCACGCGCGATTTAACCCTGAATGATGAGGGCGACGACGTGTCCGCCCTGCAAACCGCGCTGACGGATTTGTGCTATTACAGCGGCGACGTAACCGGGCGCTATGGCGAGGCGACCAAAACCGCGGTGGAGGATTTCCAGCGCGATTTTGCCCTTGCGGTGACGGGCATGGCGGACAAAGCGACGCAGGAAGCCATCTATGCGGCGGATTATCGCCCGCTGCGGCTGGGATGCGTGGGCGAGGACGTGCGGCAGGCGCAGATTCGCCTGATGGCGCTGGGCTACTACACGGGCAAGATTTCCGGGCGCTATCTGCCCGCGACACAGGAAGCCATCCGCCTGTTCCAGACGGCGAACGCCCTGCCGATTACGGGCGAAGCGGATGTGCAGACGCTGGAACGCCTGTTCAGCGGTGATGCCATCAGCCGGGATTCGTCCGCCGCGGCGACGCCCACCCCGTCGCCCACGCCCGGAATGCACCTCTCAGATGAAACCACCACCCCGACGCCCGCGCCGACGGTGGCGTTCGTCAAGAAACTGCAATACAACAAGTCCAAGGGCGAAGAAGTCAAGCTCGTGCAGACCCGCCTGACGGAACTGGGGTACTATTCCGGCAACATCAGCGGCAATTTTCTGGGGCATACGCGCAACGCGGTGAAGGCATTCCAGCAGCAGAACGCGCTGAGCGTGGATGGCATCGTGGGCGAAAACACATGGAACGCGCTGTTCAACGACCCGGATGTGCGTGCCGCGACTGATGATCCGAAGCCTACGCCCGAACCGACGCCTGTGCCGTTTGCCATCACGGTGGACGTCAACAATCAGGTGACGACCGTCTACGGGCGCGACGAAAACGGCGATTATACTGTCGTTGTGCGGCAGATGCTCTGCTCCACCGGCACACGCAAGAATCCGTCGGATATCGGCACATTCACACTCAACGGGCGCACGGCGCGCTGGTGCTACTTCCCGGAGTGGGGCAGCCACGCGCAGTACTGGACGCGCATCAACTCGTCCATTGCGTTCCATTCCGTCATTTACAACACGGTCAATACCATGGATTTATCGGTCAAGTCCTACAAGAACCTCGGCAAGCGCGCGTCGCACGGGTGCATTCGCCTGACCGTTGCGGATGCGAAGTGGATTTACAACAACTGCGGGGCAGGGACGGTCGTCACGATTCGCAACGATATGCCCGCTGACCCGGAACTCCGCGCCGCGCTGAAGCTGCCCTCGCTGAATACGAAGAACATGCTGCCCTACGTCACGCCGCAGCCGACCGCCGAGCCGGATTACCGCGCCGGGGCGATGCCGCCGCAGCCCTTCCGGACGCTGAAAGTGAACAGCTCCGGCGAGGATGTGTACTGGATGCAGCGGAAGCTGACGGATTTGGGGTACTATTCGGGCAAGTGCTCTGGCACGTTCCTGGCAGGTACGCAGAACGCGGTGAAGGCGTTCCAGAAGGACAAGGGGCTGGACGCGGACGGACAGTATGGGAAGAAGACG
>OICD01000888.1_pt1 | contig 14540 bp, 14 predicted proteins | sample 1581161 | NCBI WGS metagenome assembly OICD01 (sample SAMEA3882546, study PRJEB24775) | human gut metagenome | biome: human-associated habitat; feature: intestine environment; material: feces | place: Netherlands | collected 2009/2010 | reverse complement strand
GATGACGGGCTTGATGATGATATCGTAAGCGGTCTTCATTATGCGAACACCTCCTCAATCTTTGCAAGAGCAGCCTTGTCAACGACAAGCTTCTTTGCGTTCAGAATGTCGTAGACGTTGATCAGGTTGGCGAAGGTCACCAGCACGCCGGGGATGTTGGCCGCGCTCTTGACAACGATGTCGTTGTTCTCAGCGGTGACGACCAGAGCCTTGGTGTCGGCGCCGACAGCCTTCAAAAACGCAGCCATGGGCTTGGTCTTGATGCCGTCCAGCTTGATCTCGTCGATGACGACGACGTTTTCTTCCTGTGCCTTCGCGCTCAGAACGGACTTGAGAGCCAGTCTCTTGACCTTCTTGTTGAGCGTGTAGCTGTAATCGCGGGGCTTCGGCGCGAACACGATGCCGCCGTGGGTCCACTGCGGAGCGCGGATGGAGCCCTGGCGGGCACGGCCGGTGCCCTTCTGGCGCCACGGCTTGATGCCGCCGCCGGAGACCTCTGCACGGGTCAGGGAGCTCTGCGTGCCCTGACGGCAGTTGGCCAGATGGTTCTTTACGACGTCATGAACGACAGCCGCATTGGGTTCGATCCCGAAAATGGCATCAGAGAGCTCGATCTCGCCGACCTGCTTACCAGCCATATCAAAAACTTTAGTCTGCATGATTTACTCTCCTCTCTCAGCGGTTTCTTGCCGAAGCCTTCTGCGGGTTCGTACGAGCCGAAGCCTTCTGCGGGTTGATGCTTGCGTTGGCAGCAGCACCCTTGGCCTTGAAGTTCTTGACGGTGTTCTTGATGTAGACAACGCCGCCCTTCGGGCCGGGGATCGCGCCGCGGACAACGATCATGTTGAGCTCGTCGTCGACCTTGACGATGTCGAGATTCTCGACCGTGACCTGCTCAACGCCCATCTGGCCTGCGCCATGATGGCCTTTGAAAATACGGCTGGGGGAAGAGGTGGGGCCCATGGAACCGGCCTGACGATGGACCGGGCCGCCGCCGTGGGTCATCGGGGTGCGATGGCCGCCGCAGCGCTTGACGGGGCCTTCGTAGCCGTGGCCCTTGCTGATGCCGGTGACGTCGACTTTGTCGCCGACTGCGAAAACGCTTGCCTTGATCTCGTCGCCGACGTTCATCTCGGCGGCTTTCTCAACGCGGAATTCCTTGAGGTGCTTCTTGAGGGCAACTTCTGCCTTCTTGAGATGGCCGAGCTCCGGCTTGGTCAGCTTGGATTCCTTGACGTCCTCAAAGCCAAGCTGTACGGCGTTGTAGCCGTCTTTCTCGGTGGTCTTCTTCTGGGTCACGACGCAGGGGCCTGCCTCAATGACAGTGACCGGAATGACCTTGCCGCTCTCATCGAAAATCTGGGTCATGCCCACTTTTTTGCCGATGATTGCTTTCTGCATTTGCATGTGTGTTTCCTCCTAAGTTAAGGTTATTGGTTGAGCGACTTGCGCATTGGGACGCATTGGTCGGTCAACATGACCCGTCCGTCCTCTATTAGTGGCGAACCGTGGCGGGCTGCTGTAATGGATGTTGGATGAATTACAGCTTTATCTCAATTTCAACGCCAGCGGGAAGGTCGAGGCTCATGAGAGCTTCCACAGTCTTCTGGTTGGGGTTGAGAATATCGATCAGTCTTTTGTGGGTCCTGCGCTCGAACTGCTCACGGGAATCCTTGTACTTGTGAACAGCGCGGAGAATGGTAACGACCTCTTTCTTGGTCGGCAGCGGGATCGGGCCGGAAACGGAAGCGCCGTTGCGCTTGGCAGTTTCAACGATCTTCTCGGCGCTGGCGTCGATGAGCTGATGATCATAAGCCTTGAGGCGGATTCTGATCATTTCCTGGTTTGCCATGTGTTTTTCCTCCTTGATTTGCACGTACTCAGTTGTTTCTGTGATCTCTGGGTACGGTCGAGTCCCGCAATACGCTAAGCCGTGCGTATCATTCTGCACCATGAAAAAAGACCGACGTTGTCGGCCTTTCATCACTGCAGCGATATACGCTGTATTGTGATCCTCAGCCGCCCGATGACCGGACATACTCCGCAGAAGTTACCGCCCTTGGCGCAATCTCCTGCATCATCGCAGTGACACGCGTGGTTGCGTTGCAACCCTTTTCGCATGCTCATATATCATATAACAAATCCCCCTTGGTGTCAAGGGGGATTTTCATTATTTTTTGTTCAAAACAGCAGAACTTTCGGGTCTATTTTTAGAGTTTTTGCCGAGAACCGCGATCTCATTCGCCTTCGTCAAACAGGGCCGACTGCAGCACCACCGAAAGCGCGTGATCCTGCACGAAGGTATTATAATTGTAAAGGATCAGCGCGTCCGTCACCCGCTCGCGCCGCAAAAGCGCTCCAAGATCGTCATAGAAATACCGCGGGTCGATCATGAGGATGCGGTCATAGTACGGCGTCAGGAACTGCACGAAGCAGTTGGCGTAGGAGTCCTTGAGCAGCAGCAGCGTCCGGCCGGTGTCGGCGGTCGTCTGGATATCGACGCGCGCGTGGTTGCCGCCGAAGAAGACCTCGTACTGGTTCTTTTCCGCGAGCTTCGCGCGGTCATAGAGCGAGCAGATGGTCGTCTGCGTGTCGGCGTAGGTCACGGCGTACTGCACGTCCGTGTCCGGGACGTAGATCTCGATGGTATCGAGCGCCGCGTGGCTGCCGGTCTTTGCGGCCAGCGTCCCCTCGAACGAATCCGAGACGGGATAGACCGTATAGCTCCGCACCGGCTGCAGATCCAGCTGCGCGGAAAGCGTCTCAAAGGCGTAGCGGGCGGCCAGGCTCGTCCAGTGGTGGTCGGTGCGGTAATAGAGCGGCTCCGAGCGGCGTGAGCGCAGCGCCTCGGTCAGGTTCGCGGTGCGCACGTCCGGCATGGCCTGGTCGATCGCGTCGATCAGCGCCTTCTGGTCCTCCACCGGCGCGCCGGCGGGCAGCTTCTCGCTGAGCACGCCCCAGGCGTTCGGCACGATCGCGGCCGTCAGCCGGATGTCCGGATGCTGCGCGGCGAAGGCGCAGATGGCGGCCTCCATCTGCCCGAGCTGCGCGGCATCTTCCTGCGCGGGCGCTTCCAGCAGATATCCGTCCGCGCCGAGATACACGCCGTTCATCTCCCGGACGCCGAGCGCCCGCTGGAACGTCAGATCCGCGGTGATCCACAGATCCCGGCCGGGAAACTGGTCGGCGTACCAGCGCTCGAGTCCCTCGGCAAAGCTGCCGTCGGCCAGCGAGGCGAGCGTGGGCGCCGGCTTCTGCGCAAGCATGCGGTTCTCGCTGTCGGAGAACGTCCGGTCCTGCCGCAGCAGCAGCCAGCCTGCGGCAAAGAGGCTGATCGCCGCGAACGCCGCGAGGATGCAGATCCCCTGCGCCGCCCGGCCCTGCAGGATCCGGCGGCGGCGGGCCATCTGCTTCTGCTCGGGTGTCAGTTTTTCCTGTGAATGAAGCACGTATCCAAGCCTCCCGTCAGAACTGTGCATAGAGGAACGAAACATACGTCCCGTTCACCATGCCCGCGATGCACAACAGCAGCAAGCCGATAAAATACAGGCTGGAGGCCATCGACGCCGTGCGCCCGGCCCGGAAAAACCGGTTGCCGAACCGGCAGCCGTACGGCAGCGCCGCAAACACGGCGATCAGCAGCACCGGCCAGGTCGTGCGCAGGTAATACAGCGCCGCCGCGTCCACAAATCCCGCCTGCCCCGCAGAGAACATCCGCGCCAGCCACGCCCCGGCCTGCCCCAGCGTGTCGGAGAAAAACGGCACCCAGCCGATCACGACCAGCAAAAACGTCAAGACCCTGCGCAAAATCGCCGGCACACGCGCGAGCACGTCCCGCAGCACGAATTTCTCCAAAATCAGCAGCAGCCCATAGTACAGGCCCCAGACGACGAACGTCGCGGCCGCGCCGTGCCAGATGCCGGTCAGCAGCCACACGAGCAGCAGATTGCAGATCGTCCTGGCCGTGCCGCAGCGGCTGCCGCCGAGCGGAATATAAATATAGGTACGGAACCAGAACCCCAGCGACATATGCCAGCGCCGCCAGAAGGCGGCCACGCTGTCCGCGCAGTAGGGGTAATCGAAGTTCGCAAGGAATTCAAAGCCGAACATCTTCGCCGCGCCGATGGCCATGTCGGAATAGCCGCTGAAGTCAAAATAGAGCATCAGCGCGTACAAAAGCGCACCCAGCCACGCACCGCAGACGGAGAGCGCCTGCGGTCCCAGTGCCTTCAGCGCGTAAAACGGCGTGCCGAGCAGCCCGGCGAGAATGACCTTCTTCGCCAGCCCGATGACGAACAGCCGCATCCCGCTGCCGACGCGCTCGCGCACGAATTCATGCGGCTCCAGCTGCGGCTGCATGTCGGCGTACTGCACGATCGGCCCGGAGGTCAGCTTCGGGAAAAACGAGACGAACAGGGCGAAGCGGATGAGGTTCTTCTCCATCGGTGCCCGCCCGTGATACACGTCCGAGAGTGCCGAGAGCAGCGTGAACGTATAAAACGACACGCCGACCGGCGCGGGCAGCGCGTGTACCGGCAAGGACAGCACGAACACCCGGTTCAAGGCCGCCGCGGCCTCGCCGTAATATTTGAAAAACAGCAGCGGGAGCAGGTCAGCAAGGATCGTCAGCACCAGAACGAGGCGGGCATGGCCCGTCTTCCCGTCCTCCAGCAGCGATTCCAGCTCCAGCCCCGCAAAATAGTTGAGCAAGATCGCCAGCACCAGCAGCACCAGATACTCCGGCGTGCCCCACGCGAAAAACAGCAGGCTCGCCGCGAGCAAAGCCGCATTCCGGCAGCGCTTCGGCAGCACATAATACAGAAGCAGGCACACCGGCAGAAACGCGAACGGATACAGCAGTTCAGTCAGCTTCATGCGCCCGCCCTCCCGCTGTGTACCGCGCGGAACGCGCGCACCGCGGCGTCCTTGTCCGCGCTGATGACGAACATCACGTCCTGCCCCTTTATCACGATGGCGCTGCCGTCTTTGCACAGGGCATACTGCTCCGGCGCGTAGCCGGCGAAGGTGTTCGTCTGGGTGTCCAGCCGCCGCTGCGCGGCGGCCTGTACCGTCTCAAGCTGATCGTCCGTCTGCACGCGCAGCAAAAGAAGCTCCGTCACGCCCATGTCACCCGCCGGGTAATAGAGCGCGCACCCCGCGTACTCCGCCGGGTCGAGCCCGTAGAGGCGGCGGAGCATCTGGCCGTCGGCCGTCTTCGTCTGCGAGAGGTCGACGCTCTGCACCACGGCGGCGGTCACCGTGTCAAACGGGACTCCGGCGGCCGCGCCGTCCCAGAGCAGCCGGAACAGGCAGAAGCCGATGGCGATGGCCGTCAGCCAGCGCCCGGCGCCCAGAAAAAACCGTTTACGCATCGGCGATCTCCCCCCACGACGCAAAGATCAGATTGGCGGCCCAGTGCGGATAGAACTCCGGCAGCAGATGGATCCCGTCCGGCTGCCAGAGGTCGGCATAGTCCTCGCTGAGCTGGGTATTGTCCGCGAAGAGCACGCCGTTTTCCTCACACATCGCCTGCACTGCCGCCGTATAGTCCGGGATCTGCAGCCAGAGCTTCTCCCGGCTGACGGCGGGCTCATACGCAGGCAGGATGGAGCTGACGACGATCACGGCCTCCGGCAGCTCGCGCCGCAGGAGCCTGATCTTTTCCAGCAGCGTATCCGCGTAGTCCTGCGCCGAGCCGTACCAGCCGAGATCGTTGATGCCGTAGCAGAGGAAGATATACGCGGGGTCCAGCTTTTTGAGATCTTCGATATGCCCGTCGATCGCGTCGATGCGCTCGCCGGAGGAGGCCAGCACGCGCGAAGCGTCCAGGAAGGAATAATAGGAGAAGCCCACCGCGCGCGAATCGCCGAGGATGACCGCATCGGAAAATTCCTGCCAGACGGTGTCAATGTCGTCCAGCAGCGCCTGCTCGCGCGCTGCGCGCTCGGCCTGCAGCTTTTCCAGGCGCATCTGGCGGAGCTTCTGGGTGACGGTATCGGGGTCGATGGTCTCGAGCGACTGCAGATAGCTGACGCCCGACTGCACATCGGCGCGGTATTCGGCCCGTTTCTGCCCGCTGCAGCCGCTCAGAAGCAGCGCTGCCAGCAGCGTACACGCCAGCAGCAGCCCTGTCCGCTTTTTCATCTCCGCACCCCCTCCGTCAGTCTTTCGGAACCTCATCATATCATGCCGTCTGGCGGAACGCAAGGTGTTATGTCGACAATATTTTTCAAAAATCCGGAACCGCCTCCATGAAAAACCTCCCACCTGCAGCGTGCAGACGGGAGGGAAAAACCGGCCCTTATTTCTTTCTCCACGTGCTCGGCATCAGCAGCACCAGCATCGGGTACAGCTCCAGCCGCCCGAGCAGCATATCGAGGCACAGGATCACCTTCGCGAACGGAGAAAAGAACGCGAAATTGCCCGCCGGGCCGCACAGACCGAGGCCGGGGCCGATGTTGTTGAACGTCGCCATGACGGCCGTGAGCGTGGTCGAGCCGTCGTAGCCGTCGAGCGAGACGAGCAGCACCGACGCCGCGGCGATGAGCACATACAGGATAAAATAGGTGCTCACGGCCCGGACCGTCTCGCCGGAGACGGGCTTGCCGTCGACGGTGATGACCTTCACGGTGTGCGGGTGCAGGATCTTGCGCAGCTCCGCCTTGGCCGCGCGCATCAGGATGACCACGCGCGAGACCTTCAGTCCGCCGCCCGTCGACCCGGCGCTCGCGCCGACGATCATGAGGAGCACCAGGATCACGCGGGAAAACTCCGGCCACAGGTCAAAATTCTCCGTGCCGAAGCCCGTCGTGGTGATGACGGAGGAGACGGCAAAAGCCGCGTGATGCAGGCTGAAGCCGAAATCGCCGCCGTAGAGCTTCATGATGTTGCAGGTGATGAGCAGCGTCGAGCCGAGAATGATCGACACGTACCAGCGCAGCTCCGTATTCTTCCACGCCAGATCGAATTTCCGGCGCAGCAGGAAGAAATAGATCGAAAAATTGACGCCGAACAGGGCCATGAAGACGGTCGTGACCGTCTGCGTGTAGGCGCTGTAGGAGGCGAAGGAATCGTTGCGGATGGCAAAGCCGCCGGTGCCGGCCGTGCCGAAGGCGTTGCAGAGCGAGTCAAACAGCGGCTCGCCGCCGGCCAGATAAAAGAGGATCTGCAGCACCGTCAGGCCAAAATAGATCCCGTAGAGGATCTTGGACGAATCGGCCATCCGCGGCACCATCTTGGAGACCGTCGGCCCGGGGCTCTCGGCCCGCAGCAGGTGGATGGCCTGGCCGCCGTCCATCCGGACGATGGCCAGCATGAACACCAGAATGCCCATGCCGCCGATCCAGTGCGAAAAGCTGCGCCAGAACAGCATGCACTTGTCGAGCTCCTCCACCGCGGGCAGGATGCTCGAGCCGGTGGTGGTAAAGCCGGAGATCATCTCGAACACGGCGTCGAGATAAAACGGGATCTGCCCCGAAAGCGTGAACGGCAGCGCGCCGACGAGCGAAAGCACGATCCAGCTGAGCGCCACCGCGATCAGCCCTTCTTTTGCGTACATGACGGCCCGCTTGCCGCCGCCCAGCCGCAGCGCCAGCGCGCCGAGCACCGCCGCCCCCAGCATCACCCAGAGGAAATACCAGCCGCTTCCCTCATGGTAGATCAGCGCCACGAGCAGCGGCGGCAGCATCAGCGCGGCCCCGATCAGCAGCACCGCGCCCAGCACATAGATGATCGCCCGCTTATTCATGGCCCGGCCCTCTTGCCAGAATATCCTCCAGCTTGCCGAGCCCCGCGCTGCAGGTCACGACGATGACGCTGTCGCCCGGCTCAATGGTATCCTGGCCGCTGGGGATGATGATCTTTCCGCCGCGGCCGATGCAGCCGATCAGCAGGTTTTCGCGCAGCCGCAGCTCCTGCAGCGGCACGCCGCAGAGCTTCGAGCCCTCCGACACACGGAACTCCAGCGCCTCGGCCTTGCCGCCGACAAGCTTGTAGAGTGTCTCGATCTGCGAGCTGCTCTCGGAATTCTGCATGGCGCGGACATAGCGGCAGATGAGGTTCGACGCGGAGTTGCGGGGATTGAAGACGCTGCCGAGGTCCATACTGTCGATGATGGACTGGAACGAGGTCCGGTTGACCTTGGTGATGACCTTGATCTTCGGCCAGGTCTTGCGGATGTACATGCCGATGAGGACGTTTTCCTCATCGATGCCGGTGAGCGCCGCGACGGCGTCGGTCGTCTCGATGCCGCACTTGCGCAAAAACGCTTCGTTCGTGCCGTCACCGCAGAGGATCCCCGCCTTGGGAAGGGCAACGGAAAGCTCCTCGCAGCGGGCCTGATCGCTCTCGAGAATTTTGACGTCGAGCCCTGCCTCGATCAGCTGCCGGGCCAGATAATAGGCGATACGCCCGCCGCCGATGAGCATGACGCTGCGCACGCGGCCCGCCGCCAGCTTCATCTGGCGGAAAAACTGCTGCGCGCCGCCGTAGGAGGCGACGAACGAGATCCGGTCGCCCGACTGCAGGCGGAAGCCGCCGGAGGGGATATGGATCTCCTGCTCGCCGCGCTCGACCGCGCAGACGAGCACCTTGGCCTTCGTGACCGACGGCAGCTCCATGAGCGTTTTGCCGCTCAGCGGCGAGTCGGCCGGGAGCTGGAATTTGAGCAGCTCGACCTTGCCGCCGAAGAAGGTGTCGGTCTTGATGGCCGAGGGGGTGCGGAGCGTCCGGGCCATCTCGGTCGCGCAGATGAGCTCCGGATTGACGGACAGGCTCAGCCCCAGATCGTCGGAGATGAGCGAAAGCTCCCCGGCGTATTCGGGGTTGCGCACGCGGGCGATGGTGTGCCGCGCGCCGATCTTCTTCGCGACCAGGCAGCACAGGAGGTTCAGCTCGTCCTGCGCCGTCACGGCGATGACCAGATCCGCCTCGTCCACGCCCGCCTCGATCTGCGTGGCGTAGGTCGCGCCGTTGCCCTCGACGCTCAGAATGTCGAGATCCTCGACTGTCCGCTGCAGCGGCGTCCCGCTGCGGTCGACAATGGTGATCTCATGCCCCTCGCGCGAGAGCTGCTCGGCCAGCGCGCTGCCGATCTTTCCGTCGCCCACGATCACGATCCGCATGGTCTCAACTCCTTTTGTCTCATTATATTAAAAATCATACCACGCCCGCCCCTTTTTTGCAACCGCCCCCGGTAAAGCCCCCGTTCAGGAATGTTCCCTCTTGCCCGCGTAGGAAAAACACAGTATAATTATAATGAAAAAGAATTGCCGTCCCTGTCCCAAGGATCAATGCCGCGTCTGCCCCGCAGAAAGGTACCATCCATCAAAATTCCATCCACACCTTCTATTGCCGACAGATATTCTAAGGCAACTAGTATCAAATTTGATACCCCCGTATCAGGCGGCGCGTAGCAGAAACTCGTAGGGTGGCCACCGAGTGGAACGACAGACGAAAACATTGGGACTTGCCTAAAATCAGATGCAGCACGCACCAAATCGTAACCCAGCGCCCCTTTTCTCCCCCATCTTTTCCGGCAAGACGGAAAAGATGGGGCCGTCGGAGGCACGTCAGAAATGACCACGACGGAACGAGTCCCCGCTGTTCGCGGAGCCTCTTTTCCTCTGTGCTCATTTCTTCCTTTCCAAACCGCAAACTGAATTTGCGGTTTGGGCTTTGAGGCCGGAACGCCCTTCCGGCAATTTTCCACCAGGAGGTTCCCTATGAAACAGCAATATCTGCAAACCGGAAAGATCGTCAGCACGCACGGCGTGCGCGGCGAGGTCAAGCTTCTGCCCTGGGCCGACAGCCCGGAGTTTTTGCTGCAGTTTGACACGCTCTGGATCGGCGGCCGCGCCTACCGGGTGGAGTCATCCCGCGTGCAGAAGACCTGCGTGCTCGTCAAGCTCGCGGGCATCGACACCGTGGAGGCCGCCAGCGCCCTGCGCGATCAGGTCGTCTCGATCGACCGCGCCGACGCGCAGCTGCCGCAGGGCAGCATCTTTATCGCGGATCTTCTGGGTCTGCCGGTCTACGACGGCGAAACGCCCATCGGCAGGCTGACCGACGTCATGTCCACGCCCGCCAACGACGTCTATGTCGTAAAAGGCGAGGACGGGCAGGAGCATCTAATCCCCGCCGTGCCGGAATTTGTCCTCGAGCGCAATGTGGACGAGGGCTATATCCGCGTGCGGCTCATCGAAGGGATGTAAGGCCATGCGCTTTGATATCATGACGCTGTTTCCGGAGGCCGTGGCGCCGATGCTGAACGCCAGCATCCTCGGCCGGGCGCAGAAAAAAGGGCTCATCGAGATCCACGCCCACCAGATCCGGGACTATACCACCAACAAGCAGAACCAGGTGGACGATTACCCCTACGGCGGCGGCCGCGGCGCGATCATGCAGTGTGACCCGCTGTGGCGCTGCTGGTGCGCGATCTGCGATGAGATCGGCGCGCCGGTGCACACCGTCTTCCTCTCCCCCTGCGGCCCGTCGTTCGACCAGGCCAAGGCGCGGCAGCTGCAGGCGGACTATGACAATCTCATCCTCGTCTGCGGCCATTATGAGGGCGTGGACCAGCGCTTTCTCGACGAATGCGTCGACGAGGAGATCTCCATGGGCGATTTCGTGCTCACGGGCGGCGAGATCCCGGCCATGGCGATCGTCGACGCCGTCTCGCGCCTGATCCCGGGCGTGCTGGGAGATGAGGTCTGCTTCACCGACGAGAGCCACTGGTCCGGGCTTCTCGAGTACCCGCAGTACTCGAGGCCCGACGACTGGCACGGGCTGACGGTGCCGGAGGTTCTGCGCTCCGGCGACCATGCGAAGGTCGCCCGATGGCAGAAAAAGCAGTCGATCCTGCGCACGCTGCACCGGCGGCCGGATCTGTTTTACAAGCTGCGCTTCCCGTACAAGACGCGGGCCGAGCGCAAATTTATCGCAGAACTGGAGGCAGAGGATGATGACTTCCGCGATCGAGACCCTAAAAACCTGGATTACCGAAAGTGACAACATCGTGTTTTTCGGCGGCGCGGGCGTGTCGACCGAGTCCGGCATCCCGGACTTCCGCAGCACGGACGGCCTGTATCACCAGAAATTCGACTATCCGCCCGAGACGATCCTGAGCCACACGTTTTTCTATCGGCACCCGGAATATTTCTTCAAATTTTACCGTGAAAAGATGCTCCCGCTGGACTATCAGCCGAACGAGGCGCACAAAAAGCTCGCCGCGCTCGAACAGGCCGGCAAGCTCCGCGCCATCGTGACCCAGAACATCGACGGCCTGCACCAGAAGGCCGGCAGCAAGCGCGTCTACGAGCTGCACGGCTCGGTCTACCGCAACTACTGCGAGAAATGCGGCAAATTCTATCCGCCCGAATACATCCGTGACAGCGCGGGCGTCCCCCGCTGCACCTGCGGCGGGCGGATCAAGCCGGACGTGGTGCTCTACGAGGAAAGCCTCGACCAGACCGTGATTGAGGGCGCGGTCCGCGCGATCGCGGACGCAGAGGTTTTGATCGTGGGCGGCACGTCCCTGACCGTCTACCCCGCGGCGGGGCTCATCCGCTACTACCGCGGAAACAAGCTCGTGCTCATCAACCGCGATGAGACCCCATACGATACGTACGCCAACCTGATCTTCCGCGACCCCATCGGTAAGGTGCTGGGCGCGATCTGAATTGCTATGACAAGAACGGAATTTTCCGCATGGTGCAAAACCGTGCATCTGCTTGACGGCGCGACCGGCAGCATGCTGCGCAGGGCCGGCATGCCCGCGGGCGTCTGCTCCGAGACCTGGATTTTGGATCACCCGCAGACGCTGATCGCGCTGCAGCGGGCCTATCTCGCCGCGGGCAGCGAGATCATCTACGCGCCCACGTTCGGGGCCAACCGCGTGCTGCTGGGCCACCACGACCTGCAGCGCGAGGTCCGGGCGCTCAACCGCGATCTGGTGCAGCTCGGCCGCGAGGCCGTGGGCACGTCCGCGCTGCTCGCGGGCGACATGACCACGACCGGCCGGCCCGTCACCCCCGGCGACGACAGCGCGTATGAGACGCTGCTGGAGATCTACCGTGAGCAGGCCGAAGCGCTGCTCGAGGCCGGGGTCGACCTGTTCGCCGTGGAGACGATGATGGGCGTGACCGAGTGCATGGCCGCCATCGAGGCCATCCGCAGCCTGTGCGAGACCCCCATTTTGTGTACGCTCTCGGTCTATTCTGACGGAAAATGCTATTTTGACGGCTCTGCCGAGGAAGCGGCAGAGCTCCTGCCCGGCCTCGGCGCGGACGCCGTGGGCATCAACTGCTCGTCCGGCCCGGACCAGATGGGCTCCGTCGTGCGCATGATGCACCGGGCCGCTGGTGATACGCCCATCGCCGCCAAGCCCAACGCGGGCCTGCCCACGATCACCGAGACGGGCGAAGCCGTCTACAGCATGGGCCCGGAGGCCTTCGTCCGCCACATGCAGGCCCTCAAAGCAAGCGGCGCCGCCCTCCTCGGCGGCTGCTGCGGCACCACCCCGGAATTCATCGCCGCGATGCGGAGCCTGAAGTAATCCCCCCTGCCTTCCCCTACGAGGGGAAGGCGGCACGGCGGAGCCGTGACGGAGAGGTGGGGGCAGTTGCGTCCACGAGGCACTGTCCACCTCATCAGTCGCCTCCGGCGACAGCTTCCCTTCATAGGGGAAGCCATGGACGTGCGCCCCTCAAGCCTCCCCTGGCAGGGGAGCCTTTGTGGACTCCGCAATTTTTCATCAGGAGGCAGCTATGCCTGAATTTTTACCGATCTCCCGTGCCGATATGACCCGGCGCGGCTGGGACCAATGCGATTTCGTCTATATCATCGGCGACGGCTACGTCGACCACCCCTCGTTCGGCCATGCGATCATCTCGCGCGTGCTGGAGGACGCAGGGTATAAGGTCGGCATCCTCTCCCAGCCGGACTGGAAGGACCCCGCCTCCATCGACGCTCTCGGCGAACCCCGCCTGGGCTTTCTGGTCATGGGCGGGAATATGGACTCGATGGTCAACCACTATACCGTCTCCAAGGCCCACCGGAAGACCGACGCCTATACCCCCGGCGGCATCATGGGCAAGCGGCCCGACTATGCCGTGACGGTCTACTGCAATCTCATCCGCAGGACCTATCGCCGCAAGCCCATCATCATCGGCGGCATCGAGGCGAGCCTGCGCCGCCTTGCCCACTACGATTACTGGTCGGACTCGCTTAAGCGGTCGATCCTGCTCGATTCGAATGCCGACCTTGTGTCATACGGGATGGGGGAACATTCCATCGTGGAGATCGCCGACGCCTTGAATTCGGGGCTTTCGGTAAGCGACCTTACCTTTATCGATGGCACGGTGTTCCGCACGCGCTCGCTTGAGCATGTCTACGACTACGAGCTGCTGCCCGCTTACGGCGCTATGCGCGCCAACCCGCGCGCCTACGCGGAAAGTTTCGCCATACAATACGCGAACAGCGACCACGTGACGGGAAAACGCCTGGTCGAGCCCTATGCACGAGTTCGTCGTGCAGAACCCGCCAGCCGCCCCGCTTTTGACCGCCGAGCTCGATGCGGTCTACCGCTTGCCGTTCGTCCGCGCCGCGCATCCCGACTACGATGCGGCGGGCGGGGTTCCCGCCATCAAGGAAGTGAAGTTCTCGCTCGCGAGCAACCGCGGGTGCTTCGGCGAGTGCGCCTTCTGCGCGCTTACGTTCCACCAGGGGCGCGTCGTGCAGGTGCGCAGCCGCGCCTCGCTTGTCGCGGAGGCTGAGGAGATGACGCACGACGCCGACTTCAAGGGCTACATCCACGACGTCGGCGGCCCGACGGCGAACTTCCGCGCGCCCGCTTGCCGCAAGCAGGTTGACCATGGCGCTTGCCGGGGGAGAAGATGTTTAGCGCCCGAACCATGTAAGAAGCTCATCGCCGACCATTCCGACTACATCCGCCTCTTGCGCGAGCTGCGCGAGGTTCCCGGCGTGAAGAAAGTGTTCGTTCGCTCGGGTATCCGCTTCGACTACGTGATGCTCGACGAGAAGCACGGGCGGGAGTTCGTGCGCGAGCTGGCCGAGCACCACGTGAGCGGACAGCTCCGGGTCGCACCCGAGCACGTTTCCCATGGCGTCCTGTCGTGCATGGGCAAGCCCGACCACGCAATCTACGAGCGCTTCGTCTCGCTGTTCGAAGAGGAGAACGCCCGCGCGGGCAAGAAGCAGTTCATCGTTCCCTATCTTATGTCCTCGCATCCGGGCTCGACCATGAAAGAGGCCGTTGAACTGGCAGAATTCGTTCGCGATATGGGATTTAACCCCGAGCAGGTGTCGGATTTTTACCCAACGCCTGGAAGCCTTGCCACGGTGATGTACTTCACAGGGCTCGATCCGCGCACGATGGAGCCGGTCTATGTGCCGAAAAACCCGCACGAGAAGGCGCTGCAACGCGCGCTCATCCAATACCGCGACCCGAAGAATCGCGACCTGGTGCGCGAGGCGTTGCGCCGCGCCGGCAGGGAGGACCTCATCGGCTTCGGCAAGAACTG
>OICD01000887.1_pt1 | contig 14550 bp, 9 predicted proteins | sample 1581161 | NCBI WGS metagenome assembly OICD01 (sample SAMEA3882546, study PRJEB24775) | human gut metagenome | biome: human-associated habitat; feature: intestine environment; material: feces | place: Netherlands | collected 2009/2010 | reverse complement strand
AAAAGAAAAAGACGCACCACAAGCCGAAAGGGGCTGTTGTGCGTCTCTCATTCTCTCACGCAGAACCTATATGGAATCCTTGTATCTCATACTATAGCAAGACTTTCAGCAAAAGTCAACACATTGCCTTGTTTTTTGATTGGATGTTGAAAATATTTTGTCTTTTGCAATATGGGCAAGGCCGGACCCTGTGAGCGTGAAAAACCTTCAGCTGTTTCGCAATGGACACGAATCGACAAAAATGAAGGAAAAATCACCAGCTCGGCTGGTGGATGTTTATTGTGTGCAAGGGCAATTGTTGCCAATTTTCACAGATTGCGCTATACTGATTCCGAAAAGTTTTTGTGAAGGGGAGAACCGGATGCTGCGCTGTGCGATCGTGGAGGACAGCCCCAGAGAGCTGGAACATCTGAAAGAATGCCTTGCCCGCTACTCGGCAGAGCGGGATATCCCGCTGGAGACCACGGCCTTCGGGGATGCGGCGTCGTTTCTGGAACATTACCGTGCCGACTATGACATCGTGTTCATGGACATTGAGCTGCCGGGCATCAACGGCATGGAGGCAGCCCACCGCCTGCGGGAGATCGACCGGCAGGTCATCCTGATCTTTGTGACCAACATGGCCCAGTTTGCGGTCAAGGGCTATGAGGTGGATGCACTGGACTACATCATCAAGCCTGCCCAGTATGGGCCGCTGAGCATCAAGCTGGACCGTGCGGCCCAGCGCTGGCGCGCCGCCGCCGAGAGCGTGATGGTGGCCCTGCCCGCCGGCACCCAGCGGCTGCTGCTGTGGGAGATCTATTACATCGAGGTGCAGGGCCACAAGCTGACCTATCACACCGAAAAAGGCCAGCTGCCGGGCACCGGAACCCTGCAGGACGCCGAACAGCGGCTGCACGGCAAGGGCTTCCTGCGCTGCAACAAGTGCTATCTGGTCAACCAGAAGCACATCCAGACCGTCACCGGCAGCGACGTGGTGCTTTCCAACGGGGAGAAGCTGCAGATCAGCCGTCTGCGCAAAAAGGAATTCATGGAGGAGCTGGCCCGCAGCATGGGCAATGAATTTGTGCTATGAGTACGGTCATCGATCTGTTTGAACGCCACGGCTATGTGCTGGAACTGCTGGCGTGCGTGGCGGCCACCACCTGGAAGCTGGAGCGGCAGGAGCGCTTTGCGGTGCGGTTGACCGGCATCCTGCTGGCGGAGGCCTGCTTTACCATCGTGTGGGAGCAGGCGCCCCACAACCTCTACACCGAGTCGCTGCGCACCTTTCTGCTGTGGAGCATCGCGGCGGTGGGCATCCGGCTGTGCTTCCGCATCGCGGCAGCGTGGGCGGTGTTCTATGCTACGGCTGCGGGCACCATGCAGCACATCATCTACCGGGGGGCCAAGCTGCTGCAGAATGCGGTGTACCACATGGACCGGCAGTACTGGGCCTGGAGCCGGTGGGTCTATCTGGGCCTTTTCGTGCTGCTGTTCGCGGTGTGCTGCCTGACCCTCACCCGGCGGCTGCACAGCCGCAATCTGGGCACACTGCCCGGGCGCACGATGACTTTTATCATGGTGGGCTACCAGCTGAGCATGAACATCTTCGTCAACCTGTTCAACGCCTTTAGTGTGGACAGCGCCCCGCGCATCTTTACTACCTACAGCGTCTACGACGAGGTGACCACCATCCTGCTGTTCTTCCTGCTGTGTGAGATCCTGCAGCGCAGCGACGCCGAGTGGGACAACATGGTGCTGCAGCAGATGATGCGCCAGCAGCGCCAGCAGATGGAGCTGTCCAAGGAGACGGTGGAGCTCATCAACATCAAGTGCCATGACATCCGCAAGCAGCTGTACACGCTGGGCAGCCGGGTGCCGACCGAGGAGCTGGACGAGCTGAAAAAGGCGGTGGATATCTACGGCTCCACGGTCAAGACCGGCAACGAGACGTTGGACGTGCTGCTGGCGGAGCGCTCCATCGTGTGCAAGGGCCGCGGCATCCAGCTGGATTACATCGCCGACGGTGCAAAGCTGGACTTCCTGAAGCCCGGCGAGGTGTACTCGCTGTTCGGCAACGCGCTGGACAACGCCATCGAGGCGGTGACCCCGCTGGAGCCGGACCGCCGCTACATCGGCCTGCAGGTGCGGGCCGAGCGGGGCATGCTGCTCATCCGCATGGAGAACTGCGCCGCCGAGCCGCTGCACTTTGTGGACGGCCTGCCCCAGACCACCAAGGGGGACGCCCGGTGGCACGGTTTTGGCGTTAAGAGCATCCGCCGCATCGTGCAGCAGCACGGCGGCACCCTGACGATGCAGGCACAGGACGGCATGTTCCGTCTGGTGGCGCTCCTGCCGCTCAAATGACAGTTCAGGGCCCCAAAATGACAGTTTGGGAAAAATTTGTTGTAAATATTCACAAAACCTCTATACTATCGGCAGAGCTTTGAATCACTCTGCCGGTTTCTTTTTGTGCGGCGTTTGCTTCCGCACCGCACAGGGGGAGAGCGGACAACTTTCAAAGGAGGACAAAATGTTGAAGAAGAAAAACCTGTGGCGCGGTTTGACCATGGTGTTTGCCCTGCTTCTGGCCGTTTCCATGATGGCAGGCAACATCCTGGAGCTCTACCGCACCTCTGTGGATGCCTTCCTGGGCACCCGCAGCACCCAGACTGTGACCGAGCAGTCGGACGATGAATCCGATGCCTGGACCTACAAGTCGGAATTCACCACGGCCAAAGAAGCCTACGAGGGCTTCAAGGACTTCGCCATCGAGACTTCGCAGGAGACCTTTGCCCTGCTGAAGAACGAGAACGGTGCCCTGCCTCTGGCCAAGGATGCCAAGATCACCATGCTGGGCGTCCGCAGCTATGCTCCTGTTTACGGCAACAGCGGCGGCAGCGTGCCGGACGGCAAGTCCACCGTGCAGATCTTTGACGCCTTTACCGAGCGCGGCTTCCAGCTGAACCCGGAGACCCTGGCCGCATACGAAGCATTCTTTGCGGACAAGGAATGGACCAAGCCTCAGTTCGGCGGCGGCATCCTGCCCGCTTACGCCGAGATCAGCGCTTACAATGATCCCTGCGAGCTGACGATGGATGAGCTGAAGGCTCTGAACCCGGACTTCCAGTCCAAGTACACCGAATACGGTGATGCCGCCATCGTGGTGGTGAGCCGTGTCGGCGGCGAGGGCGGTGCCTACTACCCCGGCGAGGAAGGCTTGGCTGAGGGCGTGCACACCGTCAACGGCAACATCCTGAGCCTGAGTGATGAAGAAATGGCCATGATCGAGGAAGCAAAGGCCAATTTCGACAAGGTCATCGTGCTGGTCAATGCTGCCAACCCCATGGAGATCGCAAACCTGCAGGACGACCCCGACATTGACGCCATCCTGTGGGTGGGCTACCCCGGCGCTTACGGCTTCTACGCCGTGGCCGATGTGCTGAACGGCACCGTGGCTCCCTCTGCACACTTGGGCGATACTTTTGTCAAGAACGGCGCCCTGGCTCCTGCCATGCAGAACTTTGGCAACATCCCCTGGGCAAACGCTTCGGACTTTGCTGAGGGCACCAGCGTCAACTCCTACCTGATCGAGAACGAGGGCATCTACACCGGCTACCGTTACTACGAGACCCGTTATGCGGACATCGTGCTGGGCAACGGCGGTGCCAATGCCTCTGCCGGTACCTACGCCAACGCCGACGGCACCGTGGCCACCAGCGATGGCACCTGGAGCTACGACAACGAGGTGGTCTATCCCTTCGGCTACGGCATGAGCTACACCACCTTTGAGCAGACCCTGGACAGCGTGGTCATCACCGGTGACAAGCGCACCGCTACCGTGACCGTGACCACCACCAACACCGGCGATGTGGCCGGCAAGGCTGTCGTGCAGCTGTACGCCAGCGCACCCTACACCGACTACGACAAGCAGAACGGCATCGAAAAGTCCGCCCTGCAGCTGATGGACTACGAAAAGACCAACACCCTGCAGCCCGGCGAGAGCCAGACCATTACCATGAATGTGGACATGAGCCTGCTGGCCAGCTACGACAGCCAGAACGCCAAGACCTTCATCGTGGACCCGGGCGACTACTACTTCGCCATCGGCTCTGACGCCCATGATGCTCTGAACAACATCCTGGCTGCTCAGGGCAAGACCACTGCCGACGGCATGACCGCCGACGGCGATGCTTCCAAGACCTACCAGTGGACCTGGGACGGCGCTGTGGATGCCGACACCTTCTCTGTGAGCAAGGCCGGCGTGGAGATCACCAACGCAGTGAGCGACGGCGACTACTCCATGGACATCAACACCTTCATCCCCGGCACCGCTACTTATCTGTCCCGCAGCGACTGGGACGGCACCTTCCCCACCACCATTACCGGCCTGAAGGCCGAGGGCCGTCTGGCCACCCTGCTGGCCAACGACTTCATCGACATCAAGACCGATGAGGACACCTCGGACATCGTGTTCGGCGACACCACCAGCACCCTGACCCTGAACGACCTGAAGGGCGCTGACTTCGACGATCCTCGCTGGGATGAGCTGGTCGGCAAAGTGACCATCGACGAGTTCCTGAACTTTGCCTCCAACGCCTTCCACAACATCCAGAACATCGACTCTGTGGGCCTGCCGCAGTACGCAGCCGACGACGGCCCCAACGGTTCCGACTCGCACTACCTGACCGAGGGCAGCTACCAGGGCACCCCGTATGCAGATGCTGCCGATTACGACTACGGCACCCGCGTCGGCCCCACCCCGGAGAACATTGCTTACAGCTGGAACAAGGAACTGGCCTACCGCGTGGGTGAGATCACCCTGGGCGAGAGCACCCTGGTGCTGAACCTGCCCATCATGATCGGCCCCGGCATGAACATCCATCGTCACGGCTACAACGGCCGCGGCGCAGAGTATTACTCCGAGGACCCCGTCCTGTCCGGTTACACCGGTTCCGCTGTGGTGCAGGGCGCTCAGAGCAAGGGCACCCTGGTCAACATCAAGCACGCTGCCTTCAACGATCAGGAGATCAACCGCTCCGGTATCGCAGTCTTTATGACCGAGCAGAAGGCCCGTGAGCTGGAGCTGCGCAACCTGCAGCAGGCCTTTGAGGGCAACGGCAAGCCCGCTTCCTTCGAGGCGGATCCTTCCCGCGATGACACCTACACTGTGGGTGCTCTGGGCGTGATGAGCTCCTACAACCGCATTGGTGCCGTGGCCTCCAGCGCAAACGCTGGTGTCCAGGTGCAGATCATGCGCAACGAGTGGGGCTTCAAGGGCTACAACGTCACCGACTTTACCGGTGTTACCCTGCACGCTTCCCCCAAGGAGTCCATCCTGGCCGGCACCACCGCATTCTGCGGCTTCGGCACGGACGACAGCATCACCTACTGGAATGCTGACGCTCTGAAGGGCGACCGCACCATGCTGCTGGCCATCAAGCAGAACATCCATTACCTGCTGTACGCTCTGGCCAACAGTGCCGCCATGAACGGCGTCAACTCCACCACCCGCACCATCAGCGTGATGACCTGGTGGCGTATGACCTACCGCGTGTGCATCTACGGCTTTGCAGCCCTCACCGCACTGTGCGCCCTGCTGTACGTCGTGTCTGCGGTCAAGAGCAAGAAGCAGAAGACTGCAAAGGAGGCCTGAGCCATGAAAACGAAACTGAACACGAAGACGATCGTGGCTGCTGTGGCCAGTGTGATCGGCCTTGCAGTCTATGGTTACACCTCGATGGTGGGCTATCTGGCGGCTTCGGCCACCAGCACCCTGCCGGTGGTGCTCACCGTAGCCGCGCTGGTGTGCCTGGCTCTGCGCCAGTTCGCCGGCAGCAAGCTGCCCGCCGTGGTCAACGACGTGCTGCTGGTGGCAGCCAATGTCTGCCTGATCGGCAGCTTCGCCGTATTCGTTCTGGCCCGCGTTTCGCTGGCTGCGGACGTCTACTTCATCCCGGTCAACTATCCGGCTTCTGAGGCCACGGCCCTGCACATCTCCATCGTGGGTGCCGTGTGCTACCTGGTCGGCATCGTGACCCTGATCGTGGAAGGCTTCTCCGCAAAGAACTGATGAATCCCCCAGCCGCCCGGCGGAGAAGCTCTGCCGGGCGGCATTTTGGGTTCCGGACCTTATCTTGTGATCAAATGAAAGGAGGCAGATGCCTGTGATCGCCTGTTCGTTCAACACCGGCTGGACCTGCCGCCACCTGTTGGAAGAGGGGCCGGCCGTGCCGGTCACCCTGCCCCATGATGCGGCACTGGCCGAACCCCGTACCGAGACGGCCCCCGGTGGCACCAACACCGGCTGGTACGAGGGCTATGATTACCTTTACGAAAAACGCTTCACCCCGGACGCAGCCCTGCAGGGCCAGACCCTTGTGCTGGAATTCGAGGGCGTGTACCACAACGCCGAAGTCTGGCTCAACGGCGAGAAGCTGGCGTTCAACCCCTACGGCTACACCGACTTCAAGGTAGACCTGACCGGGAAGCTGGACTTTGATGCCGAAAACGTGCTGCAGGTGATCGCCCGCAACGCCGACCAGCCCAACAGCCGCTGGTATTCCGGCGCGGGCATCTACCGCCCGGTCACCCTGTGGGTGGGCCCGGAAGCACACCTGCTGCTGGACGGCCTGCGGGTGCGCACCGTGTCCATCGACCCGCCGGAAGTGGAAGTCACGGCGGCGGCCAGCGCCCCCGGCACCGTGCAGCTGCAGGTGCTGGACGGCACTACCGTGCTGGCCAGTGCGTCCGCTGAGGCCGGAAAGCCGGTGCGCCTGAAACTGCCGGAGGCAGCGCTCTGGAGCCCGGAGCACCCGCAGCTGTACACCCTGCAGGCGGCCTACGGCACCGACACGGCAGCGGCCCGCTTTGGCATCCGCAGCCTTGCCTGGGGCAGGGAGGGCCTGCTGCTCAACGGCAACCGGATCATCCTGCAGGGTGCCTGCATCCACCACGACAACGGCCTGCTGGGTGCAGTGTGCCACCCGGATGCGGTGCGCCGCAAGGTGCGCATCCTGCACGAGAACGGCTACAACGCCATCCGCTCGGCCCACAACCCCTGTTCCAAGGCCCTGCTGGACGCCTGCGACGAGCAGGGTATGCTGGTGATGGACGAGTACATCGACCACTGGTACATCCACAAGACTGAGCACGACTATGTGGACTATTTCAACGACTGGTGGCGCAGCGACCTGGAAAGCATGGTCAAAAAGGACTACAACCACCCTTGTGTGATCCTGTATTCCACCGGCAATGAGGTCAGCGAGACGGCTCAGAAAAAGGGCATTGCCCTGACGAAGCAGCTCACCCGGTATCTGCACCGCCTGGATGACACCCGCCCGGTGACCTGCGGTGTGAACATCTTCTTCAACTTCCTCAGCTCCATCGGATTTGGTGTGTACAGCGACAAAAAAGCCAAAAAGCAGGCCGAGGACGCCACCAAAAAGAAAAAGGCCGTGGGCAGCCAGTTCTTCAACAATCTGGCGGGCCTGCTGGGCAGCGAGTTCATGAAGCACGGTGCCACCCTGCATGGCTGCGACGTCAAGACCCGCGACGCCTTTGCCAACATGGACATTGCCGGTTACAACTACGGCATCTACCGCTACGAGCACGACCTGAAAAAATACCCCGACCGCCTGATTTTGGGCAGCGAGACCTTCTGCAGCGACGCCTACCGGTTCCGGGAGCTGGCCAAGAAAGAACCCCGGCTCATCGGTGACTTTGTGTGGGCCGGTATGGACTACCTGGGCGAAGTGATGGTGGGCAGCTGGGAGTATGCCGACAACGCGCCCCGCTTTGACGGCGGCCTTGGCTGGGTGAGCGCCGGTTCCGGCCGCATCGACCTGACCGGCAAGCCGCTGGGTGAGGCCCTGTATACCCGGGTGGCGCTGGAACAGGCCGAAGGGCCGTTCCTGGCCGTGCGCCCGGTGAACCACACCGGCGACAAGCACTCGCCCTCGGCCTGGAAGATGACCGACGCCATGACGAGCTGGACCTGGCCCGGCTGCGAGGGAAAGCAGGCTGAGGTGGAGGTCTATGCCCGCGCGGCTTCCGCGGCGCTGGTGCTCAACGGCAAGGAAATCGCCCGCAAGAATGCGAAAAACGACTGCCTGTTCCGCTTCCGCTGTGCGTACCAGCCCGGTACGCTGGAGGCTGTGGCCTACAACGCAGCGGGGCAGGAGACCGGCCGCTGTGCGCTGACCACCGCCGGCCCTGCCACCGAGCTGCGGGCCGAGCCAGAGGAAGCCGTGCTGCGCCCCGGCCAGCTGTGCTACATCCGCCTGCGCTACACCGACCAGAACGGCGTGCTCAAGCCCACTGTGCGGGAGCCCATCCGGGTGCAGGTGACCGGCGGCCGCCTGCTGGCGCTGGGCAATGCCTGCCCCTTCAATCTGCAGGGCTACCGCACCAGCCAGACCGACCCCTACTGGGGCGAGGCCATGGCCATCGTGGAAGCCGGCACCGAAGGCTGTGTGACCCTGCAGGCCGACAGCGCCGTTGGTTCTGCCGTGGTTGCCGTGCAAGTTCATAAGGAGTAAATACCCATGTCCATTTCAGAGAAAAACCCCAAGCTGGCCAAGCTGGCCGGGCAGTTCATCAAATTCTATGCCTTTTCCATGCTGGTCACCCTGCTGCAGTACCTGCTGCTCACCTTTCTGCCGGGGCTGTTCTACGCCCACACCGACTGGTGCAGCATCCCCTGCCAGCTCATCCACCTGAACCTTGGCCCGGTGGACACCTATGTGTTCAACTACCCGGTCACCGGGGACGCCACCGGCGGCATGGGCTACTTTGCCGCCTTTGCCATCACCCTGTTCCTGGCGCAGTGCGTCAACTTCCCCATGCAGCGCAACATCACCTTCAAGTCCAAGGGCAACATCTGGTATCAGATCCTGTGGTACGTCATCGCCTTTGTGCTCATCACCATCGTGTGCAGCTTCCTCATGGGCCTGTATGTGCCCCTGTGCAAGCAGTTCTTCTCCCCGGCGGTGTACAACGTGCTCATCACCGTGATCAACGGCGGCGTGCAGATGGTAATCTATTTCCCCATCTATAAGATCATTTTCCCGGAGGGTGAAGCCAAATGAAACATGCAGATGTGATCGCCAAACTGTCCCTGCGGGAAAAATGCGCCCTGCTTTCCGGTGCCACCGTGTTCGAGACCCATGCCCTGCCCAACAAGGGAGTGCCGGCCATCTGGCTGTCGGATGGCCCCAACGGCCTGCGCAAGCAGGCGGGCCCGGCCGACCATCTGGGCCTGAACCCCTCGGAGCCGGCCACCTGCTTCCCCACGGCGGCCACCGTGGCCAACAGCTGGGACCCCGCCCTGGGCGAGGAGATCGGCAAAGCGCTGGGCGAGGAGACCGCTTCCTACAGCGTCAATGTGATCCTGGGCCCCGGCCTGAACACCAAGCGCAGCCCGCTGTGCGGCCGCGATTTCGAGTATTTCTCGGAGGACCCGTACCTGTCCGGCAAGCTGGCAGCAGGCTATGTGCGCGGCATCCAGTCGGTGGGCGTTTCGGCCTGCCCCAAGCACTTTGCCGCCAACAATCAGGAGCTGCGCCGCATGGCCAGCAACAGCGTGCTGGACGAGCGCACCCTGCGGGAGCTGTACCTCACCGGCTTTGAGATCGCCGTGAAAGAGGGCAGGCCCAAGTGCATCATGACCTCCTACAACCGGGTCAACGGCACCTACGCCAACGAGAACCATCACCTGCTGCAGGATATCCTGCACGGCGAGTGGGGCTATGACGGGGCCGTGGTCACCGACTGGGGCGGCTCCAACGACCATGTGGAGGGTGTGCGCGAAGGCTCCACGCTGGAAATGCCCTGCCCCGGCTTTGGCTCGGCCAAGCGGCTGATGCAGGCCGTGGAGGAGGGCCGTCTGCCGGAATCCGCGGTGGATGCCCGGGTGGACGAGCTGCTGGAGCTGGTGTTCACCACCGATGCGGCAGTCAAGGCCGCACCGAAGCGGTTCGACCGGGACGCCCATCATGCGCTGGCCCGCCGTGCCGCCGCCGAAAGCGTGGTGCTGCTGAAAAACGAGGATGACCTGCTGCCCCTCAAGCCCGGGCAGAGCGTGGCCCTCATCGGTGATTTTGCGCAGACGCCCCGCTATCAGGGCGCAGGCTCCAGCTCGGTGAACGCTACCCGCGTGGACAACCTGAAGGACGCCGCCGAGGCGGACGACATCACGCTGGCAGGCTTCTGCGCAGGGTATGAGCGCAGCGGCACCCCCAACCCGGCCTTTGTGGAAGAGGCCGCCGCACTGGCCCGCAAGGCCGACGTGGTGGTGCTCTGCATGGGTCTGGACGAGTCCAGCGAGAGCGAAGGCCTGGACCGCAGCCACATCTGCATCCCGGAGAACCAAAAGCAGCTGCTGGAAGCTGTGGCGCAGGCCAACGAGAACCTCGTGGTGGTGCTGAGCGCCGGCAGCGTGGTGGAAACGGGCTGGGTCAGCCGCTGCAAGGCAGTGCTGCACGCCTATCTGAGCGGGCAGGCCGGTGCCGGTGCCATCATGGATGTGCTCACCGGCCGGGTGAACCCCAGCGGCAAGCTGGCCGAGACTCTGCCCCTGACCTACGAGGACACCCCGGCGGCCCGGTATTTCCCGGGCAAACAGCAGAACGTGGAGTACCGCGAGGGCCTGTACATCGGCTACCGCTACTACGAAACGGCCCATGTGCCGGTGCGCTATCCCTTCGGCTACGGCCTGAACTACACCACCTTTGCCTACTCCGACCTGAAAGCGGACGCGGACAAGGTCACCTTTACCATCACCAACACCGGCAGCCGCGCCGGTGCCGAGATCGCACAGCTGTATGTGGCCAAGGCCGACGCAGCCGTGTTCCGCCCGGAAAAGGAACTGAAGGGCTTTGCCAAGGTGTTCCTGCAGGCGGGCGAGTGCAAGACCGTGACCATTCCGCTGGACGACAAGGCCTTCCGCTACTGGAACGTGAAAACGGACCGCTGGGAGACCGAGGGCGGCAGCTACCAGCTGCTGGTGGGTGCCAGCGTACAGGACATCCGCCTGCGCGCCGAGGTGCCCGTGCAGGGCACTGGTGCCCCGGACCCCTATGCTGGCAAGGCTGTGCAGTGCTACCGCACCGCTGACATCAAGAATGTGCCGGATGCCGCCTTTGAGGCCCTGCTGGGCCACGCCATCCCGGAGGACAAGCCCCACATCGACCAGACCATGACGCTGGGCGAGCTGAACCACAGCCGCAGTCCGCTGTGCTGGCTGGCCTGGGCTGTGCTGCACACCCTGCTCAAGCGCAGCTCCCGCGAGGGCACGCCGGACCTGAACCTGCTGTTCCAGTACAACATGCCTGTCCGTGCGCTGGCCCAGATGACCGGCGGCATGGTCGGGCAGGAGACGGTGGACGGCATCGTGATGGAAGCAAAGGGCTTCTGGATCATCGGCCTGCTGCGGGCACTCATCGGCTTTGGGCAGAACGCAGTCTCCAACCGGAAGTTCCGCGCGGCACTGGACGCCGAGCGCGGCGGCCCGGCGGTGTAAAACCATCTGACATTCCCGGATTTTCTCCTTCATTCTAAACAAACGGCCCCGGACTTGTTGAAAAGTCCGGGGCTGTTTGCGTGTGGGGCTTAGTAAATGTAGGGCTGCACGGGCGGCTGGTCGGGGCGGTGCTCCCCGATGATCTTTTCCATCCAGATCATGTCGTACCAGCGGCCGAACTTGTACCCGCAGTTGTGGAAGGTACCGACCAGTGCAAAGCCCAGATGCTCGTGAAACCGGGCGCTGTTCCGGGTCAGGTATTCGTCCTCCGCCTGCGGGTAGCCGATGCAGGCATACAGGTTCAGGATGCCCATGGCCTGCAGCCGGTCGGCCAGCGCCTCGTACAGAGCACGGCCCATGCCGTGTTTCCGGGCGTCGTGGTCCAGGTAGATGGTCAGCTCACAGGCCCAGTCGTAAGCGGCCCGGCCCACAAAGGGCCCCGCGTAGGCGTAGCCCTCCACCCGGCCGTCCCGCTCGATGACGAGGTAGGGGTATTTCTGCATGGTGCGGCGCATGCGGCCTTCAAATTCCTCCAGTGAGGGTACGTCGTATTCAAAGGTGATGACCGTGTGCTCCACATACCAGGCGTAGATCTCCAGAATGCGGGGCGCATCGGCCAGAGACGCATTCCGAATGGTAATATCCTGCATAAAAACATCTCCCTGTAGCAATAAAAATCCCGGAATCCGGCATGATTATAGCACAGCCCACTTTAAAAGGACAGCGCAAAGCAGCAGAAGTGCCGCTCCGCACAGGCGGACAGGGGAGAAATGCTATTGGCAAAGTGGCAGAAAATGCGGCGTTCCGGCCCGGAAATCCCCACAAAAGCGCGAAAATCGGCCGTGCAGGCGCAAAATGCTGTACTTTGCTGCTTTACTGTGATAAAATAACACCATCCTTTCCCCGCGCGCTGCGCGGGAAAAGCCAAACGAGAGGGGGAACCTTTATGACAAATGTCTGCATCATTGCCACCATTGTGATCTATCTGGTGGGCATGCTGCTGGTGGGCTTTGTATACAGCAAGTCCAACGAGGACAGCACCGATTTCTACCTCGGCGGCCGCAAGATGGGCCCGCTGGTCACTGCTATGAGCGCCGAAGCCAGCGATATGTCCAGCTGGCTGCTGATGGGCCTGCCCGGCCTTGCCTACCTCACCGGCATTGCGTCGCCGGGCTGGACGGCCATCGGTCTGGCCGTGGGCACCTGGCTCAACTGGCTCATCGTGGCCCGGCGGCTGCGGCGCTACTCGGCCAATCTGGACGCCATCACGGTGCCGCAGTTCCTGTCGCTGCGGTTCCACGATCAGCGCAACCTGCTCAACGCGCTGGGCGCGGTGATCATCATCGTGTTCTTTATCCCGTACACGGCTTCCGGCTTTGCGGCCTGCGGCAAGCTGTTCCACAGCCTGTTCGGCGTGGACTACATGATCGCGATGATCGTGTCCGCACTGGTCATTGTGGGGTACACCATTCTGGGCGGCTTCCGGGCCGTGACCACCACCGACCTCATCCAGTCGGTGGTCATGAGCATCGCACTGGTGGCGGTGCTGGCCTACGGCATCGGTGTGGCCGGGGGCTGGGGTGCCGTGATGGAAAACGCCCGCAGCCTTTCCGGCTACCTGACCATGGCGGCCAGCCACGACGCTGCCGCCGGGACCGCCGCCTCCTACAGCCTGCTGGATATCGTGTCCACCATGGCCTGGGGCCTGGGCTACTTTGGCATGCCCCACATCCTGCTGCGGTTCATGGCCATTGAGGACGAAAAGAAGCTGGTGCTCAGCCGCCGCATTGCCAGCGTGTGGGTGGTCATTGCCATGACGGCCTCCATCGTCATCGGCGTGGTGGGTCTGGGCATGACCAAAGCCGGTGCGCTGGAATTCCTGAGCGGCTCTTCCAGCGAGACCCTCATCGTGCGCATTGCCAGCCTCATTGCACAGCACGGTGTGCTGGCGGCGGTGCTGGCGGGCCTGATCCTGGCCGGTATTCTGGCGGCCACCATGTCCACCGCCGACAGCCAGATGCTGGCAGCGGCGTCCAGTGTCTCGCAGAACATCCTGCAGGAGTTCGGCCATATGAAGCTCACCGAAAAGCAGAGCCTGTTTGCGGCCCGGCTTACCATCATCTGCGTCAGCGTGGTGGGCGTGGTGCTGGCCCGCGACCCGGATTCCAGCGTGTTCGGCATCGTCAGCTTTGCATGGGCCGGTTTTGGCGGCGCCTTTGGTGCGGTGGTGCTGTGCGCCCTGTTCTGGAAGCGCTGCAACTGGCAGGGTGCACTGGCCGGGATGCTCTGCGGCGGCCTGATGGTCTTTGTGTGGAAGTACCTCATCAGCCCGCTGGGCGGCGTGTTCGGCATCTACGAGCTGCTGCCGGCCTTCCTGTTTTCGCTGGCAGCCTGCGTGGTGGTCAGCCTTGCCACCCCGGCCCCCGGTGCGGACATCGAGGCCGAATTTGAGGCGGCAAAATAAACGATAAAAAGCAACCAGCCCCGGAACGATGATGGTCGTTCCGGGGCTGATTTTTATCTCAGTTGAACAGCATGATGGTTATTTCCGCGCAGGGCACCAAAAATCCAAAGCCGAAGAAAAGCAGCAGTTCCAATATGACCCGCGTCAGGCGTAAAAACGGTGTATCCAGAAGGGTGCACGCTTCAAGGTAACGGTGATAGAAACCGCTCTGTTCAAAGCTGTTCCAGAGTTCCAGCATGAGAAATTCCATTCCGGCCAGAAGCGGAAAAACGACCCACGAGGACATCCAGCCATCGGCTTGTAGAGAACCATCGCTGAGGGAACGCCAGTGAACTGCAAGTGTTCCGTGGCAGGCGAATATGCCCCACAGTGCCAGGGCGATACTTAGCCGGAGCAGCGCAGTGCGGACAGAATGCCAGTCCGCCACAGGGCGGCGGCGCAGCATGGAAAAGAAATCTTCCAGTGGGACTGGCGCAGTTGGCGGCTCCTGTGCCGGGTCGTGGCAGTGCATCAGGTCCGCAAGAGACAGGCCCAGTGCGTCGGCCAGAGGTTCCAGCGTATTGATGTCCGGCAGACCGACGCC
>OICD01000883.1_pt1 | contig 14582 bp, 9 predicted proteins | sample 1581161 | NCBI WGS metagenome assembly OICD01 (sample SAMEA3882546, study PRJEB24775) | human gut metagenome | biome: human-associated habitat; feature: intestine environment; material: feces | place: Netherlands | collected 2009/2010 | reverse complement strand
GCCTTGCCCGCCTTTTCTCCGACCTCCTCGATCAGTTCGATCGAGAGATTGTCGTCGTGCTTGGCTGCGTCGATGATCTCATCGACGTGGATGGCTTCGTGCTTGTTGTATTTTTCGCGCAGGATCGTATTGACACCCTGGCTGATAAGCCGACCGAACTTCTGTTCGATCGCGATTCCCGAAACTTCGGTTTCGAGGCAACCTTTCTTGCCGCAGGAGCAGATGATTTCGTTGTCGAAGAAGGGAATGTGCCCGAACTCTCCGGCAAAGCCGCTCTTGCCGTAGTAGAGTTTGCCGTTCATGACGATACCGATGGCCAGGCCGCGTCCGAGGTGGAGGTAGAGTACGTCCATCTCGTCTTTGGATTTGCTGTTGGTGTATTCGGCATAGCATCGGGCCCGGGAGTCGTTTTCGAGCAGTACGCGGATGCCGATGCGTTGTTCGATCATATCGCGCAGGGACTGTTCGCTCGAAGTGAAATAGCGGTAACTGCGTCCCGTCGTGGGATTGACGCGTCCGCTGACGCTGACACCCACTCCGAGGATTTTCGCGCGTTCCACACCGCACGTATCGATGAAATGTGCGATATTCGAGCAGATTTTTTCGAGGCATTGAGGGCGATCCTGCAGTTCGAAGTCGGTCAAGAGTTCCTCTTTGACGATATTGTTGTGCAGGTCCGTGATGAGGAACGACATGTTGTCCCGGCCGATATTGACGCCTGCGAAATAGATGGCCGAGCTGGCCAGTCCGAAGACGTTGGGACGTCGTCCACCCGGAGTTTCGACCTTGCCCAGATCGGAGACGATGTTCTCCTGAACGAGTTCCTGAACGAGCTTGGTGATGGTCGGTACGCTGATGTGCAGCTCTTTGGTAAGCTCCGAGAGCGTACACTCCCCGTTCACCGCCATATGTGCGATGATATTTCGCTTGAAGAGGTTGTTCTTGTGCGAAATACCTTTCAGATTGTCATCTTCCTGTCGGCTGAAAAATTCGGTTAACGATGTCATAGTTATTGATGTCGTTTGATGTCTTCTGTAATTTTTGTGCAAATATAGAAAGAATTTAATCGAATTTGGCGTATTTGATCTTGTGATATGAAAAAAAATTATAAACAAAATAGAATCGATTGACAGGCAATCGATTCTATTTTGTTTTCGGAGGCGGGTTACAATGTCGATTTCGACTCTACGACCGCTTCGGGGTTTACTTTTTTGATAAGACCCTGCAGGACATTGCCGGGACCGAGTTCCGTAAATTCGGTCACGCCGTCCGCAAGCATGTTCTTGACGATGTAAGTCCAGCGTACCGGTGCGGTGAGCTGTGCGATCAGGTTGGCCTTGATCGTCGCCGGATCGGTTTGGGGTTTGGCATCGACGTTCTGGTAGATGGGGCAGACGGGAGCCTGGAAGGGTGCTTCGTTGATCGCTTTTTCGAGTTCGACCTTGGCCGGCTCCATCAGGGGCGAGTGGAATGCACCGCCTACGGGCAGACGCAGTGCGCGTTTGGCGCCCGCTTCCTTGAGTTTGGCACAGGCGGCATCGACCGCTTCGACGCTGCCCGAGATGACCAGTTGGCCGGGGCAGTTGTAGTTGGCCGCCACGACCACGCCGTCGATCGAGGCGCAGGCTTCCTCCACTTTGGCGTCGTCGAGTCCCAGGATCGCCGCCATCGTACCGGGTACGGCTTCGCAGGCTTTCTGCATGGCCATCGCACGTTTGGAAACGAGCCGCAGACCGTCCTCGAACGAAAGAGCGCCGGCCACCACCAGGGCTGAAAATTCGCCGAGCGAGTGTCCGGCTACCGCGTCGGGCTTCACGCCCAGCGCCTTGGCCATGATGACCGAGTGGAGGAATACGGCCGGCTGGGTGACTTTGGTCTGTTTGAGCTCTTCGTCCGTACCGGCGAACATGATGTCGGTGATGCGGAAACCGAGGATTTCGTTGGCCTGCTCGAAGAGAGCCTTGGCTTCGGGGACATTGTCGTAGAGGTCTTTGCCCATGCCGACGGCTTGGGCACCCTGACCCGGAAAAACGTATGCGTGTTTCATAAGCTGTGCAATTTTTTGTTTGCGGGGGCAAAGATACGAATTTATTTCGTAACTTTGCAACGCAATGGTTCGCAACGACACCTCCGTGTCGGTACGCGATCAAAAGGGAATGCCGTGAAAATCGGCAGCAGTTCCCGCTGCTGTAAGTTCCGTAATGTGTCGCAACACTCTGTCAGCCACTGGATTCACCTCCGGGAAGGCCGTGCGGCAAGGAACGAGCCAGAAGACCTGCCTTGCATCTTCCCCCGGGGAAGAATCTTTTGTCGAGCGCCTCTGCGGAGAACGGAGCATCGGAACGAGCGGCCCTTCCGGCCGGAAGTATCGGGTGTCCTGCGTGTGGCGATGAGCAAGGGAATTCCTCTTCGGGGTGTACGGAGACGGACTTTTTTTGTTTTATTGTTTAATTTAATATCTGTATGAAGATGAAAAAAATTTTCGCCACCTCCCTGCTGCTGCTTTCGGCCGCGGCTTTCGTTGCCTGCTCGAATGACGACGACGACACCCCGGGTCCGTCGGTCAAGTACGACGTCATCTCGTTTGAACCCTCCACGGGCATGGTCGATCCGAGCGGAGAGACCATCGCGCTGGGCAACGTGACCATGTCGCTCTACATGAACGGCGCGTATGTCGATCACACCTACTCGAATGTCTTCTGCGGCAAACCCTATGCCCAGGGGCATAATTTCGACGACATGCTCTTCTCGACGGCCGACGGCATGGCCTCCTTCCTCTCCTACTATTCGGGCGACTACGATGCCTGGGGCGGCATTGCCCTGGCGGCCTGCCCCGACAAGGGGAGTGATGCGGCTTCGCTCACACAGCAGTTCTCCGTGTGGGCCGACGGCGGTGCGAACGGCACGTCGACCTATGCCGTCTGCTACGACTCGAACACCCCGACCGAGGCCTATCCCGAATACATGACCGCATCGGGTTACCCGACGATCCTCTTCGCCGAGCCCCGCACGGTGGATCACTTCTACATCGCCAATTCGACCTATGTCTACAAGTGGTTCAGCGGTGCCGAAACGGATCATTTCGAGGTGAAGATCACCGGTTTCAAGAACGATGTCGAGGTCGGCAGCACGACCGAGACGCTCGTAACGCCCGATTCCAAGCTCGACGGCTGGCGCAAGGTGAGCCTCGCGTCGTTTGGCGAGGTCGACAAGCTCGTCTTCAAGGTACAGGGGATCAACGTCTACGCCGATCCCTCCTATTTCTGCATCGACGAGATCACGCTCGTGAAGAAGTAATACGGTTCGGAGCGGACGTTCGCGAGAGAGATTAGTATATGGTCGTCCGCTCCGGTGAAGGACCCGCAGGCGCAGCACCTGCGGGCCCTTTCCAGCCGGTGTTTTGGGTTTTCACCGGCACGCAAAACGCCCCTGCATTCTTTGCAGGGGCGTTTCCATTGCGTGTGGCCGTCGGGCAACTCCGGGCCCGGAGTGCGGCTGGCCGTGCGGAATCAGATCAGGTTGTCGCGCTCGATGTCCTTGAAGTAGCGGTAGGTCGAGACGCGCAGCTCCTCGGCGGCCGGGTCGTCGCAGACCAGAATTCCGTTCGGGTGCACCTGCAGCGCCGAGATCGTCCACTGGTGGTTGTATGCCCCCTCGACGCCGTGACGCACGGCGCGGGCCTTCTTGTGTCCCGTGGCGAGGATCATCACCTTCTTCGACGAGAGCACCGTGCCGACGCCAACGGTCAGCGCCGTCTTCGGCACGAGCGACACGTCGCCGCCGAAGAAGCGGGCGTTCACCTGGATCGTGTCGAGCGTCAGGGTCTTCTGCCGCGTGCGGGAGTTGAGCGACGAGAAGGGCTCGTTGAAGGCGATGTGGCCGTCCTCGCCGACACCGCCCATGAAGAGGTCGATGCCCCCGGCCTCGACGATGCGCGCCTCGTAGTCGGCACACTCCTTGACCAGATCCTCGGCGTTGCCGTCCAGGATGTTGACGTTCTCGGGTTTGATGTCGATGTGGCTGAAGAAGTTGTTCCACATGAACGAGTGGTAGCTCTCGGGGTGCTCCTCGGGAAGGCCGACGTATTCGTCCATGTTGAAGGTGATGACGTTGCGGAACGATACCTCGCCGGCCTTGTGGCGGCGGATCAGCTCCTTGTAGGTCTCCAGCGGCGTGGAGCCCGTCGGCAGACCCAGCACGAAGGGCGAGGAGGTGTACTGCTCCTTGTTCTTGATCTGCTCGATGATGTAGTTCGCGGCCCACTGGGCGACCTCTTTCGGGGTATTCTCGATGATGAGTCTCATGATGAAAGTGTTTTTGTGGTTGTCTGGCGTGTCAGAACATTTTTACAAAGACCTCGATGGCCTGGTACTCCGCCATGCCGAGGTGGTCGTAGAGCTTGGCCGTATTCTGCGTGCGCTCCTCGGCCCGCTGCCAGAACTCGCGCGGGTCGCTGCCCGGGAAGGGCATGATGTCCTTCTGCGAGAGGTGGCGGTAGATGGCGTGACGCTTCATGATGAGCTCGTCGGGCGACAGGGGCACGGCCATGTCCACCATGCCGAGGTCCCACTCCATCCAGGCGCCGCGGTAGAGCCACAGGTGGCACTCCTTGAACCAGTCGTCCTGCTTGACCACCTCCAGGGCGTTGAGCACGGCCTCCATGCAGGTGCGGTGCGTGCCGTGGGGATCGGCCAGGTCGCCGGCGGCATAGATCTGGTGCGGCTTGATCTTGCGCAGCAGGTCGACGATGATCTGCGTGTCCTTCTCCGTGAGCTGCCCCTTCTTGATGCCGCCCGTCTCGTAGAAGGGCAGGTTGAGGAAGTGGGCGTTCGTGTCGGGGTTGAGCCCGAACGACCGCACGGCGGCACGTGCTTCGGCGCGGCGGATCGCCCCCTTCAGGTCGAGCAGCGCCCGCGGCTCGGGCTCGCCCTTCTTCTTGCCGGCGATGATCTTCTCGACCTCGGCGAAGTGGTCGCCATAGCCCAGTTCGCGGGCTGTGTCGATGTTCTGGAGCACCACGTCGTCGTGTACGGCGACGTTGCCCGACGTCTCGTAGGCGACGTGTACGTCGTGACCCTGCTGTACGAGGCGGATGAACGTACCGCCCATCGAGATGACGTCGTCATCGGGGTGGGGCGAGAAGATCACCACGCGCTTCGGGAACGGCGTCGACGGCACGGGGCGCGTCGAGTCGTCGGCATTGGGTTTGCCGCCCGGCCAGCCCGAGATCGTGTGCTGCAGGTCGTTGAAGACGTCGATGTTGATCTGGTCGAAGGTGCGGCCCTGTTCGAGCAGCTCGCCGAGCGAATTTTCGATGTAGTCCTTGTAGGTGAGTTTCAGAATGGGCTTCTTCACCACGCCGCAGAGCCAGACGACGGCCTTGCGGATAAATTTCGGGGTCCAGTTGCAGGGGCCGACCATCCACGGCGTCTGTTCGCGTGTGAGCAGCTGGGCTGCGTTTTCGTCGATGACGACCTCGATGTTGGGGTGGCCCTGCAGGTAGGAGGCGGGCACCTGGCCGGTGATGTCGCCCTCGACGACCTTCTGCACGATGCGGGCCTTCTCCTCGCCCCAGGCCATCAGGATGATGCGGTCGGCACGCATGATCGTGTCGATACCCATCGTGATGGCCATCTTCGGGGTGTTCTCCAGCCCGAAGAAGGCACTCGACTGCACCTTGCGCGTGTTGTGCGTGAGCTGCACGAGGCGCGTGCGCGACTTGGCGTAGGAGCCCGGTTCGTTGAATCCGATCTGTCCGTCCTCGCCCACGCCGATAATCATCAGGTCGATGTGGCGCACGGCGTGGTCATACGAGGCGCAGTACTCCGAAATCCGCTCCTCGGGGACCGTACCGTCGGGAATGTGCACGTTCTCGGGCAGGATGTCGATGTGGTTGAGGAACTCCTCGTGGATGCGGAAGTTGCGGCTCTGCTGCTCGGTCGACTTGATCGGGTAGAACTCGTCGAGGCTGAAGACGGCCACGTTGCGGAAGCTGACGAGCCCGGCCTCGTGACGCCGTACCAGTTCCCGGTAGAGACCCAGCGGCGTGCGGCCCGTGGTCAGACCCAGCACGAAGGGCTGTGCCTCTTCGTAGACCTCGTTCGAGCAGTGGATCTCGTTGTAGGTGCGGATCGCCTTGACGATCGTGTCGGCGACGTACTGCACGCCGTCGTACTCGTTTTCATAGACCAGCGTGCGGATCTTCTCGTAGCGGTGGATGATGTCGCGCGGGGCCGATTCGGCAATCAGCCCGCCGTCCTTGGGAAGTGAATACTTGTTGTTCATAGTATGTCTTGAAATTTGACTCGTTCAAAAAATTCGGGGCGGTGGAAGTCGGGCTTCTCAGTCGCGATCGGACGCCACGAGAGGAAGTGGGGGTGCGAAAGGTTGTCGCCGCACTTGTAGAGGTTCATGCGCGCCTCGAGGCCGTTCCACGTCTTCAAGTCGTGACGGAAGAGCGCCTGCGGCGGGATGGCCAGGGTCACCGACCAGCGATTGTCGCCCTCGCGTTCGGCAAAGGGCTCGGCGGGCAGCGTCGTGATGCGCCGCACCGAAGCCAACACCCGGGCGTCGGCGTGCACGGCATCGGCGTGCGTCTTGCGGAAGCCGAGCAGCATGCGGCCGATGCAGGTGGTCTCGAAATTGTAGTAGCCGCGGTCGTCGAGCTCGAGGAAGAACTCGACGCACGAGTCGGTCCACACCTGGCCGTTGTCCTCGGTGACGCGGGCCGCCGTGTAGCGCTCCTCCACGTCGAAGCGCAGCCAGAGCAGGTCGCCCGTGTGGAAGATGCGGAACGAAACCTTCGGCGTGTAGGGGTACTGTTCCGGCCAGTTGCAGCAGCCGATCGGCTGCGCCTCGATGCCGTCGAAGGCCTGGTCCACGGCCTGCATGTCGTCGGGGTTGATTCCCGGGATTCTGCGTATCTCCATGCTCGTGTCGTTTTATCGGTACTTGTCGGCCGTCTCGCGGACGATGCGGCACATTTCGGGGTACTGCTCCTCCATGCTGCACAGCAGCTTGTACTGGGCATGCGTGCGCACGAGGTTGTGCTCCGGGTACTTGATCTTGTAATAGGTGTCACCGTCCAGGTAGTCCATCAGGAAGCGCAGCACCTGCTCGTAGGTGATGTAGCGGGCCGAGAAGGCCAGGTGGTCGATCTCCGCGGGGCAGAGCTGTGCGGCGCGCTGCGAGAGGTAGCCGTCCGTGTAGGCGGCGAACATCTCGAGCGAGAGGCTCACGCGCGACAGGTCGCGGTCGTCCTCGTCGCCCGTGTTGGCATAGGAGCGGATGGCGTCTCCGAAGTCGTTGAGCGACGTGGAGTTCATCACCGTGTCGAGGTCGATGGCGCAGAGCACGCGGCCCTGCTTGTCGAAGAGGATGTTGTTGATCTTCGTGTCGTTGTGCGTCACGTGCGTGGGGATCGTCCCGTCCTCGACCTTCGACCAGAAGGCGAGCATCTCCGCGCGGCGCGATTCGATCCAGCCGATCTCCTCCGCAAGGTCCTTCTTGCGGCCCGCGGCATCGCGTGCCAGCGCCTCGTCCCACTGCGCGAAGCGGTGGCGGATGTTGTGGAATCCCTTGATCGTCTCGGCCAGCGGTTCGTCGAAGTCCGCAAGCTGGGCCTGGAACTTGCCGATGCCCTCGCCGCCCTTGCGGGCCAGCTCTGCCGTGTCGGCCTTGTTGTAGGCGATCGTGTCGGCGATGTAGACCGTGACAGCCCAGAAGTCGCCCTTTTCGTCCTCGTAGCAGAGCGCTCCGTCGCGGGTCGGCACGACGGTCATCACCTCGCGCAGGGGATCACCCCCGGCCGCGACAACGCGGCGGCGGATGTGCTCCGTCACCTTGCGGATGTTCTCCATCATGGCGGGCACGTCGGGGAAGACGCTGCGGTTCTTGCGCTGGAGAATGTAGTCCGGTGTGTCGCCCGCGGTGCGGACGATGAATGTGTCGTTGATGAATCCGTCGCCGAGCGAATCGATGGAGGCGATGGCGCCTTCGAGCGCGAATTGCGAGGCTATTCTCTGAAGATCAGGTTTCATGGGTTGTTATTTTGCGGTTTCGGTCAAAAAGGGGCACAAATGCCTATTCAAAGGTACGGAAAAGAACGCAGAACTGCAATCGAATCTTGTGAAAAAACCCGCTTTTCGCGCAGAAAAGCGGGTTTTTTCACTGTTTTCGCAACCGCGGGTTATTCGAGCCGGTCGACGATCGTGAAGGTCACTTCGTAGGCCTGGATGCCCGATTCGCCCTGGTAGTTGCCCGTACCTGCGAGGAACGTCGCCGTGTAGGTGCCCGGCGTGTCGTAGGTGTACGAATAGCTCGGCACGTCGTCCGGCACGCCCTTGATGCTCTGCCCCGTATCGGGCGAGATGCTGTTCAGGGCGATCGGCTGCATGAAGGCCCACTGTTCGATCTGCTCCATCACGCCCGCGCTGAAGCCCTGGAAGACGATGTTGGCCGCGCTGTTCGAGCCAGGTTCGCCCTGGAGCTTCAGGTTGCCGTTGCCCGAGACGTTGTGGATGTAGGGGTCGTCGGCGTGCTGCGGCGCCAGCGAGAAGGTGATGAACTTCATCGACGAGTAGGGGTACTCCTGCGTGTCGTAGCCCTTGAGCTTGACCGTGATGGACGGGTTGATGCGGTAGGTGCGCATCGCCGTGCCGGGCTCCTGGTAGAGGTGCAGGCCGAACGAGAAGTTGTCGGCGTAGGGGGTGATGTCGTAGGTGTAGGTCTCGAAGGTGTTGGACTTGTTGGGCGTGTATTCCAGCACCTGCCAGTCGGCGTAGTTGCTCTGGGCGATGGCCTCGACGATCGGCCGGTCGGCCGCCGCGTCGTTGCCCGCGAGCCCCGGGAACTTGTTGCCGGCGATCATGTCGAGGTTGCTCACCTCGGGGTTGCCGCCGTACTGCTGGCTGATCTCGATCGTCAGCTGGCACGACTCGATATCCTCGAGCGCCACCTGCGTGCGGTTGCGGTATTTGTATTCGTGGCCCGTGTCGCCGTTCCACACGGTGATGTAGTCGGCGTTGCCCTGGAAGTTGAAGACCACGGGATCGCCCGCCCGGTAGGTGTTCGTCGGCGACAGCCGTACCGAGAACTCCAGCGGCTCGTAGATCTCGTCGTGCTCGCAGGAGACGGCGCCCAGGGTCAGGGCCAGTGCCGCCGCGAGGTATGTGATGCGTCTTGTTTTCATGGGATGTGCTGCTCTTGTGCGTTTTACCATAAGGGATTCTGTTGGAGTGCGTGGTTCACGGCCAGCTCCTTGGTCGGGATCGGCAGGGAGATGTGCCGCATAGTCCGTGATGGTCTTGTTCAGGTACATCGACTCGGTCGGGACGTTGGTGCCGGCCAGGTGCATGCGCTCGACGAAGATGCCCCAGCGGATCAGATCCCACTTGCGGAGCCCCTCGAAGGCCAGCTCGCGGGCCCGTTCGTTGCGGACCAGGTTGCGGAACGACGCCTGACCGCCCAACTGGCTCTCGTCGGTTGCGACGCCCGCGCGGCGGCGCACCTCGCGCACGGCCTCCTTGGCCTGCTCGTCCGGCGCCCCGGCGTATTCGTTGATCGCCTCGGCGTACATCAGCAGCACGTCCGAGTAGCGCAGGATCGGGAAGTTGATCGTCGTGTAGAGGCTCTTGGCCGACATCTGGTTCTCGTAGATCGTCTCGCGGCGCCACTTGCCGGCGTTGCGCACGGCGCACATGATCGTCGGATCGTAGATGATGTCCGCCGGGTCGAAGGCGTTATCGACGCTCGTGTCGAGCCCCTCGATCTCGGGCATGGCGAAGTTGTTCTTGTAGAGCCACGGGGTCTTGTACATGCTCTGGGCCTGCTTGAGCACGGCCGTGACCGTCGCGCCGTCCTTCTGGTAGGAGATCTGCTGGTTGTTCAGGCCGCGGTAGTTGTAGCCCGGCAGGTTCCATGTAAGGCGCTTGTCGATGACCGTCCGGCTCGCGGCCTCGTCGGCCGTGCGGTCGTCCGTCCAGTAGAGCTGCCAGAGGGTGTACGAACCGTTGTAGTAGCCGTAGGAGTAGTTGCAGGCCCACTCCGAGTAGTTCGTCGTGCCCGACTGCGACTTCAGTCCGATCAGGTCGCCGATGCGGCCGTTGGTCCAGTAGGTCGAGCTGGTGCGGTCACCGAGGAACTCGGCCTCCCACATCGACTCGCGGAACTCCGTGTCGTACTGGTCCTGGATCATGTTGATGAAGACCTGCTCGTAGCTCTCGTTCAGGTGGTGTTTCTGCGAGGCGATCACCTCGTTGGCCCAGTAGGCGGCCTTGCCGTACATCTCCTGCTTCGAGAGCCCCTCGACCTGGTCGACCGTTTCGCCGGCCATGAAGAGGTAGATGCGGGCCAGAATGCCCTCGGCCACGGTTTGGTTGACGCGCGAGGGGGTCTGCTCGACACCCTCGTCGAGGTCGTAGACGATGGCCTCGATCTCGTCGACGCACCACTTGAACACCTCTTCCTGCGGCGTGGCGGCAATCTGCACGTTCACCGGATTGGGTGACGTGGCGGCCTCCGAGCGCAGGGGCACGTCGCCCCACGCCTGGGCCAGCAGGAAGTGGTAGAAGGCCCTCAGGAAGCGGGCTTCGGCCAGGTAGGTCTTCAGGTCGGTCGACAGCTCTTCGGGGTCGATCTCCGCCTTGCCGGCCTCGTCGAGGTATTCGTTGGCGTTCTTGATCCCCTCGTAGAGCTTGAGCCACGTCTCGTAGATGACCGACGTGCCGGCGCTGTGGTTGTAGCGGTCGGGGCGCGTCTCGCCGTTGTTGTAGTTGTTGAAGTAGCAGAGGTCGTCCGCATTGGCGATCTGCAGCGAGTAGTAGCTGCCGTAGAGCTCCTCGCTGTTCAGCGCGCCGTAGACGCCGGCCAGACCGTATTTCAGCCGGGTCTCATTCGTGTAATAGCCTTTGCTGGGGATGATCTGCGGCTCGGTGTCGAGGAAGGTGCATGCCGAGCATGCGGCCCCGAGCAGAATCAGGGTTCCCAGTTTGTATATGTTTTTCATTTTCATGGCGTAATGAACGGTTAATCGTTAGAATGAGATGTTCAGACCGGCCGTGAATCCGTAGGCGCGGGGATAGGCCGACCAGTCGAAGCCGGGGGTCAGCACCGAGTTGCGGGTCGAAACCTCGGGATCGGGGCCGCTGTAGTTGGTCAGCGTCCAGATGTTGTCGGCCGAGACGTAGAGGCGCAGCGAGCTGATGCCGGCCTTGCGGATGCCGCGGCCGCTGAAGGTGTAGCCCAGCGAGACGTTCTTCAGTCGCAGGAACGAACCGTCCTCGATGATGCGCGAGGAGTACTCCTCGTTGCCCGTGGCGTTCGTGCGCGGGATGTTCGAGGTGGAGTTCTCGGGCGTCCAGCGGTCGGCGAACGAGGCGAACTGGTTGGTCTGGCTCTTGTAGCCCGACTCGAAGATCAGGCGGTTGGCGTTCAGGATGTCGTTTCCGTAGCTCCACGTGAAGAAGATGTTCAGGTCGAAGTTCTTCCAGGTGAAGGTGTTGCTGAAGCCGCCCGTGTGCAGGGGCTGTCCGCAGCCGATGATCGTGCGGTCGTAGTCGTCGATCTTGCCGTCGCCGTTCATGTCGCGGTAGCGCAGGTCGCCCGGCTGGGCCTTGTTGCCCTTGTAGCTCGGGATGCCGTCGCGCAGGTTGCCGCTGGCGTCGAAATCCTCGGGCTTGTAGGTCCCCTCGTAGATGAAGCCGTACATCATGCCCGTCGGGCGGCCTACCTGCGAGATGTAGGGGAACTGCGAGTTGAAGCGCGTGTCCCATGTCACGGCGGTCTGCAGCGAGTTCTGACCGTCGACGAGCGCGAGGATGCGGTTGCGGTTGAAGGCGATGTTGAACGAGGTCGACCACTGGAACTGCCGCGTCTTGATGTTGACCGTCTCGAGCGTGAACTCGAAACCGCGGTTGCGGATCTTGCCGATGTTGAGCATGCCCTGTTCGTAGCCCGACGAACCCGGCAGCAGGGCGTAGAGCAGCAGGTCGTGCGTCACCTTGTCGTACCAGTCGGCCGTGACCTTGAGCCGGTCGTCGAAGAAGCCGAGGTCGATACCGACGTTCCACTGCTCGGTGGTCTCCCACTTGAGCCGTTCGTTGGCCATGTTCGAGACGTAGTAGCCCGGTACGCGCTCGCCGTCGAAGACGTAGTCGAACGAACCGTTCGAGCCGGGGTTGACGGTGATCTGCTGGTAGAAGTCGTAGGGCGTCTGCGTGCGGTTGTTACCCGTCAGACCCCACGAGAAGCGCAGCTTGCCGTTGTTGAGCCAGTCGGAGTCCTTGAACAGGTTCTCGCGGTTGAAGTTCCACGACGCACCCACCGAGGGGAAGTAGCCCCAGCGGTTGTCGGTCGGGAATTTCGACGAGCCGTCGGCGCGGAACGAGAAGGTGAGGTAATACTTGTAGCGGAAGTTGTAGTTCGCGCGCAGGAACATCGACATCATGCGCCAGTCGTAGTAGTTGCTCTGCACCTTCTGGTAGTTGCCCGTGTGGATGCCGGCGATGCCGAGCTCCTCGGAGGTGATCTGCGTGGCCGACACGCCGTCGTAGGTGTAGTTCTGGCCCTGCAGCGAGAGACCCGCCATCAGGTCGACGTTGTGGCTGCGGCCGAAGCGGCGCTTGTAGGTGAGCGTGTTTTCGTTGCTCCAGCTCGTCTGGTCGGTCCAGTAGATCGAGGCGTTGACACCCTTGCCGCTCGGCGAGCCGGGGTAGCCCGTGTAGGTCTCGCTGCCGTTGAACTCCTCGCGGCGGCGCTTGTTGAGCACGTAGCCGCCCGTGGTCTTGAAGGTCAGCTGCGGGGTGATCTTCCACGTCAGCGCGATGTTCGAGTTGAGGTAGTCGACCAGCGTTTTGCGGTACTCGTTCTTGGCCGTCTTCACGGGGTTGAAGCGGTAGTCGTTCGAGCCGTCGATCGCCTCGTCAAGCATCGAGTCGAGGATGTCCTGTCCGGGAGGCGTTACGGGACGGTAGCCCCAGACCGAATACATCAGCCAGCCCGACGACGACGAGGTGGTCTGCGCCGTGGTGGGGGTCACGCCGTTGGTAGCCGTGCGCGAATAGTTGGCGTTGACGTTGAGCGTCAGCTTCTTCGAGATGGGCAGCGTGAAGTTGGCCTTGCCCTGGTAGCGCTGGAAGTTCGAGCGGATGATGATACCGTCCTGGTCGAGTGCCGAGAAGCCGACGTTGTAGCGCAGCCCCTCCTTGTTTCCGCCCGAGAGCGAGACGTTGTAGTTCTGCTGGAAGGCCGTGCGGTAGAGCTGGTCCTGCCAGTCGATGGCCTTGATGTTGCGGTAGTCGTCGAGCGTGAGGTTGCGGTCCAGCTCCTCGCTGTAGCTGTAGTAGCTGCTCTCCATGGTCGAGGCGGCGATGAGCTCCTCCTGCAGCCGCACGAACTCGTAGGAGTCCATCAGATCGACCTTGTTGGCGATGTGGCTCATCGAGAACGAGGCGCTGAAGTTCACCGTGGGTTTGCCCTCGTGGCCGCGCTTGGTGTTGATGACGATGACGCCGTTGGCGCCGCGGGCGCCGTAGATGGCCGTGGCCGAGGCGTCTTTCAGCACGTCGATCGACTCGATGTCGGCGGGGTTGATCGACGCCGCGAACGAGCCTTCGGAGGGGAATCCGTCGATGATGTAGAGCGGGGCGTTGCTCTGTGAGGGAGTTGTTGCCGCGGATGGTGATCGTGGCCTCGGAGCCGAGCGAACCGTCGCCCGTCGTGACGACGACGCCCGCGATGCGGCCGCTCAACGCCTGGTCGAAGTTCGTGACGTTGGCCTTCATCATCGTCCCCAGGTCGGCCTTGGCGACCGAACCGGTCAGGTCGCGCCGCGTCGTGGTGCCGTAACCGATGTTGACAATCTCGACGGCACCGAGCTGCGTGGCCTCCTCGGTCATCTTGACGTTGATGGCCGTGCGTTTGCCGACGGGCTGCTCGACGGTCGTGTAGCCGAGGTAGGAGAAGATCAGCGTCTGGTTTTCGCCGACCTTGATCGTGTAGTTGCCGTCGGTTCCCGTGGTCGTACCGGTCGTCGTTCCCTTGACCACGACATTCACGCCGATCAGCGGCACGTCGTTCGTGTCGACCACGCGCCCGACGACGGTGTTCTGCGCGAAGAGCCCTTCGGGCAGCCATAGCGCGAGCGTCAGCAGCGCTGCCGCGGTCATTCGTTTCAGTGCTTTTTTCATAACAAATCAGAGTAGGTTGGTGGGGTAGAAAGGGTTTATTTCTTTATGAGGTGAAATTCTACGGGCTGTCCGTGGCGGCAGGTGACCTTCAGCAGCGTGCCCGCGTCGGAGGGCGCACACTCCACGGCGGGGTTTTCGGCCGTGAGCTCCCACGCCCCGTCGAGACGCACCTCCTTGAGCAGGGGCTGGCTCTCCTGGCGGGTCGTGTAGCCCTTTTCGGTGATGCCGAGGTCGGGCGTGCAGACGCTCATGACCACCGTGCCGTCCTCCGCCGTGCGCTCCATGACGATCGTCTCGGCCGTCACGCCGCGCACGAGGCCGTCGCCCGCATACTCCTCGAAGCAGACGTAGCCGGTGATGCCCGTCGGAAGGTCCTTGACGACGTGCGCCGTGTTG
>OICD01000880.1_pt1 | contig 14645 bp, 10 predicted proteins | sample 1581161 | NCBI WGS metagenome assembly OICD01 (sample SAMEA3882546, study PRJEB24775) | human gut metagenome | biome: human-associated habitat; feature: intestine environment; material: feces | place: Netherlands | collected 2009/2010 | reverse complement strand
ACTAGGGCAAGACCAGCCGTGACGGCGTGTACGCCGGCGGCGACGCCGTGACCGGTGCCGCCACCGTCATCAAGGCCATGGGTGCCGGCAAGGCTGCCGCCAAGGCCATGGATGAGTACATCCGCAACAAGTAATTTCTGCCAAACGGCGCAAATCCCCTGTTTCCTTTGGGAAACAGGGGATTTTTCCTTTTTTAGGAAGACTAGACAGATTATCTATATTTCATTTACAATTCGTCCCACTTTATGGTATACTATTTTCATCTTACGAAAGCACCAGGGGCTGCCGCAGCCCTTGCTCTGTTTGCAGGAGGTGTGCCCCATGCACTCGTTATTGATCCTGGTCCTGATCCTGGACGCTCTCATCGCCATTTCCTCAGTGCTGAACCTTGTGAACATGATGCGCGTCAACCTGCTGGTGGAAGAAAAGCAGGCCCAGGCCCTTACGGTGCAGCTGGTGCGCGTGTGCAAGACAAGCGCTGGCAAGGGTGGGCTGCTGTCCTCCTGGTTTGGGGTGTACGCCTGCCCCGGGGAGATCGGCACTGGTGAGTTTACCTCCACCAACCCCTACGGCAGCCCAGAGGCCGTGCCCAAAGCCACCACGGTGGTGCCCATGAAGGCCTCCGGGGTGCTGGAGCACTGCGATATCGGAGCTCACCTGGGCCGTCGTCTGGTGCCGCTGTGGCTTACGGCAGGAGGCTTTTCTCTGCTGCTGGCAGCGTTTATCCGCCTGTAAGGCATTTTCTCTGGACTTTTCGGCGTAGTGCCGACGGCCTGCCTGCTGACCCACAGGCGGACCGCCAGCACAGCGCCGGGAAAATATAAGTATAAAGGAAGGCAATTATGGAACTACTGAAACTACTTGGCATTGTCATCGTCATCGCTGGCTTTGCACTGAAGCTGGACTCCATTCTGGTCATTCTGGTGGCAGCCGTTGTGACTGCACTGGTTGGCGGTCTGGGCCCGGTCACTCTGCTGGAAACGCTGGGCAGCACCTTTGTGGCAAACCGCAGCATGGCCATCTTCATCATCGTGATGCTGGTCACTGGCACGCTGGAGCGCAACGGCCTGCGTGAAGCAGCCGCTGCCCTGATCGGCAAGTTCAAGGGTGCCACCTCCGGCCTGGTCATCGGCATCTACGGCGTGATGCGCTCGATCTTTGCAGCCTTCAACGTGGGCTTTGGCGGCGTGGCCGGTTTTGTGCGCCCCGTCATCATGCCCATGGCCGAAGGTGCCATTGTGGCACAGGGCTATGAGCCCAATGAGGAGCATGTCGAGGAGCTGAAGGGTATGGCTTCCGGCATGGAGAACATCACCTGGTTCTTCGGTCAGGTCCTGTTCGTGGGCGGCTCCGGCGGCCTGCTGGTGCAGAGCACTTTGGCCGGCCTGGGCATCGAGGTGGAGCTGGCCCAGCTGGCTGCCATCGAGATCCCCGTGTGCATCATTGCCACTGTGGTCGCCATCGTATTCTATGTGATCAAGGATCGCAAGATGATCCAGAAGTACTATAAGTAAGGGAGGACAGAAGAATGAGCTTTTTTATGAGTGCTGATTACAGCCTGTCCACCAAGGTGATGGAGATCATCTACTTTATCATCGGCCTGCTGTGCATCTACTGCGGTGTGAAGAACCTGAAGGATAAGGAGAACCCGGAACCCGTGGGCACCTTTATCTTCTGGGCCGTGCTGGGCGTCGTGCTTGCCCTGGGCCGCTGGCTGCCCTCTCTGGTGAGCGGCATCCTGGTGGTGGTGATGTGCATCCCCGCCATCCTCAAGAAGGTCAAGAAGGGCGCTGTCTCTGCTGCCACCAAGGCCGAGACCGAGGCTACCTATGAGAAGATCGGCATGAAGATCTTTGTCCCCACCCTGAGCATCGGCATGCTGGCCGTCATCTGCGCCATCACCGGCCTGGGCATCGGCCTGTCCGCCCTGAACGGCGTGGCTCTGGGCGTTCTCGTGGCCATCATCCTGCTGATGATCATGAACCGCGACAACAAGCCCTCCACCTTCCTGAACGATTCCGAGCGCATGCTGTCCACCGTGGGCCCCCTGTCCATGCTGCCCATGCTGCTGGCCTGCCTTGGCTCCGTCTTCACCGCTGCCGGTGTCGGCGATGTGATCTCTGACCTGGTCAGCCACATCATCCCCGAGGGCAATGTGAACGCCGGTATCGTGGTGTACGCCATCGGCATGATGCTGTTCACCATGATCATGGGCAACGCCTACGCCGCCATCACCGTGATGACCGTGGGCATCGGCTACCCGTTCGTGCTGGCCCACGGCGCAAACCCGGTGGTCATCGGCATGCTGGCTTTGACCTGCGGCTTCTGCGGCACCCTGTGCACCCCCATGGCTGCAAACTTCAACACCGTGCCCGTGGCACTGCTGGATATGAAGAAGCCCATGGGCGTCATCAAGAATCAGGTTCCTGTCGCCATCATCATGATGGTGGTCCAGATCGTGATGATGATCCTCCTGAAGTGATTTTTTTGTTAGATCGAGTGATTTGATGGAACAAGCAATACAGCACGGGGCCGATGTCATTATACGGGACTGGGTCCGGCTCCGTGCAGGCGAACGCATCCTGATCGTATCCAGCCAGAAGTATGCTGTCGAGGTGGCAGCCATGCAGCAAGCCGCACAGGCGGTGGGCAGCGTGGCGGATGTGTTGATGCTGGACGACCTGCACGAGCAGGTGGGCCAGTATTTCGACGACCGCGAGGACGCCTTTGACCCCTACAACGCCGTGATCGGTGCTGCCGAGTATTCCCTCATCACCACACGGGCCGTCAAGCGGGTCATTGCCCGCCGCAACCGGTTTTTGTCGCTGCCGCTGAGCACCAGCAACGGGCAGTCACTGCTGAGCTACGACTTCCTGAACATGAGCCTGCCCAAAAGCAGGATCATGGCCAGCATCATCATGGCCTGCTACCAGAACGCCAGCCACATCCATGTGACCACGGAGCTTGGCACGAACCTGGATTTCAACATCGAAGGGCGTGTGCCCGGCTTCTTCAACGGCTGCTGCCACGACGGCAAGGGCCTTTCCTCTGCCAGCGTGGAAGTGTATGTGGCACCGGTGGAGAGCGACACCAACGGCACCCTGATCCTGGACGGCTCCATGGGCTATATCGGCATCGTGGACAGCCCCGTGCGGGTGGAGCTGCGCGGCGGCCGCATCGTGGAGATCGAGGACAATGCCAGCGGCAGGCGGCTCAAGCAGTTTCTGGCCCGCTTCCACGACCCGGAGAACATGGTGGTGGCGGCGGAGTTTGGCATCGGGCTCAACACCCACTCCCGCTGTGCAGGCAACTGCTACATCGAGGACGAATCCACCTATGGCACCTTCCACATCGGGTTCGGGCGCAACATCGCACTGGGCGGTGTGCAGGATGCTTCCGGCCATTACGATCTGGTCACCCACGCTCCCTGCATCTATGTGGACAACCGCATGATCATGGATCACGGACAGCTCACCGTTCTGGAGCCGTCCATTTATATCTGAGAATCGAGGCTTTTTACTATGAAGATTCTGCTCACTGGTTTCGACCCCTTTGGCGGCGAGACCGTCAACCCCGCTTTTGAGGCGGTAAAGCTGTTGCCCGACACCATCGCCGGTGCCGAGATCGTCAAGCAGGAAGTGCCCACCGAGTTCATCCGTGCCGGTGAGGTGCTGGAAGCTGCCATTCAGGCAAACCAGCCCGATGTGGTCATCTGCATCGGTCAGGCCGGCGGCCGCTCCGCCATCACCCCGGAAAAGGTGGCCATCAACCTGATGGACGGCCGCATCGCCGACAACGCCGGTTATCAGCCCATCGACGTGACCATCCAGGAGGACGGCGAGACCGCCTACTTCACTTCTCTGCCCGTGAAGGCCATGGTGCAGAACATCAAGGACGCAGGCATCCCCTCCGCCCTGTCCTACACTGCAGGCTCCTATGTGTGCAACTACCTGATGTACACCCTGCTGTACCTCATCGACAGGAAGTACCCCAACATCCGGGGCGGCTTCATCCATGTGCCTTACGCCATGGAGCAGGTGGTCAACAAGCCCCTGGGCACCCCCAGCATGGACCTGCACCAGATCGCCCGCGGCCTGGAGAAGGCCGTGGAGGCCGTTGTGAAGAACGACGCCGACCTGGCTGTGGACATGGGCACCACCCACTGAGCATCCCCGCAGAGCCCTTCAAGGCACCCGCTGTGCATCCGCATGGCGGGTGCTTTTTTGTGGACGCTGGCGCGACCGTTCCCTGTACGCTTGCGGGAAACCGGAACAGGACGATTTAAAATGGCTCCGCGTGCGCTGCGCCATAATTAGAGGAAATATTATTTTTTATTGCAACTCCGGAAAATCTGCGGATTTTCCGGAGTTGCCTTTTCACCAGAGGGGTCATGGCGGGGAGTGGCATCTGATACCGGAATGACATCGCACCGGGAGGGACGTTACGGGATTCCTTTCCGCAAAACGCGAGTTCTCCTTCTGCGCTTTGGCCGCAGGCCAACAGCAGCCGATGCCACTTCCCGGAACGCCCTCTCCCGTGAAAAAGCAAATCCGGCGGGGCCGCAGCCCTGCCGGATTTGCAAAATCTAAAATAATTTTTTCTGCTATTTATGCCCAGAGCAAAGCGGATGGCATTCTAAATCGTTTGCCTTCCAGAGAACAGGCCACTTTCCTTAACGCCCATCCGTGAAAAAACAATCCCGGAAAATCCGCAGATTTTCCGGGATTGCATATCTTTAAAAATAATTTTCCGCTGATATTGCCAGAGCAAAGCGGAGGCAATTCCAAATCGTCCTGCTTACTCCGTGATCCGCCCTGCCGCGCTGGTCTCCAAGACCGGGTAACCGGTGCGGGTGCAGCGCACGGCGCAGCGGGCGCGGCCGCCGGTGGTGCAGGTGAACAGGGTCAGGTCCCAGGCGTCCTCGTCGCTGGCCGTGATCATCTTGTCGATATCCGTGGGCTGGATGGTCTCCACGTTGGACACCTCATAGCTCCAGCGCTGGCCGTCCATGTCGGTAAAGTACACCTCGCTGCCCAGGGCCAGCCACTTGATGGGGCTGAAATGCTTGGCGTAGTTGTGGGCGCAGACCACCATGTTGTCGGCGTAGGTGGAGCCGGAGTAGCGGCCCGGGGCCACCTTGAGGCCCGCATAGCTCCACTCGCTCATCACGGGCAGTTCCAACCCGATGGACGGGATGGACAGGTAGCCGATGTAGCCCCAGCCGTCGATGTCGGTGACGGTCATCTCCTGCTCCGGGTCCAGCTCCGGCTGGACCACCGGCTCTTCGTCCTTCGTCTTGTCCTCAATGGTCTCGGTCAGGGTCTCTTCCAGCTTGCCCAGGGCGTCCTGGGAGGCCTTGTCGGCGCGGTTGGCGTCCCACTGGTTATAGCCCAGCAGGGCCAGTGCGCCCAGAATGAGCAGGATGCCCACGATCATGCAGGCGCGGCCGATCTTCTGCTTTGTGTTCATGCCAGCGTCTCCTTCCGGTCCAGCACCCAGCCGACGGCAAACAGCAGCACGCCGCTGTAGGCCATGAACGGGATGGGCCAGTTCAGCTGGCCGCTCTGGGGCAGTGCATTGCCGTCCGGGCGGCCCGGAGCCACCGGGTTGTCCGGGTTGCCGGGGGCCACGGGGTTGTCCGGGTTGCCGGGGTTCACCGGGTTATCCGGCGTACCGGGCGACACCGGGCGGTTGGGGTCGTTGGGGTCCACCGGCATGTCCGGGTTGTCCGGCTCATCCGGGGTGCCGGGCTGGGTGGGCTTGTCCGGCTCCGAAGGCTTCTCCGGCTCGGACGGTTTGTCCGGTTCCGAAGGCTTGCTGGGAGTTTCCGGTTCGGGCGGGGTCACCTCCTGCGTGGGCGCGCCCACCTTGGGGGTGGCGTCCACGGTGTAGAGCCAGCCGCTTTCGTCCGCCATGGGCAGCGACACCAGGAAGGAATTGATGGCCTCGTAGCCCTTGGAGTTCTCGGTCTGCACCACGAGGTACAGGCCAAGCGGCAGCGCGTCAAAGGAGACGGTGCCCTGCTCGCTGATCTTATGGGTGGTGCCGGCGGCGCGGGCGGGCAGCTTGGCTTCCAGCCTGGAAGCCAGCGTGCTGTCCGTCAGGTCGTCCAGCGCGATGCCGCAGCCCGTAAAGTCGGCGGTGTACACAAAGTGCAGGTCGCCGTTGGTGCGGGCCACGTCCGCCACCTTGTACACGGTGAGTGCGCCGCCCCGCAGGGGGACGTCGTTCTGGTGGTCGTACAGGGTCACGTCCATGCTGCCGGTGCGGCTCAGGTCGATGTTGGCGCTGGCCGCGGGGGCTGCCAGCGCGGGCAGTGCACAGCACACAGCCATGCACAGTGCCAGCAGAAGAGCGGCAAACCGGTTGTTTTTGTTTTGTTTCATGGCTGCTCACTCCTCCTCGTCCTGTTTCCGTTTGCGGACCAGCAGCAGGGCTGCTGCAGCGGCCAGTGCGCCGCCCAGCACCCCGAAGGGTGCCGTGCCCATGCCGCCGGTAGACGGCAGCTCGTAGCCGGTGTAAACACGGTTCTGGATGGTAATGTTGCCGGTCTGCACGCCATTGTTGTCAATGTACACGTTCCAGTTGCCGGTGGTCACTTCCTCCACCAGGTAGTGGTACGCATTGCCCTTCTCGTCCGTCAGGGGCAGTTCCTCGCCGGACCAGGTCTTAGTCCAGTTGTTACCTGCGGTCAGGTCGGCTTCGGCAAACAACGTTCTGTCCTTGTCATTGTCGGTGTACTGCCAGACCTTGATGTGGATGCTGTCCACCGCCGGTTCCACCGGCTTTTTGGTATCCTGGTCCAGCCAGAGCTTGCTGACGGTCAGGTTGCTGTACACGTTGCTGTATTCGGCGGTCGTGGTGCCGGCATCGCTGCCCACCTGCACATTGCGGTTCAGGTCCACCGTCTCACCGTCCACAGTCAGGGTCGTGGTGCCATCGGCCTGGCCGGTCGCCTTTGCAAAGGCCTGCTGCTCGTTCTCCGCGCTGGCGTTCTTGCGGAACAGCAGGTAGTGCGGGGTGGCATCCAGCTGATAGTCCGTGGGTGCTTTGGTCTCCACGAGCTTATACAGCACGTCCGGTTTCAGGCAGCTTGCAGTCTCACTATCCAGCACAGCCAGACTGGCCTGACCGTTTTCGTCCGTGGTCAGGGTGCCAGTGCCGTTGCCTGCCCACTTCGTCCACCCTTCAATCGCTTTGTCGTACTGGTAAATGGTGAACTCCGCGCCCTTCAGCGACACGCCGGAGTAGCTGTCCTTCTTGCGCAGCACGAACTGTGCGGTGGTGGCCGTTGCATCCGCCTTGACCTGGTAGGTGATGCCGCTGTCGCTGGATTTGCTGCCGTTGCTCAGGGTCACGGTGTTGCTCACCTGGTAGCTGGCGGCAGCACTGCCATCCTTCACATTGCAGTCATACACAAGGATCAGGGCCGCCATATTGGGGATCTCCATATGAAGCCAGCCGTTCTTGTCCGCTTCCAGGATGCGGTACATGTTGCGCGGCACCTCTTTGCCGGTGGTCACGCCGACTGTTTCGTCGTAATTGTAAAAATACAACTTGACCGAGTTGATATCGCCGGTGGCGATGGCACCATTGGTGGTGCTGATGTTATCCCACAGCTCGATCTTCTCCGCTCTGGTCTGCCCGGCCGACAGATCCTCGTGGGCCGGGTTGATGACCACCTGATAGTGCAGCTTCCGGTCGTTGCCGGGGTCCTGCCAGCCGGTCTTTTTCACCTGCTCCACATCACGGGTGACGGTGGTGGTGGTGGTGTCGGTCTGCTCGCCCCAGGTGGCGGTGTTGGTGTAGGTCAGCTTGCCCACCGAGGGGTTCTTCCATCTGGGATCGTCGCTCACGCTCACTTTGTACTGGATGCGGATGCGGTGTTCCTCCTGCCCCGACTTGTTGTAGTTGCTGATTTTAATGGTGAGCCGCCGGGTAGTTTCGTCATACTCTGCCGTCGCCCAGTCTACTTTTTTATCCTTGATCTTTACAAAGTCGCCCTCATCCAGCGCGATCTTGACATTATCCACCTTGAAGCCGACGTTTTCCGGCAGGGTGTCGGTGACCGTGATTTCGTCCCTATCATCGGCGGAGGTCTGCAGCACCAGCTGATAGTGGAGGTTGTTGCCGCTGAGGTCGCTCAGCTCGAAGCTGTTGCTGCCGGTCAGATAACCGGTCTCGTTGCCGCTGCTCGTTGCGGCCACGCCCTTTTCAAACTTCTTGTAGCTGCGGTAGGTGTCCTTTGCCGAAGCATCGCCGTTCACGCCTTGGATATGGATGGTGTTCTTATAGGTCCACACCTCACCGGTGGGCACGTCGTCGCGCTCCTCGTGGGTGGGGATGCCGGTCACCGAGATGCTGCGCACGGGGTTCTGGCCGTCCCCGGCTTTCACATGGATGCTGAAGCTGCGCACACGGGTGGACGAGTTATTTGCGTCCACCTCCTCGGTACCGTTTTTCTGTGCATAATAGGTCATCTTGATGGTGTTGCCCGCCGCGACAGCCTCCGCATAGGTCAGCCTCGTGTTGTCGTGCATGGTCAGGGTCAGATTGGCCTTGATGGCGTCATCCAGCTCTTTTGCAATGGCATAGTGGGTGTCCTCTTTTGTCTCGCCTTGGTCGTTCTCAGCGTCGTCCAGCACATCCCACAGGGTAAACTCCGCTTCACCGGCCTTGTTGGTGGCCGAGAGGTTCCAGGTGGGCGTCTCGCCCCTGGTGGCAATGGATTTGCTCAGGCTCCAATCGCCCTTCCCGATGTTCACAGTATCCGAGGCCTCAAAGGTGTGTTTGCTCTTGGTCTCGATCTGTGCTGTATTGGTCACCGAGCCGCCGCCGATGGGGGTGGTGGTCTCAAAGGTGATCTTCAGCTCTGTTCCATCATAACCCGCCGGGATGGTATAGCCGTTTTTCTGGAATTCCTCTGCCGATATCGTATCGTTGCCTACCTTTACATCCCCTACGATTTTCACACCGTCTGGCAAGTCATCTGTGATCTTGCAGCCCTGCAGGAGATAGGACCCCAGGAAAGAATGGGGTACCTTTACAGTGATCGTCCACTGGATGCGGCCTGTTTTGGGGTCGTACTGGCCGTTCTTCTCAATACGCGGGGTTTTACATGTGTACCATGCGTCAGCCTTGGCCACATTGTCCCCTGCCTCGGCTTTCGCCGTGTTGTTGATGATAGCGACGCCGTTGGGCATCTTGTCAAAGTCCGCATAGTCCCGCTGAACGTCGTAGTTCCAGATGTACTTCTCTCCGGCCTCCAATGCAGGCAGCGGAGCAAGGACCACCTGGGGGTTGCCGTTGCCGTCGGTTTTCAGCTCATACAAAGGGAAGGAAATCTCTGTTTCTTTGCCCGAGGCATCCACCTTGCAGAGTTTAAAGCTATTTGTCAGGTATGTGCCGCCCTTCAGGTAGTCGCTACGGTTTTCGCCATTCCTATTCGTGTTCAGGGTATCCGTAAGGATCACCGGGTCTTTGGTGCCGTTGGTGGTCTCCACCGTCACCTTGTAATTATTTACAAAGGTGCCGTCCTTACGGTCCGTAATCAGCGGAGACCCACTCCCTTTGCTGATCTTTATATCTGCCGTTTTCTTCTTGATGGTCAGGATGCAGTCGTCCTTGAATTTGATCTCCTTCTCGTCCTCAAAGTTGTCGGCGCTCGCCGTAACGGCGGCCTTGAAGGTACCGGTGAATGTCAGGCCGCCCTTCTCGTCGGTGCCGATGAACTTTTCGTCCGTAAAGGTCAGGGTCACTTTGCCGTCGGTGTCAACGGTGAAGCTGCCCACGACCTTTGCATTGCCGGCCTCGTCCTTGTCGGACTCATCCACGATGTTGCCCGTCGTCACATCCGGCATGGGCAGGCCTTTGGGCAGCTGGTAGGTCAGGGTATTGTGGGTGGGCGTCAGCACACCGGCATTCACGGTATACTTCAGGTTCACGCGGACGCGGGTGCCGCTGTCCACGGTCACGCTGCCCGCGCCGATAGACGTCCATGTTTTCCCGTCGGTCGTCTTTTCATAATTGACATCCGTGATCCAGGTGTTCAGATCATGGTCGTCCCCGGCAGCCAGCAGGGCGATGCCGTAGGGGTCGGCGTCACCCACCCAGTCCACGGTGGCACCAAAGCCATCCTCATCTTCCAGCAGCGCATAGCTGCCGTCCAGCTCCTCCTGGGAGCCTGCCGGGTCCTCCGGGGCCGCAGCGGTGGTCTCGGCGGCATAGGCACCGGTCACCGAGATGACACTGGTCACGTCGGACATGGCAGCGGGCACCTCGGCCACCTTGCCGTCCACGTTGCCGGAGATCACGGTCAGGGTCCCGGCGTCGGGGTCCACGGCGGACACGACGCCCACCGTCTCGGTGGTCACGGTGCGGGTGTCCACCTGCGGCTCGGAAGCCGTGAGCTGGGCGGCGGTGTCGGGGTCCTCGTCCAGGTCCAGCAGGGCGATGCCATAGGAGCTCTCGTCCACGGCCACCTGCTCGGTGGTGAGGGTGTTGTAGATGACGATATCGCCGGGCCTTGCGGTGGAGCCGTCGGCGTCGGTGAGCCACTGGGAGCCGCGCAGGTCACTGTGCAGGGCCATCACGCCCGCACGCTGGGGCACCGCCGTCTGGGGCACACCCGCAAAGTGCAGGCAGTAGGACAGGAACATCACGTCCCAGGCGCCGTAGGGGTTGCCGTACCAGGCACCATAGCGGGAGTAGCCGCGCAGCACCTGCTGGTCCTCCACATCCAGCTTGAAGTTCTTGTCGCTCTGCTGGTAGTCCAGCTGGGACTTTGCCACGGTGAGCAGGTCCTCGGCCCAGTTGCCGTTCAGGGCCACGTTGGCCGCGGCCTGCCATTCCTCGGCAGTCTCCACGTCGGCCTGGGTATCGGCCAAGCACTCCACGGTGTGGTGGTGCTCCGGGATGGTGCACACCAGCTCCTCGGTGTAGCAGGCGTCGGTGTGGTGATGCAGCACCGGCTCCTCCGGGGTGGTCTCGGCCGGCTCAGTGGGCAGGTCCACCACGGGGCGGCTGGCAGGCATTTCCTGATAGGCGGGGTTGGGCTCCTCCACCAGTTCGCCTTCGTCCAGGCCGCACACCAGCTCATACTCGGTGGTGTAGCAGCTGTCGTCGTGGATATGCTCGAACTCGCCGCAGATGAGCGCACCGTACTCGTCAAAGCAGTCGTCGGTGTGCTCGTGCTCTTCCTGATAGCAGGTCAGCACCCGGTGCTCCTCGTAGCAGGCATCGGTGTGCTCATGGGGCACCCAGATGGTCTCCGGCTCGGTCTGCACCGGCTCTTCCGGCTCTTCCGGCTCGGCCGCGCTGTAGGCGGACACCGGATCGGCGCTGCTGTCCGAAGAGGTGACGGGCGTTTCCGGCTCGCCCTCCTCGTAACCGCAGGTGAGCACTTTTTCGTAGCAGGCCGCCGTGTGCTGGTGCTCCTCGTAGCCGCAGTGGTAGTCGGCCGTCATGGAGATGCCCACCCCATGGAGCTGCCAGTTGACGAACAGGGTGGTGAGCAGGGCCAGCACCAGCATCATGGCCACATAGCGCCGGGCCTGTACATGCTGCCTGCGGAACCGCTCGATCAACCCGTTGATGATATCCTTCATAGTAAACACGTCCTCTTGGTTTGCTCTGTGCCCTGGCAGCCGCACACCGCTGCAGGCCCACAGAAGGGTCCGTTTATCATTTGTGCAACAAAAGCGTCACAAAATTTGTTCGATACATTGTTATTATACCATTTTAAGGCGTTCATTTCAACTCAGGGGGGCGTGCTTCTCCGGCAAAAGAATGCACACGATGCGCACCATGCAAGGGGTCAGGGGCAGCCACAGCACCGTGCAGCCCAGATTGAACAGGGTGTGGGCGTTGGCGATCTGCCGGGCCAGCACGGCGCTCTCCGGCCCGTGGGGCGAGACCAGCCGCACCAGCGCGGTGAACTGGGGCAGCAGCAGCCAGCACACCGCCGCCCCGGACAGGTTGAACAGGGCGTGGGCCGCCGCCAGACGCTTGGCGTCCCGGCTCTGCCCCACCGATGCCAGCACCGCCGTGACGGTGGTGCCGATGTTGTCCCCCAACAGCACCGGGATGGCTCCCGCAAGGCCCAGCAGGCACCCGCCGTCCGGCCCGGGGCGGGCGGCTACCTGCTGCAGCACCGCAATGGTGGCGGAGCTGCTCTGCACGGCAAGGGTCATGCCCAGCCCTGCCAGCAGGCCCAGGCCGGGGCGGTGCCGCACCTGGGCCATCCACTGCCGGAACACCGGCCCTGCTGCCAACGGCTCCATGGCCTCGGCCATGACCGCGATGCCCTCAAACAGCAGGCCGAACGCAAACAGCGCCTGCCCGGCTGCGTGCAGACGCCCGCGCCCCGCGAACCAGAGCAGCAGCCCCGCCACCAGCAGCAGATACCGGGCATCCTCCAGCCGGAAGGCCAGCAATTGCGCGGTGACCGTGGTGCCGATGTTGGCTCCGAACACCACCGGCACGGCCCGCTGCAGGGTCAGCAGCCCGGCCCCCACAAGGCCCAGCACCAGCACCGTGACCGCCGAGCTGCTCTGCACCACTGCCGTGACCGCCGCCCCCGTGAGCACCCCGGCCAGCGGGTGGGCCGTGAGCCGGGCAAGGGCCTGCCGCAGGGTGTCCCCCGCCGCCTGCTGCAAAGCGTCCGTGAGGGTGTCCATGCTATATAAGAAAAGTGCCGCCCCGCCGAACAATTGCAGGATCATCCACAAACGCTGTTCCATGCCCGATGCCCCCTTTGCTTTATGTGTATGCGGGACACAAACGTTTGTGAACTTTTGTGAAACAATCCCTGCAGGGGGTTGCAATCCGGCCTGCAAAAGCCTATTATTATCAAGCGTTAACAGTTAACAGCTGTTAAGCAATTCTTGAGAGGAGGGATCGCGTGTCTGAGGAATCCACGTTGAGTTTCCGTGGGCTTTGCCGCTACATCCACCGGCTGAGCAAAGCATCCAAGGCCGGCATGAAGGCCGCTCTGGCCGACTGCCCCAAGTGCCACTTTCCCATGCTGGAAGGGCTGCTGGGCTGCATTCGTCTCCATGGACAGGACGGTGCCGTTTATATCTCCGATCTTGTTCAGGAGCTTCATCAACCGCTTCCTGCCATTTCCCGCACGGTGCGGCAGATGGAGCAGGACGGCCTTGTGGAACGCTTTGCCGACCCTGCCGACCGCCGCAAGACGCTGGTGCGTTTCACGCCCAAGGGATACGAGGCCTGCCGACAGTGCGAGGCTGCTCTTGGGGACTACTTTTCCAGTGTCATGGCCCGGCTGGAGCCGGAACAGCTGGCCCAGATGGAAGCGCTGCGCGGCGCGCTGATGGAAGCCATTCTTGCGGAAAATGCTGCGCGTACCACCAAACCGAAGGGAGAACCAAACCATGACAAAGATCTTTAAGCAGTTGGCCCGTCACTGGGCCGTCTGCCTCGTGGTGTTCGCACTGCTGTTCATGCAGGCGTACTGCGATCTGTCGCTGCCGGACTACACCAGCAAGATCGTGGACACCGGCATCCAGCAGGGCGGCATCGAAAGCCCCCTGCCCGACACCGTGCGGCAGAGCACGCTGGATGCCCTCTCGCTGCTGATGCGCGAGGAGGACGCCGCTGCCTTCCAGAACGCCTACACCGCCGACGGCGATGTGCTGCGCCTGCGCACCGACCTGACCGCCGACGAGCGCACTGCGCTGGAAGATGCTGTGACCACGCCGGACATCGTGCTGTATCTGGCGGCCGCCCAGGCAGCCAACACCCCCGCCGGGCAGACCGGCATGGGCATGACCGGCCTTGCGGACCTGCAGGCCTCCGGTGCCGACCGCAATCCCGACACGGAAACCGAGACTGCGGCCCCCACGGCGGAGAACCTGGACACCGTGTGCGGCCAGTTTGCCGCCATGAGCCAGATGCCCGGCTTCAGCCGGGACGCCGTGCAGCAGCAGCTGACCGGTGCCATCGGCCAGCTGGACGACACCGTGGTGGAGAACCTGAAGAGCCAGGCTCTGCTGCTGGTGGGTCTGGAATACGAGGCCCAGGGCATTGCCCACGATGTGCAGATGCACTATTTATATAAGGTAGGCGGCCAGATGCTGGCCCTGACCCTGCTGATGGTGGCCGTGTCCATCGCGGTGGGCTTCCTGGCCTCCCGGGTGTCCGCCGCCATCGGCCGCGACCTGCGCCGCGAGACCTTCTCCAGCGTCATCCACTTCTCCCATGCGGAGATCGAGAACTTCTCCACCGCGTCCCTCATCACCCGCACCACCAACGACATCCAGCAGGTGCAGTTTGTCTGCGTCATGCTGCTGCGCATGGTGGCCTATGCGCCCATTCTGGGCATCGGCGGTGTGCTGCACGTCATCGGCAGCCGCTCGGGCCTTTCCTGGATCGTGGTGCTGGACGTGGCTTTGTTGCTGCTGCTCATCCTCTTCCTGATGAACATGGCCATGCCCAAGTTCAAGATCATGCAGACGCTGGTGGACCGGCTGAACCTCGTCAGCCGCGAGATCCTCACCGGCATTATGCCGGTGCGTGCCTTCAGCCGCGAACAGTTTGAGGAACAGCGCTTCGACAAGGCCAACAAGGACCTGATGGGCACCCAGCTGTTCACCAACCGCGCCATGGTGGCCATGATGCCCTTT
>OICD01000875.1_pt1 | contig 14713 bp, 9 predicted proteins | sample 1581161 | NCBI WGS metagenome assembly OICD01 (sample SAMEA3882546, study PRJEB24775) | human gut metagenome | biome: human-associated habitat; feature: intestine environment; material: feces | place: Netherlands | collected 2009/2010 | reverse complement strand
CATTCGCCGTATTTCCAGTTACTTACGCTTCTTGTCCGCTTTCTTGGCGTTTTTCTTCGAAGCCTTCGTCTCCTTTTTCTTCACATCCTTCTGATCGCATGCCTTGGTGCAGTCGCTCTTCACGAGGGTCATCTCGTCGAGCAGCCAGTCCGCACCCGCGAACTTGTCGATCACGAAGAGCACATAGCGAACGTCCACGCCGATAGTACGCTGTACATCCGGCTCGAAGGCGATATCGCCCGACATAGCCTCCCAGTTACCGTCGAAAGCCAGACCGATCAGCTCGCCGCGGCTGTTCATCATCGGCGAACCCGAGTTACCGCCCGTGATGTCGCAGTTGGCCAGGAACGCTACGGGAAGTTCGCCCTTGCAGTTGGCATAGGGACCGAAATCCTTCGCCTCGTAAAGCTCCTTGAGCTTGGCGGGAACGACGAATTCGGGATTCGAAGAATCCTCCTTCTCCATCACGCCCTTGAGCGTCGTGTAGTAGTTGTACTCGATGCCGTCGGCCGGCGAGTAGGGCAGCACGTTGCCGTAGGTCAGGCGGATCGTGAAGTTGGCATCCGGCGCCCACGCCTTGCGGGGCTGCTGCAGCATCAGGCCGGCAATGTACTTGCGCTTGCCCTCGGCATATCCCTTGTGGGCCTCGCGGTAGGCCTTGCCCAGCTCGAGATACTTCGACCAGACTGAGGTGGCCAGCGCCACGGCCGGATCGTCGGCGATCTTCTCGGGGGCATAGTCGTCGATGAGCGCCAGCACCCGCTCTTCGGAGGTGAAGAGCGAGCGGTCGTAAAGATCGTCCACATAGGCGTCGATATTGCCGCCGAACTCCTTGTCGACCTTTTCCGCATAGAACGACGGCAGCTGCTTCATCTGCTCGCGGGCGATCGTCAGCATGCGCCGGGCCACCTTGCGGTCCGTGGCCGGATTGTAGTCCCTGTACCAGTCGGCCATCTGCGCCTTGAGGGCCTCGACGTCCCCGAGGCTGTCGCGCAGGGTTATCGTCTTCGTGTCGATGAACTGTCGGACGGGCGACAGCACCTCGACGGCCGCGAGGAACGCCTCCGTAAGGTACTGCACCCCGGCATAGACCGGACCGCCGGCCTCCTCGGCGCGGCGAATCTTCTCCAGCGCGTCGATGTATCCCTCCTCGGGCAGCGTATTCTTTTCGGCCCAGGCCTGGAACGACGCCTCCTGCGCCTGCTTGCGGGCCTTTACGCCGAGTTTCTCCAGCCCGCGCGACATGCCGATCGAATTCTTCCAGTAGTTCGACGAACGGGCGTATTTCGAGGCGTACTGGATGCGCACGGCATCGTCGGCCATCATGTCCTTCCAGAGGATCGCCTGCCGCTCGCCGCGGATGAAGATGCGCTGCGGATTCTCCGATCCGAGCAGGTTGTCGATCTCGTAGGAGGTCATGTAACGCTCGGTCGAGCCGGGGAAGCCCATCACCATGGCGAAGTCGCCGCGGTCGTAGCCGCCGAGCGAGACCTTGAGGTATTTCTCGGCCCTGTAGGGGCGGTTTTCGGGCGAATAGTCCGCCGGACGGTTGTCCGGTCCGGCATAGACGCGGAAGATCGAGAAATCGCCCGTATGGCGCGGCCACATCCAGTTGTCGGTATCCCCGCCGAACTTGCCGATCGACGAGGGGGGCGTGCCCACCAGGCGGACATCCGTGTAGACCTCCATGACGAACGCGAAGAACTGGTTGCCGCCGAAGAAGGACTCGATCTCGATCTCCATACCGGAGTTCTCCTGCTGCAGGCGCTCCCGCAGCGCGGCGATGTTCTCCCCGGTGATGCGGGCATACTCCTCCTCACCGGCCGTCGAGGGGACGTTGCCCACGATGTCGGGTGTCACGTCGGCAATCCGGCGCACGAAGCGCACCTCGAGCCCCGGAGCGGGCAGCTCCTCGGCATTCGACATTGCCCAGAAGCCATACTTCAGGTAGTCGTGCTCGACCGACGAGAGGCTCTGGATCGAGGCGTAGCCGCAGTGGTGGTTGGTAAAGAGCAGCCCCTCGGGCGAGACGATCTCGCCCGTGCAGCCGCCGCCGAAGACGACGACGGCATCCTTGAGCGAGGAGTGGTTCACGCTGTAGATCTCCTCGGCCGAAAGTTTGCAGCCGCGCTCCTTCATCTGCTTGATGTTCATGCGCTGCAGGTAGGGCAGCATCCACATGCCCTCGTCCGCCGCGGCCGTCAGCGTCACGCACGCCGCAGCCAAAAGTAAAAAGAGTCTCTTCATGTACGATACGGTTTGTCGTTTGGTTTTGGTTTGATTCTTAAGATTTACCGGATGGCGATCATGTTGCGGATCGACCGCTCGGCCGCCCGCCGCACCTTCTCGTCGAGTGTGATCTCCGGGGCCTCGCGCTCGAGGCACGCGGCGATGTTCTCCAGCGTCACCATCTTCATGTACTTGCAGTTGTTGCAGGCGCAGCTCTCGTCGTCGGGAGGTGCCGGGATGAAGCTTTTGCCGGGGTAGCGCCGCTTCATCTCGGCGAGGATGCCCGACTCGGTCACGACGATGAACTCGTCGGCGCCGCACGTTCCGCAGTAGTCGAGGATCGCCGCCGTGGAGCCCACGAAGTCGGCCACCTCGACGATGTAGGGACGGCACTCGGGGTGCACGACTACCTTCGCCCCGGGATGCTCGCGTTTGAGCGCCAGCAGCTTCTCGAGCGAGAACTCCTCGTGCACGTGGCAGGCGCCGTTCCACAGCACCATGTTCTGCCGTCCGGTCAGTTTCTGGATATAGGAGCCGAGGTTGCGGTCCGGAGCGAAGATGACGGGCACGTCGGCGGGGATCGACTCGACAACCTTCAGGGCGTTCGACGAGGTGCAGCAGACATCCGTCAGGGCCTTGACGCCGACCGTCGTATTGACATAGGAGACCACCCGGTAGCCGGGGTAGCGGCTCTTGAAGGCGGCAAAGTCCTTTGCGTCGCACGACTCGGCGAGCGAGCAGCCCGCCTCGGGGCAGGGGATGAGCACCTTCTTGTCGGGGCAGAGCACCTTGGCCGTCTCGGCCATGAAGTGCACGCCGGCGAAGAGGATGATGTCGGCATCGACCGACTGCGCCTTGACCGAGAGGGCGAGCGAGTCGCCGAGGAAGTCGGCGATCTGCTGCACTTCGGGCGTCGTGTAGTAGTGCGCCAGGATCACGGCGCGCTTTTCGCGCTTGAGCGCTTCGATGCGGCGGCGGAGCTCCGCGGAGTTATCGACCTTCATCGCTTGCTTTTCTTTTTATTTTTTAATTCAAGTTAATTTTAATAATGAAATAAGAAAAGAAATAAAGGGTGTTGAAAGTGTGCACAACTTTTTAGTTTTTTTCTTTTTCAACAGATTGCCGTTTTCCTTTTGATATTATTTTCTTTTATTTTTCTGAAAGTCAAAAGAAAAAATAAGAAATCGACAATTTATGAAAAAGCTTTTCAACATTTCGACAGCCTCTTTTTCTCAACATTCCATGCCCTGTGGGCCCCGTTTGGGCGGACGGTAAAATGTGAAAACTTTTTTTTGGGGAGCGGAAATTTTGCATATACCCGCTCCTTTTCGGAAAAAGCAACTTTTCGACCCCGGAGTTTTCATTTTTTTTCGTCACTTTTCAACAGGGTTCCGAACAGGTTGTCATCAACTTTTCATCACCTTGCCGACAATCTTATCGGCAATCTCGCGGTACCACTTCTCCACGCGCGGGTCGATGCCGGCCGCGGGACGGCCCTCCTCGCTCCCCTCCATGATCGACTGCACGATGGGCACCTCGCCCAGGAAGTCCACGCCGTGCTCCTCGGCAAAGCGGCGCGCACCGCCCCGTCCGAAGAGGTAGTAGCGGTGGTCGGGCAGCTCCTCGGGCGTGAACCACGCCATGTTCTCGATGATGCCCGCGACGGGAATCTGCACGTTGGGGTTGCGGAACATCTCCACGCCGCGCAGCACGTCGGCCACGGCCACCTGCTGCGGCGTCGAGACAATCACCGCGGCGTCGATCCTGAGTTCGTTGATGATCGACAGGTGCACGTCGCCCGTGCCGGGAGGCAGGTCCAGCAGCAGGAAGTCCAGCGTGCCCCACTTCGTCTGGTGGATGAGCTGCTTGAGGGCGTTGGTCGCCATGGCGCCGCGCCACAGCAGGGCATCGGTCGGCTTGATGAAGAACCCGATCGACATGAGGCGGATGTCGCCGGCCTCGGCCGGGATGATGCGGTCGACGCCCTCCTCCTCGACGGCTTCGGGCAGGTAGCTCTCCACGCCGAACATCTTGGGTTGCGAAGGACCGTAGATGTCGGCGTCGAGCACGCCGACGCGGAAGCCCATGTTGCGCAGGGCGACGGCCAGGTTGGCCGTGACGGTCGACTTGCCCACGCCGCCCTTGCCCGAGGCGACGGCGATGATGCGGGCAATGGCGCCCGTTGCGGTTTTCAGCTTGGGTTCCGGACGCGGGGGCTGTCCGCCCTCCTTGACGACGACGAGCACCTCGGCGCCCGGGAGTGCCGCCCGCAGCAGCGCCTCGACCTGGTTCTTGATCTTCACCGCAAAGGGGTCATGGCTCTTGGCGAAGCGCAGCACGACGGTCGCCTTGCCGTCGGCAGCCCCGATATGCTCCACGAAACCGCTCGTCACGAGGTCCTTTCCCGTTTCGGGGTGGACCACCTGTCCGAGCAGCCGTTTGATCTGCTGTTCCATACGTTGTAAGGTTTGTTTACGGCAAAGATAACGTTATTTTCCGCGATTCCATATAAAATGAAAAATTATTTTATCGAAAAACGATAAATTTTATTTATTTTTCAGGAAATATCATTATCTTTGTAGTACCAAGCGGAGAACTAACACACAAAATACGGAACGCATTATGAATTTCATCAAGACATTTCTCGCCGGACTGCTCGCCTTCGTCGTGGGATCGGTCGTGGTATTCTTCCTCTGGCTGTTCGCCATTCTGGGGATCGTCGGATCGCTCACGATGGAGAAGAGCGTGGCGGTCCTTCCGGAGAGCGTGCTGAAGATCGACTTTTCGGAACTGCTCACCGATTCGCCCTCGACGAATCCCCTTGCGGGCATCGATTTCACCACGATGGAGACCACGCCGCAGCTGCCGCTTTTCCGGGCGCTGCGCGCCATCGAGGCGGCTGCATCCGATCCCCGCATCAAGGGCATCTACCTGCGCATGAACGGCCGCGGCGGCGTTACGGGCACGGCGCTGCTCGAGGAGCTGCACGGCGCGATCGAGGAGTTCCGCAAGAGCGGCAAGTTCGTCGTCTCCTACAACGAGGTCTATTCGCAGGGGCAGTACTACCTGGCCACGGCGGCCGACCGCATCTACATGCAGCCCGAAGGGATGATCGACTGGTCGGGACTCTCCTTTAACCTGATGTTCTACAAGGGGCTGCTCGACAAGCTCGATATCAGGGCCGAGGTCTTCCGTCCGACGGCCTGCAGGTACAAGAGCGCCGTGGAGCCCTACATCATGAACCGGATGTCGGATGCCAACCGCGAACAGATGCAGGAGCTCGTCAACTCGATGTGGGGGACGATCTCCTCGACGGTGGCCGAGGCCCGGGGGATCGACCCGGCGGAGTTGAACCGCCTGACCGACCGGCTGGAGGTTTCTCTGCCCGAAGAGGCTCTGGAGAACCACTTCGTCGACGGACTGCTCTATGAGGATCAGATGAACGACGTCTTCGCCGAACTGGGTGTCGAGCCCGACGCCAAGGGCGAATACCGCTTCGTGACGCTGGGCGAGTACGCCTCGCAGGTGGGTGCCGACCTGAAGAACGTCTCGGCCGACGAGGTGGCCATCGTCTATGCCGAGGGTCAGATCGTCGACGGCGAGGGCTACGGTCCCGAAATTTACGGCAATTCGCTGGCCCGAACGCTCGCCGGCGTGCGCGCCGACGAAAAGGTCAAGGCGGTCGTGCTGCGTGTCAACTCGCCGGGCGGCAGCGCCCTGGCGTCGGATGTGATCTGGCGCGAGATCGAGCTCCTGCGGGCCGAGAAGCCCGTCGTCGTGTCGATGGGCTCCTATGCCGCCAGCGGCGGGTACTACATCTCCTGCCCGGCCGACGTGATCGTTGCCGACCGGCTGACGCTGACCGGTTCGATCGGCGTGTTCGGCATGTACCTCGACACGCGCGACGCGCTGAAGAACAAGCTGGGCATCACGCTCGACGGCGTGAAGAGCAACACCTCGGCCGGCATGGGACAGCTGGCTCCCCTGACGCCGACCGAGCGGGCGACGATCATGCGCGGCGTGGACAAGGTCTATGCGACCTTCACGAACAACGTGGCCCAGGGGCGCAACCTCCCGATCGACCGCGTGCTCGAGATCGCCGGCGGCCGCGTATGGTCGGGCGAAGATGCCCTCGGAATCGGGCTCGTGGATGCCTGCGGCGGACTGAAGATGGCCATTGCGCAGGCCGTCGACAAAGCCGGACTGGGTGACAACTACCGCATCACGGAGGTAATGGAGGCCCCGACGGGCATTGCGGCCCTTTTCTCGTCGCTGAGCGCGAGCGTCCGCACGGCATTCCTGCGCTCCGAACTGGGCGACATGATGAAGGAGTACAATCAGGTGCGCGAGGCCACGCGCCTGCAGGGCGTGCTGATGTATTCGCCCTGCAAGCTCGAGCTGCAATAGCGGCCCCGGTCGTGGCAAACGGGACGGCATCCTTCCGATGAAGGGTGCCGTCTTTGTATCTGTATGTCGGCGGCAGGTCAGGGCTGTGAGGTTGCGGTGGCGGGCGGGCCGTGCGGCCGGTTTTCGCGTGTGCGGCGCCGCGGGAAGGCGTTGGCAGGCAGGCGGCATCCCGGAAAACGGGATTTTTGTTTGTCCCGGCGCTTACTTTTCGTATCTTTGGAAGGTGAAAGCGGGCAAACAAGAGAAGAAGGAGTCGAAATTCGTCAAGACGAAGATCGTGACGGGGTATGTCGTCCTCGTGGTCGTCTGCATCCTCGCGGTGGGCTATGCCTACCGCGCCATGATCCACATCGCGGCCCCGGGCGAGAACTACGCGCTGCTGCAGGTCAAGCGCCGGGCCGTGAACCAGACCCTCTACCACCTCTACCAGGCCGAGAGCTACGGACAGCTCATGATCGCCGGCTACCAGTCCTACGAGGAGCGTTACCACCGCGAGCTGCGCACCGTCCGTGCCTGCATCGACTCGCTGCGTGGACTCTCGGACGATACCGATTCGCTCCAGACGCTGCGGCTGGACAGCATTGTGCGGCTGATTGCCGACAAGGAGCGGCGCACGATGAGCCTGCGGCGGTCGATCCGTTCGGCCGGTACGGCGAGCCTGCTCGACAAGAACATCCGCCAGCTGCTCGAAGGGGACGATTCGCTCGGCGGGGCCGACACGTCGCTCGTCCTGCGCAGTGTCGTGCTCTCCGACACGGTCTCCGTTCCGCGGAGCAAGCGGCGGTTTTTCCGGCGGCTGGCCGATCTGTTCAGCCCGCGGCAGGAGGATTCGAGCATCGTCATCTCCCGGCGCGAATTCGTCGGTGCGGTCTCGCCGCAGGCGGTCAAGGATACGATCGCTCTGGTGCTGCGGGCCCTGCAGGACAGCGTCACGAGCGAGCGGCTGGGCATCTACGACAAGGCGTGGCGCCAGGGACAGCAGCTGCGCTACAACAACGAACTGGTCAACGAGAAGATCTACCGCCTGATCATGGACTACGAGGCGGAGGATACCGGTTTTATCATGCGGCGCATCGAACGCAATGCGGCGTTGAGGCGCCGTTCGTCGCAGGTGCTCGGGGGCATCACCACGGCGGCCGTGCTGCTTATGCTCATCTTCGTGGCCGTCCTGTGGCGCGACGTCAACCGCAGCAACCGCTACCGCCGCGCCCTGGAGCGTGCCAACCGCGACAACGAGGCGCTGCTGGCGGCCCGCGAAAAACTGATGCTGGCCATCACGCACGACATCAAGGCGCCGCTGGGCTCCGTGATGGGCTACATCGACCTGCTCTCGCGCCTGACGGGCGGCAAGCGCGAGGAGCTCTACCTGCACAACATGAAGGAGTCGTCGGAGCACCTGCTGCGGCTGGTCAACAGCCTGCTGGACTTCTACCGGCTCGATATCAACAAGATGGAGGTCAACACCGTGGCCTTCAATCCCGCGCAGCTCTTCGAGACGATCCTCTCGGGATTCGCCGCGCAGGCGGCGGCCAAGGGGCTCGAACTGCACCTCGACGCCACGCCGGCGGCCGCGGTCGGGGTCACGGGTGATGCCGTGCGCATCCGTCAGATCGCCGAAAACCTCCTCTCCAATGCCCTGAAATTTACCGACCGGGGCTCCGTCACGGTGCGGGTCGATCTCTCCGACGGACGGCTGATCTTCTCCGTGCGCGATACGGGCCGCGGCATCGCCCGCGAGGAGAAGGAGCGGATTTTCGGGGAGTTCGTGCGGCTGCGTTCGGCGCAGGGCGTCGACGGCTTCGGCCTCGGACTGTCGATCGTCGACCGGCTCGTCAAGCTGTTGGGAGGCACCATCTCGCTCGAGAGCCGTCTCGGCGAGGGGAGCCGCTTCATCGTCTCGGTGCCGGTCGGGGCGGCGGGCGATGCGGGGGCGGCACCTGCGGCGGCCGTGTCGGAGAGCGAGGTACGCCCGGGGCTGCGCGTGCTGCTCGTGGACGACGATCCGCTGCAGCTCGAGATGACGGCGGCGATGTGCCGCCGGGCAGGAATCGAGACCGAGAGCTGTGCCTATCCCGAATACGTCGGCCGGATCGTCGCGGAGAGCCGTTTCGACCTGGTGCTGACCGACATTCAGATGCCCTCGGCCGACGGCTTCAGCGTGCTGGACGCCGTGCACCGGGTCGATGCGTCGCTGCCCGTCGTGGCGGTCTCGGCCCGCGGGGAGATGCGCCCCGCCGACTTTGCCGCCCGGGGTTTCGCGGCCTGCCTGCGCAAGCCCTTCTCCGGCGGCGAACTGCTTGCCGCGATCCGCGCCGCGACGGGAGGAGGCAGCGAAGAGGCTGCGGCACCCGCCGGCGAGGCGGACGCTCCGGCCGCGGAGTCCCCGGCATCGGGCGACGGGGTCGATTTCGGAGCCCTGACGGCCTATGCGGGCGATGATCCCGAGGCGGCGCGGAGCATCGTCGCCTCCTTTGCCGAGCAGACCGGGGCCAATGCCGGGGCGCTGCGGCGGGCCCTCGAGGCGGACGATCCCGCCGCACTGAAGGCCGTGGCGCACAAGATGCTGCCCATCTTCACGATGATCGGTGCCGCGGAGATCGCTGCCGTGCTGCGGCGGGCCGAGCGTTTCGACGGCGAAATCGACCCCGCCCTGCGGAGCGGGCTGCAGGCCGCGCTCGGGCGCATCGACGCGATAGTCGCCCGGGCCGCCGCGCAGGCCGCCGATCCGGCCGTGTGAGCAAGGCACCCGACCGCCGGCGGACTTGGATTTGCCGTCGGCTTTTCCTATCTTTGCGACGTTATGGAACGGATTCTGATCGTAGACGATGACACCACCTTCGCGCTGATGCTGCGCACGTGGCTCTCGAAGCGGGGCTTCGACGTGGAGACGGCCGGCAGCGTGTCGGCGGCCCGCACGGCGCTCGGGAAGCAGGAGTATGCCCTCGTGTTGAGCGACATGCGCCTGCCGGACGAGGACGGCATCGCCCTGCTCCAGTGGCTGGCCGAGCGCGGGCGCCGCGAGCCGGTGATCGTCATGACGAGCTACGCCGAGATTCAGAATGCCGTGCGCAGCATGAAGCTCGGGGCCCGCGACTACGTGGCCAAGCCGGTCAATCCCGACGAGCTGCTCAAGAAGATCCGCGAGGCGATCGACACGCCGGCACCCGGTGCGGCGGCGGAGCCGGCGGCCGCAGCCAAGGGCCCGGCGTGCGGTGCGAAACGGGAACCTGCGGCGCTCAACTACATCGAGGGGCACAGCGACGCTTCGCGGCGGCTGTACGAGTACGTGCGGCTCGTGGCTCCGACCAACATGTCGGTGCTGGTCAACGGCGCCAGCGGCACGGGCAAGGAGCATGTCGCGCAGCTCATCCACCGCAGCAGCAAGCGGGCCGGCAAGCCCTTCGTGGCGGTCGACTGCGGGGCCATCCCGCGCGAGCTGGCCGCCTCGGAGTTCTTCGGCCACGTCAAGGGCTCCTTCACCGGGGCGCTGAACGATAAGACGGGCGCCTTCGAGGCCGCCAACGGCGGGACGCTCTTCCTGGACGAGGTGGGCAACCTCACCTACGAGACGCAGGTGCAGCTGCTGCGCGCCCTGCAGGAGCGGCGCATCCGCCCCGTGGGCAGCACGCGCGAGATTCCGGTCGACATCCGCCTCGTGGCGGCGACGAACGAGGATCTCGAAGCGGCCATCGCCCGCGGCACGTTCCGCGCCGACCTCTACCACCGGATCAATGAATTCACGCTCCGCATGCCGTGCCTGCGCGAAATGCCCGAGGATGTCCTGCTCTTCGCCGACTTCTTCCTCGACCAGGCCAACCGCGAGCTGGACAAGCACCTCGTGGGCTTCGACGCCGCGGCTGCGGCGGCCCTCACGCGCTACGACTGGCCGGGCAACCTGCGGCAGCTGAAGAATGTCGTCATGTCGGCGACGCTGCTTGCGCAGGACGAGTATGTCACCTGCCGCGAACTTCCGGCCGAGATTGCCGGGGGCGGAGCCTCCTCCACCCTCTCGCTGCGCGATCCCGCCGGCGAGGAGGAGCAGATCCGCCGGGCCCTTGCTGCGGCGGGCGGCAACAAGTCGCAGGCCGCGAAACTGCTCGGCATCGACCGCAAGACCCTCTACAACAAACTGCACCTCTACGGCATCGAGTAGCCGCCCCGGGTGTGGAAAAAATCCACATTCCACACCTTCGTTCCACACTTTTCCACAGTGCGGCAGGATTGCTTTGTTTTATGCAATACATTGTAAAACAAGGTTTTATGCTTGTTTTGCCATCATGGCACATGGCTTGAATCCTTTCAGGGTAAAGGCCGTCGCGAAAGCGGTTCGGCCCCGAAAACGGAAGTCTAACCTTAATTTTGAGAGCCATGAAAAAGAGAGTTGTGATGATGGCGGCGCTGATGCTGACGGCAGGCGGCATGGCATTCGCTCAACAGCCCGAATCGACGGAACCCGAAAAGCAGGAGGTGGCTGCCCCTGCACCCGAGTCCGCTACGGAAGAGAGTACCACACAGGAGGAGAAGGCCGAGAAGGATGGTGATTGCAAGGGAGATTGCACCAAAGAGAAGTGCGGCACGGCCGACTCCTCCTCTTCTGACAACACCGAGACGGACGAATGACACGTTCCGGTCACCGTCGGTGATTTAGTTAAACAATTGTTTGCCTGGACTCCGCCTTGTGCGGAGTTTTTTTGTGCCGGCCGCCATGCGGAGCGGGCCGGGAAAGAGCGGCCGGAAGGGCGGACCGGAAAAGAGCGGACCGGAAAGGGCACCTACGACCGTTCCGCGCGCTTTCTGTCGCGCTCGCTCCTGATGCGTTCGAGGTGCTCGCGCAGCTGTTCGCCGAACTCCTCGCGGCGGTGCTTGAGGTTGGCCCGCCACCCCTTCCAGCGGGTGTAGCGCTGCCGTTTTTCGGGATAGATGTCGCGGATCGTCACCAGAATGCCCGTCTCCTCCACGTCGCCGAAATCGGGGTTCGACACCGTGTCGAAGACCCGCATCGTGGGCGACAGGTTCATGTAGGCGTTGATCAGCGGCGGGATGTTCTCGTTGAACTCGCGGATCTTCTGGATCAGGATGCGGTAGTTGTCCATGTAGGTCTCGCCGTGGAAGAGCTCCTCGTAGTAGGGGTCGTCCAGATCGAGCCGCAGCGGATGGATGCCCTCGACCAGTCCTTCGCGGTCGGGGAAGTAGCGGCGCAGGAACCAGATCAGGGCGTTGCGCGCCACGGTCTTGTAGCTCGTGTACATGGTGACCTTGCCGAAGAGGTATTTCGAGCGGGGGCTCAACACGATCAGGGCGCCGATGCCGTCCCAGAGGTTGTCCAGCGCGTAGATGCTCTTGGCGTTGGCGCGGGCCTGGTAGGCGGGCTGCACGAACGAGCGCCCCAGTTCGATCGTGTGGGGCAGGTATTTGCGGCGGAAACGGTCGCTGAAGCGGAAGTAGTGCTCGGTCGAGAGGTGGCGCGGGTTCGGCGTCGTGCAGACGATGAAGCGGTAGCCGCCCACGATCTGTTCGGCCGCCGGGTCCCAGACGATGAGCTGGTAGTAGCCGTCGCCGGCCGTGTCCTCCTCGTCGATGTCCACCTCCTCGCCCGTGCCGCCCCCGGCGCCGCGGAAGGCCTCCTCGCGCAGGCGGCCCACTTCGCGCATGAGCGACGGGCACTCCGCCGCCGAGAAGACGTAGATTTCGTTGCCGGCCTTGTTCGTGTCGCGGACCTTGCGTTCGGGCGTGAGCTCGGCGCGCAGCAACTCCCGGTCGACGGGCGGGATGATGGGTTTCATGGTTTTACTTTGCATATCCGCTGCAAAAATACCGTTTTTTGCAGCTATTGTGTCGCGGAGGAGAGCTTTTTTTCCAGAAAATACGCCTTTTTGCGTACATACTCCGCCTGCTCGCGCAGCGAACCGGCGCTCTGCAGCTCCGCCATGGGAATCGGGTCGCCCACGACGATGCGGAAGTGCTTGCCCTGCTGCGAGAACATCTCGTCGGGCAGCCACAGCATCTCGATGTTGAACTTGATGCCCAGCCGTTTGCGCAGGCGGTCGATGCGGTAAAAGAAGTTCGAGAGCCGCCCCTCGACGAAGACCGGCACGATTTGCCGCTGCGAGGCGTAAGCCTTCTTCAGGAAGCTGATCTTCCATTCGGGGTCGGCCACGCAGCCGTCGATGCGGCGCGAGCAGAGCCCCGCCGGGAAGGTCAGGATCTGCCGCTCGCCGAAAAACTCCTCCTCCATCTTGCGGGCGTAGGCCGCGTTCTGCGCGCCGTGCTTGTTGACCGGAATCCAGAGCGGCCGGAGCGGCTCGACGTACATCAGCAGGTCGTTGACCACCACGCGCACATCGCCGAAGCGGTCGATGAGCTTGTCGGCCAGCATCATGCCGTCCATCCCGCCGAAGGGGTGGTTCGAGACGAAGAGGTAGCGGCCCGCGGGATCGAGCCCTTCGAGCCCCTCGATCGAGTAGCTCACCTGCCACTGCCGGAAGCAGGCGCGGATGAACTCCTGCGGCGGGAGCGACCAGTAGTGTTGCAGGATGTGGTTGATCTCCTTTTCGTGGATCGTGCGGCGCAGCCACCCTACCGCCGGTCGGGGAATCCAGCGGGCCAGCCGCGGGGCCTTGGCTTTCAGTACGGCGCCGATGTCTATCTGGGGCATGGAAACGTGCGGAAAAAAATTTATAACGGCAAATATAGGTATTCTTTTTTGAAAAAACGCTAACTTTACGCCCAAATCGACCTTATCGAAATGATGGCACCCGAATACCATGTTCCCGTCCTGCTCGAGGAGTCCGTGCGGCTGCTCGACGTGCGGCCCGACGGGGTCTATGCCGACCTGACGTTCGGCGGAGGCGGCCACTCGCGGCGGATTCTCTCGCTGCTCGGGCCCCGGGGGCGGCTCTACGGCTTCGATCAGGATGCCGACACGCGCGCGAACTGTCCCGACGATCCCCGCTTCTGCTATGTGGAGAGCAATTTCCGCTTTCTGCGCGGGGCGCTGCGGCTGCGGGGCGTGCGGCAGGTGGACGGCATCCTGGCCGATCTGGGCGTCTCGTCGCACCACTTCGACGATGTGGAGCGGGGCTTCTCGTTCCGCGGCGAGGCGCCGCTCGACATGCGCATGAACCGGCGCGGACGGCTGACGGCCGCCGACGTGGTCAACGGCTACACGGTGGAGGAGCTGACGCGCGTCGTGGGCGACTGGGGCGAGGAGACCCCGTGGAAGGTGGCCGGATGCCTCGTGCGGGCGCGCGCCGCGGAGCCGATCGCGACGACGGCGCAGCTGGTTGCCGCCGTGCAGCCCTGCACGCCGAAGCGCGACGGAGCGAAGTTCCTGACCAAACTCTTCCAGGCGCTGCGCATCGAGGTCAACGGCGAGATGGAGGCGCTGAAGATGGCCCTCGAGCAGAGCCTCAAGGTGCTGCGGCCCGGCGGGCGGCTGGTGGTCATCTCCTACCACTCGCTCGAGGACCGGCTGGTGAAGAACTTCCTGCGCAGCGGCAACTTCACCGGAGAGGTCGCAAAGGATTTTTACGGACGGCCGCAGGCGCCGTTCGAGGTGTTGACGCGCAAGGCCGTGGTTCCCGCGGCCGGGGAGCTGGAGCGCAACCCCCGGTCGCGCTCGGCCAAACTGCGCGCCGCCGTCAAGAGAGGATGACCATGCTGCAGGACCACGAATTCGATCCCGTCTCCCCCGAGGAGCAGGCGCGGCGCGAGGCCGAGGCCGAGCTGGCCCGCCGCATCCGGCGCGAGGTGCGCCGCATGGAGCGGGGAGAGGCCGACGACGACCTGCGCGAGGACGAGGAGCGGGAGACCGCCGAGCGCGAAGCCGAGGAGGAGCGCCGCCGCAAGGCCGCGCGCCGTGCGTCGAGCACCTTCTGGCAGCTGGTCTCGGGGACGATCCTGCTGCGCCGGGGTGTCTCGCAGTACTACCCCTACATGGCCTGCATCGCCGGGATGTTCCTGTTGAGCATCATGGCGATGTTCTGGTCGCTGCATCTGGACATGAAGTACTCGCGGCTCGAACGCGAGGTGCAGCTGTTGCGCGAGCGGTCGATCCGCCTCGAGGAGCAGCGTTTCA
>OICD01000868.1_pt1 | contig 14809 bp, 12 predicted proteins | sample 1581161 | NCBI WGS metagenome assembly OICD01 (sample SAMEA3882546, study PRJEB24775) | human gut metagenome | biome: human-associated habitat; feature: intestine environment; material: feces | place: Netherlands | collected 2009/2010 | reverse complement strand
AGGATAGTCCCGGGCGGACAAGCATAGAAAAATCTATCGTCCGCAACAAGACATAGAAAAAGGAGCAGACGATATGAAAAAGGCAAATTTACAGGACATTTTTCTCACCAAGGTGCGCAAGCAGGCCCTTTCCGTCACGGTATTTCTGATGAACGGCTTCCAGCTCCGGGGGGTCATTACGGGCTATGACAGCTTCGTAGTGGTGCTGGTATCCGATGGCAAGCAGCAGATGATCTACAAGCACGCCATCTCCACCCTCGCCCCCATGAAACCGCTGAAGGCCGCAGCCGCAACTGCGTGACGCAAAAAGGGCAACGGAGCATAAGCCTTCCGTTGCCCTTTTTTCAGTGTAAACTCCGGTTCCCAATCTAAACAGAAAGAAGAATTCTTATGTCTATCGCCGAAAACGTCGCCGAAATCCGCCGCCAAATGGAAGTCGCCGCCCTCGCCGCGGGACGTGACCCAAAGGGAATCCTGCTCTGCGCCGCCACAAAAATGAACGACGCCGACGCCGTGCGTCAAGCCATTGCCGCCGGTGTGGACTGCTGCGGCGAAAACCGGGTGCAGGAGCTGACCGCCAAGCTCGCCCAGAACGCCTACGACGGCGCGCCGGTGCACTTCATCGGCCATTTGCAGACCAACAAGGTCCGGCAGGTGGTGGGCAAGGTGTCCCTCATTCAAAGCGTGGACTCGGAGCGTCTGCTCGCCGCCATCGACCGGGAAGCCGCCCGGCAGGGCATTGTGCAGGATATTTTGCTGGAGGTCAACATCGGCGAGGAAGCCAGCAAGTCCGGTTTTGCCGCAGAGGACATTCTCCCTCTGGTGGAAAAAATTGGTGAATTTTCAAACATATGTATTAAAGGTCTCATGGCAATCCCCCCAATCAGCCACATTTCGGGAGAAAATCAAAAATTTTTTCAAAAAATGTTCCACTTATCTGTTGACATAAGGCAGAAAAAATACGATAATGTCAAGGTGGACTGTTTATCCATGGGCATGTCCGGAGACTTCGCCGACGCGATCGCTTCCGGCAGCACGATGGTTCGTGTAGGCACCGCTATTTTTGGTGCCAGAGACTATGCCAGGGATTCATCAAAATGATGTGAGCATACATTAGGAGGACATATAGAATGAGCTTGTGGGATAATGTAAAGAAATTTGCCCAGCCCTACGCAGACGACGATTACGATGATTACGGCGAGGATGACGATTACCTCGATGATTATGAAGAACCCGAGAAGCCTGCTTCCGCCCGCCGCAAACCCCGCCGCGCGCCGGCACCCGCTCCCGCCACCGAGGAGGAAGAGGAGGAGGAAGCCGACGATTACGGCTTCGGTCCCATGACCAGCACCACGTCCGCCGCTCCCGCCGCCGGTTTCTCCGGTCAGGTCCTGAACATGAACACCGGCAACAAGCAGGAAGTGGTTCTGTTCCGTCCCGGCAGCTTCAACGACACCTCCAAGGCCGCCGATGACCTTCGCAACCGCAAGGCCGTCATCGTCAACATGGAGAATGTAGACAAGGCCATGGCCCGCCGGGTCGTGGATTTCCTGTCCGGTTGTGTATACGCTCTGGACGGCGATGTGAAAAAGATCGCCCAGTCTGCTTACCTGTTCTGCCCCCACAATATGGACATTGTGGGCGATCTGGAAACGTTGCAGGCCGAGGTTGAAAGCTATATCTAAAAGATAGGGAGGTAAGTCACCATGTTTACACCGCAGCAGATCGATCAGATTTCTTTCAGCAAGTCTACTTTCGGCGGCTACAATATGCAGCAGGTAGACGAGTTTCTGGAGCCTCTGACGGAGGATTACGTAACGCTGTACAAGGAGAACGCCCTTTTGAAAAGCAAGATGCGCGTCCTCGTCGGCAAGCTGGAAGAGTACCGCAAGAACGAAGCGGCCATGAAGGAAGCCGTCGCCAACGCCCAGCGCACCTGTGACAAGATGGTCATGGAGGCCGAGGCCAAGTGCGCCAAGATGCTCAGCAGCGCCAATGCCGCTGCCGCCGCTCAGGCTGCGCAGAATGTCCAGCCCATTCAGAGCGTCCCCAACAACAGCGCCCTGATCGCCGCCGAGAACGCCCGGCTGGAGGAAGCCCGCAGAACCGCCTCCGCCCGGATCAATGAGATTCAGGATCAGATGCGCTCCTGCATCCAGGCTCTGGATCGGATCAAGACCGCCAACGCGCCTGCCACCACCACGGCGCCCACGACCCGTGTGGCTCCTGTGGCGCCTGCCGCACCCGCTGCCCCGGTCGCGCCTGCCCCCAAGGCCAGCAGCGACGACGTAGCCGACGAGATCTCCCAGAACATCGAAGCGATCATCGGCACCACCACGGACAGCGCCCCCAAGGCCGCACCCAAGCACCCCACCGCCAATGATTCCACCACCAGCCGCTTTGCCAGCCTGAACCTGCAATTCGGCCGTAACTACGATCCCACTTCCCGCAGATAAGGGAAAAACCTATAATGTTTAAGCTTTGACGAGGACACGTAAGCCGTTCCGCCGCTTTCAGAGAGCTGCCGCTTTGGTGCAAGGCAGTAAGCAGGAGACGGTCTGCATCACCTCCGAGCAGCGCGCCGAACCCGAAAGGCAGTAGGCCGCGCCGGGACACGCCCGATACAGCGTAAGGGAAGCTCTGATTCAGAGATTCCCCATGAGTGCTGGTTTTACCGGAACGAGAGTGGTACCGCAGAGGTCAACGCGCCTTTGTCTCTTTTGACGAGACAAAGGCGCTTTCCTTTTGATCGCAGGGTCGCACTTCCCTGCCCCACATTATCATGAATTCATTTTTGGAGGTAAGAATTCCGATGGATTATAAGAACACGATCATCACACCGAAAACCGATTTCCCCATGAAGGCGGGTCTGCCCACCCGGGAGCCGGGTATGCTCAGCCGCTGGGAGGAGCAGAACCTCTATGAGGCCATGCTGGAAAAGAACAAGGATCTCCCCCCCTTCGTGCTGCATGACGGCCCTCCCTTCAGCAACGGCGACATCCACATGGGTCACGCCCTGAATAAGACCCTGAAGGATTTCATCGTCCGCAGCCACGCCATGATGGGCTATTACACCCCCTATGTCCCCGGCTGGGACAACCACGGTCTGCCCATTGAGACCGCCATCATCAAAAAGAGCAAGCTCAACCACAAGGCCATGCCCGTCCCCCAGTTCCGCGCCGCCTGCGAGGAATTTGCCGAGACCTATATCCAGCGTCAGATGGCGGGCTTCAAGCGCCTGGGCGTGGTGGGCAACTGGAAGCACCCCTACCGCACCATGGACAAGCACTTTGAGGCGCAGGAGGTCAAAGTCTTTGGCCGGATGTTCGACAAGGGCTATATCTACAAGGGCCTGAAGCCCGTGTACTGGTGTCCCGTGTGTGCCACCGCCGTGGCCGAGGCCGAGATCGAATACCATGACGACCCCTGCACCTCCGTCTACGTCAAGTTCCCCATGAAGGACGATCTGGGCAAGCTGGCAGGCTTTGACCTGAGCCGCACCTACTTCGTCATCTGGACCACCACCATCTGGACCCTGCCCGGCAACCTGGCCATCTGCCTGCACCCCAGGGAGACCTACGTTCTGGTCAAGGCCGAAAACGGTGAGACCTATATCATGGCGCAGGCTCTGATGGACAAGGTCATGCACATCGGCGGCTTCGAGCATTACGAGGTCATCGCCTCCTACCCCGGCCAGTTCTTTGAGAATATGCTGGCGCAGCATCCCTTCCTGGACAAGACCTCCCGTCTGGTGAACGCCGAGTACGTCACCATGGATTCCGGTACCGGCTGTGTCCACACCGCTCCCGGCTTCGGCGCCGACGACTATCAGACCTGTATGCGCTACGGCATGGACTTGGTGGTGCCTGTGGATGATTACGGCCGCCACACCGACTACGCCGGCAAGTACGCCGGTATGAAGACCGAGGAAAGCAACCCCGTCATTCTCGCGGACATGAAGGAAAGCGGCGCTCTGTTTGCCTCCGAGGAGATCGTTCACTCCTACCCCCACCATGACCGCTGCAAGAAGCCCATCATCTTCCGGGCGACCCCGCAGTGGTTCTGCTCCGTGGAATCCTTCAAGGACGAGGCTATCGCCGCCTGCAAGGACGTGAAGTGGCTGCCCGCCTGGGGCGGCGAGCGGATGATCAGCATGATCCGGGAGCGTGCCGACTGGTGCATTTCCCGTCAGCGCCGCTGGGGTCTGCCCATTCCCGTGTTCTACTGCCGGGACTGCGGAAAACCCGTCTGCACCGACGAGACCATTGCCCACCTCTCCGAGCTGTTCGACGAATACGGCTCCAACGTCTGGTTTGAGAAGGACGCCATGGAGCTGATTCCTGAAGGGTTGAGCTGCCCCCATTGCGGCGGCAAATCCTTCGACAAGGAGACCGACACCCTGGACGGCTGGTTCGACTCCGGCTCTACCCATTACGCTTCCCTCATGCGGGACACCCCCGAGCTGTGGCCTGCCGACGTCTATCTGGAAGGCGCCGACCAGTACCGCGGCTGGTTCCAGTCCAGCCTTCTGACCTCCGTCGGCGCGCTGGGACACGGCGCACCCTTCAAGCAGGTTCTGACCCACGGCTGGACAGTGGACGGTCAGGGACGCGCCATGCACAAGTCCCTGGGCAACGGCATTGACCCCGCCGACCTGATCAAGGAATACGGCGCCGACATCGTGCGTCTGTGGGCCGGTTCCGCCGACTACCACGCCGACGTCCGCTGCTCCAAGGAGATCTTCAAGCAGCTGTCTCAGAGCTATCTGAAGTTCCGCAACACCGCCCGGTACTGTCTTGGCAACCTGAACGAGTTCGACCCCGACAACCTCGTTGCTCCTGAGGACATGGAGGAGCTTGACCGCTGGGCGCTGACCCGTCTGGACGCGCTGGTGCAGGTCTGCCGCAAGGCTTACGACAACTACGAGTTCCATGTGGTGTCCCATGCCATCAACGATTTCTGCGTTGTGGAGCTGTCCTCCTTCTATCTGGACATCATCAAGGATCGTCTCTACTGCGAGGAAAAGGACGGCCTGCGCCGCCGCTCCGCCCAAAGCGCTCTGTTCCTGATTCTGGACGCCATGGCGAAGCTGTTCGCCCCCATTCTGGCCTTCACCTGCGACGAGATCTGGCAGTCCATGCCCCACCGCGCCACCGATGACGCCCGGAATGTCCTGCTGAACCAGATGCCGGAAGGCTTCGCCCAGTACGCGCTGGAAGACGCCGCCATGGAAAAGTGGGACGTGGTCATGAAGCTTCGTCAGGACGTCAACGGCGTTCTGGAAAAGGCGCGTGCCGACAAGCGTATCGGCAAGGCGCTGGAAGCCCACGTCACTCTGGCGACGGAGGACGCCGCCATCCGCTCCGCCTGCGAGGGCGTGAATCTGGCCGAGGTATGCATCGTCTCCGACTGCGTCTGGGCACAGCCCGAGGAAGGCGCTGAGGTTGGCACAGGCGTCAACTATCCGAACCTGACCATTGGCGTATCCGAGGCCAAGGGCACCAAGTGCCCCCGCTGCTGGATGCACAGCCAGCAGGCAAACGCCGAGGGCCTGTGCCCCCGCTGCGCCGCCGTCGTAGCAAAAATGGACGTAGAATTCTGATTTTTCCCAAAAAAGCTCTAAAATGTTGCTGTTCGGGAGCGGGAAATCCGCTCCCGAACTTTTTCCAAAAAGCCGCACGAAAAAGCTTGACAAATCGACTTTCCGTGCTATAATAAGCGTGTTCGGTTCGAGACGCCGGTATAGCTCAGTTGGTAGAGCAACTGATTCGTAATCAGTAGGTCGGGGGTTCGAGTCCGTCTACCGGCTCCATCAGAACCGGCGCGTTTCTTGAGCCAGAAACCGAACGAACAAAATATGGGGGAGTTCCCGAGTGGCCAAAGGGGACAGACTGTAAATCTGCTGCGTTTCGCTTCGATGGTTCGAATCCGTCCTCCCCCACCAAACATAAGAAATCCGAACTTCTTCCCTGTGGGGAGTGGGTTCGGGTTTTTTGTTTATATTAGGGATATTTCATACTGAATTCTGCACCAGCAGCCCGACTCTTTGGGAGAGACTGCTGGTGCACTTTTTTCTATTTTCTTTCCATATACAGTTTCGCTTGTTCACAGAATATACCTTAGGCTGTAACGGAACTGCTTTTGCAGGTAGCCATTTTCCTCAAGTTCCTTCGGCTGCTTTTTTATACTCTGATTGCGTATCCGATATCCGAATCAATTGGATTCCTTCCATGTCTACGGCCTCTCTATGTGGCATGCCAAACAGCCGCATGGAGAAGCCTTGTTCGTTGGCGTCGGAATAAACTGCAATGCCGCCTTCGAACAAGGCTTCGGGATTGACTGACTCTGTCCCAGAGAAGGTCACGAATGGGTCACGTTCGTTCCTGGCCCCAGCAGCAAACAGGTCACACCAGATACGGGAATCGGCATTCTGCCCTCGGCAGAAATGGATACAATGGCATTATCGTCCTTCTCAATGACGGCATGCTCAACGTAAAGGTAAGAAACGCTGTCTCGGAGCCTTGGTAATTCCTGGTAATTCAAGATATGACTTCCTTTCATTCAATATTTTCCCAATATGTGTGGAGTAGATTGCTTGTGCGCCAAACCTAGGGGGTTCATCATCGGTTCATCCCCACATGTGTGGGGTAGATGATACTACGCTGGACACTATTATACGCGCGGTCGGTTCATCCCCACATGTGTGGGGTAGATAGGGGCTTCATCCAAGCACACAAACGTTACACGGTTCATCCCCACATGTGTGGGGTAGATCAGCTCCTGCACGTCCGTGCAAAGGCCGTCAACCGGTTCATCCCCACATGTGTGGGGTAGATTAGTTCAGCAGATTTTGGTACCCCTCGCCAATTCGGTTCATCCCCACATGTGTGGGGTAGATTCTGTCCGGGCTTTGTTGCTGTCCAAGGTGTACGGTTCATCCCCACATGTGTGGGGTAGATTAATCAGCCCAAATCTCTTGGAAACCGAAAACCGGTTCATCCCCACATGTGTGGGGTAGATTTCACCGGCTTAAAACAGCCGTACATTTTCGCCGGTTCATCCCCACATGTGTGGGGTAGATGACCTGAATGTCTTCACTGCCAACTGCTTCAAGCGGTTCATCCCCACATGTGTGGGGTAGATACTAAGCAAAAGTTTTAAGAATATATATTATCATGAGATTTTTAAAACTTTTCCAATCAAAAGAAAGGGAGGGTCAGGCAAGAAGTATCATTCCCAACCCGTAGGCTTTTCCAGGGCCAATCCCGTCGGCTAAGGCATTGACAAAAGCATCTGCATCCAGAATTTCGAGGACGCCACGGTAATGCCAGGCCTTCCATTCCATATGGTTTCCCTGCTGCGGATGGCTGCCGGAGAAGTCCGAAGATGCCAGTTCCGTTGCGGACAGAATCGAAAAACCGTTTTGTGCCGCCTTTCTACGCAGCCAATTCAGGCGTGCATCTTCTGTATCCAGGGCACGGCGTCGGCTGTTGCCCTCTGCCCGGGGCACCTTTTTGCAGGGCATGGTAATCAGGTCAAAGCCCATCCGGCACCCCGGCTGAAAGGAGCTGGTCCAGGCGCTCAAATCCCGTTGGCCTGCCAAACGCATAAAGGGAAGCAATTTATTGGGGAGAACAGATACAGCGGAATAAAGGTATACGGAACAATTCCCACCGTCTTCTCGGAGACGGTACAGGAGTTTTGCATCCTGCCTGGAGGCAGAAAACAGTCCGCAGAGCATCCGGTGCATTCTCTGGCAGTCAGTCAGAGCGCTGTGAACGGCCTGACTGCGAATATCCAGTTCAATTTTTGTCAGGTACATATTCAATCTCCTCTATTGTGCCGCACCAAACATGCCTGCGTTCAAAATTGCGGTAACCGGGCTTTACTACGTCCGACCTGGTGTGGTTGGCACTGTCCGGCAGGGAAACATCCGTTTCGAATGGAACCGGAAAGACGGTGCGTTCCGCAGTGGGATAGGTGCGTATCAGCTCCAAGGGATCCGTTTGAACAGGATAGGCGCATTCCAGCACCGGCCTGGAAGGGACGCAGCTTCTGCGGCCAAGGAATACGCTCCAGGTGGGCTGTTTCAGCGCATTTACGATTTGCTCGTGCAGCGCGGGGGCTGTGGCAATCACCACCAGAAAGCTGGCATCCTGCAAATAGGTACGTCTGGATATAAAGGTGTTTCCAAGAGAACGTTTTCCGCCTCCTGCCGTACGGAGAGGGTTTCCTGTTACGGTTTGAAAGTCTTCCACCTTTTCTCCCGGGCGATCCGCACGAACTGTGACAGAAATACGTTCACTTAGATCTGCAATCCGCGGATCTCCCCGCTCCAATCCCATAGCACAGGCAAGAAGTCCCACAATCCCGGATTTTGTGGGGAAAGAAGCACTGCCTCTAGTATCCCATTTGGCATCCTCGCCCCAGGATTGCAGCACTCCTTCCAGCCGCAGCACCAGCAATGAAGTATTATTAAGCATACCGCAGGCCTCACGTCAGGCTCTGCACGGCTGCATCCACCAATTCCGGGAAGGTTTTGCAGATGACCGCACCCTCCGGAGGGGTTACGGAATACTTATCAACGCAGAACCAGAGCCGTTTGTCAACTTCCAAGCCGTAATTTCTTGACATCACATTGGACTCCTCTGCAAGCTGGGCAATGCTGCTTTCCAGCAAATCCTTTCCGCCCCGCACCGGCTCCACGTAAGCATTGACCAAGCTGGTGGGAATTTTTGTATGCTTGCATTCCACCAGTACTGCACTGGGGAGTACATGCCCGGCAAAGGAGTTTTGTTTGCCGGAAGGATTTGTAAAGGCCATGGCCCGCAGCAGTGCAGGAATGGCTTTTGCAATCAGGGTATCTGCATCGGGTATGCTTTCCAGATTCTTTTTCAAGATGTCGGTATCCAGAGCGGCATAGATGTAATAGCAGGAGGAATTATAGTCGATGTCGCCAATCATGGCCGCACCGCTGTCATCGGAGGTTTCACCCCGAAGCATGTCGTCCATTGCTGTAAAATAATCAGATTCTACGGCAACCTTGTTTGTGGAAATGGCATGGGCAACTTGCATACTGGCCTCCACATCCCGGAAAGCATCAGAGGTGACCATTCGGCCGAACAGAGCAATATCCAAGGTGACAGCCCGATCCTTGGCACCTTCCACAGCAGCCTGCAAATCCTTTGCTTTCAGAGCCTTTACGTCCTTTTCCGTTTTGCAGCCGTCCAGAAGTTTTTTTACGGCATCGGCAGCTGCCTGAATATCCTGAGGGCAGAAGAAAATTACCTGCTGCGTTGCGTTTCCTTTTTTGCTTTCCGTGCCATCCTTGTTTCCAAAACCGCTGATTTTAGGGAGAACCATATCGGCATAGGCAGGGGAAACCCCCATTTCCAGCAGTTTCTCTACTACCAGACTGGGGAGCATTCTGGTGCGGATACCCAAATTTTCTTCTCCCACAGCCTGACGAAAAATGTCAGAGGTTCTCCAGGAACGCTTGAGACATTGACTGGAAATGCGTCCCCTGTTTACGCCGCCGAACAGGCAGGTTTTCGGGGAGCCGGTATCATCCCGGTTCAGGTTCGTAGGCGGATAGTTTTTTAGCATATGAATCTCGTACAGCATATTGGTGCTCCTTTCATTCTGTACCGCCGAAGACGGCGTGTGCCCATTTGCGCTGGACACTTTGACTTTCATTGTTCCAATAGAGAAGATCTGTCAGCAGGGCGGCGAAATTTGGTACCTCTGCGGTTTTCTGCCGAAGCATTTTCAGCATTCGGGATAGCTTTGTCAGCAGGTAGCCGTCAGAGTCCCAGGTTGTGTCCAGCAGAATTTCAATCCGATGCTGCATACTGCCGGACAAGACATCCATGCGGATTAGGTCAGATAGAAGCTGCTCCACATTCCGCCCCTCTGCCTCAGTGGTGTCCCAAAGGCAGGCGAAGCAGGCCGCAGCAAACCACTGGGGTTCCTGCCATTGGGGCACACCTGGCGGCAGAATGCGGTAGAATACCGCCAGTGCCCTCGCATCTGCTCCGGTGAGCATGATACCCGCACAACGTTTTAACACTGTGCGCTGGCCGGTTGACAGAGATTTCAACTTGGTGAAGAAGGTTTCAATCATCGCCTTTTGCTCCATTATTCCATCCCTTTCTTGTTTTTCCCTGTTGCAAACAGGATATCTTTTTCGTGAGCTGCGGCTTTTGCAAGCGAGTGGCCGGAGAGCTGTGCCTCACGGAGAATCCGTATCCGCACAGAATTTGCGATGCCTGTCAAATCGTCACACCAGGCGAGATATTGCGCCTTTAACGCCTCGACACTGTTTCCGAGATTTGCGCAGACCGCCCAGAATTTGGATTCACAGCGGTCATAGAAGATGCGGGATGCGCTGGAAATAAGAGCGGATGAGATTCCGGGAACATCCGCAAGGGATTCGTGAACGGCTTTCTCCATATTTTCTGCGGCACGGATTACAAGTGTGAGAAAGCGAAGGGCCGAATCATCTCGCGTAAGGCGTGCCGGGATTTTTAGGTCGTATTGAAAGGTTCCCAGAAAGCTGGCCTGGTTTGTTTGCACTCCATAGAGGGCAATGGATGCATCTTCAGAATCTTTTTCCAAATCAAAATATTGTCGCAGGACGGCAGGCGCGCGTTTTCCTTTTACATCTACAAGATCGTTCAGGTTCCTCCAAACGGCTTTTCCTTGATTGGGCCGCCAAGGAGCGCGGACATCTTTGATATAACGGTAAGTAACGAAGGGATCCTTCCAGGATTCCATAGCGGTGTAGTCCAGGCCGGCGGAGAGGTATACCTCTGCCACTTCTTTGTCCCCGGGAACCAACGTAACACGTCTTGCGGGAAAGAGCATTCCATATAGCCAAGAGGTTTCTGCAATTTTCTTTTTGGGTGTCACCAAAGCCTGGTTCCGCCAGAATACCGGGGGCGAATCAAAGGGAATATCGATTTGATCCAGGGGAATCATGGAGAATAGCAATGTCTCGAACAACGTCTGTCCCTTTACAATGGTGTAATATGGCGGTGCGCCGCTGACATTGGAGGGCCCTTGCAGTCCGGCGGTGCAAAAGAGCTGCACCGGAATCAGAAGCCTGGCCGCCATATCATAGGGGAGCATTACTGTTTCGCTGACCCGATGGTCGAAGTGGGTGTGATTATTCCCACTGGGAAGCGTATAGTCCAGCGCCGCCGCAGGCTTCTTATTTTTATCCAGTTGAGGATCGTAGGGTGTTTGCAAAAATGGCCGATTCGGGTGGAACAAATCAAAGCTGACACCTTCTTTGCGGCAAAGGGCTATGTAGTGGTCAATGGCATCCGCATCAAATTTTCCCTCTGCAAGAATATCTTCCAGTGTCTCTGTGTCCTCTGGACGCAGAGCATCCATCAGGAATACGCTTAAAAATCGGTACATGCCGTACTCCACCATAGGGGAAGGGTCAGATATCTCTGAAAAGCAGTGCGCTTTTTTCAGCACCTCCTCAATTCCAACTTTCCGAAGCCGCCCGGATTGCTCCGAGACGGGAATCCACCCTTGCGTCAACACATCAAATGCTGCCTTCATAATTCACCATCCTTTGATTCAGATATTATAACACCAAGATTTGGGTCAAAACGGATTTCCGTTCCGCAGGGATCCCGATAAATGCCGCTTTCTCCCGGAAGAATCTTCAAACCTGCAATAAGTTTATCTCCATGTATGTCCAATAAATCGGACAATTTACCAGAAATCTTTCTTGCGGGGAGAGAAACGCTGTTTGCAAGAATCTTTTTTGCGAGACTGCGGTTTTCCACAGCTGCATAGAGTTTCCCATTCCTTGAAACCGAAATGGACTGAAGCATCTTGTAGATTTCCGGCTCGACCAGGGCGACGCGAATACTGGCGTCTCCCAAACGGGTCTTGATTGCAAGATAGTCGTTCTCGCTGTCATCTCCAAACACAGGGTCATCCTGCATGGGAGAAAAAACCTTATCCGGGCGGCTGAGCAAAATTCCGCGTCCCTGGGCAGCTTTGATGCTGTCGGCGGCCATCATTTCCAGCCAGGATGTCAATTCCTCACCAGAGAGAGAAGCACTGCTGTAGCCTTCTTGGACGAGGGGTTGAATATCCTCTGGGAGAGAAATGAATTCCCTGTTCTGCAGCAGATGAATGGTTCGATTCAGCAAACAAGGGGGATAGACCAGACCGTTGACGCCGAACTGCGCTGGTTCTTCCGGAGTTAGAATCCACGCCCTTGCACTTGCAAAGGAGGAAGGGCGCAGGGTGTTTTCATGGCGATGCAGCCGCCCAAACCGCTGCAAAACCAGGTCTATGGGGGCAACGGATGTAATCATGCCATCAAAATCCACATCCAGAGATTGCTCTACCACCTGGGTAGCTACCAGAATCGCCCTGCTAGGCCGATGGGATTTATCCTTGCCAAACAGGCGGATACATTCCTGTTCCAGTTCATCACGCCTAGCAACAGGAAAACGGGCATGGAACAATAAAAGAGTACCGTCAAACTTGCCGGATAGAGCGGAATAGACCTTCTGTGCCCCGTCAACCGTATTCATCAGTATACAAATGCATCCGCCATCTGCAACCGCATCTCCTGCCAGTGCGGCAACTTCTTCCGGGGAATTCAAAAAGGGTTGCTGCTCCATATGAATCCGCGTTTGTCGGCCGGATGGTGGAAGCGTTTTGACGATTGCCGAGCCATCTTCTCGCACCGCAGTGATAGCCGGATAGTTGCCAGAGGGAAGCGGACAACTGTATGCATTCAGCATGGCGCGCTTCTTCTCCTCCGGCAAGGTTGCAGAGAGCATCACCACCGGAATTTCCAGAGCGCAGCACCACTCCAGAAGCCGGATGATAATCTCGCTCATGTAAATATCGTAGCTGTGAATTTCATCAATCAGAAGAACTTTGTCCGCAAGCCCCAGCATCCGCAGAACACCATATTTCACCTGTGTGGCGGCAAGCATTGCCTGATCCACTGTCCCTACGGCATAAGGTGCCAACAGTCCACGCTTGAGTGGGGCCAGCCAGTTCCGAATTTCCTGTTCTTCTTCATGAGGTGCCAGATACTCGGGAACCCGCTCGTCTACCAGCCATGCCATAGCATGAAGCAGGTGAATTGTGTCTGTGAGGCCGTGCATTTCCAGCAGTGTTCGCATTCTGGAAAACATTTGATTGGAAGTGGCAGCAGTCGGCATAGCAACATAAAACCCGTTCTTCCCCCAGTGCTTCTGCATTTGCAGAGCTGCGAACATCCCGGCTTCCGTCTTCCCTTCACCCATAGGTGCCTCTAACAGAAGCAGACGAATCCGCTGATTCGTATTTTGAAAAAGATGTTCCATTTCTGCCTGTGCAGGCCGTTTGCCGTTTTCCGGAATATTGGGCCAGATGCCGCAAAACCGGTCGGACCAGGAAACGGGATCCGACAAAAAGCCGTTTTTGCTTAGAAATAGGTCTGCTCTCTGCTCGAGAATGGCATTTCCGTCTGCCTGTGAGAGTATGAACTCAGCGTCCTGAAACGACGCTCCGGAGCCAATCCAGTCGGCCAGGATTAGCATTCCCAGAAACAGCGCACAGACAACACCTTTCTGGTCTGGCAGAACCGATGGCATCCAGAAGGTGTCGTTCATAAAGCGCTGGCGCATAGACTGCTCAAATTCAAGGTGAAATTGGTGCCATGGTGCTGAAAACTGCCGAACGGCATCACCGCTTTTACCCTGGTGATGGGCACCGATGATTCCCGCAAACAGGTTTCGTGCTCTGCGTTCGGCACCAAGTGTGTTCCAAAGGTCCTTCAGGATTTCTTTTCCGGTTTTCTCATGGCGGATGGCATTTCCGTTGATAAAAGGAATGTATAAGTCATTGCTTAGCAGCTTATCTTTCATACCGGGATGCTTGCTTTGAAAGCAGCATTCTATTTTCCCAATATCATGCAGGGAGGCCCAATAGCCAATGAATTCCGTAATCTGATGTTGCTCTACACCCAATAGTTTGCACAACAGCAAGCGATTTCCGGGGGCCAAATACTTCAAAAAGATTTCCTGTGCTAAAATCCCTACGGTGATTCCGTGGGTTGTAACCGACTGAAATGGCTCTGTCTTAGCCCATAATTCCTGTAAATTCATATCAAAATCCCCATAGTAGAAACCAGCCAAACAATTCCGTCCAAACGTTGCGATTTGAAATTTCTTTGTTTCGTATATTGTACAATATTCGAAATCTTTTGACAATCGATTTATAATACAATTCTTACAAAATTCGTTGCTCTACATACCGAGTCGCTTTTATCCAGCAGGATTCCCCCGATGGATTTGTTGTTCCCATTTTTTGATGATTGCTTCATAGACAAAACAATGTATCAACGCCAAGCATGGGCATACCTGCAAACGGAAAGCACTCAAGCGGGATTGGTTGGAACGGGCGGTGGTTGTGGAGACTGTGACCAAGGTCCTCACAGATGAAGTCATTGACCGGGTGGCTGATGCCATCATTGCCATACAGGGACAGGAGAATCCGATGATTCCCTCCATCAAAGAACAGCTCTGTGTGTGTGACAAAGGCCTTAAAAATCTGCTGAAAGCGATTGAAGCCGGCATTTTTACGCCCACCACAAAGGAGCGAATGGAAGAACTGGAACGTCAGAAAGAGGAGCTGAATGTCAGCCTGATCCGTGCCCAGATGGCGCAACCGGTGTTCACCAAGGAAGAAATCATCAAATGGATCAGCCGTTTCAAATACAGCAACATCAACGACAATGCCTATCAGCGGGAAATGATCGATACATTTTTGAACTCTGTGT
>OICD01000859.1_pt1 | contig 14890 bp, 16 predicted proteins | sample 1581161 | NCBI WGS metagenome assembly OICD01 (sample SAMEA3882546, study PRJEB24775) | human gut metagenome | biome: human-associated habitat; feature: intestine environment; material: feces | place: Netherlands | collected 2009/2010 | reverse complement strand
CAAGAAGTCCAGCTTCATCTACTACACCCGGGACGCGCTAGAAGCCGTTGCGCCCCGCATTGCAGACTTTGCCGAGCGCGAGGGTCTGCACGCCCACGCCCGCAGCGTGACCATCCGGTATGAGAAGTAAGAGGAAACCATTATGAGCCGTTTTCTTTCCCCTGCCCTGTCCGCTGTCACCCCCTACACGCCCGGGGAGCAGCCGCAGGATCAGCAGTACATCAAACTGAATACCAACGAAAGCCCCTATCTGCCGTCGCCGCGGGTGGTGGCAGCCGTGAGCGAAGCCGAGGTGGAAAAGCTGCGCCTTTACTCCGACCCCGCCTGTGCCCAGCTGCTGCGCACGGCGGCGGCGCATTTCGGCTTGCAGCCTTCCCAGGTCATGCCCGGCAACGGCAGCGACGAGAACCTGTTCTTTGCGCTGCGGGCTTTCTGCGACGAACAGCACCCGCTGGCCTATGCCGACATCACCTATGGCTGCTACGGCGTGTGGTGCGGGCTGCTGCACATCCCCAGCCACATCATCCCGCTGAAGGATGATTTCACGCTGGACCCGAAGGACTACGATGGCCTGCACCAGACCATCGTCATCGCCAACCCCAACGCCCCCACCGGCCTTGCCCTGCCGCGCAGCGCCATCGAGGGCATCCTGCAGGCCAACCCCGACAACGTGGTCATCGTGGACGAGGCCTATGTGGACTTTGGCGGCGAGAGCTGCGTGCCCCTCATCGACCAGTACGAGAACCTGCTGGTGGTGCAGACCTTCTCCAAGTCCCGCCAGCTGGCCGGTGTCCGGCTGGGTCTGGCCATGGGCAATGCAAAGCTCATTGCCGACCTGAACCGGGTCAAGTTCAGCCTGAACCCCTACAACATCAACCGCCTGACCCTGAAAGCCGGGCAGGCCGCGCTGGAAGATACGGCCTACTTTGACCGCACCCGTGCCGCCATCGTGGACACCCGCAGCTGGACGAAGCAGCAGCTGGAAGCCCGCGGCTTTGCAGTGCTGGACAGCCGGTCCAACTTCCTGTTTGCGAGTACGGACCGGAAAGACGGCGGAACACTGTACAAAGAGTTGAAGAAAAACGGCATTCTGGTGCGGCATTTTGACGCACCCCGCATCGCCAACTGGCTGCGCATCACCATCGGCACGCCGGAGCAGATGCAGGCCCTTGTGGAAACACTGGACAAAATTCTGGAGGAATGAACCATGGAAAACCGGATGATCTCTCTGGAACGCAACACCAACGAGACCCAGATCGACCTGACGCTGGATCTGGACGGCTCCGGCCGTTACGAGATCGACACGGGGTGCGGCTTCCTGAACCACATGCTGGAGCTGTTTGCCCGGCACGGCCGGTTCGATCTGGTGCTCACCTGCCACGGGGACGTGGAGGTGGACTACCACCATACCACCGAGGATGTGGGCATCGCGCTGGGGCAGGCGTTTGCCCGGGCGCTGGGCGATATGCGCGGCATCCAGCGCTACGGCAGCTTTTATCTGCCCATGGATGAAGCGCTGATCCTGTGCGCCGTCGATCTTTCGGGCCGCTGCACCCTGAACTGGGATGTCCGTTGCAGCACCGAAAAGGTGGGCGATTTTGACGTGGAGTGCGCCAAGGAATTCTGGCTGGGCTTTGCCCGCAGCGTGCCCGCCACCGTCCACTTTGTACAATTTGCGGGCGAAAATACTCACCACATCCTCGAAGCCTGCTTCAAGGGGGCCGGACATGCGCTGAGCGCGGCGGTGAAGATCGACGAAGCCCACAAGGACGAGATCCCCTCCACGAAAGGACTGCTGGTATGATCGCGATCATTGATTACGGCGTGGGCAACCTGTTCAGCCTGAAATCCAGCTTTGCACAGCTGGGGCAGGACACGGTGGTCACCGCCGACCCCGATACCATCCGCAAAGCCGACCGGCTCATCCTGCCCGGCGTGGGTGCCTTTGGCGACGCCATGGACAAGCTGGTGGCCACCGGCCTTGTGCCGGTCATCCGGGCCGAGGCGGAAAAAAAGCCGCTGCTGGGCATCTGCCTGGGCATGCAGCTGCTGTTTGAAAAAAGCTATGAGTACGGCGAACACGCGGGCCTGGGATTTATCCAAGGCGAAGTGTGCCCGCTGGAGCCGGACCTGACGGACAAGAGCCTGAAGGTGCCGCAGATCGGCTGGAACGCACTGCACATCGTGAAGGATGACCCGCTGTTCCAGTATATCCGCGAGGGCGAGTATGTATATTACGTCCACAGCTATTACGGCAAGAACTGTACCGAGAGTACACTGGCGACCAGCGAGTATTCCATCCCGGTCACCGGCGCGGTACGGGCGGGCAAGGTGTACGGCACCCAGTTCCACCCGGAAAAGAGCGGCGACACCGGCCTGCGCATCCTGAAAGCGTTTGCGGAGTTATAAGGAGAATATGATGCAACTGTTTCCAGCCATTGACCTGCGCGGCGGCAAGGTGGTGCGCCTGACCCAGGGCGACTACAGCCGCATGACCGTATACGGTGAGGACCCCTGTGCCCAGGCACGGCAGTTCCGGACCGCAGGCGCAAAGAACCTGCACGTTGTCGACCTGGACGGCGCGAAGGACGGCACCCTTTCCAATTACGACACCATTGCCGCACTGGCCAAACAGGGCGGGCTGTACATCGAGGTGGGCGGCGGCATCCGCACCGAGGAACGCATTGAAAACTATCTTTCCCTCGGCGTGGGCCGCTGCATCCTGGGCAGCGTGGCGGTGACGGATTTTGATTTCACCGCCCGGATGCTGCAAAAATACGGCGACAGGATCGCCGTGGGCGTGGATGCCAAGGACGGCTATGTGGCCATCCACGGCTGGAAAGAGGTCAGCGCCGAGCCGGGCGTGGACTTCTGCAGGCGGCTGGCAGACGCCGGGTGCACCGCCATCATCTACACCGATATCGCCTGCGACGGTGCCATGCAGGGCACCAATCTGGCCCTGTACCGCCAGCTGGCAGCAGAGGTGCCCGGCGTGGCCTTTACGGCCAGCGGCGGCATCTCGTCCGAGGCGGAGCTTCTGGAACTGAAAGAGATGGGCACCGCAGCCGCTATTCTGGGCAAGAGCCTGTACACCGGCGCACTGAACCTTGAACGCTGCGTACAACTGGTACAGGATTGAACGGAGGGGAAACCGATATGATCACAAAACGCATTATCCCCTGCCTGGACGTGCGCAGCGGGCGCGTGGTCAAGGGCACGAACTTTGAGGGCATCCGGGATGTGGCCGACCCCGTGGAGATGGCCCGGATGTACAATGCGGCCGGGGCCGACGAGCTGGTGTTCTACGACATCACCGCCAGCTTTGAGGGCCGCGCCCTCTTCACCGACATCCTCACCCGGGTGGCCAGCGAGGTATTCATCCCGCTCACCGTGGGCGGCGGCATCAACACGCTGGAGGACTTTGACCGGGTGCTGAAATGCGGTGCCGACAAGGTCAGCGTCAACTCCGGTGCCCTGCGCGACCCCGACCTGATCCCGGCGGCAGCCCGGCGCTACGGCAACCAGTGCGTGGTGCTCTCGGCGGATGTCAAACGGGTGAACGGCCAGTTCCGGGTATTCGCCAAGGGCGGCCGCGAGGACACCGGCCGGGATGCGCTGGACTGGATCCGCTGGTGCGTGGACCACGGTGCCGGTGAGATCTGCCTGAACAGCATCGACACCGACGGCGTGCGCAATGGCTTTGATCTGGAAATGCTGGACGCTGTGGCGGCCCGCGTGGACGTGCCCATCATCGCCAGCGGCGGTGCCGGAAAAAAAGAGGATTTTCTGGAGCTGTTCCACCACAAGGGCATCGACGCGGGCCTTGCGGCCGGCATCTTCCACCAGAAGCTGCTGACCATCCGGGACCTGAAGGAATATCTGGCGGAGAATGGCGTGGAAATGCGCCTGTAAAAATACGCCGTACCCCTTGCGTTTGCAAGCCGAATACGCTAAACTAGAACTATCCCCATCCGGGGAGGGAGAAACGACCATGGAACTGAAATTTGACGAAAAGGGCCTGATCCCTGCCATCGTGCAGGATCACTACACCAAAGAGGTGCTTACCCTCGCGTACATGAACGCTGAGACGCTGGCCCTCACCATTGCCGAAGGTCGCACCGTGTTCTGGAGCCGCAGCCGTCAGGAGATCTGGCGCAAGGGCGAGACCAGCGGCAACGTGCAGCGGGTGGTGTCCATCACTGCCGACTGCGACAAGGACGCACTGGTGGTGGAAGTGGTCAAGTCCGGCCCGGCCTGCCACACCGGGGCCGAGAGCTGTTTCTTCAACGAAGTATACGTCTCCCCGGAGCTGAAACAGTTCAGCTGGCAGGGCCTGTATGAACTGATCAAAGGCCGCAAGGATTCCCCCAAAGAGGGCAGCTACACCACCTACCTGTTTGAAAAGGGCAAGGAGAAGATCCTGAAAAAGGTGGGCGAAGAGTGCACCGAGGTCATCATTGCAGGCGAAAAAGAGGACAAGGAAGAAACCGTTTACGAGATCAGTGATCTGGCCTACCATGTTCTGGTGCTGATGGTCAGCGCCGGCATCACGGTGGAGGACGTGACCCGTGAACTGGAAAAACGACACGTCATTGACCATAAGGTCAAGCAGGAAAGGATGCAGTGAAGCAATTATGGCAGATTATAAGAAGTCCAGTGTCCATTGCCACTCCACCATGTGCGATGGCAAAAATACCTTGCAGGATATGGCAAGCGCTGCGTGCGCGCAGGGCCTGACCACGCTGGGCTTCACCGGCCATAGCTACACCCAGCGCGACCGCGAATACTGCATGAGCCCCAGCCGCACCGCCCAGTACAAGGCCACCATTGCCAAGCTCAAGACCGAGTACAAGGGCAAGGTGGATATCCTGTGCGGCATCGAGTGGGATATCCTCAGCGAAGATAAGCGCACCGGCTACGATTACTGGATCGGCAGCGCACACCACCTGTACGGCAAGAACACCGGCAAGTATTACGAGATCGACTTCCGCCCGCAGGACCTGTGGGACTGCATCAACGACGACTTTGACGCAGACCCCCTTGCCGCTGTGGAAGCCTACTTTGCCGAGGTGGAAAAGGTGGCCGCCCTCAAGCCGGATATTCTGGCCCACATCGACCTGATCAAGAAGCTGAACGCCAAGGGGGAGTTCTTCGACGAGGAGTCGCCCCGCTACAAGGCTGCTGCTCTCAAGGCTCTGCAGGCCGCAAAGGACAACGACTGCCTGCTGGAAGTGAACACCGGCAGCGTTTACCGCGGCTACCGCAAGGACTTCTACCCTGGCCCCTGGCTGCTGGGTGAGTGGCAGAAGATGGGCGGCAAGGTGATCATCACCTCCGATTCCCACGACATTGCCAGCCTGACCTACGGCTTTGACGAGGCCGCTGCCGCCATCAAGGCCGCAGGCTTTACCAGCGTGGAGGTGCTCACCGGCCACGGCTTTGAGACGCAGGAGCTGTAAAAAACAACAAAGAAGCTGCAAACAAACCCTCTCCGTCAATGCTTCGCATTGCCACCTCCCCCGAAAGGGGGAGGTTTTAATGCTACTTCCGGGCAGCACAGAAAAGCTCCCCCTTCGGGGGAGCTGGCGAGCGGCAGCGAGACTGAGAGGGTTGTTTTGCGGTAAAAATAAAGTTGGAGGAACCCTATGACCCAGACCCAGTCCCGGAAGAAGAACCTCTTCCAGATGAATGTAGACCTGATGCACGGCCCCATCTTCAGGAGTCTGGTGCTGTTCATGCTACCCATTCTCATTTCCAACCTGTTCCAGCAGCTGTACAACACCGTGGACACCATGATCGTGGGCAACGTGCTGGGCGACACCGCCCTTGCTGCCATTGGCTCCTGCGGAGCCATCTACGAGCTTCTGGTGGGCTTCGGCCTTGGCATCGGCAACGGCCTTGCCATCGTGGCAGCGCGCGCCTACGGCGCTCAGGACGAGAACCTGCTCAAGCGCACGGTGGCCGGGTCGCTGGTCATCGGACTGGTGGCGTCGCTGACCATCACCACGGCGGGCTTTTTCGGCCTGCGGCCCCTGCTGGAGCTGCTGGACACCCCCGCCGAAATTCTGGAAGATGCCTACCGCTACATCATCATCATTGATCTGGGCGTCATCGTCATGTTCGCTTACAACCTGTGCGCGGGCCTGCTGCGGGCCATCGGCAACAGTGTGATGCCGCTGGTGTTCCTGCTGCTCAGCTCGGCGCTGAACGTGGTGCTGGACCTGTGGTTCATTGCCGGGATGGGCATGGGCGTGGCCGGTGCCGCTGTGGCTACCGTGATTGCACAGGGCGTGTCGGTGGTGCTGTGCATCCTCTATGTCATGGCGCGGGTACGCATCCTCATCCCGGGCCGGAAGCATCTGGACGTGGGCCGCAAGCTGTACTGGGACCTGTTCAGCCAGAGCATCTCCATGGGCCTGATGAGCAGCATCGTGTCTGCCGGTTCGGTGATCTTGCAGTACGGCATCAACGGGCTGGGCACCCTGACCATCGCCGGACACACGGCGGCCCGCAAGCTGTTTGCCTTCACGAGTATGCCGCTCATCGCCATGGCGAATGCGGCGTCCACCTTCGTCTCCCAGAATTACGGCGCAGGCCAGCCGGAGCGCATCCGCAAGGGCATGCGGGAGATCTACCTGTATTCGCTGGTGGTCATGGTGGTGACGGTGCTGCTGATGCAGGTGAGCGCCGAGTGGCTGGTGCGCATGGTGTCCGGCTCATCGGAGGCCCTCGTGCTGGAAAACGGCGCACGCTATCTGCGCTGGACTTCCCCCTTCTATGCGGTGCTGGGGGTGCTGCTGTCCACCCGCTATGCCCTGCAGAGCCTGGGCGAAAAGGTGCTGCCGCTGTTTTCCAGTGTCATCGAGTTCCTGGGCAAGGTGGTGTTCGTGCTGGTGTTCATCCCGCGCTTTGCCTACAATGCGGTGATCCTGTGTGAGCCGGTGGTGTGGTGTTTCATGACCCTGTATCTGGTGGCAGTATACCGCTGCAATCCCTTTGTGTTCCCCAAAAAACAATGACCCGGTGCCCCGGGCAAACAAAAAGCGTCTGCAGAGGCTTCTGCAGACGCTTTTGTATTGGGGGTCTCCTTACAGGGCCGAATAGCCAAAGCTGTTGACCAAGGCGTCGATGTGCTGGCCGGCCTTGCACAGGGGGCAGTCGCGGCTGTCAAAGCTGGCGTAGTCCGGCAGGCTGGCGGGGTCGAAGATGGAGGTGACCGGGTAGCCCATGCACTCGTGGGTGGTGGCAAAAATAGCCGAAAGCCCGGCCACCATGCCGCCGTAGTAGTTCACGGCCTCCACAGCGGCCTGCACGGTGTAGCCGGTGGTGATGGAAGCGGCCAGAATGAGCACATGCTTGCCCTTGACCATGGGGGCCAGATTGTCGCGCAGGATGATCTGGCTGCCGGTGGTGTACTCCGGGGTGATGACATAGATGGTCTGGTGGGCGTTCATGTTGGCAAAGCCGTCCTTGGTCAGCTCGTTGGCAAGGCAGGTGCCGATCACCTGCGTGCCGTCCAGACAGAGCACGGTGTCCACAATGGTGCTGTGCTGGTAAGCGGCCACCAGCTCCTTTGCCACGGCCTTGGCCTCGGAAAGGCGGGACTTCTGGGTGGTGACATCGATGTAATAGTTGATATGGCTGTGGCTGGTAGCAAAGTGGCCCTTTGCTACGCGCAGGAACAGGTTACTTTTTTTGGTGGGAAGCTTTACCATATTGATCATCGAAACAGCACTCCTTTTCAGGTTTTCCGGGTTGCCCCTCAAATACAAAAAGCACCGCATCGCTGCGATGCTCCTGCACATTTTTATAACCCTATTGTACCGGAAAAGAAACCTGTGCACAAGGCATAAATCCACTAAAAAACTTTGTACATTTTACATGATATCGCCCAAAACTTGGATACAAATGGCCCGCATACGCAAAAAGACCCGCACCCTGCGGGTGCGGGCCTTAGACATAATATAAAATCAAGCGGTAGGGATACTATCCTTGATGGCATCGGTGATATCCCAAGTGCCGTAGATATCATTGTAGGAATCATTGGGTTCACCAGTAGCGGCATGCTTGGGAGTATACAGCACAGCTACTTTGGTAGCGCCGGAGAGATCCAGATTGAGAGTCAGAGTGGCCTCGGTGACGCTGTCCTTGCTAGCTTTGGGGTTAGCGGTATCGCCCAGACTGGGCTTAGGAGAGGTATTATAATAATAGTGCTTCGTGCCCTCAGCAGTCGTAACATCGACCTGGAAATGGCTGTCAGTAATCTCCAGCAGTTCGATCTTGGTGACGATCTTGAAGTTGCAGGTCAGGGTCTTGGTATTAGGATCATAACGCGGTTCTTTGCCAGCACTGTTCAGCACAGTGGCTTCACAGATGCCGTCGCCCGGCTTCAGGGTGTCACCGGCCTTGCCGACAGGACGGTTCGGGTTGGAGCAGCCGGTCAGCATGCCGGAGCCTGCAATGGCAACAGCGGTAAGAGCGGTATATTTCATAAAGTCACGGCGGGAGAATGTATAGGACATGTTCGTTCCTCCTTTAAAAAGCAGATCAGTACGGCATTGCGGCATTACCTATAAGATAGGCGAAACCGGGCCGGATGTCAATGCCTTTTGGCAAAATAAAATGATGAAATTTTGAGCTGTGACGTTGTTTTGCGACGAAATTTCGTCCTGTGCGGGCCGCGTATCAGGCGCGGGTCACGTCTGCAGCGGTCATGACGAAGGTCATGGTCTTATCCGCTGCAAAGGTGGGCATGTAAGTAACGCTCAGCTGCTGCCAGCCCTTGGGGACCATCAGCATCAGCTGCAGATAGCCGGTACCCTGCGGGGGCAGATTGGTGGAATCCGAGAAGGTCTGAGAGTTGGAGTTGTACAGCGAGATGTTGGCACCGCACTCCACGCTCTGGCCGTCGCAGGAAGCAGAGAAATCGGTAGAAGCTGCTGCCAGTGCGTGGAAGTTTGCATCCACGTTCTCCTGCGGGGGCACGGGATAAGCAGCATTGATCTCGGCCAGATTCTGTGCGCCGATGTTGAAGGTCTGGTTCTTGGTGCGGTTGACCACGGTGACCAGAACAGCAATGTATTCGTAACCGGCCTGTGCAGGTGCGGTATCAATGTTGAACAGGCTGGTCAGCTGAACGCCAAGGCCGTTCCAGTTGCTGACCTTATCACCGACCTTGACATCCACGATGGTGGCGCTGCCATTCTGCTGGCAGCCGCCCAGCAGGCTTGCTGCGCCCAGAGCAGCAACGGATGCGCCAGTGCACTTGAGGAAGGTACGGCGGGAAATGGAGTTGGACATAAAATAAATCCTCCTTTTGATAGGAAAAACCGTATTCCAGAATGTTCTATTCTGTTTATACCCTTTCTGCCCGAAAGATGCAAGGGTTTGGGGGCTGAATTTACAGCTTTTTCACAGGAATATCACCCTTCGTGGGTAAGGCCCTTCACATGTGTTTCGCTGGTTTTGACCAGATTTAACAGGCTGGGCGTATAAAGCGGGAACTCACGGGTCAGGCTTTCTGTGGTCATGGTCAGGCAGGCCGGGTCCTTTACGCCCTCGCCGCCGTTCACATCCTGTCCGTCCAGCAGGGCTTCCACGTTGGCTTCGGACATGCGCATCACGGCATCGGAGCAGCCGCGCCAGCGGATGGGATCGATGCTGAACATACTGGCGGCGTTGTGGGGCTCGGCCGAGTACAGCAGGCGGAACATTTTGGCTACGGCCATCATCAGGTAGGCGCTCACCTCGGTGGTAAGGGCCTTGCTGTGGCACTGGCCGATCTTGGCGTACAGCACGTTCAGGCCGTTGGAGATCAGCTTTTTGTTCATGGTGGGCAGCACGCTGCCGTGGTAGATGTTGTCCTTCATCTTGTCCGGGTTCGGAAGGTCTTCTGCCGAGAGCATCATGCCGTTGCGCTCTGCACTGCGGCCCAGAAGATAATCGCAGGAAACATTATAATAGTCTGCCACGCGCACCACAAAGTCCAGGCCGCATTCGCGGATGCCTTTTTCGTAGTGGGACAGCAGCGCCTGCGAGACGCCAAGATCCTCGGCGGCCTGCTTCTGGGTGATGCCGCGTTCCTTGCGCAGCAGCTTGATGATACGGTTGAATTCCATGATTTTTGGCTCCTCAAAGTTCGATGTAGGGGGACATCCTTGTTTTTGGTTTACAGCAGGTTGATTATACACAACGGAAAACCTTTTGTAAAGCAAGAAAAGTGACGATATTTTTCGTTGATTTTCGTCATTTCTGTCAAAAGACTTGCTCTGGACACCATATCTATGCTAAACTATAGGTATTAACGCATACATTTTGTGGCGTGCGCGGGGCCGCGGCTGCCGCCAAAGAGCAAAAAATCTGGCAGACGACACGTTTTTCTGCCAGATTTTTTCTCCGCAGCGGGTTTTGCCGCCCGTTCCCGTGCCGCCGCACAGCGATAAAGAGAGGCACTATCCATGAAAACGTTCAAGCTTCATCTCATCCGCCACGGCATGACTGCAGGCAACCTGCAGGGCCTGTACATCGGCAGCGGTACCGACATCCCTCTGTGCGACGAGGGCCGCGCGCAGCTCAATGAGCTGAAAGAGCGGTTCGAGTATCCGCAGGTGGATACCGTGTTCTCCTCCCCGCTGCTGCGCGCGGTGGAAACAGCCAACATCCTGTTCCCGGATGCAAAGCACACCTTTACCGTGCACGACCTGCGGGAGGCCGGCTTTGGCAAGTTTGAGAACAAGCCGGTCAAGGAGCTGGTGCACGACGAGGACTTTAAAAAGTGGATCACCCCCGGCTCCGGCTATGTGCCCGAAGGCGCAGAGCCTACCGACCAGTTCCACGCCCGCTGCGCCGAAAGCCTGATGAAGCTGTTTGAGTATATGATCCGCATGGATGTGACCGAAGCAGCCTGTGTGACCCATGGCGGCGTGATCATGAGCATGCTCAGCCAGCGCGCCGTGCCCACCCGCCGCCCGGAGCAGTGGATGGCAGACCCCGGCTGCGGCTACACCGTGCAGACCGATGTGCAGCTGTGGATGCGGGACCGTCTGGTGGAAGCCATCGACATCGTGCCCTTTGGCTATGCCGATACCCTGCGCGGTCAGGCTGAGACCGAGGAAAACGAAGCCTTTGAGTAAGAAGCCGCTTTTACAGTTGAAAGTGCGGGTAAGGAAACAGTTACAGTTTTGGCCTATCCCTTGACAGAAACAGCGCAATCCTTTATTGTATAAGGGAACGATTATTTTAGGAGGAAGTTCCATGTCCCAGTCCATTTCCCGCCGGTCATTCCTGAAATGTGCCGGCTCCGGTGCGGTCAGCCTTGCGGCAGCGCTGCTCACCGGCGTACCTGCAGCGGCGCAGCAGCCGCGTCTTGCAGGCGAACCTGCCCTGCTGGACGGCAAAGCTGCCGTGGAGCTGCTGGGCTATGCCCCTGCGCAGGAAATGGGCAATGTGCTGGTGTACCTCTCGGTGGAAAACCTCTCCGCATCCACCCTGCCGGTGGGCGCAAGCTATCTGCAGAGCCGTGAGGTGTGCACGCTTGGCGACCTGTACAGTATGGGCACCGGGGTTACCGCTGTGTGCGATGGCAAGCCGGTGCGCTGCGGCAGCTTTGCTGCGCCGCTCTACGGCGAGAACGCGGCGGATGCTTCGGTGTTCACCCTGAACCTGACGGCAGGCCGCGGCGCGCTGCTGCACTGCTTCTGCGCAGTGCCGGACAACTGGCAGACGCTGGAGCTGACCTATCACCCGGATTTCGCGGCGGGCCGCAGCGTGACCTTTACGGTCAACCGCAGCACTGACCACGCCGTGCTGGGCGTGGTGCCCACCTCTCCTGCCGAGGTCGGCAGCGTGGTGGATCTGTAACTCCTTCAGTCTCGCATACGCTCGACAGCTCCCTCGGAGAGGGAGCCTCTGGCGAAAAGGAAAACTTGGCCGTATTGCCAAAGCCTCCCTCCATGAGAAAGACTTCCCCCGGCCGGGACAGATTCTCCCCGCGCCGGGGAGAAATGTCACCGCAGGTGACAAAGAGAGGAGCAGATGTCACGCAAGTGACAAAAAGGGGAGCAGTGGCATCGCGTCAGCGATGACGGAAGGAGTTTCTGAACGTAATAAAAGACCATCTGAGATGCAGTTAAAAATGCCTCAGATGGTCTTTTTTGTTTTGTCAATTCAGCACATTCTGCCCGGCGGAATCCAATACCGTCAGCTCCTGCCCGGTCACGCTGGAGACCAGCGCAATGTAGCTGCGTCCGGTGCGGATGGTCAGCGGCCTGCCGTCGGCATCGTAAAAGGCAAAGGTGGAGTCTGTGCCCTGCGTCCATGTGATGTGCCACAGCTGGCTGCCGTTCAGCCAGACACCGCCGCCAAGGGACAGGTCGTAGTCCAGCGTGGTGCCGTCGTCCCGCAGGCTGGAAGCGGAGTAAAGGACCAGCAGATTGTCGAATTGCGCCTGCGCGCCGGTGTTGGCATCCAGCTGGGCGGTGCCGTCGGCGCGGAGCATCCCGTAGGTGCCGCTGGCCGCATCGTAGGCAAAGCCGGTGGTGCTTTGGGGCGCAAAGTTGATCTGCACCTGTTCGGCATCCCGGGAACCTGGCTCCGGCAGGCGGGGCTCTTTGGCCTGCGGCAGCAGGGCGGGCAGAGCGGAAATGGCAGAGCTGTCCTCGGCAGTGCTGGCCGAGGAGGAAGCGCTGCTGCCGTGGTCGCCCAATGCGCCGGAAAGGTTCAGGCTGCCCAGCACGGAAGCGACCTCCCCGCCGCTGGTATGCCACAGCGGCGCACCGCTCCAGACATCATCGCAGGAAAAGGCATTGCGGCCCACTTCCAGCGCGTCCACGGCCCGCAGGTTATAATAATCCAGATAGTTGCGGGCAAACTGCCCTGCACCCCGCTGGATGGGCAGTACTTCCTGCCCGCTGAGCAGCCGCCAGTAAAGGTCCTGCCCAAGGGTCACTGGGCCGACGGTTGGCATGGCCGATACCGAAGGATAAGCCAAGCACAGGCTGGTGGGCTGGCCGCTCTCGGTCAGGGCTTCCAGCACCACCGATGCGCTGCCAATGCCCCACTGTGTGGTGCTGGAAGCGGCGTTGTCGATCACCACGGCGGCGGTGCGTTCGCCGGGATACTGCAGCTCCTGCCCGGTCAGCGGGTCGGTGGGCGCTGCACTGTCCGGGGCAGTGGGGCCGGATAGCGCACACCCGCATAGCAGGGCTGTGCACAGCACCGCCGTGCCAAGGGCCAGATTCCAGATGCGTTTCATGCGGTTCCCTCGTTACTGATAGCTGAAGTTGGACCACTCGTCGTCGTCCACGATGGCAAGATAGGTCTTGCCGCGGTTGAAAAGCATCTGCGCACCGGTCTTGTCGTAGACCAGCAGCGGATGCTCAGGCGAAGCCTTTTCCCAGCGGCCATGCTGTACAGCGCCGCGGCTGAAATAATAGGCATCGCCGCCGGAGATGTAGCTTACCTGCTGCACATCGCCGGAGTCGCCGGAATAGCGCTCGATGGGAGCAAAGCAGACCAGCAGGTTGTCAAAGCTCAGCTGCTTTGCGTTCAGCTCGTCCACGGTGTTTTCAAACTTGCCGGAGATGCGGCTGTACATCTGCATTTTATAGGTGCGGGCCTGCGGATCGTAGCGGAAGCTGGTCTTGTAGTGGTCCGAGTGGGTGATGCTGACCGTCCTGCCGGAGGAAGCACCCTGCATGGCGTTCTCCTCGCCGGTGCGGTAGTCCGCAAAGCGGAAGAAGGTGGTGTCGTAATCGTATTTCAGGCCGATGCCCGCGTTGGAAGCGGCCTGCCGGATCTCCTTGCCGGAGGTGAACTCGGTGTGTTCATAGGCCACATCCCGGCCCCGGCTGTCGCGGTGAGCCACATGCGGATGGGTAGGAGTATTAAAGTAGCTCTTGCCGCCGATGTTCAGGCCGGAATAGTTGTATACGCTGATGAATTTGGTGCAGGCGGCGCTCTCACCGTCGTGGTAGTACAGCGCCTGATAGGGCATCAGCAGCTGCAGGAACTGGTCGCGGCCAGAACGCAGCGGGCCGATCTCCGGGATGGAGTCGGCATCGTGGAACACCGCGCAGAAGCGGGTGATGCCGCCCTCCACCTTGCACTCGATCAGCAGATCGGCAGAGGAAAGGCCGCGCTGCGGACGGGCGTTCTGACGGGAGGTGTTGGAGATGTTGTTCACCATCACGCCCACGATACGGCCATTGCTGCGCTTGGCCTCACCGGTCAGCGGGTCGGCATCGTAAGCGGGCAGTGCGGCAAGACTGGCAGCGGGCTGCTCGCCTGCTGCCAGCGAGGAAGCAGCCATGTCCTCCGAGGATGCAGCAGAAGAAGCTGCGCCGGAAGAACTGATGCCCAGTGTCTGCTGGAGCCAGCTGGAAAAATTGCTGCCCAGAATGGCACTGCCGGAAGCACTGCAGCTGGAAAGCGCCAGCGAAGCGGCAGCGGCACCGGTCAGGCGAAGAACAGTACGGCGAGTGATCTTCATAGGAAAAACCTCCTGCAAAAAACGTATCGGCGCGGCCCGGCAGAATGCCAAAGCCGGGAAAAAGTTTGCGGGTGCAGCGCGGCGGGGCGCACACTGCTGGGCAGTAAAACGCAGCGCACTGCAGACGGATTTGATTTGATTGTAACGATTCTTGCCGGGTTTGTAAAGAGGAAGTTATCGGGATGAAGCCCCTTCCGCTGCCGACACCGGAGCATCTTCGATCTGCTGCGCGGATAAAAAGCGGAAGCCCACACCGATGCAGGAGCTTTTTGCGCCTTTTTGCCCGGGAACCCTTGCATTTTTGCGCAAGTTGTGGTAATATTATTCGGCAGTATGTTCACTGCGGAAATATGCGCTCGTAGCTCAGCCGGTAGAGCATCTGACTTTTAATCAGAGGGCCAG
>OICD01000824.1_pt1 | contig 15351 bp, 18 predicted proteins | sample 1581161 | NCBI WGS metagenome assembly OICD01 (sample SAMEA3882546, study PRJEB24775) | human gut metagenome | biome: human-associated habitat; feature: intestine environment; material: feces | place: Netherlands | collected 2009/2010 | reverse complement strand
ATATTTAATGGCCAAATCGGAAAGCACGGAAGCCGACAAATTCACAGCCTCGCTGAAAGCCATTGCCAATGAAAATTGGGATTACCTGGCAATCCCGACAATCGCAGAGGCACAAAAAGAAACCGTCGGCACCTGGATAAAGAACCAGCGTGACAACATGAAAAATAGAATTAAAGTCGTGTTGCCGGCATATAAAGGCGATAATGAAGGGATTATCAACTTCACCAATACCTTTATTACAACGAGCACCAAAAAGTATACCGGCGCAGAATATACGCCGCGTATTGCCGGTCTGATTTGTGGTACGCCGATGACCATTTCAGCGACATACGCGCCGCTGAGTGAAGTCGTTGATTGTGATCAGTACGACCCGGACGAACGCGATGAAAAAGTAAATAACGGTGAATTTTTCGTATGGTATGACAAAGAAAAATTCAAGATGAGCCGTGCTATGAATAGTCTTGTGACGACTGGGCAGGACAAACTGGAAGCATACCAGACAATCAAGACCGTGGACGTAATGGATATGATGTATGTGGATATCCGGAAAACGGCGGAAGATAGCTATATCGGCAAGTATACGAACGACTACGATAACAAATGTCTGCTGATGTCGGCAATCAAAGGGTATTTTCTGGAACTGGAAAAAGGCCGACTGCTGCAAAAAGGGAAGAGCACGATTGATTTAGACGTTGACGCTATCAAGAATTGGCGTATTTCCAACGGGAAAAACACGGAAGAAGAATTAGCTGATATGTCGGATCAGGAAATCAAAGAGCTTGATACGAAAAAGAAAGTATTCCTTAAAGCAAGCGTTGTTATTCTTGATGCAATGGAAGATATCAGCCTTGATGTTGATATTTAGGAGGTGATACCATGGATGAATTTAATGCGCAGCAAGTTATGAGCGGGACCGAAGGCGAAGTCTGGATTGACGGTAAAAAAATAGCTGAAGTCACTGCTTTTAAAGCGGAAATAAAATTAATCAAAGAAGAAGTTAACCAGGTCAAAAAGCGGTTCAAGCAGTACAAGACAACCGGGGCAGAAGGCTCTGGCAATGTCAAAATGAACCATGTCAGCTCGTTTTTTATTAACAAGATGGGTGATAATATCAAAAACGGGCACCAGACAGTTTGCACTATCGTAGCTAAACTGGATGATCCGGACGCTATCGGCTCCGAACGTGTCGTTATCCGGGATGCAACATTTGATAAATTAACCCTAATGGACTGGGAAGCGAAGAAGCTGACCACCGATGATTATGATTTTACGTTTACTGATTTTGACGTCATTGATACGGCAAACGATTAGGAGGTAGCACATGAATTTAGTAGATGCGCTTTTAGCCGCTGATGCGGATAAGATTACAGCAAAACAAACGGAAGATTATGAAGTAAAACGGCTCTCTAAGTTGTTAGGGGTGCCGTTTATTTTACACTTGCAGGAAATCAAGTTCCGCCGGATTAAAGAGCTGCAGGACATGGCGACAAAACGGAAAAAGGGCCGTGCCCCGGAAGTGGACTACATGGAATTGGCCGTAAGCTGTTTGGCCGAAGGGATTACGAATGAAGAATTTAATGATCCCCGCGTTTTGAAGCGGTTTAATGCGACGACCAAAGAAGATTTGTTTACTAAGATTTTAACAAGCGGTGAAATTACCAAGATTTCCGAGAAAATCGGGGATTTGTCCGGCATGGATAAAAGCGAAGATGATTTTGAAGAAGTAAAAAACTAATCAAATCCGATGGCAGCGTCAAGCTCATGTATGAACTGTGGGTATCACATGGGCTACGGCCATCGGAATATTATAACGCCGGATACGGCGAAAAGATCATTTTAGCCGCTTTTATGGAAACAGAACTAGAAGAACGGGAAAAGGAAATCAAACGGATTAGAAGTTTAGGGAAGTGAGAAGATGGCTAGCATTATTGACGTTGTTATGCAATTAACGGACCGAGTCAGTGAGCCGTTACGTCGGATACGTAGCAACATGGAAGAAAATTCACGTCTTAATCGACAATTAGGTAGAGATGTGCGAAATGTAGGGCGAGGATTTGGCAGCATAGCTTCGACAATGATGCCAGCCGCTACTGCTGTATCTGCTTTTGGCGCCCTGGGCACTAAAACCTTCATGGATTTTGAAGATACCATAACCGGAGCCGGGGTAAAAGCCGGGGCAACGGGAGAACAATTAGAACGGATGAAAGAAACGGCCCTGAAATTAGGGCACGACTTCCCGATTACCGCCAGCGAAGCGGCCGAGGCTATGGACCGATTAGCAGCCGGCGGGTTTGATGCGGAGCAGACGATGGCAGCTATGCCAGGCATTATTGAAGCGTCTGTAGCATCCGGGGAAGATATGGCCACAACGTCCGATGTCATCACAAGTGCATTGAACATATGGAATTTAAAAACCGGCGATGTAGCAGAAAACACACAGCATGTCGCTGATGTCGTACAGATGGCCGCTAATGTATCTAAATTAGGTATGGCTGACTTTGGGCTGGCTATGCAGTATGCCGGGGCACCAGCTGCGGCACTAGGCGTAAACATCGAAGAATTATCAACAGCCATGGCCATTATGAGTAACAATGGGATTGAAGCCTCTACAATTGGGACAAGCCTTAGATCTACAATGTCACGGCTGGCATCGCCACCAAAAGAAGCGGCAGCAGCTATAGACCAATTAGGGCTACACCTGCAAAATGCCGATGGTTCCTTTGTGGGGATTACAGAAGCAATCAGCCAGATGCGAGAAGCTATGGATGGCATGACAGATACTCAGCAAGTCGGGATAGCGAAAGCAATAGCCGGGGAAGATGCATTTAGCGGATTATTAGCATTGATTAAGACAAGCCCAGAAGCATACAAAGAAGTAGAAGATTCCATAAAGAACTCTACAGGATCATCGCACGAGGCGTATGTAAAAATGCAGAATACGCTAAAAGGTTCTATAAATGCGATGAAGAGCGCCGTAGAATCACTAGCCATATCATTTGGTTCCACATTGGCACCGAGTGTGAAAACAGCAGCCGATGCAATTAAAAGCATTGCGGATTTTTTAGGCGGGTTAAGCCCGGCGGCTCGTAGCGTCGTTGCGAATATAGCGTTGTCGGTTGTTGGATTTACGGCATTTAGCTTTGTCATGAGCAAGGTATTAAAAGCCGGCGGCTCTATGATTATGATGTATTCACGCATTGGCAATGTACTAAAAGGCGGGCGTGAAACAAACCTGTTATTACGCTATAGCGTATTAGGTGTACGTAGTGCTTTTATACAGTTGAGCGGAACGGCTTCCAAAGTGATGGGCGTTTTACGGAATGGCATGAATATCGGGAGCTGGCGAAGTGCATTAACGTTTTTAGGAACGACGGGAGCTTCCGGATTAAGCAAGATTGGGAGTGCAGCAGCACAAGCCGGGACTAGAGTCATGACGATGATTAGATCCTTTAGCATGGCGGCTATGATGAATGGGGCAAGGAATGCCGTATTAGGATTTGGCCGGGCACTGTTAACGATTGGCCGAGTTGGTTTGAGTGCTATGTTTTCACCTTTAGGGATTGCGATTATGGCCATTGCCGGCGCCGCGTATATACTTTATAACCACTGGGACAAGGTAGCACCGTTCTTTACAAGCATGTGGAATGAGATTCAAAACGCCTTTTCCGTAGCCTGGCAGGCTATCAGCCCGGCACTGGAAGGCGTGGAAAACGCATGGAACCGGTTAGTTAATGCGTTCAATTCTCAGGGCACAACCCTTAACGGGTTGGCTCATATCATCGAATTTCTGGCAAGCGTTTTAGGCGGCGTATTAATCGCCGGTATCATTGCCGCGGCTGATATATTCACAGGCGTATTTGTAAGTGCCATTGAAATTATTTCCAGTATCGTCAGCGCAGCTATTGGCGTATTCGGCGGCCTAATTGATTTTATTACCGGGGTGTTTACTGGCGATTGGAGCCTGGCATGGCAAGGCGTTGTAGAAATCTTCAGCAGCATTTTCGGCGGTATCAAAGGGATATGCTCCGGGGTGCTAGATGGCATAAGAGCAGCTATCAACGCGGTTATTAACGGTATCAATTCCATCAGCGTAGATATCCCCGATTGGGTACCAGGCGTAGGCGGCAAGCATTTTGGCGTAAATATCCCGACATTGTATACAGGCAGTAGCAATTTCAGCGGCGGCCCGGCGGTAATCAACGACAGGTTCGGCGGTGAAATCGTTGATTTACCATCCGGGACCCGGATTATACCGCACGACCAGTCCGTACAGCAGGCGTATAAAATGGGCAGCATGAACGGCGGCTTTGGTGGTGATATCAATATCAACATCAACAATGCGAACTTTGCGAATACTGGCGATGAAAAACGGGAAATCAAACGTATTACATCAGAAATCTTGTTTGAATTACAAACAAGGGCAATCAACATGAATACGGGGGCGATATAATGGCCAGCTTTTTAAACTTTTTAAGCGGTGTTGTAGGCGCATTGCTGGGAACGGATGGCGAAAGCGGGGCAACATTGGTATTAAGCGGCAGCGGGAACAGCGTTACATTTCCCGTCGCCCCGGCCAGCTTTGATGTGGAATGTGGATATAATAACAGCGTCATTAATGTAAATTCATTAGGCGATATTAATATGATAGGGAAGAGAGGATTAAAAACCCTCTCTTTTTCATCGTTTTTCCCGGCTCAAGTCTATGGATGGGAAACGAATTATCCATCTGACGACCCCTACAGCGCATGTCAAAAAATAGATGATATGGCACAATCAGGGACGCCGTGCAGCATTTCCATTTCAGGAACAACTGTGAACATGTCATGCACGATTGAGAATTTTAAATATAGGGAACAGGATAGTACGGGAGATGTATATTTTTCGATATCGCTGAAAGAATATCGTTATATTATGCCGGAAACAAATATGACAAGCGATATAACCGGTTTAAAGTCACGCGTATCGGAAACATTAAGCTCAAATTCTTTTGTAGCAACAGCGGGAAACGACACGATGGACACGGCTGCTAAAGCAGTACAAAAGACAATGAGCATTGCAAAACAAGCCAGGAACAGAATCAATCTGTATAAAGCATTGGCCAAAAGCGGCGGCATTGATGTAGGCACAGTGATACGGACCGTAAAAGATGGTATTAAAGTCAATGATAAAGACGTAATGCGTTGGTGATAAAGATGGATTTAACAATTTATTATTCTGACCCGCCTTTAACTCAAAAAGAGCAGGAAGAGCTGGATGAAAAAAAGAAAAAAGGCGAAAGCTACACAGAACCGCGGAAAATGGTAGACATTACAAATTATGTATTATCGGTAACGTGGAACGGCAATACAGATGAAGCTGCCAGGAAAGTGGATTTTTCACTAGCTTTTAATACCACAGACAAAGATAGCAGCTTTACAGCGATGTTATTGAATTTAGGCGGCTTCATCTATATGTATTATGCAGATGATACGCAGGAAAAGGTTCAGATCTTTTCCGGGCGCATATTTTATCAGAAGCGCAATACATCAAACTATAGTTTTGAGTATGTGGCCTATGATGACATGATTTATTTAGCGCAAAGCAAAATGAATATAAACTTCCAGAATATTTCCATAACCGAAGCCATTAAGAAAGTATGTGCCGAAGTAGGAATACCTGTAGCCGATGATATACCGCAAATGGATACGAAAGTAAATTGGCTTGCAGACGATAAAAGCGGCACAGAGATTTTTAAAACACTATCTGACCAGAGCTGGGCAAATCACAAGCCAAACAGCAGCGGCAGCGGGTACGGTGATTATGGAGATTGTCCGAACACATGCGCGGTCATTGATGCGGCGAGAGAATATGGAATAGATCCTAAAATAGCCGTTGCAATGGCAGCACGCGAAAGCGGCGGCGATGATCCACGGGCTATTGGCAGTGCAAGCCAAAACATGATGCAGATAGAAACCGCCACCGCATTGTATTATGGCGTGGAAGATAAATATCCAAATTGGCGGACTGATCCGCAACAAAATGCTGAAGCGGGTATGCTGGTTTTATCTAAAAAAATCGAAGAGCAAGGCGGCGATACCTGGGCAGGGGTAAAAGCCTATAATGGGTCAGGACCGGCAGCAGATGAATACGTATCTTTGGTACAGAATAACTACAATAACGTGGGAGCTTGTGAAGATGCAGCACCGGTACAGTCGGAAACCTCAACGAATACGGACAATCATTTTACCGTATACTGCAATATTGACAAAATAACCGCTGTCAAAAAAGGGGAAAGCGTCATAGAAAATTACACTGCAACGGACGCTGTAAATATTATCCATGCAGAACACAGCCAATCCATCGAAAACATGAAGAACCGTGTTAAAGCGGTAGATGAAGCCGGCAATGTTTGCGAAATCTATACCATAGAGGACGATGCAACGCACTATGGAACCTTGCAAACCATATACAAGATGAAGCCGCCACAAAAAGGCGAGGTCATCGATAATGAAAAGCTGGCCAAAGCGGAATTAAAACGGATGGAAGAAACATCCAGCCTTGAAGGAATTGGCAATATTCAATGTATAACCGGATATACGATAACCGTGGCAAGCGAACAGCTGAGCGGAAAGTTTTTTATTAAATCTGACACGCATAAATTTGAAAACAATGTACATACCATGACACTTGAATTGGAATTTGTGCCGGAAAAAGAAGAAGTTCCGGAAATAAAGAAAGAGGTCATTGCCAAACCGATATTCAAGTCATCTTCCAGCGGCTCGAAAAAGACATATAATACAGCATCTGGCGGTGGTACGTTGCCAGTAGACCAGGGAATGAATGCCGGATGGCAAGCCTGGGGTTATCAAACGATGGACAATGGGACAGAAGGATGTTGTGAAGCGGCAACCAAAGTCGGCAGTTATCATAGTCCATTTTTGGCGGATGAATGTAATAAAGGTGTTGTAAGAGTACCGAATTTAGTCGAGGATGCGAAAAACGCCGGGGTGCCTGTACTTGATTTTGATGCAAGCCAGCTGGAAAAAGGCGACTGCATTGTATATTACACGAGCGAAGGCGCAGATGGCCATGTCACGATATATGACGGCGAAGGCGGGTACATTGGTAATAGCAGCAGTAGAAACATGGTATGGCATAGCAATGATTATACGGATTGCGGTACGCCGATGCGGATTATCAAGACTTCCCATTATTGATGAGGTAGAACCATGGAAAAAAATGAAGATCCTTTTAATGGCATGCTGAAGCTGCTAAAGAAAATCAGCGAAAAAAACGGAATACAGAAGGGAACGCGGATAGGCGTCATTGTATCACCGCCGCCAGATATCATCATAAGCGTTGACGGGATGCAAGTAGATAAAAATAACCTATGGGTTGATGAGTATTGGGTACCTGGACATACCCGGCATGTCGTCGGGGAAACGAGCGATCAAAGCGGCGGCTCAGGCGACGCGGCGTTTGAATCTCACAGGCACCCAATAGATAATGATGAAGAACTTACAGACACATGGAAAGTTGGTGATCATGTACAGCTGGACCCTATTTATAGCGAAGATGATAAAAGGAGCGGGCAGCAGTTTATTGTTCATTGCAAACTAAGGAGATTTGACGGAAATGGCTAATCCTTTTATGACAGCTGGGACGTCTGTTGTTGCGACGAAATCGACGACGCTGCCAGAATTTAGAGAATTTGACTGGGATTTTGATAAAAAAACATTTTTATATGATGAATATGGAAACCATATTATAAAAACTCAAAACGACGGATTAAAAGTGTGGATTAAAAAGGCCCTATTGGTACAGAGATATCGATATAGGACCTATCTTGATGATTATGGTTGTGAATTAGAAGATAAGTTCATTGGCAAGGTGCCGAACGACGAAATATCAGATAGCGAATTATTTAAATATGTTTGTGAAGCTATTTTAGTTAATCCATATATCATCGATGTATATAAAGTATCCAGTTCGTTTAATAAAAAAAAGATCACATTGTCAATCGATGTAAAAACAATTTACGGCGACATGACAACATCAATCGAGGTGTAAGTAATGTTTGAAGCACGGACACAAGCAGAAACGCTGGAAGAAATGAAGCGATTTTACAGCGATGCTTTTGATGGTGATTTATCAACAATTGAAGGGACATTTGTTGGAGATAATTTATCTGCTAATGCTGTCGAATTTGAAAAAGCCTATGCTGAGATGTCGCTGATTGTTGAAGCCGGATTTGCACAAACGAGTTGGGGCGGGTTTTTAACCATGCACGCTGCTGAATTTGGGATTGATAGGAAAGCAGCGGTAAAAGCAGTAGGTACGGTCACTGTAAAAGGAAATGGCACCGTTGAAAGCGGGGCCATTTTTGCAACTGATGCGGGCGTACAATTTCAAGCTACGCAGACAGTGGCTATTGATGGAGAAACAGAAGTCCCGATTGAAGCCATTACAGCCGGAGAAAATGGCAACGTAGCAGCCGGCACAATCACAAAAATACCGATTGCCATTAACGGCATTACGGCGGTCACAAATGATGCGGAAACCACTGACGGTTACGATGAAGAAACCGACGAGTCTTTGCTAAATCGTCTTTTATTGCATGTCAGAAATCCGATAACGTCTGGGAATGCCAATCACTATAGAGAATGGGCGCTATCCGTGGCGGGCGTCGGCAATTGCCAGGTCATTCCACTATGGAACGGCAACGGCACGGTAAAAGTATCAATCATTGATGAAAACAAAGACATAGCCAGCGAAACGCTCATTAAAAAAGTCGCTGATTATTTAGATAAGGTAAAGCCGATTGGGGCCACGGTCACAGTAACAACCCCTACGTATATGGAAATTACCGTATCGGCACGGGTAACAGTAACAGCAGCGTACAACGATACATATAAAGACGTATTGAAAAAGGCGATTAATGATTATTTTGTCGATGAGGGTTTTACATCAACATCTAGTACAGTGGCGACAATCATCAGCATTGCAAAAATTGGGAAAATCATGCTGGCCACGGGAGCAATTACAGACTATGACGAACTGAAATTACAGGGAGATATAAAAAATATCACCATCGACGCTGAAAAGCTTCCACGGCTGACGACGTTGGAGGTGACGGAATTTGAATAGCTTTATACGTAAGGACAAAGTAAATATTGCCAGGTATCTTCCAGAATATTTGCTAAATGATCCTGTGTTTTTAGCAATGTTAAAAGCAGAATCTAATGAACATGAACTTCAACGCGAAAATCTAGAAACACTGCTGGAACAATTCTTTGTAACGACAGCGACAGAATCATTAAGCAAATGGGAAAGTTTTTTAGGTATCGACGTAGACGAAAAGAAAAGAGATGAGGACAGGCGAAACGTAATTATAGCAAAAATAAGAGGTACGCAAACAGTAACGTTAGATTTTATGACAAGGCTAGTTAATACGTATATAGCCGATGGAAAAGCGGAAGTCGTAGACTTGCCAGCTGATTACTCAATCAAGATTTACTACCATGGCGGGCAAGTCACCGATTATGACAAACTGCACCAGGCAATAAAAACGTATATACCGGCTCATATTGGCTATAAGATATCAACGATTACCAGGGTAAAGCGACAGCTTCACTGCAGCGCGAGAATCAGGGAACACAACGTAATAAAAATAAAAACGCGCACAGATGCAAGCACGTCAGTACAGCCAGGTACATTACATGTAAAGATGAAAATAATTCATTCTTATTCCCATATAAAAATTAGGGGGGGTATTAACTAATGGCACAGTTTCCAGATATGACACCGACAACTAACGGCGATAAAATGTTAATTCAAGCAGTAAACGGACATAAATTAGTTTTCACCCGCGGCGCATTCGGCAGCGGGTCATTATCTGATAGTGATGATATCAAAACATTTACGGCATTAAAAAGTGAAAAGATGTCACTGCCAATTGTAGATACCGCAGTATCTGATACAGGCGAAAAGATCACATTGACTTTTAATTGCAGCAATAGCAGCCTGGACACAGGCTTCATCAACCGCGAAGTCGGCGTATTTGCAAAGCTCGACGATGGCGATGAAGTATTATATAGCTATTCAAATGCTGGGATGGCCTATGACTATATTCCATCCAAAGAAACGCCGACTAATGAAAATACATTTGAAGTAGAAGTATACATTAGCTCTGAAGCGGAAATCAACGTTACAATTGATGGAAGTATTGTTTATCTGACAAAAGCGCAAGTAGAAGAGAAAATTAATAACCACGATAAAACAACGACGGCCCATGCTCAAGCCTTCGCGGCGCACAATGACGATTCAACAGCGCATAGTAAGCTATTTGGATTGTGCGAAAAGATAGCTAATTTGGGCGATGACATCATAAAAAAGATGGCATTAACAACAGCCATTACAGCAATCAGTGCATTAACAACAGACAGCTGGTTCGGACAATTATTAAAAATGGTGCTTACGGCGTCAGGGGTTAGATATTTAGCAGCGCAAAATGGATATATCTGTTTTGGGTCATTTTTTGGAAATATAATTATACAGTGGGGAATCATACCATTAAAAAATGGCAAAGGCACAATTTCTTTACCAATTTCGGCAGAAATACTTTTTTGTGCTTTGCAGCATTATGGCATAACCCCTCAATACTATGGTTGTAATGGTAAGTCAGTTGTCGGATCTTTAAAAGATGATGATACAGCTAGTTGGGTAGCACTATGCAAATAAACAGTGGGTAGATGTGTATATGGGCGACGCCACTACTCGGACTATCCCCTGGCCTCTCACCGGGACTTCGCTCATCGTCGTATGCTCCCACGGGGGCACAGATCATTGCCCTATGTGGCCGACCTACGACGGTAAAAAGATATGCTCAACTGTAACCAAGATTAATGGCTTTGTTTTAGGCCTCTTCCGTTAAACAGTGGCCGATTATAATGACATACATAGTATCTCCATAACCGTGTTTGCTATCGGGTCCACTATCTGTCCAATGCAGCTCTGAACTTCCCAAGTACTTTATAATTGCACTGTAACATCCTCCGCCAGAGGCCCTCACTATACATGCGGAAAGACTACTGGACATTGCGAGTGGGTATGTAAATGTCCAGTAGTCTTTGTCCCAGCCGCCATCGGTTGTAATTCCCCACTGTCTATCTACAAATAACGATAAAGGCTACGGCGGTATTGGATGCATAAATCTTGCCTGTATTCGCATCAAAGCCGCAAGAGTTGTTGTAATTACCGCCGTCACTGACTACGCCACGTAATATCTTGGCGGTTAGGGGTAAGATGATAGGCGTACCGGACATGTTTACGTTTGTTTGTAATCCCCACTGTATCAAATTCCCATTGCTATTATGTTCTTCGGCTTTGCTATTCTGCCAGCTTGATTTTCAGATGCGCTCCACGCTGTTACAGTGCTTAGGTCACTATCATTTAATACGGACACATTTTCATAAACCCATTCACTAGTAGCGCAGGTGCCCAAAACTACAAATTTAATTTTACTGAAAGCGATGGGTAGTGTGATTACCTCATCTGTAGTCGCTTTTACCCACTGTTTAATACCCAATAGAGATAACGAATGTTGCATTTTCATTGTATGAAGTAGCAATATTAAAAGAATTTAGCGTCAAATCTTTAATTCCAACAATTGTATCTGCCCCTCCACTTGTACCTACCATTACCAAGTTTTCCTTAGTATATGTTATTGGTAAAGCTATACGAGTAACGAAGTGGTCCTTTTGGAGTGCGGGGACAATTAACCACTGTTTACTATATCAAAAGAAGGTGATGAAAGTGCTAAAAATGTAGATATTATCAATTATTTTTGAAAAAATGAGAATGTTATATTAAAGCTATTTGTCGTAGTTATGTTGCGTTAAAAAGCGTGCAGATACGATATATTTATCAATTTTAAAAATAGCGAATCATAGACAAAAGAAACCGCTTCCGAAAGCTGATAGTAAGCTTCGGGAACGGTTTTATTTTGAGCAAATTATGAGCAATTTATTTCAAAAGCTCAATGCATTTCCTAAGCTGCCTAAGCCCTTTATGGGTATAAACGCGCTCTGTAATATCGCCGCCGGCATGGCCTAGAATTTTACGTTTTGATGTTTCATTCGCGCCGGCATTGTCGAGCAGTGTTGCTACTGTGTGACGGGTATCGTGAGGTGTATGATTTAACCCGTTAATTAACTTCATTGCTTTATTCCAGACGGATGAGCGATACCTGGTATAGTTGTAGGGACTTCCAGATGAATCGCAGATTAAGAAATCACCTGGATTTGAAAGACGATTCAATATAAACGGCATTATTTTGGGGTGGATTGGAACGATGCGAATGCCAGAGGACGTCTTTGATTTTGTGATTCTAATAAAACGTTGGCGAAGATTGATATTCTTCTTTTCAATCTGTAACATCTCACTGACACGAAGCCCGGTATAAAGGAGAATAAGCACAGAATCAACTCCAGGCATATCTGCATGCCGCCATAGTCTGTTAATTTTCTGCCGGCTAATAATATGATGCGGATAAATAGGATGGTTTTTGCCGATTGATATAAGAGCAGCATAATTCGTGCTACATATCTTTGACTTTATGGCATATTGATAAAGCAAACTTAGTAAATTCTTGACTTTTTTACAGCTGGAATACGATAAATGCTGATGATTACGCATGTCATCTATGACGGCTTGAAGCTCTAAAAATTCTAGATCCGAAAAATGACGGTCATAAAGAGCAGCACAATGCTTAAAAGAATTTTCATAGCTGCTTTTAGTACTTTCGGACAATTCAGCGCCTTCATTCAGATGAAAAGGAAGCCAGCGAAAATATAGCTCTGCAAATGTGATGGATTTTCTACGGAAAGGATGATGATCCTTATGATGCTCCGCAAAATAAGTCGCTTGAAAGATTTTAGCTTCATACAATGTTTCAAACGCTGCAATATATTTCTGTTTACCAGCGACGGTAGCTATAAATGCGTACGGCCGCCTCCGGGCGCCGCTCATTAAACGGATGCAACCATAGCCGTTTGGATTTTTCAAATCAAACACTCCCTTTATTTTAATATAATATTAGTATTATAGGAGACAGAATATGTTTAAAACAAATGTAGAGTATTACGGGGTGGGTTTTGATTCTTCCGGGAATAGAATTTGTGCCCACATCTGTGATTTTGACCCTAAAAAAGAAAAGAATGCCGGAAAAGTGGAAGAGCTGCTGAAAAAGGTAAAAGAAACCGAAAACGTAACTGTAGCAGAAATCGTAGACTCCGATACATATAACCAGTACCTTAACGGCGGTTGTGTAAGGAATATGGAAACTGGGCAGCCTGTAGATTATGTACCACATGAACCGACTGCTGAAGAAAAAGCAGCGGTGGAAAAAGCCGCCTTGAAATTTGAATATGAATTGAACAAAAGTGAGATGCTGGAGGCGTTACAGTCGGCGCAACTGGCAGGTAATGCAGACGCAGTGGCAAGCATTCAGCAGGATTACAAAGACATGACAGCAGCATACAAAGAAGCTGTGGAAGGGGTGAAGGTTGAATGAGCTTTTGGAAGAAAAAGAAGTATTGCCCATATTGCGGTAGTGAACTGAAGACAGATGGAAGCTGCCCAAACAAAGATTGTATTGCATATAAAGGAAGCGACAGTAATCAGACGACAACGAAAGAAGGATGATATGATGGAATGGCTAACATTGATTCTAACCGGAATATCGTCAGTGTTGTCAGGCGTATTGTCAGGGATATTGCTATGGAAATTCAAGCAGCGCACAGTAGCGGAAAAAGCGGAAAAGGACGAAGCAGAGAAGAAACACACGGCACTTGTCCAGGGCGTTGTTGCCATGCTTAGAGATAGGCTGATTGATGTAATGGATTATCACATAGACGCTGGATGGTGCCCCGTGCATAAGGTGGAAGTCATCAACAAAATGTATTTATCTTATCATGATTTAGGCGGAAATGATATCGTATCAAAGACGTATCAGCGATTTGTCAATCTTCCGCATCAGCCTGGGGATGATTAAAATGTTTGACAAAATAAATATTGTGGATTTGGCGGTCATTATCGGACTCGTAGCAGCGCTGATATTGGCCATTTTTTATAATCAAAATGAGCTGGCAATGAGCATTGCCAGCGGATTGCTAGGGTATATTGGCGGGAATATAAAAACCGCAGCGACAAAAAAGGAGAATGAGAAATGAGAGTGTATATTAATCCCGGCCACGATTTAACTTACGACAGCGGGGCCGTTAATCCTAACAGCGGGTTACGTGAATGCGACGTAGCCGCAAAAATCGGTGGGAAAGTAAAGGAATACTTAGAAGCGGCCGGCTGTGAATGCCGGCTTTTACAGTCTGATAATCTTTATTATGACAGCGATTACGCCGACAGGCCCGTTGCAGTATGTGCAGATGCGAACGCATGGCCAGCCGATATTTTTGTCAGCATTCATTGCAATGCCGCGAATAGTGCCGCCCGTGGCACCGAAGTGGAATGTTACAACAGGATGAGCGATGGGGGTAATCTTGCTCAATGTATTCAGGGGCAGATTGTCCATGCATTAAAAACCGTGGACCGCGGCGTGAAAGAAATGCCAGGGCTTGCAGTGTTGAAACATACAGACATGCCGGCAGTATTAGTAGAGACGGCTTTCATTGATAATGACGATGACGCGCGTCTACTAGTTGAAGATTGGGATAAATTTGCAGCGGCGATTGCTCGTGGCGTGACAGATTATGAATGTAGCTTACAGTGAGGAGAGATAAAAATGAGCAAATGGACAGAAGTACGTGACACTATTGTAAATGCATTGGACGTAAATTCTATTACAGAAGAAGTAAAAGAACAGCTGACGCAAAACATCATTGATGAATTATTCCCGGCCATTGAAGCGGCTGCCGACAAATTCACGGCAACAATCAAGGAACAAGCAGCCAATGAAACAGGCTGGAACAAAATCCGTGACAGTATTGTATTGCCTTGCGTCATTGACGGCACAATTTACCTGGCTAAATATGTGCTCAATAAAACAGTAACTAAAACCACTGAAACACAAGCATAAAAAAATTATTATATAGTATAAAACCCCGGCGCATTTGCCGGGGCTTTTTTTATGAAATTGATTACGGAGCATAGTAGCGGTATTACGCACAAGCGAGAACTGCAAAATGACTTGTATAAAAGTTAAAGAATATGTTCGCGTTAGTATCGGGGCGGGTCACCATAGAAAAAAGCTCACGCATTTTACGTGAGCTTTTTTGTTGTGTTTGATGTGTGATGAAAGGCTCCCTTTATAGGGGAGCTGGCCGCCGAAGGCGGTCTGAGAGGTTGATTTTTACCAGC
>OICD01000813.1_pt1 | contig 15442 bp, 17 predicted proteins | sample 1581161 | NCBI WGS metagenome assembly OICD01 (sample SAMEA3882546, study PRJEB24775) | human gut metagenome | biome: human-associated habitat; feature: intestine environment; material: feces | place: Netherlands | collected 2009/2010 | reverse complement strand
TCCACCGCCCGAATATCCTGATCTTCGACGAGCCGACCACCGGTCTGGACCCGCAGACGCGGAGGCTGCTGTGGGACGTGGTGACGGAGCTGCGCCGGAAAGAAAAGCTGACGGTCTTTCTGACCACGCACTACATGGAGGAAGCCGCGGACGCCGACTACGTGATCCTGCTGGACAGCGGCCGGGTCGTCGGCGAGGGCACGCCGCTGGCACTGAAAAACACCTATGCCGGAGATCACATCACGCTGTACGGCGTGGAGGAGGCCGCCGTCCGGGCGCTCGGGCGCAAATATGCCCCGGTGCAGGGCGGCTGGCACATTGAGGTGGAAAACACCGGGGAGGCGACGAAGCTGATTTTGGCGCAGCCCGCGCTGTTCACGGACTATGAGATCACCAAGGGAAATATGGACGACGTATTCTTAGCCGCGACGGGCAAGAAGCTGCATGGAGGTGCGGAGGTATGACCGGACTTGGCGCGCTGATCCGGCGCAACTGCAAATTATTCTTCAAGGACAAGGGGATGTTCTTTACCTCGCTCATCACGCCGGTCATTCTGCTGGTGCTGTATGCGACGTTTCTGGCCAAGGTCTACCGGGATTCCTTTGCCGCCGCCATGCCCGCGGGCTTCGCGGTGGATGCGGCGCTGATCGACGGCACGGTGGGCGGGCAGCTCGTCTCGTCGCTGCTGGCGGTGTGCTGCGTGACGGTGGCGTTCTGCTCCAATCTGCTGATGGTGCAGGACAGGATCAGCGGGGCCCGGCGGGATCTGACCATGACCCCGGTCAGGCGATCGACGCTGGCGCTCGGCTATTTTGCGGCGAGCGCGCTGTCGACGCTGCTGATCTGCTACGCGGCGCTGGCGGTCTGCCTCGGGTATCTGGCTGTGACGGGGTGGTATCTGTCGGCCACGGACGTGCTGCTGCTCGGGCTGGACGTGCTGCTCCTGTCGCTGTTCGGCACGGCGCTGTCTTCCATCGTCAACTGCAATCTCACGACGAACGGGCAGGCGTCGGCGGTGGGGACCATCGTCAGCGCGGGCTACGGCTTTCTCTGCGGCGCATACATGCCCATTTCCAACTTTGGCGAGGGACTGCAGAGGGTCCTATCCTTCCTCCCCGGCACATATGGGACGGCGCTGTTCCGCAACCACGCGCTGCGCGGGGTGTATGCGGAGATGACGCGGACCGGCTTCCCGGCGGAAGTCGTGGAGCATATCAAGGACTCCATCGACTGCAATCTCTATTTCTTTGGCAGCAAGGTCAGCATCGGAGCGATGACCGGCGTGATGGCCGGGAGCGTAGCCGTGCTGATCGGGATCTATATTTTGATGAATCTTCTGAAAAAAACAGACTGAACCTACATAAGAGGAACGAAACATAAACGATATTCTTGATTTTATCCGGTCGGCTGCGCCCTGGGTGGCGATGGGGCTGGCCGTGGCGATCCTGGCTGTCCGCGGCGCGGTGAAGATCAAAAAGGGCGAGAAGCAGGACAGCAACTACGGGCTTGAGGGCATGTGCCTCGGCATGTGCTTCGGCACGGCCCTCGGGACCGCGCTCGGCAACAACACCGGTGTCGGCCTTTCTCTCGGCATGCTGCTCGGCCTGGCCATCGGCTCGTGCATCCCAAGGAACCGGAAGGACGCGGACGAATGAAAAAGAAAGGAAACATGATGCACCTTACCTATGAACACAAGCCTGTGATGACTCTGATCGGGTTTTCGACCCTGATCCGGATGGAGGAGGGCTATACCCGGTGCCCGGAATTCTGGGATGTGGAATACAGCCGGAAATACGCGCGCCTGTAGCAGACCGGACAGCCGGAAACGCCAGTGGAGCAGGCGCTGCTTGAAAACCGGATCGGGCGGTTCGCCATCTGTGAGCAGAAGGCAGACTGCTTCGAATACTGGATCGCCGGGCTTTACCGGGGCGGCGCGGTGCCGGAGGGGCTGAAGCTCTATCGCTTCCCGGAAAGCGACTGGGCGGTATTCTCCGCAAAGGGCCCGCTCCCCGGCTCGCTGCAGACGCTCAACACCTGCATCTGGCAGGATCGGTATCCGAACGATGGACAACAGGTCGTGGGGAACGAGACCGCCGCGCTGGAGATCTATTCCGCGGGCGATATGCAGAGCCCTGACTACGCATGCGGCATCTGGGTGCCGATCGTGCGGCCGCAGCAGACTGCGGACGACAGCGCCGAAACGGCAGCGGCCGCCGCGCTGCTGGGGCTTTTATAAGCGATGGCGCGGTAGGATCCGTGGCGGGGATGCCGGCGGTGCGGCACGCATTTTATCAAGGACGGCAGGGCCTATACGCTGCAGACCCGGGACCTCTGCCGGCAGGCCCGGCTGGCCGGGATCAACTATACGTGTGAGGCCGTAGGACAATCGCATGCATATTCGGATCACAGATGACGGAAACGAACGCGACATCCATGAGATCCATGAGATGCTGAGAGACTACAATCGCCGGCACTGCGAGGCGTCGGAAAATGTGCCGCTCGGCGTGTTTCTGGAAGACGAGACGGGCCGGAAGTTCGCCGGATTGACCGGTGAGACCTTCGGCAACTGGCTTTGCATCTGGTTCCTGTTCGTCGGCGAAGCGTTCCGGGGCCAGGGGCTCGGCAGCAGGCTGCTGGAGGCTGCGGAAAATGAGGCCCGGCAGCGCCGTTTGTGGACACCTTTTCCTTTCAGGCGCCCGCATTTTACGAAAAGCATGGATACCGGGAGGTCTTTACCCTCGAGGACTATCCGTACACCGAAAAACGGCATTATTATACGAAAGCGCTGTAACGGGGGTAAGCAGGAATGGAGCACAAAGCCAGTATTACCGCCCTGATGAGTTCATTCGGACGGGCGTTTCATGCAGAAAACGAAGAACATCCGGTTTTCGCGGATCATCTTGCCAGAGCGCTGATGACGGATGAAGAATATGCCGCTGTGCAGAGCGATATCCTTGGCGGCGAGCCGATGAAAACGGCGTTTTCCTACGGAGCGCTCGAAAAACTGCTGGAAAAGCACGGGTTTCTGATCTACGAGCTGCTCCGGCCCTGTCGATGATATCCAAAGGGACATCATCGACAGGGCCGGAGCAGAGCTGAAAGCCTTTGAGCATGTCAACGACTGCCTTGCGGTCAGGAAAAAACTCTGATCGGACGACGATGAAATACGGGATGGAAGATGGAAATGAACTGCAAACACAAAAACCAACTGATCGGCTGCTGCGGGAGAAGACTGCCGCCCTGTGGACGAAGCTCAACGGGGTGCCGATCACCCCGGAGATGATCCACTGCACCGGCTGCCGCATAGACGGAGCCAAGACGCCGTTCTGCGACAAGCTCTGTCCGGTCCATCATTGCGTGAGGGAAAAGAGCCTTGATACCTGTGCGGACTGCGGGCAGATGGACAGCTGCCCGACGCTGGGGCGCATCGCCGCGAACAGCCCGTTCGTGCTGGACAACCTGCGGCGGCTGCGCGAGGGAAAGTAGATGCGGCGGTATATCGCCCTGCTGCGGGGCGTGAACATCAGCGGGAAGAACAAGGTGCTGATGGCGGAACTGAAGCTGGGCTTTGAATCGCTCGGGTTTTCGGACGTCCGGACCTGGCTGAACAGCGGGAACGTGGTCTTTTCCAGCGAGGAAACGGAGCCCGCGGCGCTGACCGGGCAGATCGAGGGCATGATCCAACGTCGGTTCGGCTTGGAAATCCCTGTTTTCGTCCTGCCGCAGGAGGAGCTCGCAGACATCCTGCGGCACGCGCCGGATTGGTGGGGAACGGAGGATCCGGACGGCGAATACCGTCCGGAAAATTGCCCGTTTGTAGAAACAAAAACATGTGAACAGAGGGTATTTATGATTACGATCTATGTCTATACGCACGACACGATGGCCGATTGGGAGATCGGGCATGTGACCGCAGAGCTGCATTCCGGCCGTTTTTTCAGGCAGGACGCACCGGAAGTATCGGTCAGAACGGTCGGCATTTCCAGGGAGCCAGTCACGAGCATGGGCGGGCTGACGATCCTGCCGGACTGCGTGGTCGACGATATCGCGGTCAGCGAAGAAACCGTCCTGCTGCTGCCGGGCGGGAACACCTGGGACGATTCGAAGCACAGCGCCGTGATCAGGAAAGCGGCCGCGCTGCTCTCCGCTGGGGGCACGGTAGGCGCGATCTGCGGAGCGACGGCCGCACTGGCGCGTGCGGGCCTGCTTGACAATCGGCCGCACACGAGCAACGGCGCCGGTTTCCTGGAGATGTTCTGCCCCGGCTACAAGGGACAGCCGTATTTTGTGGACGCCCCGTCTGTCGCGGACGGGAATCTGATCACCGCGGGCGGCACGGGCGCTCTGCTGTGGGCAAAGCAGATCATCGGGCGTCTGGGTGTTTTCCGGCCCGATACGCTCGAAGCGTGGTACGCGTATTTCAGCACCGGCGAAGCGCAGCACTTTTTCGCGCTGATGCAGACGCTGCCTTCGGCCGCGCAATGATCCACGCCGGCCCAAAACACGCAGAAAGGAGGGCCGCGGGGCCATGCCGTGTGATATCTTGACTGTAAACGATACGAAATACACTGTGCTCCGGCTGCTCGGGAAGGGAAAGGGCGGATATTCCTATCTGGTGACGGATGGGAGGGCGCAGTATGTGCTGAAGCAGATCCACCACGAGCCGTGCGACTACTATACCTTCGGCGACAAGCTGCAGTCGGAGCTGCGCGACTATAAGACACTGCGAACGCTCGGCATCCCCATGCCGGAGCTGCTGACGGCGGATGTGCAGCAGGAGCGCATTTTAAAGGAATACATCGCCGGGCCGACCGTCGCGGAGCTGCTCAAAGCGGGGCAGCCGGATCCCGGCTGGGTCGCGCAGGTGCAGGCCATGTGCACGCGTTTGTACCCGGCGGGGCTGAACATCGACTACTACCCCACCAATTTCGTCCCGCGGGACGGGACGCTTTACTACATCGACTACGAGTGCAGCGCCTATATGGAGCCGTGGGACTTCGAGCACTGGGGTCTGCCGGTCTGGACGGCGCAGGCGGCGGAAAGGACGGAGGACGCATGAAAGTTCCATGGGAGGACAAGCTCCCCTGTACGGCGCTGGCGCTGCTCGTGCTGGCGGTATTCTACGGCATTTATTTTGCCAAGATGCTCGCGCAGAAGCGGCGCGGCATCCAGACCCGGCAGATCGGACGCAGAAGGGAAAAAGACATCCACACCGTCGAGGTACTGATGAGCATGGCCACGCTGGGCGCGCCCATTGCGCAGCTGCTCTCCATCGCTTTCGGCTGGAGCCACCTTCCCGCGAACGCGCGGTTCACCGGCTTCTGCATCGGGATGCTGGGCGACGTCATCTTTTTGCTGTCGGTCCTTTGCATGAAGGACAGCTGGCGGGCGGGGATCCCCGACAAGGACAAGACGGAGCTGGTCACCACCGGCATTTACCGTTTCAGCCGCAACCCGGCGTTCCTCGGCTTTGATCTCATGTACATCGGCGTCCTGCTGCTGTACGGAAACCTGCTGACGCTCGGCTTTTCTCTGTTCGCCATGATGATGCTCCATTTGCAGATTTTACAGGAAGAGCGGTTTCTGGCAAGCACCTTCGGCGAGCCCTACCGGGAATACTGCCGCCGGGTCTTTCGATATTTGGGACGAAGAAAGGAACATAAACGAAGCTACTGAAAAGGATCATCTCCATATTCCTTATCCTGCTGCTGATCGACCCGCTGTATCTGAGCGCGCTTTGCGGTCTGTTCGGCGGCGGGGATATGAACGGCATCGCCCTGCTGTGCCCGGAGTGGGCCGTGCGGTGCCTGTCCGGCGCGCTGCTGATCGCAAACGCACTGGTATTCTGGAGGCGGATTTTTCCAGTCTACCGGCAGTCGTTTTCCGAAAGAAGGACGGCTTGACAGATCGGGCGGGATGGGTTAGACTGAGAAAAACGCGCCGTATGGCGCATTTCTGGAGGATAACATGGAATTTGAACGGGTCGTGGGGAACAAAAAGGACTATCTTCCCCTGCTGCTGCTCGCCGATGAGCAGGAGGATATGATCGACCGGTACTTGGGCGAGGGCGAGATGTATCTTGCGAAGGACCCGGAGGTCGTGGGCGAGTGCGTGGTCTGCAAGGTCGATGACGGGGTCTACGAGATCAAGAACATCGCGACGGACCCGGCGCTGCACGGCAAGGGGTACGGCCGGGCGCTGATCGAATACGTGATGGAGCAGTACCGCGGGAAGGGGCACACCATGCTCGTCGGCACGGGTGACAGCCCGCTGACCGTGCCGTTTTACCAGCGCTGCGGGTTCACGGAGCACCACCGCGTCAAAAATTTCTTTCTGGACAACTACGATCATCCCATCGTGGAATGCGGCGTGACGCTCTGCGATATGGTCTATCTGAGCCGCCCGCTCTGAGCCGCGGCTGCAAAAAACATTCCCCGCCGCAGCGTTTGAAACGCTGCGGCGGGGGTCTTTTGTTTTTCAGGGCTGCGGCGCGGTGAGCTCGGAGAGGTAGGGACCGTAGTCGTTCTGCAGGTGCTCGCGCATGCGCTGAGCGGCCAGCGCGCCGTCGCGGTGGGCGATGGCTTCGGCGATGGCTGCATGCTCGTGGATGCCGCTGCGGTAGACCTCCAGCGTCAGCGACTCGAGCACGCGCATGCTGCGCATCTGGCTCGCGGCGGAGACATAGAATCCATACAGGACGCGGTTGTGTGCCAGCTGGGCCAGCGACAGATGGAACTGGTGGCCGACGGACATGAGCTCGAACCGGGTCTGGCCGCGCTTCATGCGGTCCAGAATGGCAAACAGCCCGCGGATCTCCTCCTCCGTCGCGGCCTGCGCGGCCATCTGCGCCAGCTGTGGCTCGAGAATATAGCGCGCCTGCACCAGCTCGCGCAGCGCAGCGGGGTCGGCCATAATCCCGGCCAGCGCCTGCGTCTGCAGCAGCGTCGGCGCCCGCTCGGACACAAACGTGCCGGAGCCGGCGCGCGAGCGCAGGAAGCCCGCGATCTGCAGGCTCTTGACGGCCTCGCGGATGGTGCAGCGGCTGACGTCAAAGAGCTTTGCCAGCTCGACCTCCGGCGGGATCTTCGTGCCGGGCGCCCAGGTCTCCGTGCGGATGTGGTCGAGCATGCGCTCGGTCACGTCCTCGTAGAGCTTGGTCCGCTGGATCGTCTCGCTCATTCGCCCATCATGTCAAACACGGGCGGCTGCGCGCCTGCCGCGTGCAGCTTTTCCAGCAGCACGCCCGCCAGCGCGACGTCCAGCATGCCGGTGCCGATGATCTGCGCGTAGATGCGGTGGTTCGGGTCGGTGCGGCCGGGCATCTTCCCTGCCAGCACGTCGGGCACGATGATATCGAAGGAGTCGGCCGTGATCTCGCCCATCTCCGCCAGCTCCTTGACGTTGCCGCGGTGCAGCGACTGGCCGACCTGGTCGACGGCGATGCGGTCCGCCTTGCGGACGACGTCGAACGAGGTCTCGCGGAACGAGCCCATCGTCATGACCAGCGCGCCGGGCTTGACCCACGGCTCTTCGACCAGATCCGCGTTGGCGTTGGTGACGGTGATGATGACATCGGAGCCGCGGCAACCCTCTTCGTTGCTCTTGCACTTGACGAAGCGGAACGGGGCGTCCGGGAAGCGGGCGATGAAGCGGTCCATGGCGGCCTCGGAGATATCGCAGACGCGGATCTCCTTCATATCGAGGACCTTGGACATGCAAAGAAGGCTCATGTAGCCCTGCAGGCCGGTACCGATGATGGTGACGACGTCGGTCTTCGCGGCGAGCAGGCGGGCCATGACGGCGGGCTGCGCGCCGGTGCGCAGGTCATTGATATGGTCGCCGGAGATCAGCGCGCGCAGGATGCCGGTCTTCGAGTCGGTGATCAGGACGTTGGCCTTGATGTACGGCAGGCCGAGCGCCTTGTTGCCGTCATAGCCGCCGACGACCTTGATGCCGGCGACATCCATGGGGCCGATGTAGGCGGGCATGGAGTTGAACCAGCCGGCGACGCCGAGCTCGGACATATCCGTCGTGATCTTGTTGGGCATGATGACTCTGCCCTCGCCGTACCATTTCCAGGTCTTTTCCACGCAGTCGATCGCGTCTTCCACGGTCAGGTATTGCTTTGCGGTCTTTTCGTCGATGATCCATGCTTTCTGTTCCATACCAGCAGTCCTCCGTAAACTGTTTTCTGTTTGTTTTTAGTTGGATCCTTGGATTCGGACGCGGAATTGTCAGACAATTCCCTCTGTTCGTATGATACGGGCGGGAAGCGGCGAAGTCAATACGCAGATCAGCCCGTTTTGCAGGGTGATCGCGGAGCGCGGCGGCCCGGAGACTGCAAAAAGGCCGCGCTGCCGGAGCTTCGGCAGTGCGGCCTGGGGGGTCATGTTTCGGGTCCGGCGTCACTCAGCTGACCGGAGGCCTCCAGCTCGCGGCGGTATTTTGCCTCCGCGTGGAACGCGGGCAGGAGGAACAGCGCGTCGACAGCCGCGATGACGGCCAGGACGATCAGGATGCGGGTATAGGAGCCCGTGGCGTCGAAGCTGAAGTTCACCAGCGGCGAAGACAGCAGCCCGCCGACCGACAGCATGGCCATCATGATGCCGAGCGTCGTATTGTAGGCGCTGCGGCCGAAGATCTCCGCGGCCAGCAGCGGCTGGATGAAGCCGTTGAGGCAGACGGACACCGACAGCAGCACGACCGCGATGACGGCCTGCCACTCGTTTTTCACGAGCGTCAGCACCACGATGCCGGAGAAGGTGAACAGGACGCAGAGCAGCGTGGAGAAGTGCGCGCCGAAGCGGTCGGCCAGCATGCCGAGGACGATCTTGTCGACGGCCAGCAGCACCAGCATCAAGCTCAGCATCTTCGCCGCGTAGGCCGCGGAGAGCCCGCGGTCCTGCAGGTGGGGCACGACGGCGCTGTAGACGCCGTTGGAGGCGATGGTCGCGAGCATCATGCCGATCATGGTCAGGTAGAAATACGGCTTTTTCAGCAGCACCTGCATGGGCACGCCCGCCCAGGGGGCGGCGACCTTTTTGGGCTTATGCGCCGCGCCGCGGCGCTCGGGGTCGTGATAGGGCTGCAGGCCAAGCTCCTCCGGCCGGTCCTTCATGACAAAGAAGATCATGACCGCCACGGCCGCGAGCAGCCCCGCCGCAAACAGCAGCGACGCGCGCCAGCCGGCCGATTCCATAATGCCCGAGAGCACCAGGCTCAAAGCCGAACCGCCGACGCCGCTGGCCGCCATGACGATGCCGGTCACCACGCCCAGGTGGCTCTGGAACCAGTTGCCGAGCATCCGGGACAGGGCCGCCGTACTGATAAAATATTCGCCGACGCCGTAGATCAGCGCGCCGAGAAACAGCGGGACGGCATTGCGTGCCGTGCCGTAGCCCACGTAGGACGCGGCGACGAGCAGGACCAGAAGGACCGTCGGCCGCCGGTAGCCGAAGCGCTGGTAGAGCCGGCCCATAAACAGATTGCAGAAGGCGGACGCGATATAGCGGACCGTGATCCCCATGGAATACAGGCCGCGCGAGATGCCGAGGCCCGTCGTGATGGGGATGACGTACAGCGAGTAGAGGTTGTTCGTCAGGCCGACGATCACGCCGACAGAGAGAAAGGCTCCGATGACAATGCTCAGATAGCGCAGCTGCCCGTTTCGCTCTTTCATGATGCGTTTCCTCCGCAAAAAACATTCAATATTTTCAAATTCCGGTCAGATTTCTGTCATGCCGCCGACCGGGGCATCTAGACTATAGCATGCCTCGGCCGAAAATGCTACGCAAAAAGCGGTTTTCCGCTCTCTTTTGCAGAAAAAGAAGCAGACTGTTTTCCAGACAGCTTTTTCAAATGCGCCAAAAATGAAGGCTTCAATTTAGTAAATCGTCCAAAATTGGCTGAATCGGTCAAAATCGTTTGACAAGCTGACACAAACGTGCTAATTTCAGTATATACCAACTACGGCTGGAAGGAGTTTTGGCTGGCTGTTATGAAGAAGTATTTACTCGGGATCGACGTCGGCACGACCGGCACAAAGACGCTGCTGTTCCGCGCGGACGGCCAGCTGATCGGCCACGCCTATGAGGCCTATCCGCTCCTGACGCCGCAGGTCGGCTGGAGCGAGCAGCGGGCGGAGGACTGGTGGCAGGCCGTTGTCCATACGGTGCGGCAGGTCTGCGAAGATCCGGACGTGGCAAAGAACGTCGCCGGCATCTCCCTTTCCCTGCAGGGCGGCACCTTCGTCCCCACGGATGCAGACGGCCGGGCGCTGCGCCCCGCCATCGTCTGGAACGACGAGCGCACGGCGAAAGAACGCGAAGCGTTTCTGCGCGAGGTCGGCACCGACGAGGATATGTATCAGAAGACCGGCTGGCATCTGGGTCTCGGCCTTCTGGCGCAGGAGATCCGCTGGATGAAGGACAACGAGCCGGAGCTTTTCCAGAAGACCGCGATGTTCCTCTCCGTGCCCAGCTACATTTCTTATCGTATGACAGGCGTTGCCGCCTGTGATCTTTCCGACGCCGGCATCGACCAGCTCGCGGACATCCGCCGCGGGGCATACGACGAGGCGCTGCTCGCCTACGCCGGGATCTCGGCGGAGCAGCTGCCGAAGCTCGTCCGCTCCGGTGACCGGATCGGTCAGCTCACGCCGCAGGCCGCGCAGGCGCTCGGCCTCACGACCGACTGCGTGCTCGTCGCGGGCGCGCATGACCAGTACGCCGTCGCGCTCGGCGCGGGCGCGGTCCGGCCCGGCGATATCCTGATCGGCTCCGGCACCTGCTGGGTCATCACGGCCATCGGCGATGCACCTGATTTTTCCTCCGGCCTGTCGCAGTCCGTTGCGGCGGTGCCGGGCTTATGGGGATCGCTGCGATCCCTCTCCTCCGGCGGCGTCTGCCTCGACTGGCTGCGGAAATTCGTGGCCGTCGGATCTGACAGCGAGCCCGTCGGCTACGAAACGCTCAACCGCGAAGCGGCCGCGCGCCGCGCGGCCGACGACGGCCTGTTCTTCGTGCCCTTCCAGGGCTACGCGGGCCAGAAGCGTTTCTCCAAAGCGTCCTTTATCGGCATGGATCTGTCCCATGACCGGTTCCATATGGCCCGTGCGATCATGGAGGGCATCGTCTTCCAGGTAGTCTGGATGATGGAAGCGTTCAGAAGCAAGCCGTCTTCGGACGGACTGAAGCTCGCAGGAGGCGCTTCCAAAAGCCCACTGTGGTGTCAGATCACCGCGGACATCTCCGGACTGCCTGTCAGAGTGCCCGCCGTGGCTGACCTCGCCTGTGTCGGCGCGGCGATCCTCGCGGGCGTTGGGACCGGCATCTATCAGAATGCCGAAGAGGGATACAAACACCTGGCAATTGACGAGCGCGTCATTATGCCCGACCCGGAGCGCAGCGCGGAATACCGCAGGCTCCTGCCGGCATATAAACGCAGCGTACAGGCGCTGGGCGACGTCTACGGTCTGTAAGACTGCGAGCAGAAAATTTTCAAGGAGGAAATGAAGAAACATGAAAAAAACGATTGCTCTGTTACTGGCTGTCCTCATGATTCTCAGCATGGTCGCATGCGCGGCCAACACCCCCGCAAAAACCGAAGAGCCCGCGACTACGCAAACCGAAACCACCACCCCCGATACCACTGAAACCGAAGAACCCGCCACGGAAGAGCACGAACCCGCCACCCTCGAGGTCTTCCTCGCGCAGGTCGACTGGGCCGATGCATGGGATGAGCTCGAAGCCCGCTTCGAAGAGCAGCATCCGTGGATCAGCATCGAGCACGTCGGTCTCGGCGCCGATGCAGACTTCCTGCAGCAGCGTCTGGCGGCCAACGACCTGCCCGACGCCATCCAGCTCAACAACGGCGTCATGATGAACGCCATGGTCGAGCAGAACCTGCTGACCGACCTTACCAACTGGGAATGCGCCAAGGTCATGCCGAAGGCTTACGCCGACGCTTACACCTTTGACGGCAAGCTCGTCGGTATGTGCCAGGGCGCCGCGTTCTCCACGATGTTCTACAACATGGACATCCTGAACGAGGCCGGCTGGGATACCGTCCCGACCTGCTGGGATGAGCTGATCCAGTGCTGCAAGGACATCAAGGAAAAGACCGGCGTTGCGCCTCTGGTCACTGCCGCCGGCAAACACACCACCTGCTGGATGATCTATGAGCTGATCCTGGCCAACGTGGCCGGCGAAGAGCTCGGCAACTACGAGGATGATTTCAAGAACGGCACGTTCGACTTCACCAAGTATCCCGAAGCGACCGCCCGCCTGCAGGAGATCGCCCCGTACTTCCTCGAGGGCACCGCTTCCGCTCTGGAAGAAGATGCTGCTACCTACATGTCTGACGGTCTGGCCGCGATGTGCCTCGCCGGCAACTGGAACGGCGGCATGATCCTCGGCAGCCTGGAAAACGGCGCGGCTTCCCTGCCCCCGTTCGGCGCAGCCGGCGAGCTCCCGTACATCTCCACCTCTCCCGAGGACGCATTCTGCGTCACCGAGAACCCGGACCGCACGCCTGCTGAGCAGGAAGCTCTGGAGATCTTCTTCAACTGGCTGTTTGAAGGCGAGAACTTCCAGCTGATCCAGAACGCCCGCGGCACTGTCCCCGTCATCACTTCCATGACCGAGGATCAGATCGTTCTGCCCGAGGCTATGGTCCCCGTTGCTGCTGAAATGGGCTCCGCTCCGTTCGTCCTCATGGGCTTCAACCTCTACAGCGCCGAATTCAAGGATGCTGTCATGGCGAAGATCCAGGGCGTTCTGACCGGCGACAACACTGCGGAAGACGCCGTTGCCACCATGTGGTCCATCGAGCAGGCTTCCCCCCTCAACAAATAATCGAAAGCTCTGACCCGGCCGCTCCGGCGGCCGACGCAGAGGTTTCCCCTGTGTCCCGATTCTGCCCGGCCCATGCGTTCGTGCATGGGCCGGCTCCGGGGAGGTTCCTGCCCTCCTCCGGAGCTGCGCAGAGCGTTTTTTTCCTGCATTCAGCCCATTCGCGTTACCCAACGTAACCCAGAGAAAAGAGGGATCCTATGAAACGTTCTTCCCGCGCTGGACGGCTCACGCAGCTTGAGCGCAATCAGCGGACCACCGGTATCTTCTTTATCCTGCCTTCGCTGGTGCTCTGCGCGATCTTTATGGTCGTTCCCCTGATCAATGTCATCCGCTACAGTCTCACCGACTGGGACGGACTTTCCAAGACCTACAACTTCGTCGGCCTGTACAACTACATGCACCTGCATGAGATCGAGGGCTTCGGCGAAATGATGCTCGCCACCGTGACCTTCGCCATCGGCGTGACCGCGATCACCATCATCGTCTCGTTCCTGGCGGCGCTCGCGCTCGATAAGCGCGGCAGAGACCGTCTGCCCCGCGGGCTGATGCGCGCGCTGTGGTTCTTCCCGGCGCTGCTGTCCGGCGCGGTCGTCGGCATTCTGTGGCGCATCATGTACAACTACAACAACGGCGTTATCAACAAGATCATTACTTCCGCGGGCCTGCCAGCCGTCAACTGGCTGGAGACGCGCGGCGTTACGAATATTGCCATCATCATCGGCGCGGCCTGGGTCCAGATCGGCCTTTGCGTGGTGGTCTTCCTGGCCGGCCTGCAGTCGATCCCGCAGGAAATGTATGAGGCCGCTTCCATCGACGGCGCGACCCCCTCGCAGCAGCTGAAAAACATCACGATCCCGATGATGGCCTCCTCCATCACGATCAACGTCATCACCACCACGATCGCGGCGTTCAAGGCCTACGAGCTGCCGTATCTGATCTCGAAGGGTCTGCCCGGCCATTCGACGCTTTTGATCACACAGAGAATTTTCTTCTTCGGCTTCCAGGCGTTCGACTACGGACGCGGCTCCGCGCTGTCGGTCGTGCTGCTGCTCATCATCGCGCTGATCTCTCTCGTTCAGCTCGTCGTGCTTCGTAAGAGGGAGGATATTTTCTGATGAAAAAACAAAAGAAACTCCACTCGTTTATCGAAGAGCTGGTGCTCGCTTTGTGCACGATCATCATGCTGGTGCCGATCTACTATCTCGTGCTCGGCGCGTTCAAGGACCGCAAGGATATCATCAAATATCCGCTGCTCCTGACAAAAGAGCTGTTCACGCTCGAAAACTTCCCCTACGTTATCAACAAGATGAAATACTGGCAGGCGCTGGCGAACACGGTCACCATCACGCTCGCGTCGCTGGTCATCGTCATCATCTGCGCGTCGCTGGCCGGCTTTGCCATCGCCCGGATCCGCAGCAAGCTTTTCCGCGGCTACTACAGCGTGCTCGTCACGCTGATGGTCATCCCGTTCATCGGCTGTCTGCTCCCGCTGACCGTACAGGCCACGCGCCTTGGCACCTACGACTCCATCTGGGGCTGTATCCTGATCCAGTCGGCGTGGAACATGCCGTTTGCGACGTTTTTGTTCGCGGGCTTCATGCAGAGCCTGCCGCGCGAATTGGAGGAAGCGGCCTACATTGACGGGTGTACGACGCTGGGCGTCTACTCCCGCGTGTTCCTGCCGCTGCTGACCCCGGTCACCGCGACCTGCGCCATCCGCTGCGGCGTCGGCATCTGGAACGACTATCTGGTCTGCCGCTCCCTGCTGAACGAAAACAAGAACCCGACGCTGATGGTCGGTATCAACGGCTTCTTCGGCGCGCGCGCCATGGAATTCGGCTATGCCTTTGCCGGTATCATCCTGGTCAGCCTGCCGATGATCATACTGTTCCTCTGCCTGCAGAAATACTTCATCAAGGGTATCGCTGCCGGCGCCGTCAAGGGCTGATATCCAGCCTTCCCGCACAAAAAGGAGAATGCACCCATGTCTTTATTCGAAGTAAAACCCTACGACCGCGAAGTCTACGAGAAGGAACTGAAGGATTTTCTGCCGCAGAAGATCCTGGACGTGCATACGCACGTCTATCTGAAGGAATTCTTCCCGCCGAAGCCCCTCGCCCCGGGCGAGGTCAAGCGCACGGTCACCTGGCCGAGCCTTGTGGCGGCGGACGATTCCATTGAGGATCTGCAGGAGACCTACCGGCTGATGCTGCCGGGCAAGGACGTCACCGCCCTCATGTTCTCCAACTCCGGCCGCAGCCAGCAGGCCAACGACTACGTGGCCGACGCCTCCCGCCGGTCCGGCTTCCCGGCGCTGTATTTCAGCGCGCCGGAGGAATCCCCGGAAGAGGTGGAGCGGCAGATCCGCAAAGGCGGCTTCCTCGGGATCAAGGGATATCTGAGCCTTTCCCCCAAGTATATCCCCGAGGCGGAGATCCGTATCTTTGACTTCTTCCCGAAGGCGCAGCTGAAGAAGATGGACGAGATGGGCGCGATCGTGATGCTCCACATCCCGCGCAACGGGCGGCTGAAGGACCCCGTCAATCTCGCGCAGATCATGGAGATCAAGCAGGAGTTCCCGAACATCC
>OICD01000796.1_pt1 | contig 15787 bp, 19 predicted proteins | sample 1581161 | NCBI WGS metagenome assembly OICD01 (sample SAMEA3882546, study PRJEB24775) | human gut metagenome | biome: human-associated habitat; feature: intestine environment; material: feces | place: Netherlands | collected 2009/2010 | reverse complement strand
ATGGATGAAATGAACCGATATCCGGATCTGGATACTTCGGAAGCCCTGATCCGGCTGGCAAGCCACCACGTTTTAAATGCCCTGACCAATGTGGATGAGGAACAGATGAAAGAAGTTCCTATCGAGAAGCTCATCAAGGAAACAAACGGTCTGATCCGCGCGGCTGCTTATAAGAAGCGGATCGAAGTACAGAACAAAGAAAACTATGAGGCGGGACTGGAAGCTGTTCAGAGCATGGTATTTGAGACCATGGCAAAGGACGATCCGGAATTGTACCATCGGGTCAGCGCTTACCTCAATAAGAAAAAAAGCGAAGGAATGGAGGGATAGGCTGTGTGGTATGTGATTCAGGTTAAAACTGGAGAAGAAAGCGGAATTGCAAGGAAACTGAAAAATCAGGCAATCCGAGCCGAGGTTCCCATTGAGAACCGTCCCATCCGGTCTGGTGGGGCATGGACAAAAAAGGAATATATTCTGTTCCCAGGATACGTGTTCCTGGATATGGATTTCACAGCCAGAAACTATTACCGGGTAAAAGAGGTTCCGGGAGTGATCCGGTTCCTGGGAGACAGTAAGGCACCATCGACACTGTCCTATCTGGAAGCTGAATGGATCAGAATCCTTTCCGGCAGTGGAGAGCCGCTGGAACCGACTCTGGTAAGGGAAGACGGAAGTGGTGGTATCACTGTCATCAGTGGAGTTTTAAAGCAGTTGGAAAACAGAGTTTTAAAGTGGGATAAAAGAAGCCGGAAGGCAACTTTTGAAATTACGATCTGCGGCGAAGCCAGACAGGTGCAGCTTGGGATCGAGGTGGAAGGCGGCGGAGAGCTGCAGGAAGCTGGAAGCGATGCTTCCCAGAATGCGGCACAGCCATTATTACAAGACGCGACTTAAAACATGACCGGTTGATTCGTCCCGGCTGTGTTCGGGACGCAGGCATAAAGAAAAGGAACTGAGCAGAAAAGAACGCTGGTCGGGTGGCGAAGCCCGGCCTTTTGGCTCCCTCTGTCCGGTTCCTTTTCTCTTTGCCTGTTATTCCCCTTTTAAAAGCGTTAGGAAGCCGTTTAAAACCGTTTAAAGGTCTGCGGTCGGGGAAATTACCACATAAAGGAAAAATGAGCCGTATGGGGCGAATTTGAACAGGAAAAGATGCGGGACAGAGGTGAAAGGTCATGCGGAGAGGAAAAGATGCAAGTCTGAAGGCGCTGATCAGCGCGATGGCAGAAGCGGAGAGCAAAAGTTACTACGAAGAACAGGAGAATGCTTTAAACGATCTTTCTGGTCTTTTAAAAACATTTTTAAACAGGGACGATTCGCCAGAGCGTGTCAGGATCAGGAAAGATTATGAAGCGGGCGCGGCTCTGACTGGAAAAGGCGGAATCCGGCAGCGCCTTGGTGCTGTTGATATGGAGTTCTTCGGAAGGGCCTACTTTCCACATTATTTTTCCAGACCGTCTCCGGAGTTCCATCGGGAACTGGATGCTATCTGGCAGGATGGAGTCTTAAAAGGACTTACACCAAGCACACCGAAGCTGGTCAAGCAGATCAGCCGGATGAATGGCTGCAAGCGTGTAGTGGCAGCTCCCCGTGGACATGCCAAGTCTACCAGTCTGACGTTTAAAGGAACGATCCACGCTGTTGTATATGGGTATAAGCATTATCCGATCATTATCTCCGATAGTTCGGATCAGGCGGAGGGCTTCTTGGATAACATCCGTGTGGAGTTTGAAGAAAACGAAGCGATCCGGGAAGATTTTGGAGATCTGACCGGAAAAGTCTGGAGGAGCAATGTTCTGGTGACCAGCACCAATATCAAGGTGGAGGCGATTGGCTCCGGCAAGAAGATCCGAGGCAGGAAGCACCGGAACTGGAGACCGGATCTGCTGATCCTGGATGATATTGAGAATGATGAAAATGTCCGGACACCGGAGCAGCGGGCGAAGTTGGATAGCTGGTTTAAAAAAGCAGTTTCCAAGGCCGGTGATGATTATACAGATATTGTCTACATCGGAACCCTGCTCCATTACGACAGCTTGCTGGCAAATACTCTTAAAAACCCTGGATACAAGGCAATTAAGTACCGGGCAGTTATATCATTTTCACCGGAGGCAGACCTGTGGCAGGAGTGGGAAAATATCTTCACTGACCTGTCTGATGAAAACCATGAGGAAAATGCACGAAAGTTCTTTGAAGCGCACCGGGAAAAGATGCTGGCCGGGACAGAAGTTCTCTGGGAGGAAAAACTCTCTTACTATGATCTGATGGTCATGAAGGTGACAGAGGGAGAGGCTTCCTTTAACTCTGAGGAACAGAATGAACCGATCAACCCGGAAGACTGCGTTTTCAACGAAGAATGGTTCGACTACTACAACGAAGCAGAAATGGACTTCAAGGACAAGGATTTTCAGTTCTTTGGCTTTGTCGATCCTTCCCTTGGAAAAACCAAGAAAAGCGACTTTTCTGCGATCATTACACTGGCGAAAAGCAAAGTTACAGGTTACATGTATGTGCTGGATGCGGATATTGAACGGAGGCACCCGGATCGTATCATCACGGATATCCTGGAGAAAGAACGCTGGCTGAAGCGCGATTTTGGACGGGGCTATAAAAAGTTCGGTGCCGAGACTGTACAGTTCCAGTGGTTCTTAAAAGAGGAACTGGCCAAGGCATCCGCCAGGGCCGGTCTTTACCTCCCGATTGAAGAAGTACCGCAGACCAGTGATAAGACCATGAGAATTCAGACCATGCAGCCAGATGTAAAGAACCACTACATCAAATTCAATAAAAAGCATAAACGGCTCCTGGAGCAGATGTTCCACTTCCCGATGGGTGCTCATGATGATGGCCCGGATGCTCTGGAAGGCTGCCGGACAATTGCCAAGAAAAGCAAGCGGTTCCGGATCATGGACAGGAGAGCGGCTGGATTGTAAAGGAGGCGGTATATTATGCCGGTTATTTATATGGACAGGGCTTCTGCAGAAAGCCTGACAGAAAAAGATATTCGGGAGATCATAGATGAAAACCTGATGGATCTGAAATATGGGATGTTGACTGATTACTACGTGGGGCAGCACCGAATTCTTTCAGAGACCAAGAAAGACAGTACAGCACAAAACAACCGTCTGGTTAATAACATGGCGAAGTACATCACGGATACGGCAACCAGTTATTTTGTTGGGCAGCCGGTTGTCTATAACTCCCAGGATGATGCTTATCTGCAGACGGTGCAGGATATTTTTGATTATAACGATGAGCAGGATCATAACATGGAGCTGGCTAAACAGTGCAGCATCTGTGGGAGCTGCTTTGAAATGCTATATCTTGATGAGGACGCGCAGATCCGTTTTGCAAAGGTGGCACCGTCTGATCTGATTATGATTTATGAGAGTGACAGCGGCCATGCCCAGCCTATGGCGGCGATCAGGAGCGTCCGGTCTGTCGATAAAGATAAGAATGTGATCTTGAAGGTGGAGTTCTGGAATGCGTACCAGGTTCTTCGCTTCCGGTCATTCAATAACGGGTATTTGAACCTGGAAGCGATTGAGGAACATTATTGGCAGGATGTCCCTTTGTGGAGTACATCAATAATGAGGAGCGCCGGGGAGATTTTGAGGGCGTTATCACGGAGATTGATGCCTACAATAAGGCCCAGAGCAATACAGCGAATTACTTCCAGTATAACGATGATGCTATTTTAAAGATCCTGAAGCTGGGAGATGTGAGCAGTGATGATGTTCGGGACATGAAGGAAAAGGGTGCGATCATTCTGGATGATGGAGGAGATGTCCAGTGGTTGCTGAAACAGGTGGATGATACCGCAATGGAGAATTTTAAGAACCGGCTGCGGGAGGATATCCATACCATGTCCCATGTTCCACATTTGTGTGATGAGTCGTTTGGCGGGAACCTTTCTGGAGTAGCAATCGCTTATAAGCTCTGGGGCTTGGAACAGTTATGTGCCATGAAAGAGCGGAAGTTCAAAAAGGGGCTGCAGCGCCGGATCGAGCTGATTACCAATATCCTGAATATCAAGGGCGGCCATTATGATTATAAGGACATCACTCCGAAGTTTCGCAGAAACAAACCGGAAAACAATCTGGAGCTGACACAGATCGCAACGCAGCTCTCAGGACTGCTTTCCACGGAGTCAAGGCTGCAGATGCTGCCATGGGTGGAAAATGTCCATGATGAGATGGAAAAGCTGGAGGAAGAAAAAAACAAGGATGTTGACGAATTCGGCACCTATGAAAATTTTGCCAAAGCATTTGAAAGCCAGCAGAATGGCGTGACTGCAGGAATGGCTGCGGAGGGCGTAGATGAGTCAGAGAGAACGGAATGAATGGATTGAACGGGCCAAGGAAAGGGTTCTGAGAAATGCCAAGGAAACCGACACCTATGCCAGGGATATCATGGATCTTTATGATGAGACGGCCAACCAACTGGAAAATGAGATCAATGCCATGTTCCAGAAGTATGCCCAGGATAACAAACTGGATAACGCGGAAGCAGAAAAGCTCCTGTCCGGCGAGGAATACAGCCGCTGGAGAAAGAGCATGGATAAGTATGTGACCGAGGCCCAGACGGATTCCAGGACGCTGCTGGAGTTAAATACGCTGTCTGCCAAGTCCAGGATCAGCAGAAAAGAGCAGCTTCTTTCACAGATTTACATGCAGATGATAAACCTGGCCGGAGACACGGAAACAAAGCTGACAGATCTTCTTGGTGATATGTTTAAAACCAATTATTACCGTAGCTGCTATGATATTCAGAGCATCATGGGAGTAGGCTTTACGGTGGCGAAGGTTGATGAGAAGATGCTGAAGCGTATTCTGGAGTTTCCGTGGTCAGGGAAAAATTATTCCCAGGCGCTGTGGGAGGATACGGATAAGCTGGCGGCTCTTGCCAGAAGGGAACTGACCATGGGCTTCATGTCCGGGGCCAGCGTCCAGAAAATGGCAAAATCCATAGATGATGTGATGCACCGGGGGCGTAAAAATGCGGAGCGCCTGGTGAGAACAGAAAGCAGTTACTTTTCTAATCAAGGCCAGATACAGTCCTATCAGGAGCTTGGAATTGAGGAATACATTTTCTTGGGAGGTGGCTGTGAGATATGCCAGGCTTTAAATGGTCAGGCATTTAAGTTATCTGAGGCCGAGGCGGGAGTCAATCTGCCACCGATTCACCCGAACTGTAAATGTACTACCAGAGCAAAGCCACGGATTGATATGTTTGCACTGAAGGACGGCGCTAACCAATTGAAAGACAATCCAAAGTTTGAAGAATGGAAAAAACGCTATGTAAAAGAAAAGGCAAAAGAACCTGTGGAACCGTTGACAGACGCGGAGCAACATGCTATGAATAGTTACATAAGCAGTTCTTCTTACGTTTGGAATGACAAGCTCCGCAGGGGAGAAAAACTGACGAAGCAGGAAGAACAGTACATAAAGGCAATGGATTCCGCACTTCAGAAGATGCCGAAGTATGAGGGAACGGTAAAACGGTCGCTTTCAGATTTCGGAATTCTGGATGTGGATGAGTTTGTTGAATCTTATGTTCCGGGAGAACTGAAGATCTTTAATGAGTATTTATCATCTTCAACCGAGGTATATGATGATAGTTTCCAAATACAGTATGTAATTCAGTCAAAGAATGGTCGAGATATACGAAAGTACAATTCGACAGAGAAGGAAATTCTTTTTGAGCGTGGCTCATCATTTATTGTTACCAGAGTTGATGGACATACAATCTACATGGAGGAGTTGTAATGGAAAAGAAACCATATTCTGATAGACGGTGGTGGGAAGCACCAAAGGCATTTGACAGCGCCTGTAACTCATGCACCAGATATCATGGCTATGCAAAATGTGATACATATCCGGATGGGATACCGGGAGCGGTTATAAGGCAATCGGCTCTGGGAACAAACAACTACAAAGAGGATTTTTGCAGAGATATGCAGAAAAAGAAAGCATGATGGGCACCCGAAAGGGTGCCTATTAAATTACAAAAAATTACATTTAAATGGAGCTTAAACACCTTTTAACCAGCGTTAGAGGGTGTTTTTGTTATACAAAAATTCAAGGAGGACATGAAAATGGATGGAGAAATGACCACCAGCACTCAGACAACTGAAACCGCAGCAACTACATCGGCAGGAACATCTACGGGAGCGGCGGGACAGGCCGCAGGTGCGGAAACCGGAAACCAGGAGAAAGCATCTGCCTTTAAGGAATTTCTTGACGGTCTTTTCGGTGCCAAGCAGGAGAAAAAGGAACCTGGAGCAGAAGAAAAGGCTGCTGAAAAAGGAACAGAGCCGCCTGCAGGTAAAACGGAGGAGAAATCCTTCAGCCAGGCAGATATGGATGCAGCCATTGAAAAAGCAAAGCAGGACTGGGAAGCTCAGGCAGAAGAAGCAAAGAGACAGGCCAAGTTAAGCCCGGAGGAAAAGGCTGCCGAGGAACAGAAAAAGAAAGACGAGCAGATCGCAGAACTGCAGGCGAAGCTCTTAAAGAGTGATCTGCAGAAAAAGGCAACGGCATCCCTGGAAAAGGATGGTTATCCGGTCGGCCTGGCTGAACTGCTGGATTATACCAGTGAAGAGGCTATGGAAAAGAGTCTGTCAAAATTAACAGATACCTTCAAGGGAAGCCTTCAGGCAGCGGTGGAATCCAGACTTCGCGGAAAGACTCCGGCGGGCCTTGGCAATGCGGCAAGCGCAGAAAATATGTTAAGAGATCAGATTGCAAGAAACATCAGAGGATTATGTAACAGATTTTAAGCAGGGAGATGTAAGCTTTAAGGTTAGGAGCCTGGATGGACAGCATCCACTGATTTCGGTTGGTTCAGAGAGAATGAAGACTGAATATCTGTTCAAAGATGGAAAAACCAGCGGACAGGAAGATGGTGGATTTGCAGCAACGGCATCCAGCAAGAACATTAACTGGATCATCACACCGAGAAAAGCCCCTGTTGCGGTGTCTAAGACAGATAAGATGAGAATCTTTGATCCGGAGACAAACCAGAAGGCAAGAGCTTACGCGATGGATTACCGCAAGTACCATGATATCTGGATTCCGGATCAGCAGATCAAGACCTGCTTTACCAACGTAAAGGAAGAACTGTCATAGGAGGAGATACGGGATGATTACTTTAAGACGTGACAATGTAGTAAAACAGACAGAGTCTGAAGTTGTAGCGCTGGCATTGGAAAGCCAGGGATTTGTCAGAGAAGGGGCCGCAAAGAAAGCGACTCTGGAAAACGAAGCACCTGCAGCGGAAAAGGAACTGAAGGAGGAACTGGCGGCGGCCAGAAGCCAGAACGCTGCGCTGAAACAGGAACTGGACGGTGCGAAAGACCAGCTTGAGGTGGCCCTGAAAGAAAATGCCACTCTGAAACAGGAACTGGACGGCACGAAAGATCAGCTTGAAGTGGCCCTGAAACAGAACCAGGAAACTGCTGAGAAAAGCCAGACAGCAAGGAAAAAGTAGGAGGGACTGCATGGCAAGTGAACAGGAAAACAGGATTGTAGCCGAAGTCATGGATAACATGAAAATGGCAGAAACGGAAGAAAGCTCCGCAAGGAGATATGTGCGCCGGGCGGTAGATAAGATCCTGATTTACTGCTGCAGAGAAGATCTTCCGGAACGTCTGGAAGGAACTGCAGCCCAGATTGCCGAGGATATGTTAAAGGCAGATCTGCTGGTCTCCACAGGAAAAGAAACATCATCCGTGACTCGTGGAGACACAACAATTTCTTACCGCGACACAAGCGCTTCCCGGAGTGCCACGGTGAACTTCATGAAGAATTATGAGACATCCTTAAACCACTATAAGAAAATGCGCTTGCCAAAGGATAACCATGCAGGAAGCTGATATTCTGGCAGAGACCTACTGGGATACAGTGACCGTTTACCGGCCTTTTAAAGATACTTTACCATCTGGCGAAAGTGTTTTTAAAAGCGGCGCGGAAGGGAAGGTGGTGTATCAGGATGTTCCATGTGCGCTATCTTCTCACAGTGGCGGGGCATTGGCCCAGAGCAGCTCCACGGCATCTGTAGATACTTCCTACAGCCTTTTTGTAAGGCCGGAGATCGACATCCTGGAAAATGATTTTCTGGTAATTTCCCGGCTTGGAAAGGCTATAGAAGCTCTGGCTGGAGCTGCTGAACGGCAGCCATCCCACAATAATGTTCCAGTTCGTCTGGATGATCCGGTGGTCTGATGAGTACCGAATATACCTTTGACGGATTGGGCGAGTGGGAAAAGAACCTGGCCCAGGTTATAGATCAGCAATATCCGGAAGAATTTAAGCAAATGGTCATTGACATTGCGGAGCGGACACTTGGAAGAGCAAAAGAACTGACTCCGGTTCAGACTGGACATTTGCGGAATGCCTGGAACTTGGGAACTATCGAAAAACGGGGAGACACTTACTATATTGAGATTTACAACAATGTGGAATATGCGGAGCCTGTGGAGTATGGGCATCGCATGAAGGGCGGCGGCTTTAAAAAAGGCGCTCATATGTTGGAGGTGTCTCTGCAGGAAATGGATCGGAAGCTTCCAGATTACCTGCGGGCCTGGTTGACTGATTTTTTAAATACGCATGATTTGGTTTAAGGAGAAATGATGGAAAATCCAGTATTGCAGATAAAAGACGCGCTGATCTGGGCCTTAAAGAAGATAGATCCGGACACAGATGTCTTTTTTGAAGAGATCAAAAGTACAGACCCGGCCCATGGAGTGGAACAGCCTAAAACCTGGTATTTTGTGGATTTGAAGCCAGGAAGTCCTGTAACTGTGGATGGAATTTACACGGACATGAGCGTCATGGTGGATGTTACCTATCATGAGAAGGGCGAAAGCAATAATGCTTATCTCATTAAAGCTGCTGAAATTGACGCAGCCATTCGTCCGGTGCTTTCGTTTGGTGATAGGAAGATCACCATCGGGAATGCGGACATCAATGTAGTGGATCACGTTCTCCACTACATTTTTACTATCAATTTCCGGCACTCCGAAGAACAGAAGGTTACAAATGACCGGATGGAGGAGCTGGGAGTATCACTGAAAAAGGAGAGTGAGTAAACATGAGCCTGGGATTACCGAATTTTAACTTTATCTTCCAGTCCAAGGGTATCAGTGCCATTGAGCGCAGTGCCAGAGGAATTGTGGCGGTTATTTTGAAAGATGACACGGAAGGTGAAGAACAGAATGTTTACAACAAAGTGGATGATGTGGATTTCACTCAGTGGACGGAGGATAACTACAATTATCTGAAGCTGATCTATGAGGGGGCACCTTCAAAAGTGATCGCCATGAGAGTGGCCACCAATGTAGAAAGCTACAACGCGGTTCTGAAGAAGTTAAAGGACTTAAAATGGAATTATCTGTGCATCCCTGGAATTAAGGCGGCAGATACCACGATGATCGGAGCCTGGATCAAGCAGTACCGCAATGATGAAAAGAAGACCTTCAAGGTGATTCTTCCCCATTATGCGGGAGATCATGAGGGAATTATCAACTTTACCACAGAGAACATTACTTCGTCTGTTACCGGGAAAAAGCATACTGCAGCGGAATACTGTGCGCGGATCGCAGGAATCCTTGCTGTACTGTCTCTTTCCAGAAGCAGTACCTTTTATGTTCTGAACGATGTTTCTTCGGCAGAAGTGCCGGATGATCCGAATGAGCGGATCGATGCAGGCGAACTGATCCTTACTTTTGATGGCAGCCAGTATAAGATTGGGCGCGGTGTGAACAGCCTGACTTCCTTTACTGCCACCAAAACGGAAGATTTTCGGAAGATCAAGATCGTGGAGGGCATGGATCTCTACATGGATGATATCCGGGATACATTTGAAAAGTATTATGTGGGCAAAGTCATCAATGACTATGACAACAAGCAGATGTTTGTGGCAGCCATCAGCACTTACCATAAGGAGCTTCTTGGGGATGTCCTGGATCGCAGTTATGACAATACCGTATCTGTAGATGTAGATGCCCAGAGAAATTATCTGGAAGGACGAGGCACCGACACATCAGAAATGGATGATACGGCGGTGGCTGAAGCAAATACAGGAAGTAAGGTCTTTGTGACCAGTAACGTGAAATTTGTGGATGCCATGGAAGATCTGAAAATGACAGTAAACATGTAAGGAGGGAATGACAATGGCAGAGAGTATCAGAGGCAACAAAACTCTTTCCGGTACCTGGGGAGAGCTTTGGATTGATGGAGAGAAAATCTTTGAATTTTCTAAGATCGAGTTAAAGGTAACAGCCAATCGTGAAGATGTCCAGATCGGTATTGATGTGGACTCTAAGATTACCGGGTTAAAGGGCGAAGGCTCCTATACCGTAAAAAAAGTTTATACCAGGGCAAAAGCAATCCTGGAAAGCTGGAAGAAAGGCAAGGATGTGCGCTGCCAGATTATTGCAAAGCTGAAAGATCCAGATGCCGTGAATGGGCAGACAGAGCGCTGGTCAGCTAACAATGTATGGCACAATGAACTTCCGGTGGTCAACTGGGAAAAAGGTGGAATTGTCGAGGAAGAAACCAGCATCGGCTTCACACCGTCTGATCTGCAGAATCTGGATCAGATTGCAGCATAAGAGGAGGAAACAGTCATGGATAAAGATAAGAGCGAGGTATTTAAGAGTTTTACTAACAAGGCGATCAAGCGCTTTCAGGAGAAAAAGGTCAGAAAATACCGCACATTACATATTCCGAGCCTGGATGAAAATATTAAAATCCGCAACCTGGATTATCCGGAAATCGTAGAGTGTACGGAAATCGAAGATGAAAACGATCCGAATGCGGCAGATAAATATACGATTTATCTGGCCGTTGTGGAACCGAACTTAAAAGAAGTCGCACAGGAGATGATGAATCAGGGGCTGATCCAGACATATCCGGAAGTGGTGAATATCTTTGAAATGAGCGAGATAACAGAAATCGCTACAGAGATCATGAAGCTTTCCGGTGTACTCGGAAATAAGAAGGTCACTGTGGTTGAAGAATTAAAAAACTCATAAGCCGAGACGGAGAAACCTATTTCCTGCACTTTTATCTGCAGAAGGGAATCACACCTGAATATATCCTGAATCTGAGCCTGGAAGAAAGGCTCTTTTATTTTGCTTCCATGGAGACGGCCATAGAGGAAAGAAGAAAGCTGTTTGCTTTTGAAGGGAACGGGGGTGCAAGTGACAAATGAGTGTGATAGGAAGTATCAGCATTAAGGATAATGTCACGGCAACTCTCCGGATCATAAAGAAAGAACAAACTTCTTTCCGGGAGGATGTTAAGAAAACCCGTGAGGAGATGGAGAAAACCTGGAAGGAAAAGTACCAGGCAAAGCTGGATGCAACTCCGGCAACCAAGGCACTGAATAGCTTGAAGTCCAAAATGGAACCGCTCCGGAAAAAAGTAGTGACGGCCATGGCTGTAAAGGACATGGCCACAACGAAAGTTAAAGCGGTAGAAAGCCGTGTAAAAGATCTTGGAAAAAAGATTGCTGAGCCGGTAGTGAAGATCAAGGATGCTACCGGCAAAGGGATTTCTGCGATCAGCGGAAAAATGAAAGAACTGGGAACCAAGGTTGTTATACCGGTCGCAATCGCAGCGGCCACGGCCACTACTGCCGTGGTGGGAGCATCGGTAAGCGAAGGAGCAAAGCTGGAGCAGAGCCGTGGCGGTGTCGAGACCTTATTCAAGGATGATGCGGATACAGTCAAAGCGAATGCGGACAAAGCCTTTGAAACAGCGGGATTATCAGCAAATGATTATATGGAGCAGGTCACCAGCTTTTCAGCTTCGTTGTTAAACAGCTTAAAGGGTGATACGGCAAAAGCAGCCACTGTGGCGGATCAGGCCATGGTGGATATGGCAGATAACGCGAATAAATTCGGTACCGACATAGGCTCTATCCAGAACGCTTATCAGGGCTTTGCCAAGCAGAACTACACCATGCTGGATAACCTGAAGCTTGGTTACGGTGGTACGAAGTCGGAAATGGAGCGTCTGTTAAAGGATGCTGGGAAAATTTCCGGAGTTAAGTATAACCTGGATAACTTGGCGGATGTGTATAACGCGATCCATGTGATCCAGGAAAAACTGGATGTTACAGGAACCACAGCGAGAGAAGCATCGACCACATTCAGCGGATCTTTCGGAGCCATGAAGTCCGCAGTTAAAAATCTGCTTGGCTTTATGGCGAGTGGCGGTGATGTAGAAGGCGCTATGGGCTCTGTAGTGGAGACGGCCAGCACGTTCCTGTTCAAGAATGCGGTTCCGATGGTTGGACGAGTCGTAAAAGCGCTTCCTGGAGCTGTGAAAACAGGTATAAAGGCGGCTGCTCCGAAGATTAAAGAATCTGGTGGAGAAATCGTCAAGGGTCTGAAAGACGGAATTGTGAGCGCACTGCCATCTTCTATGAGCGGCGCAGTCAACCAGGCGTTTGATGGTATCGGAAACCTGGGTTCCAAGTTTTCAGCGGCTATACCGGAACTTGTATCTTTCGGAAAGAGCATAACAAATTCCCTTGGTCAGGCTGCAGTAGCCAGTGCCCCAGCAATTGGAAGCATTGTGAACACTGTTTCAACTATGCTTCCAGTAATACTCCCGGTGATTTCAAGTGTGGTTTCTGGTATCAGTGGCCTGATCTCTCAGGCATCGCCAGTTATCGCAGAGCTGGTGTCGGCTATCGGTGTGGCTGTTGTGGCGCTTGCCCCTGTTTTCAGTACAATATTCGATGGCATTGGTGAGAAAGTAAGTTCTGTGATCGGCTTCATCGGAGAGCGGATGGGCTTCATCCAGGAAGTTATCGCAGTAGCTGGCCCGGCAATCGGTTCTGTATTGACCACAGCCTGGAGCGTGATCTCACCTATTATGGATTTGTGCATTAGTGTATTCGAGCTTGTCTTCAGCGTGGTACAGCGCGTATTCCCAGGAATTCAGAGTATCTTGGAGAGCGTCTGGAGCGTGGTTCAGCCTATCGTGGAAGGAATCGGCTCAGCTATCGGTAAGGTGGCGGACTGGATCAGCAGCACAGGAGCCAAGATTGCAGGCTCTGGAGGCAGCAGATCAGGAAACGTTGGAAAGAATGCGGCTGGAGACAACAACTGGCGTGGTGGACTTACTTGGGTAGGTGAGGAAGGCCCAGAGCTTGTAAATCTGCCGCGAGGTTCCAGGATACTTCCAAACAAGGAAAGCGTGTCTCTGACCAGCAATGCATTCGGTGGCGTAGTGCAGGGAAGCATGGCAGCATCCTCCGGAAACGGCGGAGGAATGTCCTCTGTTATCGGCATTTTAACAAATATTGACCAGCATCTTTCGGCTCTGATCGACCGGATCAGGGAAAGCAGGGGCGGCATGGAGGTACCGGGCAGCACTTCGTCCGGTGGCGCAAGAGGATTCCTCGGAAGCATCACAGTCCAGATTGCCAAACTTGCAGATACCATCAATGTCCGGTCAGAGGATGATATTGATGAGATGGCTGATAAAGTAGCAAAGAAATTTGTAGAAGTAATTGTAAATATGGGATAGGAGGGAGCTTATGAAAGAGAGGATCATTGAACTAAGCGTGGATAATCGGAGCGAAGTCATCGAGCTCCCGATTAACCCTAAAACGGTGGAATTTACGTCAAAACAGTTAAATCAGACGATAACTTTGTTGGAAATGGGAGAAGTCAATCTGGCAGGAGACCGTGGGCTGAAGCGCACAAAGTTTTCCAGCTTTTTCCCGTCAGAGAATTCTCCGTTCAGTGACTTGGCCGAAGATACACCGAAAGGTTACATCACCATGCTGGATGAGTGGAAAACATCGAAAAAGGTAGTTCGCGTTATTGTAACGGACATGGATATCAATCTGGCAATGCTGATGGATGAACTGAATTATTCTGTAAATGAAGGGGACGAGGATATTTATTATACCATGTCTTTTTCAGAGTACGTTACTTTGAACGTCCCAACGGTAAATATAATGCCAAAAGTCAGAGACAATGGCCTTACAGATCGGCCCAATACCAGCGCAGGTGGAAGCCATACGGTGGTTAGCGGAGATACTTTGTGGGGAATTGCAAAGAAATATTATGGGAATGGGGCACAGTATACGAAGATATATGGTGCAAATAGCGGAACGATTGAAGCGGCAGCTAAGAGCCACGGAAAAAGTAATTCCGGGAACGGGCACTGGATTTATCCGGGCACTGTGCTTTCAATTCCTGCATAAAGGTGGTGGGAGGAATGAAATTACTGACAGGAGGAAAGGATATCAGCCAGCTAATTGAAAAGATCACTTGGTCTGGTGATACTTCCCAGGTGTCCAGAAAAATCAATTTCACTATCGCACAGAACAAAAAAGATACTCTATTCCCGAATGTGTCCATTGACATCGGGGATGAAATTATCATGCAGGATAATGAAGGAAACAATATTTTCGGTGGGATTATATTTGATGCGGATAAGAAAGGCAGCTCTAAAACGGTAAGTTATCTGGCATATGATCTTTTGTTTTACGTGAACCAGTCTGATGTGAATATGGTCTTTTCTGGGACACCAGAAAGTATTGTCACACAGATCTGCCAGAAGCTGGATATTCCATGCGGAGAACTGGCTCCGACAAATGGAGTTGTAGTGAAATCACCGTGTTTTGGGAAAAAGGCATATAAGGCAATCATGATGGCCTATACAGTAGCAGCCAGGAAGAATGGTACAAAATACATTCCTCTGATTAAAAATATCAATCAGCTTTGTGTGATTGAAAAGGGGACGTTGTGTGGAGCTGTGATGACCGGAGATTACAACCTAATTGATACAGAGTATAAAAGCACTCTGCAGAACCTGGTAAACCGTGTAATTATCACCAACAGTAAAGGAAATCAGATCAAGGTGATAGAGGATGCAGAGTCCATTCAAAAATATGGCCTGGTTCAGAAAGTCATGAAACAGAGCGATAAAGAAGATATTTCTGCAGAAGCACAAAAAGCGCTGGTTTCTGTAGAAAATTCTGGATCTGTATCTGGAGTACCGAATGATTTCAGGGCGGTCTCTGGCTATTCCATTATTGTCCAGGATGAAGTTTCTGGACTGTATGGACAGTTTTACATAGAAAGCGATACTCATACCTTTACCAATGGAAAAGCGCAAATGGATCTTACCCTGGCTTTTGAAAATCTGATGGATGAGGAGGAAATCGAGAAGGACACAAACAATAAGAAAAGTAAGTAGGAGGGACTGACATGACAGATCATAACATCGTGCGAATGGTTCACGCAATTGAAGAACGTATATCCGGTGGCGGAGCTGCGGATATAAACTCCGGTGGCGGGGTTCAGGCAAGCGTAGATGGAACATTCCTGGCTGATGTGATCAGTGTGAAGCCTTTGTCTATTCAACTGCAGGGGCAGACAGTATCTGCTGGCATTTACATCAATCCGGCCTTGACGGTAGCGGCATAGGATGGCGGTGATGAGATTTTAAAGCCCTTTGAAACACCGTTTGAACCGGCTGCAGCATATGAATTTTTGAAAGAATTCCATGAAAAATATGTAATCAAGAAAGGTGATACGGTGGTGGTTGTCATGACAGGAAGCGGCTTTTATATAGCTGGAAGGGCGGTGGCAGGATGAGCATTTTTCCATTTATTGATGCGTCTGGGGTTACAGATACGAAAAAAGTAACTGATTTACCATTACTGAAAGAATATGCGTATGATTATGCGAGAAATGAACTGCTTCTGGATGAAAATGGCTGGGTCTGCCCGCGGACGGAGAAAGGGCTGGATTTCT
>OICD01000763.1_pt1 | contig 16355 bp, 12 predicted proteins | sample 1581161 | NCBI WGS metagenome assembly OICD01 (sample SAMEA3882546, study PRJEB24775) | human gut metagenome | biome: human-associated habitat; feature: intestine environment; material: feces | place: Netherlands | collected 2009/2010 | reverse complement strand
TCTTGTAAACGGTCATGTGGGGGTACAGAGCGTAGCTCTGGAACACCATGGCGATGTCGCGGTCCTTCGGGGGAACGTCGTTGATCAGACGGCCGCCGATGTACATTTCGCCCTTGGAGATCTCCTCCAGGCCGGCGATCATGCGCAGGGTGGTGGACTTGCCGCAGCCGGAGGGGCCGACGAAGATGATGAATTCCTTATCCTGGATCTCCAGGTTGAAGTCGGTGACAGAAGGAGCGGTAGCGCCCGGATAGATCTTATAGATGTGCTGGCAGCTAATCGAAGCCATAATCGTTTGCCTCCATAATCTTGTGTTTGCAGCGCCCTTGACGGCGCTTCGGTTCGTTGGTATTATAATAACAGATTATTTTGTGATATAAAATAGCATTTTATTGATTTGAGGTGTCAGATATTGCTGTTTGACTGGAATGCCGTGGCCGCACCCGGGCAGGTGCAGGACGTGCAGCCCTGCGCGCCCCTCACCCTGACCGGCGACGGGCTGTGGGTCTGCCTTGTTTCCAGCGGGCGGTGCACCGCCAGTGTGCCCTCCGCCGGGCCCCTGCCCGCCGGGGCTGCGCTGCTGCTGCCGCCCCAGAGCGTCCCGGCCGGGCATCTGGTGCTGAGCCGCGCCCCGCTGGTGCTGGAGCCGGAGGGCAGCTGCCACCTGCTGTGCGTCCAGCTCACCGGGCAGGCCAGCGCCCAGTTTCTGGCCGGGCTGCACGAGCTGCCTTTTCTGGCCCGGGGTGAGACCTGCCCCGCCGCCGCCGAGCTGCTGGACCGCCTTGCCTCGGAGCAGGAATTGCCGGGCCGGGTGCGCAGCCAGCTGGCCTTTGCCCTGTTGTGTGAGCTGGCCGACGCCGACAGCGCCGCCCCCGCCCTGCCGCCGCTGGTGCAGGCCGCCATCGCGGACATCCGGGCCAACTACGCGGGCCTGTACGGCGTGGAGGAGCTCAGCGAGCGGCTGGGGGTGTCCAAGAGCCATCTGGTGCGCACCTTCACCGCCGCGCTGGGCATCCCGCCGGGGCGCTATCTGACCCGGGTGCGGGTGGAAGCCGCCCAGCGGCTGCTGCTGCACCGGGAGTACACGCTGGACGTGGTGGCCAGCCTGTGCGGCTTTTCCGGTGCCAACTACCTGTGCCGGGTGTTCAAAAAAGAAACCGGCCAGTCCCCCGCACAATGGCGGGCCCTGGCCGGTCACACTGCGCAGTCCGGGCTTTCGCCCGAAGAAGCTCTGCGCGAGCAGGAACTTTATATTTAAGATCTTGCCGCTGCCTTTTTCTCGTTCTTCACCCGGTACATCGCGGCGTCTGCACGTTCTACTCAAGCATTCTGTTTTTTGCGGATATTTCACCGCTGGAACTCACACAGTCTGCTTTTTCTTCCGCAACAGCAAAAACAGGGTCAGCAGCGCCGTCAGCAGCTCCGATGCCGGGAAGGCCGCCCACACGCCGTTCATGCCAAATAGGGCGCTCATCACCAGCGAGCAGACCACAATGGCCGCCACGCCGCGGCAGATGGAGGTGACCGAGGCTTCCAGCGGGCGGTTGGTGGCGCTCAGGTAGCCCGCCGCCACGATGTTGAACCCGGCAAAGAAGTAGCCCACGAAGTACAGCCGCATGCCGTTGTGGGCAAACCGGGCCATCTGCGCCGAGTTTTCACTGTTGAACCAGCCCACCAGCGTGTCGGTCATGCCGAACACCACCGCGTACAGCACGGCCGCCAGTGCCAGCGCGGTGCAGCTGCCCAGAATGAGCAGCTTCCGGGCTCCGGCGCGGTCGCTGTGGCCGTAGCAGCGGCTCACCAGCGGCTGGGCACCCTGGGCCACACCGTTGAAAATGGCGGTGGCCACCAGCGCAAAGTTGGCCACGACGCCGTAGGCCGCCACGGCCACATTCCCGGCCAGACCCAGCAGCAGGAAGTTGAACACCGTCGTGGTCACGCCGGAGGACATCTCCCCCACAAAGCCGGAGATGCCCAGCTGGCAGCTCTGCCCCAGCAGCGTTGCCGAGGGCAGCTGCCGCACGAACTGCACCGTGTTGTCTTTTTGGAAGAAGTGGCGGCTGCAGATGGCGATGCTGAGTATCGGCGAAACGGCGGTGGCCAGTGCCGCACCGGCCAGCCCCAGCCCCATGGGGAACATGAAGATGTAGTCGAACACCACATTGAACAGGCTGCCGCTCAGCGTGGCCACCATGGCCAGCGAGGGCGCACCGTCGTTGCGGACAAAAGCCGACACGATGTAGTTGCACATGAAAAAGGGCGTAAACAGCAGGAAGATACGCGCATAGGGGATGCCCAGCGCCACGATGCCGGCATCGCCGCCCATGAGCCGCAGCAGTGTGCCGGGGCAGAAGATGCCCACCAGCACAAAGGGCACGGCCAGCAGGCAGGCGCAAAAGACGGCATTGGAGAAATACCGCTGTGCCGCCCGCTCCTCGCCCTGTGCGCGGAGAATGGCGTAGCGGGTGGCCGCACCCAGACCGATCATGGAACCGATGGCAAAAATGAAGTTATAAATGGGCAGGCAGAGGTTGAGCAGGGTCACGCCGTCGGTGCCCGCCGCCTGCGAGATAAAATAGGTATCGGCCAGAATATAGCAGGACGTGCCCAGCAGACCGAAAATATTCTGCGATACATATTTAAAGAACTGCTTTGTCAGATTCATCTTGGTTTTCCCTTTTTCCCGGAAATTGTCATACACAAAGCGGTATTGTAGCACACCCCGCGCGTCAAGTCAATTCCAAAACTGCCCTGCAGCGCAGAAAGAGAAAGCATCAAGCAAAGGAGAAGTGCACTATGGATTACAAACACGCAGCACAACAGGTCCTGGACTGCATCGGCGGAAAAGACAACATCGTGTCGGCCGCACACTGCGCCACCCGCCTGCGTCTGGTCATCGCAGACAACGCAAAGGTCAACAAGCAGGAGCTGGAAAACGCCGAGGGCGCCAAGGGCGTTTTTGAGGCACAAGGCCAGCTGCAGATCATCTTTGGCACCGGCACGGTGAACAAGGTATACGACGAGTTCATCCAGCTGGCCGGCATCGAGGGCGGCAGCAAGGAGGACGTGAAGCAGGCGGCCGCCGCCAAGGCACCCTGGTATCAGCGGGCCATCAAGACCCTGGGCGACATCTTTGTGCCCATCATCCCCGCCATCGTGGCTTCCGGCTTCCTGATGGGCATCATGGAAGCGCTGAACTTCATGGTGAACAACGGTTTCCTGAACATCGACACCACCGGCTCGGTGTATGTGTTCGCCAAGCTGTTCTCTAATACGGCCTACACCTTCCTGCCCATCCTTATCGCCTGCTCCGCCGCCAAGGTGTTCGGCGGCAACCCCTATCTGGGTGCAGTCATCGGCATGATCATGATCCACCCCGACCTGCAGAACGCCTGGACCGTTTCCAACGGCGTCAACGTGATGCAGCCGGTGTTCGGCGGCCTGTACGCGGTGCCGCTGGTGGGCTATCAGGGCCACGTCATCCCGGTCATCATCGCCGTGTGGCTCATGTGCCAGATCGAAAAGCGGCTACACAAGGTGGTGCCCGCCATGTTTGACCTGTTCGTCACCCCGCTGGTGTCCGTGTTCGTCACCGGTTACCTGACCCTGGCCGCCATCGGCCCCGTGTTCACCAAGCTGGAAAATGGCATCATCACCGGTGTGCAGACCCTCATCACCCTGCCCTACGGCATCGGCTCCTTCATCATGGGCGGCCTGTACGCGGTCACCGTCGTGGCCGGCATCCACCACATGTACACCCTGATTGACCTGGGCCAGCTGGCCCGCTACGGCTACACCTACTGGCTGCCGCTGGCCAGCGCCGCCAACGTGGCACAGGGCGGTGCCGCTCTGGCCGTGGCCCTCAAGAGCAAGGACACCAAGGTCAAGTCCATGGCCCTGCCCTCTGCCCTGTCCGCCTGCATGGGCATCACCGAGCCTGCCATCTTCGGCGTGAACCTGCGCTACTTCAAGCCCTTCCTCGGCGGCCTGCTGGGCGGTGCCTGCGGCGCATGGTACGCCAGCATCGTGGGTCTGGGTGCCACCGGCACCGGCGTCACCGGTATCTTCGGCATCCTGCTGCACCTGCACATGCCGCTGCAGTACATCATCATGATGGCCATCTCCTTCGGCGTGTCCTTCGCCGTGACCTGGGTCATCTGGAGCCCCGAGGAGGTCAAGGCATGAACGCACTCCAGCGCGATCTGAAAAAGCTGGTGCCTCTGGTGGAGTCGCTGGGCAAGGAAACCGTTGCCGCCGACCCCCACCGCCAGCGGTTCCACCTGCAGCCGCCGGTAGGCTGGCTGAACGACCCCAACGGTCTGTGCGTCTACAGCGGGCAGTACCACGCATTCTTCCAGTACGGCCCCTTCGACGTGAACGGCGGGGTCAAGCACTGGGGCCACGCCGTCAGCACCGACCTGCTCCACTGGGAGCAATTGCCGGTGATGCTCTATCCGGACGAGCCTTTTGACTGCCACGGTGCCTACTCCGGCTCCGCCCTGGTGGAGGATGGCACCATGTACCTCTACTACACCGGCAACGTCAAGCACCCCGGCAATTTCGATTACATCAAAGAGGGCCGCGGGCACAACGTCTGCCTGGCCGTCAGCAAGGACGGCGTGACCCTCGACAGCAAGCAGTGCCTGCTGACTAACCGCGACTACCCCGCCGGGCTCACCTGCCATGTGCGGGACCCCAGGGTGTTCGCCTACGAAGGCCGGTACTACATGGTGCTGGGTGCCCGCACGCTGGAGGACAAGGGCGAAGTGCTGGTGCTGGAAAGCACCGACAAACTCCACTGGATCCACATCAACACCCTGACCACCCCGGAACCCTTCGGCTACATGTGGGAGTGCCCGGACCTGTTCTGTCTGGACGGGCAGTGGTATCTGGCGGTGTCCCCCCAGGGCATCGACTGCCAGAACGTCTACGGTTGCGGCTGGTTTGCCATCTACGGTGACTGGCGCGGGGACTGCACCCTGAGCGAATTCCACGAGCTGGACGCAGGCTTTGATTATTACGCCCCCCAGAGCTTTGTGGACGGCAACGGCTGCCGCATCCAGATCGGCTGGATGGGCATGCCGGACGCCGACTACGGCAACGCGCCCACCGTGGCCTACGGCTGGCAGCACTGTTTCACCGTGCCCCGCGTGCTGACGGCCGGGCCGGATGGCACCCTGCTGCAGAACCCGGTGCCGGAGCTGGACGCGCAGCGCAGCGCTGCCGCCCTGCATGCCGCCAGCGGCGAGGAAGTGTTCCTTGCCCCGCGCTTCGACCTGACCGCCGCACCCGCCGGAGACTTCTGCCTGACGGTTGCGCAGGGGGTGCAGCTGGTGTATACTGAACAGGACTGCACCTGCACCCTGCGCTTCACCGACCCCGCTCTGGCCGACGGCCGCACCGTGCGCCGCGCCCGGCTGGCAGCCCCCTGCCGCAGCCTGCGGGTGGTGGGGGACAATTCCTCGCTGGAAATTTTCCTGAACGGGGGAGCCACGGTGTTCAGCACCCGGTACTACCCTGCCCCCGGCGACGTGAGCATAAAGCTGACCGGGGCAGCCTGTGAACTCTGCAATTTGTGATCTGGAGGTTTTCTATGCCCGGCAATACTCTGTTTTCCATCGGCGAAGCGCTGATCGACATGATCCCGTCCCGCGTAGGATGCACCTTTGACGAGGTGCCGTCCTTCAGCCCGCGCACCGGCGGCGCACCGGCCAATGTCTGCGCTGCCTTTGCCCGTCTGGGCGGTGCCAGCAGCTTTCTCACCCAGCTGGGCGATGACCCCTTCGGCCACAAGATCGCACGGGAGCTGGAAGCCTGCGGCATCGACCTGAGCCATCTGGTGTTCACCGACAAGGCCAACACCGCCCTTGCCTTCGTGAGTCTGGAGGAGGACGGCAACCGCACCTTCAGCTTTTACCGCAAGCCCTCGGCCGACCTGCTGTATGCCCCGGAGCAGATCGACCTGGCCTGGTTCCGCGACGCTTTTGCCCTGCACTTCTGCAGCGTCTCGCTGGTGGACAGCCCCATGCGCCACGCCCATCTGGCCGCCATCGGAGCCGCCCGGGAGGCCGGTGCGATCGTGAGCTTTGACCCGAACCTCCGCTTCCCCCTCTGGCCCGACCGGGAGATGCTGCGCCAGACTGTGCTGCAGTTCCTGCCGCTGTCCAACATCCTGAAAGTCTCGGACGAGGAATTGGAGTTCCTCACCGGCACCGCCGACATCGAAGCCGCCCTGCCCCAGCTGTTTGCCGGGGACGTGCAGCTGGTGCTGTACACCTGCGGCAGCAAAGGGGCCTACGCCTACACCCGCGCCGCCCATGCCTTTGCCCCCTGCCAGAAGGTCAGGGCCGTGGACACCACCGGTGCGGGCGACGGCTTCATCGGCTCCTTCCTGTGGCAGCTGAGCCGGGACGGCGTGACGGTGGACAAGCTGGAAAAGCTGTCCTGCAAAAAGCTGAAGGAGTACCTGGACTTTTCCAACCGGTTCTGCGGCCTGAGCGTACAGAAGCACGGTGCCATCGACAGCTACCCCACCCTGCCCGAAATGGGCCTCTGATTTTCTCGCATCCTGCGCCCGTTCCGGCCTTTGCCGTCGGAACGGGCGTTTTTGCTTTCCGTATTGTAATATCACATTCCAATATAACAGATGTAACTTATTTCTGCACTCCTGTTTTTTGCCTGCCGGGTTGTGGTGGGCCGGAAGATGTGTTACCATAGAACCAACAGACAGGAGGTTCTTTATGCCGTTTGAATTCGCATTTCTGGACTGGCTGCAGCAGTTCCACAACCCGGTGCTGGATGCGCTGGCCGTCTTTCTCAACTACGCCGGTGAGCACGGTGAGATCTGGATCGCGTTCACGCTACTTTTGCTGCTGTTCCGCCGCACCCGCAAGGCCGGGTGCGCCATGGCCACGGCGCTGGTACTGTATCTGGTGGCCGGGGACTGCATCCTCAAGCCGCTGTTCGCCCGGCCCCGCCCCTGCGACGTGAACACGGCGATCACCATTCTGGTCAAGCGTCCCCACGGGCACTCCTTCCCCTCCGGGCACACGGCCTCGGCTTTTGCGGCAGCCTTTGCGCTCTGGCTGCAAAACTGGAAGTTGGGCGTCCCCGCGCTGGTGCTGGCGGCTTTCATCGCCTTTACCCGGCTGTACCTGTATGTGCACTTTCCCACCGATGTGCTGGGCGGCCTTGTGCTGGGCCTTGCACTGGGCTTCTTCGCCTCGTGGCTCGTTGACAGCCTGGCAAACAAGTCTAAGAAAAAACAAAGCGTATAATGTAAAACACCCTCCGCTGGAGCAGAACGGCTCCAATGGAAGGTGTTTTTATTTGCTTTGTCGGCCACACTTTACGGTACCGGCCCACCACAGAACTTCCCTGTGAGGGCCGAAAAAAGAAGAACCGCCGCGTCGTTCTCTTGTGTGATGCAGCGGCTCTTCTTTTGCAGATGGGATCTTGCTTTTCTTCCTGTTGCAGGGGCTTATTTCTTAGCTTCGGCGCGCTTGCCCAGTGCGTAGGTTGCAACGAATCCCAGGACCACAGCCACAATCATCACGATGACCGAGACGATAAGGTTGTAACTGGAACCGGTGGGGTCAATGTAGGCAGGCAGGCTGATGAAGCCCGGCGTGGAGATAACGTACTGGGTCATGCCCAGGATACCGGCCAACAGACCACCGATGCCGCCACCGATCATAGCGCCAATCAGCGGGTAGGTCTTGGGGAACAGCACACCGTAGACGCCCGGCTCGGTGATGCCGCACAGAGCGGTGATACCGGCGGAAACGCTGACGGACTTTTCTTCCACATTCTTGGACAGCAGGGATGCGGCCAAGCAGGCACCACCAACGGCCACGTTTGCGGGAGCCATGCCAGTGCAGATCAGCGGGTCAGAGTTGACAGCTGCCATCAGGGCAAAGACCACAGGGTAGGTGGCGTTGTTCATGCCAAAGAAAACCATCAGCGGGGTGGTGATGCCGATGACCATGACGGCCAGCGCGGGAACTGCCTGGTACAGAGCGTAAACACCGTTTGCCAGCCAGGTGCCCACGGTGTTGCCGATGGGGCCGAGAACGATCAGGGTGACAGGCACCGTGATCAGTATGGTCAGCAGCGGCACGACGATGGTCTTGAGAAAGACCGGGATATGCTTTTGCAGGAACTTGTAGACCACGCTCATGAACAGCACGCCCAGAATGACCGGGAACACGGTGCTGTTATAGCTGATAGCCTGCACCGGGATGCCGAAGAAGTCCAGACCTTCGGCACCGTTGATGCTGGAGTACAGCAGGATCGCGCCCAGAAATGCGCCCAGGAAACCATTGGATTTCAGGCGGGCAGCGGCTGCAAAGCCGATGAAGATGGGCAGGAAGTAGAAGGTCGCCTGGTTGATGGCGTAGAAGATGGTGTAGGTGCCAGACTCCGCCGAGACGCCGAACACGTTGGTCAGCAGGGACAGCACCGCACCAGTCAGGCCGCCTGCCACCAGCACCGGGATCACCGGGCTGAACGTGCCGCCGATGAAGGAGAGGATCGCGTTGCCGATGTTGCCGTGATCCTGTGCCAGATCCTTGGCTGCGGCCTCATCGTCCTGCACGCTGCCGCCGGCCTGGATGCCGTCGATCTTGACGACCTCTTCATACAGGTCAGGGACATCCTGGCCGATGACCACCTGATATTCGCCGTTCTGGATGATGACGTTCAGCACGCCGGGCACCTGCTTGACGGCATCGGTGTCAAACTTGGATCTATCCCGCAGTACAAGGCGCAGACGGGTCATGCAATGGGTCGCGCTGACAATGTTGTCCGCTCCGCCGGCCTGCTTGATGATGCTGGCCGCCATGGCCTTATAATCTTTCTTTGCCATTATTTCAGCATCTCCTTTCCCCAGTCCTGACCGTTGGAACGGATCAGCTTGGAGTACCAGTAGAAGGAATCCTTCCGGATACGTTTCATGGACAGCTCTTCCACGCTCTTGGCCGCGTTCTGCTCCTCATCGGTGGTGTCGATGTACACCAGACCGTAACGCTTTGCCATGCCATTGCCGGTGGACAGCAGATCGGTGAAGGACCAGGGGTTGTATGCGATGACCTCGCAGCCGTCCTCGATGGCCATGCCCAGCTGATAAATGTGCTCCCGCAAGTAGTCGATGCGGCCCTGATCGTGCACCTGGCCGTCGGCGTCCTTCGTCTCATGGGCGCCGTAACCGTTCTCGGTGATCATCATGGGCAGGTGATAGTGATCCCACAGGTAACGCATCTCATAGCGCAGGCAGGAGGGGTCGATTTCCCAATCCCAGTCGGTGTACTCGACATAGGGATTGCGGGTCAGAGCGTAGCGGCCCGGCTCCACGGGGAACACCATCTGGCCCTTGACGCCGTTCTTATTCAGCAGATAATCCTGCTGTTTTGCGTCATGCGGCGCATACTTTGCAACGTTGCTGCGGTAGCAGTTGACGGCGATGAAATCGATTTTGGCGCTCTTCATCAGTTCTGCATCGCCGGGCTGCATTCCGATGTCGATGTCGTTCTCTTTCCAGTAGTGCTTGATAAAGTTGCTGTACTCGCCGTAAACATAGGTATCGATCCAGAACTTCTCGGTGAACTCCTCGGCGTTCATAGCAGCGATCTGATCCTCGGGGCGGCAGGTCTCCGGGTAGATGGGCACGCAGCCGGGCACAGGGCCGATCTTGCCGCCCGCCACCATCTCATGGCAGGCGTTGACAGCCTTGGCATGGCACAGGTTCATGATATGGTTGATCTTCCACTGATCCTTGAACCAGTCGTCACAGCCCTTGCTGACGCCCAGCCAGTTGCCATAGCAGATCTGCATATTCTGCTCGTTCAGCGACAGCCAGTATTTGACCCGGTCGCCGAAGTTCTCAAAGCAGACGCGGCAGTAGTGCTCGAATCTTTCCACGGTGTCGCGGCTTTTCCAGCCACCCAGCTCATCCACCCAGACCGGCAGGTCGTAGTGATACAGGGTAACGATGGGGGTGATGTTGTGGGCCACCAGCTCATTGATCAGATCATTGTAGAACGCGATGCCTTCGGGGTTCACCTTGCCGTCTGCATGAGGGATGATGCGGGACCAGCTGAGCGAGAAACGATAGCTGGAGAAACCGCACTCTGCCATCAGGGCCACATCTTCCTTGTAGTGATGATAGTGATCCGCCGCATAGGTGTTATCCGCAAACGGCTTCTTGGTCTTGGAGTTCAGGTCGATGATGGCCGGCGTGCGTCCGCCATCGGCGACTCCGCCTTCCACCTGCCAGGCAGCGCTGGAAGCGCCCCACATGAAGTTGTCCGGGAATTTGGGGTTGTGTCCGTAATACATAGTGTGATCCTTTCCATCTTTGTCAGTCTGTTCTGCCGTCGCAGAAGCCCCCGCGGGTTCAATTCTTTGCAGGACTATCGTAACACATCTCCGACAAAAAATGGGGTTCGCGATGCGAACCCCGTTTGGATGGTTGAACAATTTATTCTTTTGTTTTTGAGCAGTTCCACGGTTTCACCCGTCATTCTGCACATCTTTGCACCCGCATTTTTTGAGAATCCGACAAAGGCAGTTCAGAAATTGGACCCTGCAGCAGGTCAGTCTCCCGGTATTTATTCACATAGTAGCTGTACAGGATATCAAAGAAATAGGTCATACCATACTGGGAGTACACCGTGCGGGCACCGCTGTTGTCCTTTTCGCTCAGGTAGATCACCTGATCGTAGCTTTTCCACATTTTTATGGCGTGGTTGACCGTCACCAGCACCTTATAGGCTGCAGCCTTCTGCACTATTGGCTCCATCAGGGTGGCAAAGTTGCCGGTGGCTGAAACTGTAATGAGCAGGTCCTCCGGTGTCAGCACTTTCAGATAATCCAGCGTATAGTGGGCATCGGACACGATCTGCACCAGCTTGCCCATGACCACCATGGACTGCTGGAAGCTGCGAGCCGCCATGCCGGAAAAATCCGAGGTGAAGAGCACCACATGTCGGCTGGCATGAATACTTTCGGCCAGCTTATCCAGTACAGCGGGAGTGGCAATGCGGTTGATCTCCTCCATCATCTCCCCGATGCTGCCGGAAAGGTGTTCCTTGTAGTCCGGACGCACGCTGTAGCCGATGAAGTAGTTGCATTGGCGCTTCCATTCATCGGCCTCAGCCTTCAGGTCGGAAAAGTTGTCAAAGCCGATGGACTGGCAGAACCGCCGGATGCCGCTGCGGGACACATAGCAGGCATCCGCCACGTCGTAGATGTTCAGATCCCGCAGCTGGTCGAAGTGATACAAAAAATACTGCGCCAGCACATAGTACGGGTCTTTCGGTTCACTTTCGTTCATCACTGCCAGCAATGCCGTCATCAGGCTGAAAGCCGTATTTTTCATAGTTTTCTCCTTCTCTGTTTTTGCAGGAATCACACCCCAAAGAATTCCTTGGCGATGTCGGCGCTGCGCTTGGCATCCTTGGCATACCAGTCCGCGCCGATCTTTTCGGCGTATTCCGGGGTGAGCACGGCACCGCCCACCATGATCTTGCAGTCCAGTTTGGCTGCATGCAGGGCGGCGATGGTCTCTTCCATGCTCTTGAGGGTGGTGGTCATCAGGGCCGAAAGGCCCACCAGATGCACATCCTTTTCCCGCACGGTGTCCACCACGGTCTCCACCGGCACATCGCGGCCCAGGTCGATGACCTCAAAGCCGTAGTTTTCCAGAATGACCTTGACGATGTTCTTGCCGATGTCGTGCACGTCGCCCTTCACGGTAGCTAGCACGATGCGGCCCTTGCTGGCGCTGCCCTCGCCCTTCTGGGCAATGGCGGTCTTGATCTCCTCAAAGGCGCTCTGGGCAGCGCTGGCAGCCTGCAGCAGCTGCGGCAGGAAGAGGGTGCCCTTCTCATATTTGGCACCCACGATGTCCAGCGCCGGGATCAGGGCTTCGTCCACCACTTCCAGCGGCTGCTTTTCGGCCAGCAGGGCGCGGGTCTGGGCAGCGGCGTCGCCCTTCAGGCCCTTTTCCACCGCCTTGATCAGCGCCGCATAGGGGCCGGAAATTTCAGCGCTCCCGTCGGAAGCTGCCGCCGCAGGCGCTGCCTGGGCTGCCTGCTTCAGGGCCGTGGAGGCAGGCACCCGGTTTGCGTAGCGCTCAATGTACTGCATGCTCTGCGCGTCCCGGTTGGTCAGCACGTTGTAGGCATATACGGCGGCCATCATCTCTTCACTGGAGGGGTTCATGATGGCCAGATCCAGCCCGGCATACATGGCCATGGTGAGGAAGGTGGTGTTCAGGTAGGGGCGGCAGGGCAGGCCGAAGCTGATGTTGGACACGCCCAGGATGGTGCGCACGCCCAGCTCCTTCTTGCAGGCTTCCAGCGCCTGCACCGTGGCCAGCACATCCTTCTGCTGGGCGCTGGCGGTCAGGGTCAGGCAGTCGATGTAGATGTCCTCGCGGGGGATTCCGGCTTCCAGTGCCGCCTCAGTGATGCGGCGGGCAATGGCCACGCGGTCCTCTGCGGCGGGCAGGATGCCCCGCTCGTCAATGGCAAGGCCCACGATGGCCGCGCCGTACTTTTTGCACAGGGGCAGGATGGCCCGCAGCTTTTCCGGCTCGCCGTTGGTGGAGTTGACGATGGGCTTGCCGTTGTACACCCGCAGGCCGTTTTCCAGTGCCTGCACATTGGAGGAATCCAGCTGCAGCGGCAGGCTGACCACGCTCTGCAGAGCCTTGACCACCTGCGGCATCAGGGCCGGTTCATCCACGCCGGGGGCACCCACGTTCACGTCCAGCACCTGGGCCCCGGCTTCCACCTGGCTCACGGCTTGTTCCAGAACGTAGTTCATATCATTCTCCCGCAGTGCCTGCTGGAAGCGCTTTTTGCCGGTGGGGTTGATGCGCTCGCCCACCACGGTGATGCCGTCCACGTTGACATAATTCATGGGGGTGCACAGCACCGAGGGCATGGCGTGGGCCGGACGGCCCGGCACACAGCCCTTGAACACCCCGTTCAGCAGCCGGATGAACTCCGGCGTGGTGCCGCAGCAGCCGCCAGCGGCAAACAGATTCAGCTCCCGGTAGGGCTTCATTTCCAGCGCAAACAGCTGCGGGGTAATGTCGTAGCCGCTGCCGTCGGCCCGGGGCAGACCCGCGTTGGGCTTGACGAACACCGGGAAGTTGCCGGGCACGGCCTCGGTCAGGCGCTTTGCCATGGGGAAGATCTCCTTGGGGCCCAGCGAGCAGTTGATGCCCACGGCGCTGGCCCCCAGACCCCGCGCGGTGACGCCGAAGCTCTCCACCGTGCAGCCGGTAAAGGTGCGGCCGCCGGCTTCAAAACTCATGCTGGCCAGGATGGGCAGGCTGGAGTTTTCCCGGGCGGCCAGCAGCGCGGCCTTGAGCTCGTACAGGTCGGTGAAGGTCTCAAAAAAGATCAGGTCGGCCCCGGCTGCCGCACCGGCCCGCACGATGCGGGCGTATTCTTCCACGGCATCCTCAAAGGCCAGGGTGCCGTTGGGTTCCAGCAGCTCGCCCAGCGGGCCGACATCCAGCGCGGCAAGCGCACCATAGGGCGCACAGGCCCGCTTGCAGTTGGCAATGCCCGCCGCAATGATCTCTTCCAGACTGTAGGCGCTGCCCGCCAGCTTGTGGGCCGACGCGCCAAAGGTGTTGGCGTTGATGATACGGCTGCCCGCTGCGGCATACTGAGCATGGATGCCCTCGATGAGCTGCGGGTCGGTGATGTTCAGTTCCTCCGGCCGGGCGCCCAGCTTCAGGCCGGCCGCCTGCAGCATGGTGCCCATGCCGCCGTCCAGCAGGATGGTATTGCTCTGCTTGAAAAGTTCACTCACTTGCACAGGTCTTTCCCCTCTTTCTGTATTCGCAGCGGGTGCGCAGCACACAGTGCCCGCACCCGGCCAGATGTCCCTTGACCGGATGGTCGCTGACCCCCAGAATGGCGGTCACGCTTTTGCGGGGGGTCATCAGGTTGGTATCGGTGACGCACAGCCCGGCCCGGCGCGCCGTGTCCAGCGCGGCGGCCACCAGCGGCTGCACCGCGATGTCCCAGTCGCCATAGCCCGGCGAGAACCGCCCGGTGAGGTAAGTCCCCTCGGCTGCGGCCAGCTGGCGCAGCTCGGCTTCCGCCGCGGCGGCGGTCTGCTCAGCCAGGGCGCTGCCCAGCGCATCGGACGCTACACCGGCGGCGATATCCCCCACCCCGGCGCGGCGGATCTGGGCGTCCACCCCGGGGCCAAGGGTCACGGCCAGCAGAATGGCCTGCCCGCAGCCCTCCAGATGCCGCATCACGTCGCTGCCCCGCAGGATGCCGGCTTCGGCCAGCGCCTTCACCTCCGCCCGCAGCCAGACGGCGCGGGGCGTCGCAGCGGCCAGCAACGGTACGGCGCAGCGCTGCAGCAGAGCCATGGTGGCGGTGTCCGCCTCCCCGCGCGCGCCGAAATACCGCGCTGCCTGCGCAAGGTCGATCTGCTCCGGTTTTTCCACCGGCAGGGTCCTGCTCTGCCCCAGCTGCATCTGCGGTTCCTCCTTGCTTTTTTGAAATAAAGTGGTTTTAAGTATACCGCAGCTGTGGGATTTTATCAATCCCGGAGAATGCAAAAAATCCCTCCGTCACGGCTCACGCCGTGCCAGCCCCCTCGAGGAGGGGGCCTTGACGGTCCGGAAACGTTCCGCTTTCAACAGGAAACATCCCGGTTCCGTCAGAAGGCTCCATCTCAGAGGGAGCTGGCAAACCCGAAGGGTTTGACTGAGGGAGTACTCTTATTTGATGCAGGTGGAGCAGGGCGTGTAGCCTGCCTCGATGGCCTCGTCGTAGCTGGAGAAGAGGATCTGGTTCTTCTCGGCCGGCAGGTTCGGGCAGGTGGGCAGGTGGAACTTTTTGCTGTTCACATTGCCGATGTAAGCCTGCTGTGCCGTGCTGGCAGCCGCCGGGTCGGTGGGGTTCAACTCGGCATCGGCGGCAAAATGCTCGGTGCCCACGGTGTAGTTCTGGCCGTCGCTGCCAATGGTGATGGTGCCCAGCAGGTCGGTGCGGTACACGTCCACCCCGGCGTCCCGCAGGATGCTCAGGGTCTCCTCATGCGGGTGGCCGTATTTGTTGTTCACCCCGCAGGAGATGATGCCCATCTCCGGCAGGACCGCGTTCAGGAAGGCGTAGCCGGTGGAGGTGCTGGAACCGTGGTGGCCCACCTGCAGCACATCGGCTTTCAGATTGGCACCGCTGGCCACAAGGTCGCTCTCTGCGGTCTTTTCCATGTCACCGGTGAGCAGAAAGCTGGTGGAACCGTAGTCGATGCGCAGCACGATGGAGGTATCGTTGGTGTCACTGTACTGCGCCACGGGGCCCAGCATGGTCACGCTAGCACTGCCCAGGGGCCAGGTGGTGCCCACGGCGGGCACTTCCACCTGCAGGCCCTGCTGCTGGGTGTACTTGACAAAATCCCGGAAGCACTTGGTGGAGGCCTCCGTCACCGGGCTGTATACATGATTGGCCGGGAAGTAGGCCAGTGCAGCCGCCAGGCCGCCTACATGGTCCTCGTGGGCGTGGGAGCAGAATACATACTGCAGCTCTTCCACCCCCTGCTTCTGCAGGTAGGACACCACCAGGCTGCCGTCGTCCACGTTGCCGCCGTCGTACAGCATGAACTGGCCGTCACATTCCACCAGCACGCTCAGCGCCTGCCCCACGTCGATGAAGTGCATCTCGAACGGGGCATCCACGCTGGCTGCCGTAGAGGAAGGGTTGGGCACCACGTCGGCACTGCCGCCCGGCACCACAGCCGAGGTACCACAGCCTACAAGGCTCAGGGCCAGTGCGGCCGCAGCGGCCAGCGACAGCAGCCGCTGCAGCAGGCCGGTTTTCTTTTTCGGGGTCACTTTTTCTTTGTTCCAGTTTTCCACGATGTATTCTCTTTCTGTTGATTCTTTTTGGGTTTGTGTCCGGGGGCCGAGTGCGGCGCAAAGCGGGCACCCGGGCTGGGCTGACGCCCGGCAGGGGCGGCGGTGCGGTTCGGGCCGTGGGCAGGCTTGCTCTTGCCCTTCTGGTTGGGGCGCACGGTGTAGGTGCCGTCGTTGTGGATGGTCACCTCCGGGCTGTCGGCGCGGCGGGCCGAGCGCTGCACCGCGCGGCGGCCCTCGGCGGGCACCAGCAGGGGGATGAGGTCCTCCCGGTGGGTCATCCTCAGGGCCTTGACCACCTTTTCGGCGTTGCGGGGCTCATAGTATTGCAGCAATGCCCGCTGCAGGGCCTTGCCCTCGGGGGTCTTTTCCACGAACACCGGCTTGAGGGTGTAGGGGTCAAGGCCGGTGTAGAACATACAGGTGCTCACGGTGCCGGGGGTGGGGTAGAAGTCCTGCA
>OICD01000730.1_pt1 | contig 17101 bp, 9 predicted proteins | sample 1581161 | NCBI WGS metagenome assembly OICD01 (sample SAMEA3882546, study PRJEB24775) | human gut metagenome | biome: human-associated habitat; feature: intestine environment; material: feces | place: Netherlands | collected 2009/2010 | reverse complement strand
ACGCTGATGAGGATCGACTCGATGAGAAACTGCGCGAGGATGTCGCGTCCCTTGGCGCCGATCGACATGCGCAGGCCGATCTCGCGTGTGCGCTCCGTCACGGAGACATACATGATGTTCATGATGCCGATGCCGCCCACAAGCAGCGAGATGCCCGCCACGGCCGCCAGCAGCACGGTCATCATGTCGGTCGTCGAGGTGAGCATCGAGGCCATCTCCTGCTGCGAGCGGATCGAGAAGTCGTCCTCGTCCGTCGGCTTGAGCCGGTGGTTTTCGCGCAGGATCGCCGAGATCTCGTCGATGGCCTGGTCGGTGTAGGCTTCGGTTAGCGCCGAGCAGATGATCTCCTGCAGGTGCGTGATGGCCAGGATGCGTTTCTGCACCGTCGTGTAGGGGGCGATGATCAGGTCGTCCTGGTCCATGCCCATGCTGTTGTAGCCTTTGCTCTCGAGCACCCCGACGATGCGGAACGGGATCGTGCCGAAGCGGATCACCCGCCCGACGGGATTCTCGCCGTCGGGAAAGAGTTCGTCGACGACCGTCTGCCCCACGAGGCACACCTTGGCGGCCGTCTTGATGTCCTGCTCCGAGAAGCTGTCGCCGTCGACGATGTGATAGCGGCGGATCTCCAGGTAGTCGAGATTCACACCGTAGACCGTCGTCGGGGTGTTGTTCGCGCCGTAGATGGCCTGCCCGGCGCTGTTGACCGACGGCGAGACGTAGGTGACATAGCGCGTTTTGGTCTGGATGTCCTCGAGGTCCTGGAGCTTGAGCGACTCCATGTCGTCGGCGCTCAACTGCACGCCGCCGCGCCGGTCGCCGCCCGGGTGGATCATGATCATGTTCGAGCCCATCTCGCTGATCTCGGCCTGGATGCTGCGCTTCGAGCCCTGCCCGATGGCCAGCATCGTGATGACCGACGCCACGCCGATGATGATGCCCAGCATCGTCAGAAATCCGCGCAGCTTGTTGTTGCTCAATGCCTTGACGGCGATTTTGAAAAGATTGGCGAAATTCATGGTCTACTCCTCCTGTCTGGGCAGCCGCGCCAGGGCGTCGGCCGCACTCAATGGGTGTTCGTTGCGCCGGTCGTCCGTGATGCGGCCGTCGCGCAGGGTGATGTTGCGGCTGCTGTACTGGGCGATCTCGGGATTGTGCGTCACGAAGATGATCGTGCGGCCCGCGGCGTGCAGCTGCTGGAAGAGCACGAGCACCTCGAAACTCGTGCGCGTGTCGAGGTTGCCCGTCGCCTCGTCGGCGAGAATGACCGCCGGATTGTTCACCAGCGCCCGGGCGATGGCCACGCGCTGCATCTGGCCGCCCGACATCTGGTTGCTGCGGTGCAGCAGCCGGTCCCCCAGCCCCACGGCCTTCAGCGCCTCGACGGCCCGTTCGCGCCGCTCGGCGGCCGAGCATTGCGGATTGTACATCAGCGGCAGCTCGACATTCTCGATGGCGGTCGTTTTCGGCAGCAGGTTGTAGTTCTGGAAGACGAAGCCGATCTTGCGGTTGCGCAGCGTGGCCCGCTGGTTTTTGTCCATCGTCCGCACGGAGATTCCGTCGAGGTAGTACTCCCCTGCCGTCGGCGTGTCGAGACACCCGAGCGTGTTGAGCAGCGTCGACTTGCCCGATCCCGACGTGCCCATGATCGTGACGAACTCCCCCTCGCGGATCGTGAACGAGACGCCGCGCAGCGCGTGCACCGTCTCGTCGCCCACGCGGAAGTCGCGCCGGATGTTTTCGAGCCGGATGATCTCCCGGGTCTGAACAGATGTCTCCATGGCTACTTCTTCTTGTTGCCGCCGCCCGGGGGTGTCGGCATGAAGGGACTGCGTTCGGCGGTCGGCATCTGCTCGACGGCGGCCGTCGAGGTCATGGCGACGGCCACCTCCTCGCCGTCGGTCAGCCCGTCGAGAATCTCCGTGCGGTCGCCGCTGGCGGCCCCGGTCGTCACGTAGCGCGGCGTGAGGCGCTGTCCGCTGCGGACCCAGACCTCGCGCTTCCCGGCAACGGCCGGTACGGAGTCCGAAGCCACGCTCATGTCCAGTTCGGAGAGCAGCCCGGCATCGGGAACGAAGCGCAGCGCCTTGGTCGGAATGGAGAGGGCATTCTCCTTTTCGAGCGTGTAGATCGTGACGTTGGCCGTCAGCCCGGGTTTGAGCTTCAGGTCGGGATTGTGGGCCGTGATGACCACTTCGTAGGTCACGACGCTCGACTCGGTCGTCGCTTCGAGCCGCACCTGCTCGACCGTCCCCTCGAACGTGTCGTCGGGATAGGCATCCACGGTGAACTGCACGCGCTGTCCGTCGGCCACCTGCCCGATGTCGGCCTCGTCGACGTCGGCGATGACGCGCATCTGCGTCAGGTCGTTGGCGATGGTGAAGAGCGTCGGGGTCTCGAAGCCCGCGGCCACGGTCTGCCCCTCCTCGACGGCACGGCTGATGACCACGCCGTCGATGGGCGAGGTGATGGTCGCGTAGTCGAGGTTCTGCTTCACCTTGACGATCGCCGCCTGCGACTGGGCATAGGCGTTGCGGGCCTTTTCATAGAGGTAGAGCGCCTCGTCGTACTCCTGGTCGCTGACGAGCTCCTTTTCGTGGAGCGTCTTCGTGCGGGCGTAGTTCTTCGACTGGTACTCGTATTCGGTCTTGCAGCTTGCCAGCTCCGCCTCGGAGGACTCCAGCTCGGCCTGAAGCGTCACCTTGTCCATCTCGGCGATCAGTTGTCCGGCCTTCACCACGTCGTTGTAGTCGACGTAGAGCCGGTCGATGATGCCCGAGACCTGGGTGCCGACCTCCACCTTGGTGACCGGTTCGACCGTCCCGGTCGCCGTCACCGAGTTGCTGATCGCAATGCGGCTCGTGGGGGCGGTCTCCAGCGTGATCTCCTCTCGTTTCGACGGGCGCAGCAGCACCCAGAGCACAACGGCGGCAAGGAGAACGTATGCCGCAATGAGCATGTTTCTATTTTTCATGATGTATGCGTCGGTTGTTTGTTTGCGAATCAGATCGTTGTGACGGGCCGGCCCTGGTAGATGTCGAGCAGCGCCATGTTGAGCAGTGCGACATACTTCGCCTGCAGGACCTCCAGCCGGGCCGACGCGAGCTCGTTCTGCGCCGTGATGAGTTCGACCGTGTTCTTCATGCCGACGCGGAACTGCTCGTCGGTCAGGTCGTAGCTCTCCTGTGCATAGCGGCGCTTCTCGACGGCCGCCGTGTACTGCGACTGGGCCGAGACGGCATCCAGATAGGCCGTTTCGACCTCGCGCAGCAGCGTCTTTTCGAGATTGAGCCGTTCGAGGCGGCTGTTCGAGACGCTGATGCGCGCCTTGTTGACGGCCGTGCGGTTTTTCCGGTTCGAGAAGATCGGGATGTTGAGCGAAAGCCCGACATTCTCGTTGAAGCGGTTCCATACCTGCGAGCCGCTTTCAAATGCGCCGCCCGACATGTGTCCGGTGCCGATGCCGGCCGTAAGGGAAACGGACGGAAGGAAGCCTGCGCGCGCCTGCCTGACTTCCAGCTCTGCTGCTTCGATGGAGAGGTCACCCCGTCGGATCTCGGGCATGACATCCAGTGCCGTCGCGTAGATTTCGGTTTTTTGGGGCAGAGCCGTTACCACCTTATCCTCACCTGCGGCGGGTGCGGCAAGTTCCATCTCGTCCGTTATGTCGAGTTCGAGCAGCTGCTTGAGCTGCAATTTGTAGTTGTCGAGTGTCGTGCGGGCCACGACGACCTGGTATTCGTCGCTCACGTACTGGCTTTCGATCTGGGCGAAGTCGACCTTGCTGATCGACCCCGTCCGCCACATCTCGCGGGCCCGGTCGCGCTGGGCGCGTGATACTTCGGCCGTGCTGACGGCGATCTCCACCGCCTCGGAGGCGTAGAGCGCCTGCATGTAGGCCTCGACCAGGGCCAGGCGGATGTCGTTCTCGGCCTCCTCGACCGTCAGCGCGTCGATGCGGTTCTGCAACTGCTGCCGGCGGACCGTCGTGCGGAGCATCCCGCCCTGATAGAGCACCAGATCGGCGTTGACGCCGTAGGTCCCCGTGTAGGAGTCGTTGTCGGAGACGTTCGACGACGGGTAGTTCGTGTAGGCCTGCGTCGTCGAGGCCGTGAGCGACGGCAGCAGGGCCGCCCTGGCCTCCTTCGTGTCCTCCACCCCCGAGAGGTAGTCGTTGCGGTTCTGCCGCAGCTGGATGTTGTTCTCCAGCGCATAGTCCAGACACTCCTGCAACGTCCATTGCCTTGTCGTGCCCGTGGCGGCCGGTTCCGGGGAAGCGGCGGGCGCCGTCGTTGCTGCCGGTTTCGTTGCTGCCGCCTCCGTTGCGGCGGCCGGTTCGGCTGCTGCGGCCTGCGTGGCGGGTGACGTCTGCTGCGTCGGGACTGGCTGCTCCTGTTCGCCTGTCGGCTGTTGCGCCACCGCGGTTCCCCATGCGAGCCAGGCGGCACATCCGATCCACCATATGTGTTTCGTCCTCATCGGTTCTTCTCGGTTTTGCTGCAAATGTAGGGGTCGGAATTCGTCCGGACAATCAAAATGGACGAATCGCCCGATTCCGTCGACGAATGCCGCGTCTGACCCGACATGCGTCCTGTGCGTGCACCCCGGCGGCCCGCCGCAGCCGCCCTTCCCTTCGGTTGTACCTTTGAAATGTCTGCCGCGGATGTGTGCACTGCTTGTGTGCGACCACCAGATAACACGGTTATGTCGCGAAATTCACCCATCCATCTCTTTTCAGTGTCCATTTCATGCGCAGTTTCGGGGATTTTCCAACAAAATAGCAGCCTTTTTTCGGACTGTCCGTTTTTGTTTGCTGTGTAAAATACACGGTCTTCCACCGCTCGTTTTGTGCGCTTCCGGTCGGTGGATCGAGGGGCTCAAAATGCCTGTTTTTTCCCGGATCGAAATGCCATGATCTCGTTCATATAATTTATATTACTGAAAGACAGTTGTTTGTCGTTTCAATAACTCCATTTCTCCGCTCTTTCGGCCGCTGGGATGCAAAAAATGGACGCATTTATTTGTTCGGAAAGAAAATAATTTTTACTTTTGTTCTGGTGTTGTGTACGAACACAGTATATATTTTCAGTGTATTTTATTGATATTCATTGATTTTATTTGTACATACACACCCTTTCGTATGATTGGACAATAGAAATTCAACAATAAAAACAAACAAACTATCCTAAAATCTTTCCTAATCCTTAAAACCCACATGTGTTCGCAACAATCCAACCATCCGATTCCCGCTGTCCGGGGGTTCGCACGCGGCATCCGTAGCCGGGCGTCGCGTCTGTGGCTCGTTCTGGCGCTGTGCGCCCTGACGGCCGTGGTCGAGACCTCCTTCGCACAGCGCAAGACCGCCACGGTGAAGGGTGTCGTGACCGACGCCGCGACGAAGCAGCCGCTCGTCGGCGTGACGTGTATCGTCGAGGGCACCCAACAGGGTACGACGACCGGAGTCGACGGTACCTTTACGCTTGATCTTGCATCCGGCGGGGCGAAGACGCTCTCGTTCTCCTACATCGGCTACGAGACCCGCGAGGTCGTCTGGAACAACCAGACCGAGCTGAAGATCGAACTCTCCGAAACGGCCCAGACGATGGACGAGGTGATCGTCGTCGGCTACGGCTCGCAGAAGAAGAGCGACATCACCGGTGCCGTGGGCAGCGTGGCGAAGGACCGCATCGAGAAGATGGTCTCGACCGACATTGCCCAGATCATGCAGGGCTCGGTGCCGGGTCTCAACGTCATGGCGACGACCGCGGGCGCCAATCCCGAGGGTCAGAGCGGCCTGATGCTGATCCGCGGCCGCAACTCGATCTCGGCGAGCAACGACCCGCTCGTCGTGCTGGACGGTATCCCCTACTACGGTTCGATCTCGGACATCAACCCCAGCGACATCGCCTCGATCGAGGTGCTCAAGGATGCCTCGTCGGCCGCCATCTACGGATCGCGCGGTTCAAACGGCCAGGGTACCGAGGGCAAGGTGACGATCCGCTACGACGGCTACTATGCCATCCAGACCGTGGCCAACTTCCCCCACATCATGAACGGCGAGGAGTACTACAACTACAAGAAGGGATGGGCGGATGACGACGACAGCGATCCCGACGCCTTCCTGAACGAGACCGAGCGTGCGGTCTACGCCGACGGCAGCTGGAAGAAGTGGACGTGGAAGGACCTGCTCACCCGCACGGGTTACAGCACGCGCCACAACATCTCGGCCTCGGGCGGCTCGAAGGTGCTCAAGTACAACGTCTCGCTCAACTACCTGCGCAACAAGGGCACGATCATCAACGACCAGTACCAGCGCGCGCAACTGCGCGTCAACCTGACGGCCAATCTGGCCAAGTGGCTCACCTACACGACCAACACGATGCTGACGTGGAGCGACAACAGCGGTGCGACGCCCAAGTTCGTCGACGTGTTCAACAAGTCGCCGCTGCTGCGCCCCTTCAACGAGGACGGTTCGATCAACATCACGCCCGACGCCAGCAACGAAAAGCGCTTCAACCCGCTCGAGTGCCTGCTCTACGACGACTACAACGCCTCCTACAAGCTCGCCACGAACAACTCCTTCAAGGCGACGCTCACCAAGGGGCTGACCTACACGCTCAATACGGGCATCCAGTTCTACGACACGGAGCACAACGAATACCAGGGTACGAACACCGGCGCCATGAAGAGCTACAACGGCTGGGGCAAGATCTCGGACAAGAAGCGCTTTGCCTACTCGCTCGAGAACATCCTCAACTACGAGCGCAAGTTCGGCCGCCACGGACTCTTCTTCACCTTCGTCTACTCGTTTGAGGAGAACACCAACCGCACCAACGAACTCGAAGGCTACGACTTCCCCAACGACCTGCTCTCCTACAACGGACTGGCGCAGGCCAAGCAGCTCACCCCCTACATCGAGAAGACCAACACGAAGCTTATCTCGCAGATGTTCCGCGCCAACTACGAGTTCGACAACCGCTACCTGTTCACCTTCACGGTGCGCCGCGACGGCTACTCGGGCTTCGGCGCCAACAACAAGTGGGGCGTTTTCCCGTCGGTGGCCGTGGGCTGGAACATCGCCAACGAGGCGTTCTTCGGTCGTGCGACCGACGTGATGAACGTCCTCAAGCTGCGCTTCTCGTGGGGCCGCAACGGCAACCAGGCCATCTCGGCCTTCCAGACGATCTCGACGCTCGGCAGCAGCGACTATGTCAACGGCAGCAACCTCGCGCCGGGCTACATGCCCGACAAGCTCGGTACGCCCGACCTGACGTGGGAGACGACCGACGCCGTGAACCTCGGTCTGGACTTCGCCTTCCTCAACTCGCGCATCACGGGTGAGTTCAACGTCTACCGCAACAACACCTACGACCTGCTGCTTGAGCGCAGCATCTCGGATGTCAACGGTCTGGACAAGATCTATCAGAACATCGGCAAGACCCGCAACGAGGGTATCGAGGTGTCGCTCACCTCGACGAACATCCGCACCAAGAAGTTCGCGTGGAAAACCTCGTTCAACATCGCCTTCATCCGCACGCAGATCCGTGAGATCTACGGTGACGGCCGGGACGACATCGACAACAAGTGGTTCATCGGCTACCCCATCAAGGTCAACTACGACTACTACATCACGGGTGTCTGGCAGCTCAACGAGGCCAACCTCGCCGCGCAGTACGGCGCGCAGCCTGGATACGCCAAGTACGACGACCGCAACGGCAACGGCACCTACGATGCCGACGACCGGCAGGTGATCGGCTCGCCCGAGCCCAACATCACGTGGAGTCTCAACAACCAGTTCACCTACGGTCCCGTGGACCTGATCGTCTACCTCTACGGCGCGGGCGGCATGGTCAAGTACAACCCCTTCTACGCCAAGAACATTCTCGTGAAGCACAACTACTGGACGCCCGACAATCCGACCAACGACTACTGGTCGGTCGAGGACGGCTACGCCAACCAGTACATCGCGTCACTCCGGGCAAATACGAGAAGGCGAGCTTCTGGCGCATCAAGGACATCACGCTCTCCTACACGTTGCCCGAGACCTTCCTCTCGAAGGTGGGCATCTCGCAGGCCAAGGTCTACTTCTCGTGCAAGAACCCCTGGACCTTCACCCAGTATACGGGCATGGACCCCGAGCTGGACGAGCAGCGCGCGAAACCCGTGCAGCGGGAGTTCCTCTTCGGTCTCAATCTCTCATTCTAAACCGTGCATCGAATCATGAAAACCATCGCATACCTCAAATACCGGATTTTCGCGGCGGCGGCCTTCGTCGCGAGTCTCCTTTTCACGGCGGGATGCAGCGGCGATCTGCTGACCGAGCATCCCGAGACGCAGCTCACGGCCGATCAGGTCTATTCGACCGAGGAGGGCTTCGAGCTGGGTCTGAACGGCCTCTACAGCCTTGCGCGCCAGGAGCGCGAAGGGTACGGATATACCGATTCGTTCGGTGCCACGGGCCTCTACGCCCTGATGAACATCGGCGGTACGGACAACTACAACTGCGGCGCCGGCGCGTCGGGCGAGTTCTCGGCCATCTACAAGAACTGGGCGACGGCCAACGTCCCGACGGACAAGAGCCTCAAGGCGGCCTTCTCGTGGCTCTACAAGACGGTGCTGGCGGCCAATACGATCATCGGCCGCGTGGGCAATCCCGACATTGCCTGGTCGTCGGAGGAGACGCCGCTGCGCGTCGAGGCCGAAGCGCGCCTCATCCGCGCCTGGGCCTACCGTCACCTCACCTACCTGTGGGGCAAGGTGCCCCTGTCGCTCGTCGAGACGACCGGCGAGAACTTCCGCACGGACTGGGTGCGTGAGGAGGTGTCGGTCGTGCGGGCGCAGATCATCGAGGACCTCAAGTTCGCGGCCGACCACATGGGCTGGATGCCCTCGCAGGTGGGCCGCGCCACGAAGGGCGTCGCGCTGACCTACCTGGCCGAGATGTATCTGGCCGAGGCCGGCACGGGCAGCGGCCCGTTCGAGGAGCTGCTGCGCCTGGCCTGGGAAGCTGCGAACAAATGTATCACGGAGGGCCCCTACCGCCTGATCCGCGAGCGCATGGACAACAGCCAGGGGTGCGCCTTCATGGACATGTTCTCCCCGTCGAACGTCAACATCGAGTCGGGCAACACCGAGGCGCTGTGGGTCATGCAGTGGGAGAAGAACGTCGTGGGCGGCGGCAACAACCTCATGCGCTTTTCGCTGCGTCCGAAGTTCGACACGGCCGACAAGCTCGCTTCGGGCATCACGATCTCCTATGAGGACGAAAGCCGAGGTGGCCGCGGATTCGCCCGCGCCGCCATCACGAAGTGGGCGCTCGAGCTCTACGACAAGTCGAGCGACTATGCCGCCGGTATTATTGACGACCGCGGGTCGGAGTACGCCATCGCGAAGTATTACGTCCTGACCGACAAGGACACCTTCTCCGGCGTGAACGCCTACACGGGCGAGCCGTGGAAGATCGGCGACCGGGTCTTCATCGGGGCGTCGAAGGATGCCGATGCGGGCAATCCCGAAGTGAGCACGCTCTACGGTTTCGCGGGGCTCAAGTCCGGCGAGAAGGAGGGCGACAACAGCAACTGGCCCTACACGCTCAAGTACAGCTTCTGCGACTCGGGCTATCCGAAGAACAACGAGTCGCACAACGACCAGGTCTACATGCGGCTGGCCGAGACCTACCTGCTGCGTGCCGAGGCGGCCTACAAGCGCGGCCTTGCGGGCGATGCGGCCAACGACATCAACGAGCTGCGCACCCGGGCGCATGCCCTGACGGTCAGCGAGAGCGACGTGACGCTGGATCTGATTCTCGAGGAGCGTTCGCGCGAGCTGCTCGGCGAGGAGCAGCGCCGCTACACGCTGCGCCGCACGCTGGATGCTCCGGCCTTCGTCGAGTGGATCACGGCCCGCAACGGCAAGGATGCGGGACTTTCGGAGCGTGACTACCTCTTCCCCATCCCGCAGAGCGTCATCGACGCCAACGTCTCGCGCCCCATGGAGCAGAATCCCGGATTCACCGGTTCGGGCAGCGGCAGCAACTGATCGTACAATCCGAAATTCAACAACAATACGATATGAAAAAACTGGTTTTGGCCCTCGTCGGTGCGGCGTTCTGCGTCGCCGCACCGGCGCAGGAGAATTGGGTGGAGCTCTTCGACGGCAAGACACTCGAGGGGTGGACCCGCATGGGCGGCAACGCCTCGTTCGAGGTTGTCGACGGCGCGATTGTCGGCACGACGGCGCCCGATACGCCCAATTCGTTCCTCTGCACCGAACGCGAGTACGGCAACTTCATCCTCGAGATGGAGTTCAAGGTCGACGAAGGTCTCAACAGCGGCGTGCAGTTCCGCAGCCGCTTCGTCGACGGACTGGTGCGCGGCTATCAGTACGAGATCGATCCCGACCGCACGACGATGTACAGTGCGCTGCCTGCGAACCTCGATGCCGAGGGGCACGAGGTTGCACCCGGCACGGCACCCCGCAGCTGGACGGGTGGCATCTACGACGAGAAGCGCCGCGGCTGGATCGGCGACCTGACGCACAACCCTGCGGCCCGCGAGGCTTTCCGCCCGGGCGAGTGGAACCTCCTCCGCGTCGAGGCGCGCAACGACTGCCTGAAAACCTGGATCAACGGCGTGCCCGCGGCGACGGTCATCGACTACATGACCCCCAACGGCTTCATCGCCCTGCAGGTGCATGCCGTGCCCGAATACCGGAAGATGCGGATTGCCTGGCGCAACATCCGTCTTTGCGACCTGGGTCTCAATCCCGACGAGGGCGACGTGATCGACCCGAATTTGAGCGAATGGAAGGATGCCTCGACGGGGTGGCTGGCCCAGGTCTGCAAGGACCGTGAGAGCGGTGCCTACAAGGTCAACCTTTCGGACGAGCCCTATGCCAACAAACAGCCCGTCGCCGTGCTGACGGGCCGGATGACCGACGAGGGGCTTCTCTTTGAGAACGAGGCGGGCTGCACGGGCCGCATCGTCCGCAAGCGCCTCCTCATCGAGGGGGATGACCTGCACTTCAACGGACAGCAGATTCACCGCGTCTCCCCGACGCTCGGAGCCGAGGCTCCCGAAGGGGCGCTCGTGCTCTTCGACGGTTCGAATCTCGAAGCCTGGGGTGCCGTCGCCCACAAGGAGTGGCTCCACGCTACGGGCGAGGCGTCGGAGGCCGTGCGGATCGCTCCGGGCGGCGTCATCGAGATGATCCCCGGCAAGGGTTCGATCCTCACCCGTCGCACGTTCCGCGACTACCACCTGCACCTGGAGTTCCGCCTGCTGGGTCCCGTGACCAACGGCGGCGTCTACCTCCAGAGCCGCTACGAGCTCAACATCAAGGATTCGTGGGGCATCGGACAGGGCGCCTCGACCGGTGCCTTCGGCAACGTCTCCTCGCCCGCCTACCCCGAGCCGGCGTTCAACTACGCCCTGCCGCCGATGGTCTGGCAGACGCTCGACATCGACTTCCGGGCTCCGCGGCTCGACGCCTCGGGTGCCAAGGTCGAGAATGCCCGCGTAACGGCGCGCCTGAACGGCGAGCTGCTCTACGAGAATGCCGAGATCGACACCGTAAAGGGTGCCGCCGGACGCCTCGGCGTGGCCGAGGAGGGCCCGGTCTACCTGCAGGAGCACGGCACGGCCTACCAGTTCCGCAACATCTGGATTCAGGAAAAATAAATGACAATACGACAAACCCGATTTCAAAACAAATAACGATCAAATAGCCATGAAAAAGACGATTGTAACCCTTTTCTCATCGCTGTTGCTGCTGTCGGTCGTTCCCGTGACGGCTGCGGCCGGCGATCAGGAGCCCGCCCGCAAGGAGCAGAGCGAGCGCAAGCCGCGCGATCAGCGCAAACCCGCCAACCGCGCCAAGAAACGGCAGAAGCAGCAGGATGCGGCTTCCGCCGAGGTCAAGGCCGCCCGGACGTCGGGCAAGTCCGACACCGCACGGAAGGCGAAGGCGGAGCGTAAGCCCGCCGGCAGGAAAACGGAACGGAAGTAACGCTTGATGGGAGGAGCAGCTATGGAAAAGAAAACACTCAAGGCCGGATTCATCGGCTCGGGCTTTGCGGCCCGGTTCCATTACGAGGCGCTGCAGCACGTCTTCAGCACGAAGGTCGAGGTGGCGGGCGTCTATTCGGTGGCCCGCGACGAGGCCGTGGCCTTCGCTGCCGAGCGCGGCATGAAGGTCTACGATACGATGGAGGAACTTATCGAGGATGCCGACATCCTGCACGTCTGCACGCCGCCCGTCACGCACGAACCGATCGTGACGGCCGTGCTGGCCCGGGACAAGAACGTGATCGTCGAGAAGCCCTTTACGGGTTACTTCGGCGACGGAACGCCGGAGTTCAACGGCGAGACCTTCCCCCGCGAACGGGGACTCGAGGTGACGCTCGAGAGCTGCCGCCGCATGCTCGACGCCGAGGCCCGCAGCAAGGGCCGCATCATGTATGCCGAGAACTGGATCTACGCTCCGGCCGTGCAGAAGGAGCGCGAGATCATTGAGAAGACCCGTGCGCAGGTGCTCTGGATCAACGGCGAGCAGTCGCATTCGGGTTCACACTCGCTCGCCTACGGCCAGTGGCGCCTGTCGGGCGGCGGTTCGCTTATCGGCAAGGGGTGCCACCCGCTGTCGGCGGCCATCTACTTCAAGCATGTCGAGGGCCGCGTGCGCTCGGGCAAGCCGATCCGTCCGGTCAGCGTCTCGGCCCGCACGCATGCCCTGACGCGCATGCCGGGCTTCGAGGACAAGGGCTTCCTGAAGACCCACTACAAGGATGTCGAGGATTTCGCCATCGTGCACGTCGTCTTCGAGGACGGCACGCTCGCCGACCTGATCGCCAACGAGCTGAGCCTCGGCGGCACGAACAACTGGATCCGCGTCAACGCCAACAACCACCGCACGCTCTGCAACATGAGCCACAACGACACGATGCAGACCTATACGCCCGACGGCGAGATCTACAAGGATGTCTACGTCGTCGAGAAGACCGAGACGAAGGAGGGCTGGTCGGAGATTTCGCCCGACGAGGGGTGGTTCCTCGGCTATCAGCACGAGCTGGATGCCTTCTACCGGGCCGCGGCCACGGGCTGCCACATCGAGAGCAACAGCCGTCTGGCGTCGGACACCGTCGCCACGATCTACGCCGCCTACGTGTCGGCCGCGCGTCACGGCGAGGAAGTGAAAGTGGAAAACCTCTGACGTCATGAAGCAAAGCAAGACCGATACGGCGCCGATCGAAGGACGCGGCGCGCAGGCCATGCCGATGTACAAGGCCGGGGACCCCGAAGTGGTGCGGCGCGAAGTGGCCGAACTGCGGGCTCTCGAGACCAAGGGCCGCTGGGCGCGGATCAAGTGGTACTTCTCCAAGTCGGGACCCGGCTGGATGCAGAGTGCCATGACCCTCGGCGGCGGCAGCGCCATGGCGTCGCTCTTCTCCGGAGCCTTCCTCCAGTACGAACTCCTCTGGGTGCAGCCCGTGGCGATGCTCATCGGCATCGTCATGCTCTCGGCCCTGGCGCATCAGACCCTCTGCAAGGGCGTGCGTCCCTTCCAGGCGATGAAGCAGTTCGTCAGCCCCTCCGTCGCGTGGGCCTGGGCGATCTGCACCATCGTGGCGACCATCATCTGGCACTTTGCGCAGTATTCGCTCGCGGCGGGCATGACGCTGGACCTCGTGCAGGTCTTCGGCGGCTTCGAGCTCGAGGCGGGGTCGTGGGGCCAGACCGCGGCGCTGCTGGCCATCGCCGTCGTGATCCTCTGCCTGGCCTGCCGCATCGTCTGGAACTACGGCAAGGGCAGCCGCGGCGTCAAGGTCTTCGAGAACATCGTCAAGGCGATCGTCTGGTTCATCATCTTCGCCTTCGCCGCCGTGGTTATCGTGTGCAGCTTCTCGGGCAACGGCATCGACTGGGGTGCCGTGGGACGCGGCTTCCTGCCCTTCTCGTTCGACGGAGGCTTCCATCTGAACATTCCCCAAGGCACGACCGGCATCTCGATCTTCATCGCGTCGCTCAGCGCCGCCGTGGGCATCAACATGACCTTCCTGTTCGGCTACTCGTTCCTGGCCAAGGGCTGGACGCGCGAGTACCGCGGACTGGCCCGTTTCGACATGCTGACCGGCATGCTCATCCCCTATACGATCGCCACGTCGCTGATGATCATCGCCGCCGGCACGACGATCCACTCTCCCGAATTCGTCGCCTCGGGCGTGACGAACATCTCCCCCATCGCGGCCTCGTCGATGTTGGAGGCTGCCGGTCTGCCGCCCGTCGTCTCGCGGCTCGTCTTCGGACTGGGAATCATCGGCATGTGCCTGAACGCGATCATCCTCCACATGCTCGTCTGCGGATTCGCCGTGTGCGAGATTCTCGGCATCGAGGCGACGGGCTGGAAGTACAAACTCGCCACGCTGCTGCCCGTGCCGGGCGTGCTGGGCGCCGTGCTGTGGAGCAAGATCGGCACCTGGATCGCCATTCCGACCTCGGCCATGGCCCTCATCATGCTGCCCGTGGCCTACATCGGCTTCCTGCTGCTGAACAACAGCAAGCGCTACCTGGGCGACGACATGCCGCGCGGCCGCGTGCGCTTCTGGTGGAACACGGCCATGATCGTGGCCATCTCGATCACGCTCGTCAGCGTTGTCTACTACCTCGTAACCGTTGTTCCGACCTATTTCGATTGACCAGACCATGATCCGTATCAGTGCATTTTCCGATGAAGTGTCGCCCGTCGTGGAGGAGCAGATCGCCTATCTGCGCCGTGCGGGCGTGAAGTGGATGGAGGTGCGGTTCGTCGACGGATGCAACATTACGACCCTCTCCGAGGAGGAGGCCCGCGCGCTGCGGCGCCGCCTCGACGAGGCCGGCATCGGCGTGAGCGCCGTGGCCTCGCCCATAGGCAAGTATCCTGTAGATGCGCCGTTCGGGCCCCATCTCGAACTGTTCCGCCATACGGTCCGCCTGGCCGGGATTCTCGGCACGCGACTTATCCGCGTCTTCAGTTTCTACGGCCCGGAGGGCGGCTGCATCGACGACTGCCGCGACGCGGTCGTGGAGCGGCTCGGACGGCTGGCCGCCGAGCTCGAGGGAACCGACATCCGCATGGCCCATGAGAACGAGGCCCGCATCTTCGGCCACAGCGCGGCGAACTGCGTGGCGCTGGCCGAGGGCGTGGCTTCCGACCGCATGACACTGGCCTACGACCCGGCCAATTTCGTCTGGGGCGAGGCAATAGCGGACAATGTCGAGAGCTGCTGGCCGCTGATGGCCTCCCGCGTGGAGCACGTGCACATCAAGGACTGGAAGCTCGGCAGCCGGGACCTCGGGTCGCTGCCCGGTGACGGCGACGCCCAGATCGGGCGGCTCTTCGAGGAGCTTGCGCGGCGGCGTTACGACGGGTTCGTGACGCTCGAACCGCACATGTCTTCCGGCGGGCAGTTCGGCGGCGAGACCTCGCCTGCACAGTTCGACGCGGCGCTGGCCCGCGTGCGCGGCTTCTGCGAACGCTGCGGCCTCGAATACGAATAAGCAACCCCTAAAACCCAAAAACTACCATGAGAACCTTGTTTCATACTCCGATACGCGCATGGGGCGCCCTTTGCCTCGTGCTGACGCTCGCCTGCACGGCGTGGTCGTGCAGCGACGCTTCGTCGGAGCTGCCCGAGAAGCCCGAAATGTCCTTTTCGGGCAAGCCGATTCTCTTCTCGGAGGAGGGCGGCGAGCGGAGCGTCTCCTTTACGACGAACCGCGCATGGACGGCGCAGCTCATCAACAACCTCGACGCCGCGCAGCAGCCCTGGTGCACGCTGTCGGTCGAGTCGGGCGGTGCGGGCAGCCACCGCATCACCATCGAGGCGCAGCCGCTCGAGGGCGACTACCGCGAGGCGATTCTGATCCTCAATGCTTCGGCTGCCGGCGGCGAGATCACGGTCATGCAGAGCGGCCAGCCCGTCATCACGACGGCCGACGCCGTCGCGGTCGACGAGTCGGCGGCGACGCTCGGCGGCAGCTGGATCTACTCCGGCGAGCTGGACGTTGCCGAATTCGGCGTGGGCATCCGCAGGCAGACCGAAGTCGAATATACCTACCATGCCGTGGCCGAGCGGGCCGAGGACGGATCGTTCTCCGCGCGCATCGATGAGCTGGAGAGTCAGACAACCTATCTCTTTGCAGTCTATGTGCTGACGGCCGACGGCGTGCGCTATACGGGCGAGGAGAAGGAGTTCACGACCGACATGCCGCCCGTGCGGATATCCATCGCCGAGCTGAAGGCCGCGGGCCGCCTCGTTGCCGAGGGCGGACAGCAGACGCTGACCGAGAGCCAGTATGTCGAGGGCGTGGTCATCGCCTCCTTCATCCCCGAGCCCGAACCGGAGCCGACACCCGAACCGGAGCCCGAGGCCGCCACGCGGGCGCTCGTCTCCACGGAGGCCTATGTGATGATCGTCGATGATACGGCCTCCGATTCGGGCATCACGCTCTACTTCGACACGCCCGAGGAGAACATCTACGCGGTGGGCGACCGCCTGAACGTCCGGACGAAGGACGGTGTGATCCGTCACGCCGCCTCGGGGCTGGTTGACCTCCGTCCGCTGACGATCGGCATCCGCGTCGTCGGAAGCGGCCAGAGCGTCGAGCCCGTCGTGATCGACCATACGAAGCTCGCCGACTACGAGTCGATGGCCGTGTGCATCGAGCATACGCAGCTCACGCGCCTGTTCACCGATACGGAGGTCTATCCGACGTGGGGTTCCGCAACGCTGTGGAACATGGAGGTCGAAGAGAGCGAAGTATCCTACTCGCTCTACGTGCCTGCGGAGAGCGAACTCGCCGCACAGACCCCCTCGTCGGGCAGCGGCACGCTCCGCGGCATTGTCATCGGCGGCGACGCGAACGACTATGTCGTCCGCTGCGACGAGCCCTCCGATGTGGCCGGGCTGACCGGCGCGCGCTTCGAGTCGATGCTCGAACTGAAGTTCCTCGCTCCCGAATATCAGGGGACGCTCTCCGTGGGTGAAGCCGCGACGGGCGATCTGGTCATCCCCTACCGCAACGGGGACAACTCCGTGATCCAGGGCACCATCCGGGCCGAG
>OICD01000728.1_pt1 | contig 17115 bp, 17 predicted proteins | sample 1581161 | NCBI WGS metagenome assembly OICD01 (sample SAMEA3882546, study PRJEB24775) | human gut metagenome | biome: human-associated habitat; feature: intestine environment; material: feces | place: Netherlands | collected 2009/2010 | reverse complement strand
TTTCACAAGCCCTTCCTGTTGACTCTTAAATTTGATGCCCTTCGATGTTTTTGAAAATGATATTTTTGTCTCACTGCTGACTATCGGCACAGTCTTTAAATCGTTAATTATCTTCGTTTTCCCATATACCGCACTGATATTTACGGTTTTTAAGGCAGCCTGTGCTGTCACCGACATACTCCCTGCCAGTCCGACCAGCATTCCCGCACAAAGCACAGCACCCATGAGTTTTCTGAATATTTTTGTTTTCTGCATCCTTTTATTCCCTTCTTTTCTTTATTCGATAAAATCCTTTTCCCGGAAAGAATGTGTACCCTTTTTTTTGCAAGAACAGGCAGTACATTGAGAAGTGTATCTTTTTCCCCTTTCATTGAGGAAATTTCTGCATCACTACATTCCATTCCCTTAAGCTCTGCCCTGACACCCTCTTCGTCCGCCACAAGGACGAAGTTAAATTCATCCAGTGGAGGCCGCATGATTTTGTAATCTACAATCCGCATCGTTTTAGTCCTATTCCTCAAGTCTCTTCTTTAATTCCAGATTTTCCTTCATCAGTCTGGATACTTCCGCCTTAAGGTCTGTGACTTCTTTTAATGCAGCATTTTTCTCCAAAAGTTTCTTATCCACAAACGTTTCCGGTGTATCAGGGTCTTTCTTAAACGAAGAAGCATAGGAATCCGAAATCTGCTGTGCATAAGCTTCTTCAAATCCTGCTCCCTGCGCGGCATCCAGGACTTCCTCTGCAGTCAGCGGTTCATCGCTTTCTGTTGCTTCCCTTTCATCGACAAGCGCATTTAAGTTTTCATGAAATGAATAGATCTTTTCCTCTGCGTCCCGGACTTCTTCTAACACATTTTCTACAATTGAGTCGAATTCCACTTTCTTCTCCGATTTAGAACGCCCACTTTCGCAGCACATAAGGTCATCAATAAAACAATGGTTAATTTCCTTTGGTTTTTTGCTAAAGAAAAGAGCTTCATTCACGTCCGAACTTCTCTCATTAAAGGAAGGATACAAAAAACCGGCAACAGGTGTCTGTACCACCCAGTCACGGATACGAAGGTCTACCTTATCCTCTGTTTCATAATATCCAAGCCCTGGCTTTGACATTTTGACCGGGCAGATGGAACAAAGAATATAGGTGTATACCTCTTCGGAATCATCCAGTTCCATTTCATCCGATGCCTTTACCGGCACGTCGTAGGCATCATAAAAGAGGATGATATAGTAGGGATCATCCGTGATATAGGATTCGATCACACGGTCATAGAACTGGTCTAACAGTTTTTCATCCCCCAGTTTGCTATCTTTAATACCAAGCAGAAGATCTATCATCTCCTCCTGGTCGGAACAGCCGTTGTGCATGTCAATGTTTAAGAGCGCATCCCCGACTTTCCCAGAGAGCGTCTTTTTAGCGATATCCAGATACTTAAACATGACATCTTCATCAAGGTTTAAGAACTGCATATTCATGGCTGCCTGCTTATTTTTGTTCACATCCACATAGATTCCGCAGACACGCGGGAATGTGCAGGAATCTTTTGTAAAACGTTTCTTTAATTCTGTTACTTCCTTCTGGTTCATAAAACAATCCTCTCTTTCTCCAATACTGGAATCTAATTTTTAAGAAGTATAAACCGCTTCCATGTGATATATTGCGCCATTTTGTAATTCGTCAAAGGATTTTCCGGTATTTTTTAATTTTTCTTATTTCTTGCCGTCGTAAGCATTTCCCTCTGCTTTGTTGCAATAAATTTTCCAAGGTTTGCATCCGCTCTCGTTAGCCTACATCCCACGTTTACCCGGCTTTTCCCCGCCGGGATCACCCTTAAGACGGTTCCTTCCAGCCGGAACAAAGTGGGCTGCGCGGACCATCCGATTTTTGTCTTAAACTGGACCTCAAGATGCATTCCTCTTTCCAGTCCAAAACCTTCATCACACATCAAGCCTATGCCAGACCGGGAAATATCTCGAATTATAGCATCTTTTGTAGTTCCGCCCATTCCAATGATTGCATCTCCCATTAACGGCAGACGGTATTCCGACCGCCTGTTATACGGTTTAACATTACCTGTACTGAACGCCATGTAGCAGTTCCCGGAATCCGGAAGGTTGATAATGATAATTTTTACACGATCCCAGATGTATGGACGTCCATCGATCAGCGCGGTCACGGAACACACCGCTGTTTTGCTCTCGAAATTAACAACATATTCCTGTTCATAGACGACTGCAATCGGAATTTGTGACAGATTAAACGAACGCGGACACACCTGTTTTAAGTATTCCCTGTCATTTTCTGTCACTTCCAAGACACTGCTCGCAAAAGACAGGTTCTTTGTGCCATCAGAGGCATCAATTGTTATATCTGTACCTGGTTTTAAACATTCAATTTTCATACGTTTCCTTTCTACGGAGAATATCTTAAATTGCCCTCCCCCCATATTAATTTGTGTCACTGAAAGTACAACGATGATAACTCCGCAGATCAGAACAAACCATTCGAGCCCTTTTTCTTCCTATGGTTCTTCCCACGGCTTCCATTTTTCTGACACTTGGCGCAGTTTTCTGTCAAGGTAAGGTATTTATCATTGTATCTTTTATCATTTTAACTTTATTGACCGCTTCGATTTTCTTGAAAAAGTTATTTGTTGCGACAGCCTCCGACCGGATCCGCGCTTCAAATTCGTATCTTGACCTTCTGGTAATATCTTCATCGTGATACCCGATATTTACAAAAAACTGGACAACCCTTCCATCAAAGTCGTACCCACATGGGGAAATGTCCCTTACCGGGCGGCACTGTGTAAATCCATTGTCATTTTTGATCCCTGAAAGGATTAACGGGAGCACACCAAGTTTCTGCTCTTCTGCAATCCGTCTTGGAATCTCCAAAAGCATACTCTCTGTAAGCGAGATTGCGGAATAAGTAGAGTATTTCGGAAAAATAAATTCCTCAATACATTTATCAATTCCGTAATTCTGTGATGCCAGTCCTTCAAGAACATCAAATGCCACCATTACTTTAATGTCACCGTTCTTCTCGATAAAATAAATGCAGCCTTTTTCAAACCAAAATTGCAGGTTTTCTTTTGCATATTCTGCCCCACAAAATACCCCATGCTTTTTTAAAATTTCCACATAATACTCATACAGCTTATCCAGATCACAGTATTCCGCACGCTTTGCCGTATACTTTACCTGCACAGGCTTCTTGGAATACATCATGCTCCGGATAGGCACATATGTCGAAACTGTAAAGCTATCCAGTGCAAGGTAATTATTCCGTGAAACGAAATTAAAGGATTTCACATAACTTTCATAATATCCTTTCAGCTGTTCCATTGGCTTTTCTTTCAAATATGGAAGATACTCTTCCGGTTCAAATATCTTGTCGTCTTTCTTTTTGTTACACTCCTTACACAATGGTACAAGATTGTAGCTGCGGTTTACCCCTCCTTTTGTCAACGGAATATAGTGATCGACCGAAAACTGGTAGCCAATGTAAATCGGCTTCCCACAGTGCGCACATATCCCCCCGCTTTTCTTTAAAACATCTTCTTTTTCCTCATTTGTAAAATTTGTTCTTTCTACTATTTTTTCCCTGTTCAAAATTTTCACTTCCCTTCACTTTGTATATTGCGCCATTTTGCAAATCGTCAAATAGAATCAGCTATTTTTAGTATTTTTCGCGGAAACTTTTTTATCTCATATTGAAAATGTGAACTAAAGAAAACGCATCGAAAGGAGAAAAATTTATGGATACAGAAACAAACAAAAAAATAGAAGAGCTTAAAAAAGCCTTCTATGAAGCATATAATGAGTACCAAAATCTGGAGGAACATCCCGAACTCATACAGGACATCCGGGCACTGTATGCATTAAAACGCAAGCTGACGGTATACAGCGTTCTGGCTGACCGCTTTGGACAGGGATTATTTACCATTCGTGTCCAGAATTCAACCTACAAATGTATCAAGCATTTCCTTGATACCGAAAAAAGCAAGGTAGACTCCTTCAAAACAATGATGGAACTCTTTCATGAGGAAGAACAGGCGTGCTAACTGCCTGCTCTTTTTTTATGCAAATTTCCTCTCTCAAAACAGGAATACATATTAATGATGTAACTGGCATACAAACCCATCAGGAGGAAGAAATTATGTTTTTTGGGATTGGAAATAAAAAGAAAAAACAGGTACAGGCCGGCGCGGGAAATCCGCTGCCTTTCTCCACGTCTGCCGCACCGGATCGGAAATCAGCAATAAACGTATCAAACCGGCAGACGGACATCCAAATTGATGAGACATTACTGGAATCTGCTCTGCAAAAGCTTGACAAAATGACAGGGCTTTCATCCATCAAGCAGGATGTGCGCAATCTTGTCCAGTTGCAGAAACTTAATATTGAACGGGAAAACCGTGGAATGAAAACAGCACAGATCTCAAACCATCTCATTTTCCTTGGAAATCCAGGCACTGGAAAAACAACCGTTGCCCGGATTATTGCTGATATCTACAAAGCCTTAAATGTGGTCGAGCACGGGCAGTTAATCGAGACTGACCGTTCGGGACTTATCGGGCAGTATCAGGGACAAACCGAGCAGAAAACAAAACAGATCTTAAGTGAAGCTGACGGAGGAATCCTGTTTATTGATGAAGCGTATTCCCTCGCGTCCGGAGAAAATGATTACGGACAGCGAGCAATCGAAATTATCCTGAAAGAGATGGAAGATAACAGGAATAACCTTGTTGTAATTGTGGCCGGATACCCAAATGAGATGCAGCGTTTCTTAAACTCCAACCCCGGGCTTTCCTCCCGTTTCGGGAAAACCCTGCAGTTTGAAAATTACTCACCGGATGAAATGTATGTGATCTCGCAGTCCTACGCCATGGAAAGCGGCTACATTCTCGATAATAGCTGTTTCGATGTCCTTAACAATTATTATGCATCAGAATGTAAGAAGCCGGATTTCGCCAACGGAAGACTTGCCAGAAAGACGGTGGAAGCCTGCATTAAGGCGCAGGCAGTAAGACTCACCGGGAAAAGTCCCCTAATTGCATTTTCCGACAGAGACTTAAACACCATTGAAAAAGCTGACTGCCAGAAAGCTATCCAGATGTTGTAATTTCCAATAGGATTATCACAAAGAAAAAGCTGCGCAAAATCGCGCAGCTTTCATTTATTCAGCAGCCTCCACATACTCCGCATTAATCTGCAGGGATGTTTTGCCTTTATACGTATTTGTTGACAGTCTGCCTACAACATTCAGTTTTTTCGGTTTTCCCATCTCCTTGTACTTTTCAGAAGCATTAAACCACAGAACATCAATTCCCTCACAAAAGAGTTTCAGATGCTGTTTTTCAGAACCCATCTCTCGGAACAAATCACCAAATTTGTTTTCCTTGAGTTCCAGCCCTTTCAGGCAGACAACCGGTTCTTCGTTTCCAACCCCGTATGGACCATATTTTCGGACATCTTTGTAAAGCGCATATAAGGTATGCACATTTCCATCAATATCATAAAATACGACGTCATCTCCAGGCTCTTCCACTTTTTCAACCAGATCACACATCATTTGCCGGAGCGTATCGATGTTTTCAATCTGGATGGAAGCTCCGCACGCAGCCGGGTGCCCTCCGTACTGGAAGAACAATCCGCTGCATTTATCCATTACGGCTTTCAGGTTACACCAGTCACGGCTGCGCCCGCTACCAACGCAAATACCATTTTCCGGAGCACCAAATACAATGCTTGGAACCTTGTATTTCTCTGTCAGGTTTCCCGCAATAATTCCACAGATACCTTTCAGAAAACGGTTATCCTGCAGCACCAGTACAGAATTGTTCATCTGTCCGGTTTCCTCGACCATTTTCTCTGCCAGTTCCGTCAGTTCCTTGCAATACGTTTTCCGCTCATCATTCATCTGTTTGACGATCTGTGCGGCATTTTTCGCTCCGTCAGATTTCCGTCCGTTATAAGATAACAATGCGGCAACTTTGCGGCTGCCTTCATCCTCCAGACGTCCAAACGCATTGATAGCCGGTACAAGGGAATATGCAATGTCTTCTACAGAAAGTGTATCGCTCAGCTCCATTTCTTCAAGAAGAAGAGCAAGCCCGGTGGAAACACGTCTCTGCTCGATTTGTTCCATCCCTCTTCTTACAAGGAAGCGGTTTTCAGCTTTCATTGTAACACTGTCACCAATGGTTCCGACTGCAGCAAGTGCAATCATGGAAGACATGATACCGTTTAAATCAGCAGGCCTTCTCTTCTTTGCGAAAACTTCTCGCATGAAACGGTATGCCAGCCCCGCACCGCAGTAATCCTCAAAATCAGCTTCTGTGATGTGAGGATCAATCACAACATCAGCTTCTGGAAGGAACTGCTCACCATTTAAGATACGGGCTTCATGGTGGTCAAGAATGATCACTTTCATACCCTTTTCTTTTGCGGCATCAACCGCTTCATTTGCTGCTATGCCGTTATCTACGGTAATCAGCAGTCCGGACGGATCCATGTTTTCAAGGTTTTTTATCTTGATTCCATAGCCGTCTGTAAAACGGCGCGGAATAATAATGTGCGGCTTAATCCCGATGGAATTGCACCCGATGGAAATAATACTTCCTGATGTGATTCCATCGCAGTCGTAATCACAGTAAACATAGACTGGACTGTCAATCATTGACCAGAAGAGATCAACTGCTTTATCCAGCCCTGCTATGTTTAACACGTTTTTGCACTTTCCGGAAACTTCTCTCTCCAGTTCCTGCGGGGTAACTCCAAGCCGGGATGCGACCAATTCCATAACGGAATTCGTTTTGCTTCTTTTTACAATCTTTTTCTTTTCTGCACTCATTTATTTCTCCTTTCAAACTGTAGCAATTTGTTTACACAATCAATATGAAATGAGAAAAGAACCACACAAAAAAAAGAGACGCCACATAAGAGGCATCTCTTTGTAAAATCCAAAATATTAAAATTCATCCGACAGATCAAAATCCTCGATATCATCCATAACCGGACTCTCTTCTATATCCGGCTCTTCTTTTATCGGTCTGTTAATGTCATAGTCTGGATCATCGTTGAACCGGCTGCCGTAATCACCGTTACCATAGTCGACATCCTGCTCACGGTCCTCAATCGTAATGTCTGCACGACCCTCATCGACCGCAGGTACTTCCATTTCATACATCTGTGAAGTAAGGGAAACGGAAGAAAGATCCGTGCGGACTTTATCAACAAATCCTTGCATGTTTGAAGAATCCATCTCGATATTATTGGTTAATGCCGTCACGGTGTTGTCGCTGTCATCCGTGATATTCAAAATTCCAACTTCTTCCATCACACGATAACGTCCGGCTTCAATAATCCCGGCCATATATGAAGAATTCCCATTGTATTCCGTCAACGAATCATTTTCCATGTTTCTGATTTCCATATATGGCTTCCGCTTTGAGTCCGGCTCCATATGAAGCTTCAAATCCCCGTTTTCAAAAAGATGTTCCATGTAGTCTTTCTGGATCCCGTTCATCTGCTCAATTATAGATAAAGATACATACGGCTTTGCAAGTTCTCTTAATGAAAATTCCTGTATTCTTCCTTCTGTCGAAGCGGGACAGACATAGAAATGGAATGTATCCTGCAGCTCTTTGACACATTCCGGATTTGCAAAATTCAGTTCTTTTTCAATCTCCTGATTCTTATATACGATCGCTCCTCCCGTTCTGAGGACAATATAATTTTCCGGATGTGCGGAGTCATAAATCGTAATGCCTTTTACTTTTTCGCCGTCCATGATCCGGCTAATCGGTTCGAATGCTTTCATATTGACAGCCTGAACCTGCTCCATCGCTTTGTAAAGCTTTGTTGTCTTCTGCAAAGCTACAACCCCGACCGCTTCATTGAAGATTTTTTCTTTTTCCGGAGAACCAATATCTTTTTCTGACACAAGGAAAAGGTTCTTGTTCGGGTCTTCCCTGATCCGGGAAGCAATTCCTTTTTCTGCGAGAATAAGCTGGACCTGTTGCATCTGCGGATAAGAAAGATTTTCCATCTGACGGACAAAGCTGTCATTCATAAGATCATTTGCTTTGTCTGCATCCATGAATAAGGACTGGCTTTCAAATTTTGCTGCGATATCCATGATCTGTTCCATGTTGTCGCCGGATACCATATAGATCGAAGTGTAATCCTGTGCATGGACCGGCATCATGACAAATGGCATATGACCTGCCGCCATTTCCCTTTCAAAATTGAAGCAGTCCCTGTTGTCTAATTGTACGAATCCAATCGAGTCACCATATTTCTCAACCCAGTATTTATCGGCTTCTTTAATTGCAAGATCTTCCGCTTCTACAACGGACAGCCCTGTCTCCCTCTGAATCTCATCCTGCTTGTCCTGTTTGAACGTTTCCACATCCATGCTCTGTTTCGCCAGTTTATCCAGCAGGTCTTTGTTTGCCATCTCTGCTTCCTGCAAAAGCATAGATAACTTCTGCACCATTGTTAAATGTCTTAAAAGTGTATCGACTGATCCTGTAACTGTCCCGACAATCACGCTTGCCATTGGATCAAGAGTTTTTATTGTGTTGTTCACCACTTTGTTTGCTTCTTCCATCTGTCATTCCTCCTGTAATTTCCTCCGGATATCCGGATAACAACAATATGTATTATTATTTCTTCCGCTTGGCCAGTCTGCCACATCAGGATCTGTCAAGATCTTCCGTAAAATCAAGTTCCTCCCGTCCTGTTTCCTCAAGATTACTTAAAAGTGAATGCAATTCTTCACGTATCGATTCACCGTTTTTCTGCAACTCAATCCCTTTTTCGATGCATTTCCTTTTGTAGTCACGTTCCTTGATTTCCCGTTTTAATCTTTCATTCTCCTCCTGTATCTGCTTAAGAATTTTTCCCTGTTCATTTTTCTCTCTGTAAGCATCATCTCTCTGCTTCACCAACTCTTCTGGAATTTTATTCTTTTCCTCATTTACAACCGATCCATCACCGCCATCCATAAAATCATCTTCCGCGGTCCGTCCGTCATCAAGGATTATATTTTTCATATATTCCTGTCTCTGGTTTACTTCCTTCGTAAGCTTCTCTGCATACCGGGAATTCTTTTTCAGATGTTCCGTACTCTGCCGCCTTGGGGTTTCCCCTGTGTTAAATCTTACGTGGTACTTTTCGTTGCACAGCTTTTCAACTGCCTGGTTCATTTTCAGGATATTGGTCAGGGAAGAGAAATCCTTGTTGCTTAATTTTCCATTTACCTCCGGAACAACCTGAATGTGAATGTGAGGTCTGGATACTTTAATCATTCCGTCTTTCGCATCCGTGTAAGGAGCGATCTCATCAAAGTGGCTTGTTGCGCTGATGATATTCTCATCCCCGAATTTTTCCCGGCACATATCGTAAAAATCTTGAAACAACTCCTTTGCTTTTTCATTTGTCATTCCAAGCGGTACCGGCATTTCCAGACTTGTCATTTCAATCCGGTCATCCCTTTTGTTTGTATTTGTTGTTCTATCCAGTTCCGCAAGACGTTTTTCCCATTTCTCCCTTGATTCCTTCCATGACATTCCTGTGAAGTTTTGGTTCTGATATGACTTTGACGGATCAATCTCGATATTGCTGTGCTGCTTTGTTGGATCAGCTCGGAACGTCTGATCACAATGTTTTAAAAGATTTACTCCGCGGATATGATCTTTTTTGCTGCATTTTGCACTTCCGTGATTGCCGCCCCAGTTAACTGAAGACATATTTTATTCTCCCTCCTTACCCCTGCAACCACAATATGAAATAAAAAAAAGTTTGCGACAGGACTTTGGCAAAGTATTAGGTGCTATAGGACTTTGCCCCCAGTACTTTCTTGCTTTCTCGCCTTCTTGCTTTCCTCCCAATCCTCCACCCACACCTCTCATCTGCCATCTGCTCCACGGAACCCTGTTTCCACATCATCCTTCCTTTCTCACATCTCACCCCCACATTTATCCCCTCTTTTCTTCCACGAAGCCTTTCTTGCGCTCTTGCGTTCTTGCGTTTTCACGTTTTAACGCTCTTGCACTCTTGTGTTCACCCTGCCCGCGCTCCGCCCAGTACTTCCTGCACAATAAGTCCGCGCTCACCTCACACTGCACCACAGTCCACTCACCCGCGCTCAGTTATAAAACCACTGTACATAAGTCCGCGCCCACACCACTCCACGCATTAAGAAGTTTACGGAAACATCCTCCACTTCCCCCCTATATTTCCATCTTTTTCTCCACCTCTATACATTTTCACACCGTACAGATAAAGTATTTCCTCCACTTTAGCACATTTCTTGCATTCTTGCGTTCTTGTATTCTACCAGCAATCCACGCCCTCACACCTCACATCTGCTACCCACACTACAGGTTCCCTGCCCGAATTCTTTTCTTGCATTCTCGCGTTGTTCCCTTGTGCTGTACTCACGCTCTGTACGCTCTGTATCGCGCCACGGAAACATACCACCTTGGTGATACTATTTTACACATTCCAAGGTAGTTTCCCAGTACCATCCCTGATCTTCCCATGTCCTCCTGTATTTCCAGTACCAGTAACAGTATCACCTTACTGATACTAAGTGATACCACCTTGGTGATACTATTTCTTGCATTCTTGCGTTCTCGCGCCCCACACGTTTTGTCCGTACTGTATTCTTGCACGTCCTTATGAACTTTTACGGTATTCTTTCTTACCTTTCCCTTTTTCTTCCCGCATTCACCCTTCTGCGGCGCCACACAAGCACATTCATACTGTATATGCGCCGCAAAGCATCAGTGTCTGTAGTATCATAAAGCGGTCAGGCCGGCTCTGCCCGGAATAAAAGCACCAGATGACCGCCGGGATACCCTGCTTCTTCCTTGTCTCTCCCACGTACCCCACACGTTTTCTCTGTCCTCTACCATGTATCATATCAGTAAGGTGATACCACACCGTACCACCAAGGTGATACTTTTGTTTTCTTTTTACTTCCCATCCCCCTCCCCTTTATGTTCAAGGTGTACCCCTGTTTTGTCCTGTTATTCCTGCTTTCTCGCGTTCTTGCGGTAAGATTTGTATCAGTAAGGTGATACTACATAGTACCAACAAGATGATACTAAAATGGATTGCCACGGTCGTTTCTGCATTCAGTACCATAAAGGTGATACTGTTTAGTATCAGTAAGTTGATACTTTTGAACATAAAAAATACTCCCACCCTCCCCTGTCTGCCACTTCCTATACTTATTTCACAGGCTTGCGTGGAACCAGGGAGAAAATGGGAAAGGAAAAGAATACCATAAAGGTGATACTGCTTAGTATCAATAAGGTGATACTATTTAATATCAGCAAGTTGATACGAAAGCGGCAGGATCTGTATGTTTTCCTTTTGTTAAGTATCATACGGGTGATACTATATAGTACCAATAAGGTGATACTATCCAATACCACAAAGGTGATACTATTTGGACGGATTTATAAAGGAATAGTAGTATCACCCGTAGTATCACCCAGTTTTCTTATATTTTCTGTGCTTCTGCCCTAGTCTTTACAGTATTTGCCTAAACCACTCGAATTCGATGGGTTTAAAATAGTATCACTGAAAAATAGTATCAGGCGATATCCGTGCGGTGAAAATAGTATCAGCAGGTGTGGGGGGAAATGTGCGGGGACGGATATGGAAAATAGTATCAGGCTAGTATCAGGCGATATCCATGCGCAGCAAGTATCTGTACGGGAAATAGTATCAGCAGCAATCTGTCTTTATCCGGATATTTCCTTATCAGTATGTGGGAGCAGGTTTACTGAAACTATTTTTGAGGTGATACTATTTTCTGTTCTTCTGGTGATGCCATTTTTGTTGTTTTTCTTTACTCCGGCCTGCTTTACTGATACTATTTTCCACCGAAAGGCTGCTCTCCTGCTGTACTCTTCTGGGGCTTTGGAAAGCTGGTATTGGAAAATTCTGCGTTGTTTTCAGAAGGGTTTCTTTCTGTACGGAAGCTGGTTTCTAACTGATCTGCACGCGAAGACGCGGCAGCTCCCAACTTAGTTTTCTTGTGATGGCCGGTTTCCGCAGGTGCCCTTATGTTTTACTGGATTTTCTACAGATTTTTGGGGGAAATAGTATCACCTCGAAACAAAGTCATCACGCAAAGTAGTATCACTTCCTGGGACGGGACTGCGTTTTTTTGGAAACAGTACCACTAAAACAGTACCACCAGCCGCACAAAGCAGGAAACAGGGCAAAGAGCGGAGGCAAAAAGTATGGCAGGCAGCGGGGCAGAAACCCATAGGAAAATGGGGCGGAAAGTAAGAAAAACAGGATACGCGCCCCGTGCCCCGCTCCAGACGGCTTCAAAAATCGTACCACCCGTTCTTCCATTCTGTACAATTTCTCGCACAGGAAACTATGAAAGAAGCCGTGCGGCGCACAACAAAAAACCGTGGGATCTGTAATTTTTATGAGAAAATGGAGGAAAATTTATGTTTGATATGGATGGCAATGAAGCCTCACACGGCCGAGACCGCGTGCTTCCATGCCTGTTTTTCTGGGGCATGGACTCGCTGACTGAAGATACAGTGAACTGCGGGCATCCGGTTCCCGGATGTGTTTTCGTGGAAGCTGAGGCAGGAGCTGGTAAACAGAGGCGAAGCACCATTGGATACCACAACACCTGATGCGCAACCGCGTGGCTACATTCCCAATACCGGGTCGCCCGATCAGGCATCCATCGCTAACTGATCTGCACGCGAAGACGCGGCATCTTCCAGCTTAGTTTTTCGTGACAAAAAGGGCGCAGCTCCGGCCGTGTCTTTTTTTGTTCCATATTAAAGATGTAAATAAAAACATATCTGAAAGGAGAAAATGCATGATTACGAAAGAATATATGACATCTGTTGAAGAATTAAAAGAGGAATTCAAAATTGGTTCCGTGGTCGAACAAGACGGGAAACTTCTTAAAGTCGTGGAGATTAATAACGCTCTGCCAACAACCTGTTTTGCATCTTTCCCAAGCGTGACATTCGAAGAAGTGCAAAAAGTTTCCCAATCTGGCACCACCAGGTAATCCGGATAAAAATCCATCACACATACAAAATCAACTTATGGCACAGCTTTGGCTGTGTCTTTTTTTTATTTCATATTGAAGATGTAAACCGATTTTTTAAACATCGAAAGGAGAAAAACCATGAAATACGCAAGATATGATATTATCCTCCAGGAAAAGGAAGTAAACGAGGATCTTTTAATCAGAATTGACAACAGCGAGGCATCCGGTGCGATCCCGCTTGAGCTGCTGTCACATGACCGAAAGGAAAAAGTTTCCGGTTACATGAACTTTCAGGGAGCGAAAGCTCTCGGATACAACCTGTCAAACAAGGAGCTGCTTGACAAGCTGAGTTTTCTCATCTTCAACACCCGCTCCGATTCCAGGTGCAGCTCGTATGACGAATTCGAGCTGGGAGATCTTAAGGTGCTGGTATTCCGCCATATGGATCCAGAGGAAATTCCGGAAGATATGAGGGCAACAGACTCTGTATCTGAGATTTTCCCGAACTGCATCTGGCACAAGTTCCCAGATGGGTCCGGGTATCTTGATGGACCAAGGAAAGGCCAAAAGCTTATCCAAGGTTACGACCTCTCCACTAACGAATTCAAGTATCGCGGAAACTGGTACTTTTTCGCTGACACTGACTCTGGACACTATATTACCTGCCAGGAGGCGATCAGCCAGATGGAAGTCTTCTTGTATAAAATACCAGATACTTTCGTCCGGCTTTACATCAACTGGTATGGCTCCTGCAACGAGGATGCCCTTGAAGCAGAAACCGGAGAAAATGCAGGTGCGCTTGCCCTCCAGAAATTCCTCGAAACCGCAAAGGAAGAGGAACTGGTTGGATACATGCTCTATTCCACAGGCGGCCGTCAGGATGAGATGTTTGATTTCCTGATGACCGGACTCCCTGGAGTATCCGGGAAGAAGAAGGAAAATATCAGAAAAATCATGGAGAAAATGTACGCTTAACCGCGGACACGCAAAAGAGCTGCAAAAAAAATGCAGCTCTTTTTTACTGTCTGTCTTTTCCCACTTTTTTTCTGCAGTTTCCATCCATGCGCCTCATAAGGCGCAACAAGCCGATAGCATCCGCAGCCTGATTGCATTTTAACCCATACATCCCATAAGGGATGCAACTGTAAATATACTTACTACATAAAAGATAGGTGTTATTCTTTCACTTTTTGGCTTTTCTTCTATTCATTTTTAATCATGCTCTTTAAATTTCCTACCATCATTTTCCAAAATTTAAGCAAACCTAAGCTGCCCGGTCTGTTCCTCACGAATTTTCATATTCCCAGTGCGTTTCGCTACGCATAATTCCGGAAGATTTGCTTTTACAAGAGCAGCCGGAATCGGAGGACATACAGCATTTCCACACCTGCGTACCTGCTCGCTTCTTGGGTATTTTTTCCTGTGTAATCGTGGTCTATGATGTAATCATCTGGAAAGCCCTGGCAACCGCATGGTCTTTGTACTTCGGGACATCCGATAATGAAAATTTTTCTTTAGCCTCAGATGTCACGATGGTCGTGGAGTTTGTTGCAGAAGAGGGCTGCGGAATATATTCTACGGCCATTGCAAACATCAAGGTAAACAAAAGAATCTTCTGTTTTGTCAATCTATTTTGTCTCATAAAAAATCCTTTCTTGTGATGGTGGGTGGGTATAGGGTATTTCCCTTTAAGTCATGATAGTTTTCAATATTGTACTACATTTTCGAGGTATTTTTTCCGTTCCGCTGCAAAAGAGAGCAGTATTGTTTTCTGTTGAGCGTCTGTCAGATGGTACCATTCTGCCAGACGCTCTTCGAGATGGTTTAATGCCGTCTGTAAATTTTCTGCTCTTGCAACCAACAAAGCCGGATCTTTGACTGCATAATCCGTTAAAAAATCTTCAACTGCTATCGCACGTATATCTCCAGGTGAGCAGATGTCGACAATGGTGTCTTTTAGTTCTGTTCCTTCGTAAACAATAGTAGCGTCTGACAACTCAGTTGCATTGTTTAAACCAAAATAACACGGGAAATCAATGCAGACAAAGATATCTCCTCCGTATAATGCAGGTTCAATATGCAGATTTCCTCCATCTCTAATAACTTTTTCGATCATTTCTAACATATTTTTTCTCCTTTTTTGTGAGGCATTTAACATTTGATTTGTTGTATTGGTTCCCGGATATCGTTCGGTCTGCGCTCGCCGCCGTGGTTACACCGAATGATAAATGGTTCCGGATTGTCGAGTACAAACTTTTTCAAACCTCTTGCGATCCGATCCATTGTTTTCGGAGCCAACGGACGTACTGCCCGGATGCCGTACTTTTCTTTGATCTCCTCTGATGTATCAAAAATCGAAGGACACGGCCGGCTGAAATCAATCTGTGTGTATGTTCCAACGTATGGTTTTAACAGTCCGGCTTTTACCTCTTCACTTGTCTGCCGGTCCGTGTGTTGGCTCTGGTCATACAATCGGCTTGCCGTCACACCGCGCGATCATAAAGAATCGTTTGCGCATAGTCGGCGCACCATAATCGGCAGCAATCAGCTCACGGAGCTCCACTTCATAGCCAAGCTCCCGAAGTTGTTGCACAAACCGCTCAAATGTCTTATCCTGTTTTGCCTTAATTGGATGATGCCGCCGGTTCAATGGTCCCCATGTTTTAAATTCTTCTACGTTTTCCAACATGATCACTCTCGGTTTCACAAGCCCCGCCAAACGGCAGATATATTCCAATTTATTTTATAACCTATGTGTCTTTCTCTGAGGACTGTTTATTCAACTCTGCCTTAATCTTGTCTATAATTTCATTTATCGGTAATGCTGAAAATACTCATTAAGTGTTATGCTGACTGCATCATTTCTTTTCCCGTAAAGTTGGAAAATAATATTTGTCTCTTTATCCATGTACTCTCCAAACTCTATAAGCTGATCTGAATACAGATAAACACACTCTTCGATTATGTATTGCAGCAGCTCATCATGTTCCTTTGGGATATTACTTTCCCATACACATGATAAAGGATAATCCTGCGCATTGACCGGCTCATTATTGACTATCTTTTTATATAGATCGGGTTCATTATTTCTGACTTTTGCAAGTGTTTTATCCGATACAGTCCCATAAGTTTCATATTTCTTGGATTCTGGATTATAAAATATACATCCTGACAACTGCATTTCATTTTCATACATGGGTTTTTCAACAATTACCGTATTATCCGGCAATATGAGTATATAAATCGCACATGACCCCATTCTGTTCCTTGATTTCTTATTCAGCTCGTATTGGAGCGCCCCCATCTTTACACTACAGAGAAGTTCAAGTATCATAAATAAATCTGATGTTATATCCGGACTTAGAGCAATGCCAATCAACAATATAACACTTATAATAGGGTATATCCAAAAAGCCTCATACTCCTTCAACAGTTTTTTCTGCTCAAAAATATCCTTGATAACAATTGACGCAAATACTACAAGAAGTAAAAGCGTTACGTTTGATGAATCCATAGCATATTTTTCTAATCCTGGTACAAGTTTTACTAACATAAATCTCTCCTTAAAAACAGTATTGTACTCTCCAATTTGCAAATCTTAAATGAAAATCAAAATTAAAGGAATCAGAAATATTGCATATACTGCATATAACAAGATCAAATACACATTGGTCATAATATGGTTTCCCATCATTCACCTCATCTAATCCATCCAACGCATAACAGCCGCTTAAGCCTTTCAGCTTTACAACTACGGTTCCGCATACACTATACGGCTCACTTGTAACTTCAAAAATCTTGCCTTTATTTTTCTCTGACACATAGTATTTGTCGTTTATTACTACTTTCTTTCCTTTAATCATTGATTTTCCTCCATTTCTTTCAGCTTAGTTTCTGTTTCCTCACGAGTAAAGAATACTGATTTATTAATTTCGCAAATGCTGCATTGTTTAGCTACGCTTTCACGTATGTAGTACGCCTTATCACTACAATTCTCGCAAAATCCTGTGAACTACTCGGCAATTGAATAACCGAGCATCTGATGTGCGATCCTTGTGGAT
>OICD01000723.1_pt1 | contig 17194 bp, 18 predicted proteins | sample 1581161 | NCBI WGS metagenome assembly OICD01 (sample SAMEA3882546, study PRJEB24775) | human gut metagenome | biome: human-associated habitat; feature: intestine environment; material: feces | place: Netherlands | collected 2009/2010 | reverse complement strand
GACTTGTGGCTTGCGCAGATGGAAGCCTAACTGTAAGCCTTAAAGCGATATGAGCACATATAAAGTACATATAGTATGTAACGGGTATGTAACAAATAGCGTAAATAATGGCTCGAAATAAGGGTATTCAATTTACCAAACGTTAATTTTTGGTTTACTGTCAAGCACCAATCACAAACACAAATCGCACAAATTACTCCGCAACTGTTTCGGTTGCGGAGTTTTTGTATTGTCTGTGTTGGTGGGGGTTCTATTTGTGAAACACCGTTTTGGCTGGCATTTTGTTATTGCAATCAAAGCCGGTGTGAATAGTACAGCTTATGATGCTTTAATTTCGGTATTTCAAAGGAATTTACGGTTTATGCATACGATTTGCCTCCTCAAACACTATAATCAGATATTTTGGAATTGTGCTTTGCTTAAATGTTAATAAGTTTCCACAAAGAAATGCTCGTGGTTAAAATTATATAAAAATGTAATTTTCGCTTGTCAAAAACCTATGAAACATATATACTAAAACAAATCGGTCTATTTTCGGACTGAAATAGTATATATGTTTTGAAAGGGGTATTGTTTTGTTTACAAGTATGTTTTTTTATTTATTCATCTGCCTGTTGCTTTTTGGCATTGGTGATGTGTTGGGTGTTGCAACAAAAGCAAAGGTATCTGCTGTATTTGTCAGCCTGATGCTTTTCCTTGTTGGTTTTATGACAGGTGTTCTGCCGCCGGATATTATTAAGCTTGCCGGTCTTACCGACATTGGTAAATGGTCTTTGATTTTCGTAGTATTCAGCATGGGTACCAGCCTGAATATTAAGCAGCTGATTGCTGAATGGCGCACAGTTGCAGTTGCTGTTTTATCCATGATTGTTTTGATTGCCGGCAGCGTTGTGCTGATTCCCGTAATCGGCTATCAGGAAACTATTGTCAGCATTCCTATTATCAACGGCGGTATCGTTGCTACTCAGATTATGACCAGCGCTGCTATGGATAAAGGCTTTGCTATGGCTGCTGCTTTGGGTACTGTTTTGTACGCTGTGCAAAAATTCTTTGGTACTCCTGTTGCTTCTTACTTTGGCCTGCGTGCTGCTAAGGAAGCATTGGCGGAATTCCGTCGTACCGGTGTTAATCCTTATGCACCGAAGGAAGATGTGCATGGCGGTGCAGCTCCTAAAGAAACCTTCTTTGAAAAACACAAAAAATTCTATGGTCCTTTTGCTTCTCTGACTATCGCAGCCTTCTTCAGTTGGCTGGCATTCGTTATCGGAAAATATACCGGTCTGAGCGCTACTATTTGGTCTTTGATTTTAGGTGCAGTAATTGGCAGCACCGGCCTTGTTCCGCCGAAAATCCTGGATCATGCAAAATCCTCCGGTATCTTTAACGTTGGTGTATTTGCGGTAATTATTCCTTCTCTGGCAAAAATTAAAGTCAGTGATTTGATTGTATTGAGCTTTAATACCATTATTTATCGTGGTATTTGCTGTACTTTTCCTGTTCTTCTATATTCTGCCGCTGTGGAAAATCCTGGGCAACAGAAACCTGGCTATGGGCGTAGCCGTAATGCAGCTTTTGGGCTTCCCGGCAACCTATCTGGTAGCAAACGAAATTGCGATCGCTACAGGTGAAACGGAAGAGGAAAGGCAGGTTGTAAACGATGCCATTATGCCGAAATATCTTGTAGGCGGTTTTGCTACCGTTACTACCTTCTCGGTAATTACTGCCGGTATTTTAGAGAAATTCCTGTAAGTTGGTAAAGGAGAATAGCAATGAAATTTGATGCACAAAATTATCCGTATGCTTCTAAACGTAGTGTTGTTTATGCTAAAAACGGTATGGTATGCGTAGGTAATCCTACCGCTGCTTCCGCAGGCCTGCAAACCTTGCTTAAGGGCGGTAACGCAATTGATGCCGCTATTACTGTTGCAACCTGTCAGCCTGTAGTTGAGCCTACCGGTAATGGCCTGGGCAGTGACTGCTTTGCACTTATCTGGTATAAGGGCAAGCTGTATGGTATTAACGGCAGCGGCCCGGCACCGATGGCTGCTTCTATCGCAGCCCTGAAGGAACGTGGGTTTGATAAAATTCCTCCCTATGGTGTTGAGCCGATTAACGTTCCGGGTGCTGTAGGCGCATGGATGGAAATTCATAAAAAGTTTGGCAAGCTGCCTATCAAAACTGTTATGGAACCCTCCATCAACTATGCGGAAAACGGCTATCCTGTTTCTCCGAACATGAGCCGTCTGTGGGAAGAGGCTGACGGCTTCTATACCAAATATAAAGATAGACCGGAATTCAAAGGCTGGTTTGATACCTTTGAGCCTAACGGACATTGGCTGCAGCCTGGCGAAGTATTCAAGAATCCTGATATGGCAAAAAGCCTGCGCCTGATTGCCGAAACCTATGGTGATGCTTTCTATAAAGGTGAATTGGCAGATAAGATTGACGCTTTTATGCAAGAACATAACGGCTTCCTGCGCAAGAGCGACCTTGAAGCCTATAAGCCGGAATGGGTTGAACCGCTGAGCGTTAACTATCGCGGCTACGATATCTGGGAGCTGCCTCCTAACGGTCATGGTATTACCGTACTTATGGCGCTGAATATTCTCAAGGGCTATAACTTTACCGAACGCGATACTGTAGAAACAATGCACAAGCAAATCGAAGCTATGAAGCTGAGCTTTGTTGATACTAAAGAATATGTTGCCGAGCCTTCCTACATGAAGGTTACTGCCGAGCAGCTTTTGAGCGAGCGCTATGCCGCAGACCGCCGTGCTCTGATTAATGATAAAGCACTGGAGCCGGTTGTAGGCGACCCGCGCTACAGCAGCACTGTTTACTTCTGCACCGCTGATGCCGAAGGTAATATGGTCAGCATGATTCAGAGTAATTATCGTGGCTTCGGCAGCGGTATCGTTGTACCCGGTACTTCTATTTCCTTTAATGACCGTGCCGAGAACTTCTCCTTTGATGAAAATCATCCGAATGCTTTGCAGGGTGGCAAGCGTCCGTACCACACCATTATTCCTGCCTTCATGACCAAAGATGGTCAGGCTGTGAGTGCCTTTGGTATTATGGGTGGCTTTATGCAGCCGCAGGCTCATGTTCAGGTTGCTATGAACATGATTGATTTCGGCCTGAATCCGCAGCAGGCGTTGGATGCGCCGAGATGGCAGTGGATTGGCGGTAAAACTGTAGAAGTTGAGCAGGATACTCCTAACCACATTATCCGTCAGCTGCAGAGTATGGGCCATAACGTTGTGGTTCAGCCCGACCCGTATCATATGGGCCGCGGACAGATTATTATCCGTGATGAGGATGGCGTGCTGTGCGGTGCAACCGAAAAGCGTACAGACGGACAGATTGCCTGCTTCTGATTTAACAGCAGCTTAATAAAAAAATATTTCCCCGGTATTGCGTGCTGATGCAATGCCGGGGATTTTTGCAATGATGAAGAAGTTAAGCTTGCCGATATCTGTGGTAAAAGAAGAATCTCTTTAAATTTTGCAATATCTTTGTGAAAAACAAAAATAAAAAAAGGATTTTGGATATACTTGCAAGAATTAATAATAGTTACGAAGCTGTGTGAAGGAGTGAAAGCAAATGATAGTAGGCATAGGCTGTGATATTATCGAAATAGAACGTATTGCCCGGGCAATAAAGAGCGAATCTTTTATCCGGCGAGTGTTTACTGCTGAGGAAGCTGCCTATTGTCAAAGAAGAGGACAGCAGGCGGCAGCAAGCTTTGCAGCACGCTTTGCTGCTAAAGAAGCAGTGCTGAAAGCATTGGGAACCGGTCTGCGCGAAGGCTCGCTGCAGGAAATAGCCGTAGACAATGATGGGCTGGGCAAGCCTTTAGTACAGCTTAGCGGTCACTTTGCGATGCTGGCAAAACAGCTTGGAGTAAAAAATATACAAATCAGCTTAAGCCATAGCAGAGAACTTGCTACGGCGTATGTAATAATGGAGGATGGAAAATGAAATTAGTAAACGTACAGGAAATGAAACAGCTTGATCAACTGGCGACAGCGGAATATGCTGTACCGGGAATCTTATTGATGGATAATGCAGCGCAGGCTGTTGCCGATGCTGTCAATGATAGCTTGGATGAGCTGGATGGCGAAAGCGTAGTTGTTTTTTGCGGTGGCGGCAATAATGGCGGTGATGGCTTCGGTGCTGCCCGTTGGCTGCAAAATTACGGTGCAAGAGTGCGCGTTTTTGTCGTAGGCAAGGCACTCGAGGCTGTGACTGGTGATGCTGCGGCAGAGCTTGCAATGCTGCAAAAAACTGATGCTAAGGTAGAGGCTATTGCCGGCGAGGATGACTGGGTGGTAGCTGAGCTTGCTGCTGCGAAGGCTGATATTTTGGTTGATGCTTTAGCAGGAACCGGCTTTCATGGCGAGCTTGAGGGCGATTTGTTGCGTGCCTGCAGACTGATAAATGACAGCGAAAAATATATTGTAGCAGTTGACGTACCAACAGGTGTAAATGCAGACAACGGCGCTGCTTCTGAAAATGCTGTACGTGCGGATAAAACCGTGACGATGGCTTTGTTAAAAACCGGTCTTTTGCTCTATCCCGGCCGTGAGTATTGCGGTGATATTGAGCTGGCAGATATAGGTATGCCTGCAAAAATGGTAGAGGAATGTGCCAGCAAAAAATATCGTCTGACAGACGATATTGTGCGCGAGCTGCTGCCGTTGCGTAAAGCAGATGCGCATAAGGGCGATGCAGGACGTGCTGTTATCTGTGCCGGCAGCCCTGGCTTCACAGGTGCTGCTGCTTTGAGCAGCTACGCCGCAGTTAAGGCCGGTGCAGGCCTGGTAGCGCTTTATACTCCGCTCAGCAGCCGTGATGTGCTTGCAGGCAAGCTTACTGAGGTTATGGTACACGGACTGCTGGAGCGTATGCCCGGTATCCTTGGCGGCGGCGCAACAGGCGATGTAGTTAAAAATGCTAATGCTGCCGATGTACTGGCAATCGGCCCAGGCTTAGGCACAAGCGAAAGCACACAGCAGGTGGTGCGTGATATCCTGCTGCAGGTGCAGGTACCTATTGTTATTGATGCGGACGCATTAACAGCATTACAGGGACATACAGAAATTTTGAGCGAGATGCAGGCAGCAAAGGTGCTGACTCCGCATCCCGGTGAAATGGCACGTCTTATCGGCAAGGAAATCAGCGAAATTAATGCTGACCGTATCAATATTGCAGCACAATATGCTAAAGAATGGAATGCTGTGCTGGTGCTCAAGGGAGCGCCGACCGTTATTGCCTGTCCAGACGGCACTGTTTATGTAAACAGCACCGGCTCCAGTGCTTTGGCTACAGGTGGCAGCGGCGATGTGCTGACAGGTATTATTGCCGGTCTGGCAGCGCAGGAGATTACTCTGCAGGAGGCTGCTGTTTGCGGCGTTTACCTGCACGGAAAGGCTGCAGATATCAGCGGCATTGATATCGGGCTGGCAGCAGGTGAGCTGGCGCAGCTTTTGCCGGAGGCTCGCTGTGAGGTTTTGAAGGGTAATTAATGCTTTACCGGTAATTTTGTTTACAGACTTCTGTAATTAGTGTTAAAATAAATTGTTGAAGTAAAATCTTCGGTAAGAGTGTGTAAGTTTGCGAGGTGGAACTATTGCGCAAGATTTTCCTGCTGACGCTGCTGGCCTGCTGTATGCTTTTAGGCGCAGTTGCTCAGGCGGCGCAGATAACAGATGTAAAATGGGGTGTCAATAAAGCAGACGTTCTGCGTATTGTTGTTGATGTAACGGATACTGCAGGCTATGCTGTTGATATGGAAGGCGATACGCTGAATCTGACGGTGAATGCTGATAAGGGAGCGCAGGTGCCGCATAGTAAGGCTGTAAAAAGCTCTTTGGCTGATTCCTTGAAAATTGTGGATAAAGGCAGCTATACGGTTGTGCGTGTACCGTTGAAACAGCGCCTGCTGGAAAAAAGCTATAAGGCTTTCGTCTTAAAGAAGGATCCTGCAACAGGCCGTCCATTCCGTGTAGTGCTTGATGTTACGCCGCGCCAGGCTTCCTACAGCGGTTACGGTGCTGCAACTACTGTTGTAAGCAACAGACCGGTAGTAAGCAATCGTCCAACAAAGACTAACAGCAGTATCAAGAAAAATACCGTTATAAAAACAAGTACCGCAGCGGATAAGAAAGCGGATAAAAAGAAGAGCAGCAGTAAAAAGAAAAACGATAATAAGAAAAATACTGCTGCTGCCAAAACAGAAACAACAGTAAATAAACCGGTTAATAAATCTGATACTGATAAGCTTGCGGTAATCAAAGGAAACGGCAGGTTCCGCACAAGCGGCGGTCTTGACGGTAAAATTATTACCTTAGATGCAGGCCATGGCGGCAGCGATCCAGGCGCTATCGGCAGTGATGGCACTAAAGAAAAAAATATCACCTTGGCTATTACAAAAATAGTTAAGGAAATTCTGGAAGATAAGGGTGCCAAGGTTTATATGACGCGTACTACCGATGTTGATGTGTTCGGACCTAATGCCAGTGATGCAGAGGAACTGCAGGCACGTGTAAACGTTGGCGAAAAATATAATTCGGATATGTTCGTCAGCCTGCATATTAATTCTTCGGTCAATAAAAATGTTGGTGGTTTTTCTACATACTACTATCCGAAAACCGATAATGATTTGCGCTTAGCCCAAAATATCCAAAATAAGCTGGCAGCTAATTTTGGTGTAGATGATTTGGGTGTACGTCAGGCAAACTTTTATGTTATCAAGCGTATCAGTATGCCGGCAGTTTTGGTAGAAATGTGCTTTATCAGTAATGAAAAGGAGCTGACCTTGATGAAGGGACAATGGTTCCAGAAGAAGACAGCTCGTCTGATTGCTGAAGGCATTGAAAAATATTTTGCATAATACGGAGGCGGCAAGAATGAGAAAGCTAATTTTATTGATGCTGCTTTTGTGTGCAGTAATAGCAAGCGGTTGCAGTGAAAATGTTCCGCAGAAAGAGGATGCTAAGAATGCGGCCACTGCTGCAGTGCAGGAAAAAAAGGATATCAGCTTTATTGTTTATCGTGCAGCTTCCGATGGCAGCGAAAAGCTGTTACCGGAAAAAATTACGATGAAGGATAACGGCAAAAGTTTGCCGGAAAATGCTTTGATTGCTTTGGTGACTACTAAACCGCAGGACGCGAAGATGGATGATGTTGTACCTATCGGTACTAAGGTGCGCAGTCTTAAAGTTGAGCAGGACGGCACTGCCTATGCTGATTTTACGCGCGAGCTGGCAAAGAAGGGACAAGGATCCTATGGTGAGATGATGCTTTGCTACGCTATTACCAATACCTTGACAGAGTTTCCGGAAATTAAACGGGTACAGATTCTGATAGAAGGTAAAAAGGCTATTACCTTGAGTGGTCATATGGATATTGAGGATCCGCTGACGCGTAATACAACTTTATTGTAAAAAACAAAGAAGCGGTACTGGTAAGTCTGGTGCCGCTTTTTCAAATTATTGATTACTATGGCAAGTGCTTTTGCCAAATGTGAGGAGAGTTGGTTATGGAAATTTATTTGCAGGACAGCGCTGCAACAGAAGCCTTGGGAAGACTTTTGGGCAAGCATGCGGCAAGCGGTGACGTTTTCTGCCTGAGCGGTGACCTGGGCGCAGGCAAAACACTGCTCAGCCGTGGTGTTGCTGTGGCCTTGGGTGCTGAGGCTGAGGATGTCAACAGTCCGACCTTTGCTATCATGAATGTCTATCAGGGGCGTGAGCTGGAAATAAGGCATTTTGATTTATATCGCCTCAACCGTCCGGAGGAGCTGGAGGACATCGGCTTTGAGGAATATGCCGGAGGCGATGGTGTAACACTGATTGAATGGGCTGAGCTGTTCAAGGAGGAACTGCCGGAGGAATATCTGCAGATTACTTTGCTGCATGATGGTGAAGGCCGCCGTGCTGTGCTGCAGGCCCAAGGTGAAAGATATGAAAAACTGCTGCAGGAGGTAGAAGAAGATGCTGACTTTGGCAATTGATACGGCCACTAAGGTGTGCACGATTGCTTTATGCCGTGATAAGGAAATTTTAGCTGAATATACGATAAACATGGGGATGACACATAGTGAAGGCTTGCTGCCGCAATTAGACCAGCTGCTGCAGCGTACCGGTGTACAAAAGCAGGACATCGAGCTTTTGGCTGTCAGCATGGGCCCCGGTTCCTTTACAGGTTTACGTATCGGTTTGGCAACTGCGGAGGCTATGGCCTACAGCTGGCAGTGCTGTCTGCACGGAGTTGATACTTTAAAGGCTATGGCTTATAATATTCAGCTTGAAGGCAGGGTTCTGTCACCGGTGCTGGATGCGCAAAAGGGCAATTTTTATCAGGCCTTATATGAATGGCGCAACGGTGAGCTTGTAGAGCTTGCACCTGTTGAGGTTGTCAGTGCGGAAAAAGCATTAGAAAGAATTGCGTTGCAGGGAACCCCTGCGTTGCTTTTGGGAGAGTGCAGCAAGCTTGCGAAAAACGGTCTGCCTGATTTTATCAGCGTGGCACCCGAAGCATTGCGTATGCCTAAAGGCAGCTCTGTTGCTTTGGCTGCCTTGGCAGAATTTGATGCAGAAAACGATAAGAAAATTTTTGGCCTGGAGCCATACTATATCAGAAGATCGGAGGCTGAGGAATTGTGGGAGAAGAAGCACAAGCAACAATAAGCTTCAGAGCAATGACGGAAGCGGATATTCCGGCTTTGGTTGCTATAGAGGCACAATCATTTTATGATGCCTGGAATGAAAATATGCTGCGTAATGAAATAGCCAACGAGCTGACTACCTATCTGGTAATGGAATGTGCCGGCAAGCTTGTCGGTTATGCAGGCTTCTGGCTGGTGGCAGGCGAAGCGCAGATTACCCGTGTGGCTGTTGCCGATGAAGAACGCGGCCAGGGCTATGGTACGCGCCTGACGGCAGCCTTAGTCAACAAGGCCTGGGAGCTTGGCGCTACGGCTATGACGCTGGAGGTGCGCGAGGGAAATATTGCCGCGCAGAAGGTTTATCTGACCTGTGGCTTTGCCAGCGAAGGCATTCGTCCGAATTATTACGAAGACAATCATGAAAATGCAGTTATAATGTGGCTGTATAAAGAAGGAGCAGGCCATGAATAAAGAGCAGAAGGATGTATATATTTTAGGTATTGAAAGCAGCTGTGATGAAACCGCGGCTGCCGTAGTAAAGAACGGCCGTGAGGTACTGAGCAATATTATTTCCTCACAAATCGTTATTCACCGTAAATTCGGCGGCGTAGTGCCGGAAATTGCTTCCCGTAAGCATATCGAGAATATTTTGCCTGTTATTGACGAGGCTTTGTCACAGGCAGGCGTCGGCATGGAGCAGATAGATGCTGTTGCCGTTACCTACGGACCTGGTCTGGTCGGCGCGCTGCTTGTCGGCCTTTCGGCTGCCAAGGCACTGGCCTGGGCAACGGATAAACCGTTGATAGGTGTCAACCATCTTGAAGGCCATGTATTTGCCAACTTTTTGGCAGACAGCGAGCTGAAGCCGCCGTTCATGGCGCTGGTTGTCAGCGGCGGACACACGGCATTGCTGAAGGTTACCGGCTATAACAGCTTTGAGCTTTTGGGGCAAACACGTGATGACGCAGCAGGTGAAGCCTTCGATAAGATTGCCCGCGTTATGGGATTGCCTTATCCCGGCGGTCCGGAAATAGAGCGTCTGGCATTGGGCGGCAATGACCATGCTATTGATTTTCCAGTAGCACGTCTGGATAGGCCTTACGAATTCAGCTTCAGCGGTCTGAAATCCGCCGTAATCAATTATCTGCATAATCAGCAGCAGGCAGGACGTGAGGTGAACCGCAGCGATGTTGCGGCATCCTTCCAGAGAGCTGTTGTTGATGCATTGGTTAAGGAAGCGGTGCATGCAATGCAGTATACAGGCTACAATAAAATTGTGCTGGCCGGCGGCGTTTCTGCCAATAAAACTTTGCAAAACACACTGGCAAAGGCTATGGAGGAGATTGGTGCCCAGCTGGTGCATCCGACACCGATTTTGTGTACCGATAATGCTGTAATGATTGCCTGCCGCGGTTATTTTATGTATCAGGCCGGTAGCTTCAGTCCATTGGACTTGAACGCTAATCCATCATTGAAATTAGGCTAAACAAGTGTCTTTTATAGTGCATAAGCCTGTGGATATTGTGGATAAACGGGAAATATCCACATATAAGCGCATTGCTGGTGTGGAAAAGCCTGTGGATATAGTGGATAAAATAGTGGATTAATCAGATAAAGCTGTGGAAAGGACAACAGCAGGAAGAAGAGGGGAAACATGCTGAGTAATTTAACAGCAGAACAAAGAAACAGTTTACAAGCTATGCCACAGGTACTCGGTCTGGCGGCAGATATAGCGCATGCTGCTGTGACTATTTATCTGCCGGGAGAGAATAAAAAGTTTTTTAATGTTTATAAGCAGGAGCAGCCGATGACACAAGTCGGCAATGTGCGCCCGGATATGACGGGCCGGCGTGTACGTGCGGTTGAAGAGCCGCTCGTTGCGCGTGTGCTGCAAAAAAATGTGCCTGTTAACGGCAAGCGTGAATGGGCTTTGGGCATGTTCAACAGTCTGAAGGTTTTTCCGCTGCGTGACAGCCGCGGACATTGCTACGGTGCCGTCAGCTTTGAAAGTGCTGCTCCCGATGATATTATTATTGCTCAGTCGCTGGAGCTTTTGTGTAATCTGCGCCAGGATGTGAGCAATAACAGCAACTATCGGCGACTGCTGCCTTCTGACGGCATTATGGTAGTAGATGCCAACAGAGTGATTGTTGCTGCCAACAACCGTGCGCGTCATATGTTTGATGTTATGGATATTTCTCATCTTGTCGGCTGCCGTACCAATGATGTTGCTATCAACTGGCCGTTGGTCGGTATGGTTATGGAAACAGGCACGGCGGAAAGCAAGGAATTTACGATGCATGGCATTTTGCTTTCCATACGTATTCTGCCGGTAATTCCCAGGCCTAAGGCCGGTTGTGCTATTGTCATTTTGCAGGATATTACCGAGCTGCGCAAAAAGGACGAGGAGCTGCTGATAAAATCTGTTGTAATTAAAGAGATTCATCATCGTGTAAAGAACAATTTGCAGACCATCGCCAGTCTGCTGCGTCTGCAGGAGCGTCGCGCGCAGTGTGACGAAACCAAAATAGTTTTGCGTGACTGCGTCAACAGGGTCAACAGCATTGCTATTGTGCATGAGTATCTTTCGCAGCAGGATACCGGTCTGATTGATGTCGGTAAGGTGGCCAAGGGAATTTATCAGGCGATTATCAGCAGTATGCTGCATCCGGAATTTATCCTGCATGCCGATTTCAAAGCAGATCCTGTACAGCTGCCGTCTGATAAGGCAACAAGCATCGCTTTGATTCTCAACGAATTATTGCAGAATACTATAGAACATGCTTACGAAGGACGCATGAGTGGCAGCCTTAAGGTGCGCTTTGCGGAAGAAAGCAAGCGTTATGTTTTATCGATTGCCGATGACGGTGTAGGTCTTCCAGAAGGATTTTCTTTAAACAGCAGCCGTCAAAGCTTAGGATTGAAAATTATCAAGACTATGGCGGAAGCAGACCTGCAGGGGAGCTTTAGCTTGACGAATCGTGATGATGGCGGTACACTTGCTTTAGTAACAATTCCAAAGGGGGGACTGGAAGATGTTAAATAAACTGAGAATATTATTGGCAGATGACGAAGCTATTTTGCGTCTTGATTTACGCGAAATGCTGGCAGATGCCGGTCATGACATAGTAGGCGAGGCAGCCAACGGACAGGAAGCAGTAAAGCTGGCTAAAGAATTGAAGCCTGATTTTATTATTATGGATGTTAAAATGCCGATTATGGATGGCATTACGGCGGCAAAAATTATTGCTGCCGATAATATTGCGCCGGTATTGCTGCTTACAGCTTACAGTCAGCAGGATATTGTTGAGCAGGCATCGGATGCAGGCGTTATTGCTTATCTGGTTAAGCCTGTACGCGAGGAACAGCTTTTCCCGGCGATGGAGATTGCGGCCAAACGCTTTCAGGAAATGCATAAGCTTAATCTGGAGCTTGATAAGCTGAAGGAAAGCCTGGAGACACGTAAGCTGCTGGACCGTGCCAAGGGTATCCTCATGGCAGCGCACGGAATGACAGAGCAGGAAGCATATCGTAAGATGCAGCAGTTCAGTATGGCTAAACGCATAAGCTTAAAGGAGCTGGCGGAAAGCATTATTGCAGCTGCGGCTAAAAGACAACAATAAGCTGAAAGGGCAGTGTGAACTGCTCTTTTTTTGTGCCCAAGCGAAAATTTGGGCCTGTGAAGCAAAAAAATGGAGTGCGGAAGCCGATTTTAGAGGACGTGAAACAGAAATTGCGACAAATTTGTAAAAAACAGCGAAAAAGTACTTGCAATTTTTCCTAATATGGATATAATAAGAATTGTGGTTAGCACTCAGAGTAAATGAGTGCTAATAACCAAGAAGCAAATTACTCTCACGTAAGTAAGAATACTCGAAAGGGGTTATAAAAATGTTAAAACCATTAGCTGATCACGTAATTGTAGAAGTTGTAGAAGTAGAAGAAAAAACTGCCAGCGGCATTTTCCTGCCGGATACCGCAGTAAAAGAAAAACCGCAACAGGGCAAGGTTCTGGCCGTAGGCAGAGGCAAATACAGCGACAACGGCACTCTGATTAAACCCGAAGTAAAAGTTGGCGATGAAGTTATCTTCGCAAAATACAGCGGAACTCCTGTTAAACATCAAGGTAAGGATTACCTGATTCTCAGCGAACGCGATATCTTAGCTACAATTGAGAAGTAACATAAAAACTGTAATTAATTTGTAATTGAATTTTCAAAGGAGCGATATAAAATGGCTAAACAAATTCTGTTTAATGAAGAAGCTCGTCGTAGCCTGGAGCGTGGCGTAAATGCTCTGGCTGACGCTGTAAAAGTAACCATCGGTCCTAAAGGCCGTAACGTTGTTCTGGAAAAGAAATTCGGCGCACCGACCATCACCAATGACGGTGTAACCATTGCCCGCGACATCGAACTGGAAGATCCGTTTGAAAACATGGGCGCACAGCTGGTTAAAGAAGTATCCATCAAAACCAACGATGTTGCCGGCGACGGCACCACCACTGCTACCGTTCTGGCACAGGCTATGATTAACGAAGGTATGCGCAACGTTGCTGCCGGCGCTAACCCGATGGTTCTGAAAAAAGGTATCAAAAAAGCAGTTGACGTACTGGTTGACGAACTGAAAAATGTTTCCCAAAAGGTTGAAACCAAGGCTGCAAAAGCACAAGTTGCTTCCATCTCCGCAGCTGATGATGAAATCGGTAACCTGATTGCCGACGCTATGGAAAAAGTTGGCGACGACGGTGTTATCACTGTTGAAGAATCCAAGACCATGGAAACTCATCTGGAAACCGTTGAAGGCATGCAATTCGACCGTGGCTACATTTCCCCGTACATGGCAACCGATGCTGACAAAATGGAAGCTGTACTGAGCAATCCGTATGTATTCATTACCGACAGAAAAATCACCATGATTGCTGACATTATGCCGGTTCTGGAAAAGGTTGTTCAAAATGGCGGTGAACTCTTAATTATCGCTGAAGATGTTGAAGGCGAAGCACTGGCAACTCTGGTTGTCAACAAGCTGCGTGGTACCTTCAAGGCTGTTGCTGTTAAAGCCCCCGGCTTCGGCGACCGTCGTAAAGCAATGCTGCAGGATATCGCTACTCTGACCGGTGCAACCGTTATCAGTGAAGAAGTTGGCCGTAAACTGGACAGCGCAAGCATGGCAGACCTTGGCCGCGCAGGTCAGGTTCGTGTAACCAAAGAATTGACTACTATCGTTGACGGCCTGGGTGATAAAGATGCTATTGCTGCACGTGTTGCTCAAATCCGTGCACAAATTCCGGAAACCACTTCTGATTTCGATAAAGAAAAACTGCAAGAACGTCTGGCTAAACTGGCCGGTGGCGTAGCTGTTATCAAAGTCGGCGCTGCTACCGAAGTTGAGCTGAAAGATAAAAAACTGCGAATTGAAGATGCTCTGAACGCTACCCGCGCTGCTGTTGCTGAAGGCATTGTTGCCGGCGGTGGTACTGCTCTGCTGCAAGTACAGCCTGCTCTGGCAAAAATCAAAGCTACCGGCGATGAGAAGACCGGCGTAGAAATCGTTAAACGCGCTATTGAAGAGCCTGTTCGTCAAATCGCTTACAACGCTGGCCTGGAAGGCGCTGTTATCGTTGATACCATTAAACGTAGCCGCAAAGGCTATGGCTTCAACGCTCTGACCGAAGAGTATGTTGACATGATCGAAGCAGGTATCGTTGACCCGACTAAGGTTACCAGAAGCGCACTGCAAAATGCTGCAAGCATCGCTTCTATGGTTCTGACCACTGAATCCATCGTAGCTGACAAACCTGCTAAGGAAGGCGCTGCTATGCCGGCAATGCCTCCGATGGGCGGCGGCATGCCCGGTATGATGTAAGCTGCAGACCGGATGTCAAAACTGTATAATATAGCTTGAGTAGGCTATAGATAGCACACCCTGTTACTAATTTGGTAGCAGGGTGTGCTTTTTTGTTACAAAAAAGCTGATGTGAAAAATTTTCTAGGTATTAGTGTAGTCTAATTATGTTTTTTTGCCGGCAAATATGCTATAATAATTTCATTCTATAGACAGAAGGAGCTGTTGATAATGGGTGAAGCTGCAGCCGAAAAAGATTTTTACTGGAAGCTGTTCAAATCAACCTTTATAATTAGTGCCTTTACTATCGGCGGTGGTTTTGTAATCATTCCGCTGTTGAAGGCCAAATTTGTTGATGAGTATAAATGGATGGATGATAAGGAAGCACTGAACCTTGTGGCGATTGCGCAGTCTGCGCCGGGTGTTGTGGCAGCCAATGCGGCAATCAGCATGGGCTACAAGCTTGGCGGTATCCGCGGTACGCTTACTGCTTTGCTGGCAACTATTTTGCCGCCGCTGATTACCCTGAGCGTTATTTCCTATGCTTATGATGCCTTTGCGCATAACCAATATATTCAGCTGGTTTTGAAGGGCATGCAGTGCGGTGCGACGGCTATTATTATTAACGTTGCAATCGACCTGCTCAAAAAAGAGCTGAAGAAAAAATTTGCACTGCCGCTTTTGATTATTGTCGGTACCTTCATTGCCAATTATTTCTTTAATGTAAATCTGATGTATGCAGTAATTGTGGATGCTGTTATCGGCTTCTTCCTGCTGCGTGACAAAAAGTACGCGTAAGGAGGTAGCGAGATGTATATTTATTGGGAGCTTTTCTGGAGCTTTGTCAAGGTTGGTGCCTTTTGCGTGGGCGGTGGTTATGCTTCGATGCCGTTGATTCAGGCGGAGGTTATTGAAAATCATGCTTGGATGACTATGCCGCAGTTTATTGATATTTTTACTATTTCGCAGATGACACCGGGTCCTATCGGTATCAATGCAGCGACGTTCGTCGGTACAAAGGTTGCAGGCTTGCCCGGTGCTATTGCTGCAACTGTGGGGTTTGTTTTTCCGTCGGTGTTCATTGTACTGGCACTCGCAAAATTATTCTTTAAATATGGCGATATCGGTCCGATTCGCGGTATTCTGAACGGCCTGCGTCCTGCGGTTGTGGCACTCATCTGCTCTGCCGGATTGAGCTTTGTAATGCTGGCGCTGTGGAATACGGAAACACTGCCGAAGGATTTTACCAAGGTGGATTTGCTTGGCTGTATTGTTTTGCCGATTTCCCTGTGGTGTATCCGTCATAAGGTGAGCGTTATCCGTACACTGTGCATGAGCGGTGTTTTGGGCTTGATTTTGGGTATTGCGGGTATTCGCTGATAATTAATGTAATAGCGCGCTGCGCTGTGAGCTTCGGCTTGCGGCATGGCGTGCTTTTTGTTACACTCATGTTAACTTAAGTAAATTAACGATTGACGCAAGCGGAATTCTGCTATATAATAGATACAGTTAACCAATGAATAGTGTCGGTTAACTACTAAGGTTAGGGATGTGAATTACAATGCAAAAGATTATTGCACTGGCCGAGAAGGTTTTGAACGGTCAGGATATTACTAAAGAAGAAGCTGAATTTTTGATTAACGTGAGCGATGATGACACCATGCTGCTTTTGGCCATGGCTGACAAGATTCGCCAAAAATATGCCGGCGATGCTGTTGACTGCTGTGCAATCATCAACGGTCGTAGCGGTAAATGCAGCGAGAACTGCAAGTTCTGCGCACAATCCGCACATTATCATACCGGTGTTAAGGAATACGGTCTGCTGAGCGAAGAGGAAATCTTCAATGCAGCAAAAAAAGCTAAGGAAGCAGGCGCTGTACGCTTCTCCATCGTTACCAGCGGTCGCGGACAGAGCAAGGCCGATGACTTTGAAAATATCTGCCGTACCCTGAAACGTATTAAAGAAGAACTGCATATTGAAGTTTGCGCTTCTTTGGGCATTTTGACTGTAGAGCAGGCAAAAGAGCTGCGCAAAGCCGGTGTAACCCGCTATCATTCCAATCTGGAAACCGCAGGCAGCAATTTCCCGAATATCTGCACTACTCATACCTATGCTGATAAATTTGTTACCATCAAAAATGCACAGGCTGCCGGCCTGCGTGTTTGCAGCGGTGGTATTTTAGGACTTGGCGAAACACGTGAGCAGCGTGTAGAATGGGCCTTCACTCTGAAGGAGCTTGGTATTGACAGCGTACCTCTGAATATGCTGACTCCGATTCCGGGCACTCCGTTTGAAAACAACAAACCGCTGCCGCCGCTGGAAATCCTGCGTGCGTTCGCTGTTTTCCGTTTTGTTCTGCCGAAGGCACAAATCCGTACCGCAGGCGGTCGAGAAGTAAACCTGCGTGACCTGCAGGCACTGGCACTCAATGGCGGTGCAAGCGGCATTATGATCGGCGGTTATCTGACTACTGCCGGCCGCGGTACTGACCGCGATATGCAGATGCTCAAGGATCTTGATCGTCCGCGCAGCATGCCGAATCTTGATTAATTAGTTTTCCATGAATTTTTAATACAATCTTACACCTTAAAATCTCAAAAAGATAAGCAGACTGTTATTGCGAGCAGTCTGCTTATTTTTTTAGGTTCTATAATAAGTGTTGGGGTATTGACCTAGAT
>OICD01000721.1_pt1 | contig 17216 bp, 20 predicted proteins | sample 1581161 | NCBI WGS metagenome assembly OICD01 (sample SAMEA3882546, study PRJEB24775) | human gut metagenome | biome: human-associated habitat; feature: intestine environment; material: feces | place: Netherlands | collected 2009/2010 | reverse complement strand
CGGCGATCCCGCCGACGGCCGCAAGGTCAAGGGCGCGACGATCCACTGGGTCGACAGCAAGACCGCCGTGGACGCCGAGGTCCGCCTGTACGGCAACCTCTTCTCCGACGCCCAGCCCGACGGCCCGGACAAGAACTTCCTCGACTGCCTGAACCCCGACTCCCTGCAGGTCCTCACCGGCTGCAAGGTCGAAGCCGCGCTCGTCGAAGAGGCGAAGAAATACGACGCCGAAGGCGAAGGCCGCACGGCAAAGACCGCGCCGGGCTTCCAGTTCATGCGCGTAGGCTACTTCTGCATGGACTCCCGCGACTGCCGCGCCGACCACCTGGTCTTCAACCGCAGCGTCCTGCTCAAAGACAGCTTCAAACCGGGGAAATAAACAAAAAACCGCCCGTGCATCGCGATCAAGCGATGCGCGGGCGTTCTGTGTTACATAGACTCCTGTCTGGCCACATGGGCGCAGATGGCCGCGAAGGTCTTTTCGCTCACGTCGTGTTCGACCTTGCAGGCATCCTCCCGCGCGGTCTTTTCGTCGACACCGATGCGCATGAAAAACTCTGTCAGCGTCTTGTGCCGGGTATAGATCCGGTCCGCGATCTCCATGCCGCTCTCGGTCAGTGTAATCAGCCCGTCACGATCCATGGTGATAAAGCCGTTCTGTTTCAACTGTTTGGTCGCGTAGGTCACGCTGGGTTTCGTAACGCCGAGATGCTCCGCTATGTCAATGGAGCGGATATAGCCGTGCCGCTCCCGCATCATCAGCATGGCTTCCAGATAGTCCTCTGCCGCTCTGTGCACACTCACAGCAAATTGCACCAACCTTTCTTTGAAATTATCTTTTACACTAACACACTTGACCAAAAAAAGCAAGCAAACATTTTTTTCGGAAAAACCTATTGACAAGTGCGGTTAGTCATGTTAAACTGTGGGCTGGTTAGGGAGGTCTAACCTTTGTTTTTCTCTTTTGGTTAGTGTCCCTTAATCCAAATTAGACATCTCAAATCTACACAGACAGGGGGCGCGGGATTTGATGCCGCTTACACTCGCAGCAGCCGGTGAAGAAAACATCATCCGCAAGGTCGGCGGGAATCCGGAAGTCAAAAAGCATCTGGAGGACCTGGGCTTTGTTGCAGGCGATACGGTTACAGTCGTTTCCAGCCTGGCCGGGAACGTCATTGTAAAGGTCAAGGAATCACGCGTAGCCATCAGTGAAGAGATGGCGCGTAAGATCATGATTTAATTTTAAGGAGAGAGGAATATGAAAACGCTGAAAGACGCAAAGATCGGCGACACCGTCAAGGTCGTCAAGCTCCACGGCGAAGGACCCGTCAAGCGCCGCATTATGGACATGGGCATCACCAAGGGCACAGAGGTTTTTATCCGCAAGGTAGCCCCTCTTGGAGACCCGATGGAAGTCACGGTCCGCGGCTACGAGCTGAGCCTGCGGAAGGCTGACACCGAAATGATCGAAATTGCATAAAGTATCTGGTCAAAAGGAGCAGAAAGATGGAAAAACAGATCAAAATTGCCCTTGCGGGCAACCCGAACAGCGGTAAAACCACGCTGTTCAATGCGCTGACCGGCTCGAACCAGTTCGTCGGCAACTGGCCCGGCGTCACGGTCGAAAAGAAGGAAGGCAAGCTGAAGAAGCATGACGACGTCGTCATCATGGACCTTCCCGGTATTTATTCTCTGTCCCCCTACACACTCGAAGAGGTCGTCTCCCGGAACTACCTGATCACGGAGCGTCCCGATGCGATTTTGAACATCGTCGACGGCACCAACCTGGAGCGGAACCTCTACCTCACCACGCAGCTGACCGAGCTCGGCATCCCTGTGGTCGTGGCCATCAACATGATGGACGTCGTCAAGAAGAACGGCGACCAGATCAACGTCAAGGAACTCTCCCGCCAGCTGGGCTGCCCGGTCGTTGAGATCTCCGCTCTGAAGGGCACCGGCATCATGGAAGCCGCTGAGGCTGCCGTTTCCGCCGCTGCCGGCCCGCACACCGAGCCGCAGCACACCTTCTCCGGCCCGGTCGAGCACGCCATCGCCCACATCGAAGAGGCTGTCCTGCATGACAAGCCCGCCGCTCAGCAGCGCTGGTACGCCATCAAGATCTTCGAGCGTGACGACAAGGTCCTCGAACAGCTGCAGATCCCCGCTGACGTCATGCAGCACATCGAAACAGACATCAAGGCCGCTGAGACCGAGCTCGACGACGATGCGGAATCCATCATCACCAACGAGCGCTACGTGTACATCGCACAGGTCATCAAGAGCTGCTACAAAAAGAAGAGCGCCGGCAAGCTCTCCGCTTCCGACAAGATCGATAAGATCGTCACCAACCGCTGGCTGGGCCTGCCCATCTTCGCGGCTGTCATGTTCATCGTTTACTGGGTCGCCATGGTCGGCGTCGGCGCACCGGCAACGGACTGGGCGAACGACGGTCTGTTCGGCGACGGCTGGCACCTGTTCGGCATCGGCTCCTCCGCTTACTCCGAAGCTGCTGACGAATACACCACCGCAAGCGACGCAATCAGCGGCTACTATGAGCTCGACACCGAAGCCGAAGACTTCGACGCCGACGCGGCTCTGGCCGAAATGAAGTCCGTGACCGCCGATTCCGAGAGCACGACCATCGAGGTCGAGGATGAAGAGACCCTCGCTATCAATGACATGACTGTTTACTACGATTCCATCCCCGACGACGCGGACGAAAAGACCACGATCGGCATGACCTATGTCGACGCTGTCAGCTACTTCGAAGAGAACGGCTTTGACGAGCCCGATCCCGCCGACTACGGCGTCTGGGTCCCCGGCGTTCCCGTTCTTGTCGGCAATGCGCTGGAAGCTGCCGGTGCGGCTGACTGGCTGAGCGGCCTGATCCTTGACGGCATTGTCGCCGGTGTCGGCGCAGTTCTCGGCTTCGTGCCGCAGATGCTCGTTCTGTTCCTCATGCTGGCCTTCCTCGAAGCGTGCGGCTACATGGCCCGTATCGCCTTCGTTCTGGACCGTATCTTCCGGAAATTCGGCCTGTCCGGCAAGTCCTTCATCCCGATGCTCATCGGCACCGGCTGCGGCATCCCGGGCGTTATGGCTTCGCGTACCATTGAAAACGAACGTGACCGCCGTATGACGATCATGACCACCACCTTCATCCCCTGCGGCGCAAAGGTGCCGTTCATCGGCATGATCGCCGGCGCTCTCTTTGGCGGCAGCGCATGGGTCTCCACCTCCGCTTACTTCATCGGCATGGCCGCGATCGTCATCTCCGGCATTATGCTGAAGAAGACCAGGATGTTCTCCGGCGATCCCGCTCCGTTCGTCATGGAGCTGCCGGCTTACCACTGGCCGACCCTCGGCAACGTCCTGCGCAGCATGTGGGAGCGCGGCTGGTCCTTCATCAAGAAGGCCGGTACGATCATCCTTCTGTCCACCATCTTTGTCTGGTTCACCACCTACTTCGGCTGGGCCGAAGACGGCTTCCGGATGCTCTCTGACGAAGAGATCAACTACTCCATCCTCGCCAAGATCGGCGGCGCGATCGCCTGGATCTTCGCCCCGCTCGGCTGGGGCAACTGGCAGGCAGTCGTTGCTTCCATCACCGGCCTCGTTGCCAAGGAGAACATCGTCGGCACGCTCGGCATCCTCTATGGCGGCGGCGACGGCACGGTCTATCAGAACCTTGCTACCGCGTTCAATGGCATTACCGGCTACTCCTTCCTGGTCTTCAACCTCCTGTGCGCTCCGTGCTTCGCGGCCATCGGCGCCATCAAGCGTGAGATGAACAGCCAGAAGTGGACCTGGTTCGCCATCGGCTATCAGTGCGGCTTCGCCTATGCGATCGCCCTCATGGTCAACCAGTTCGGCGCTCTGTTCACCGGCAACGGCAACGTCCTCGGCGTGATCGTCGGCGTCGTTCTGCTCGCCTTCATCGTCTACATGCTTGTCAAGCCCTATAAGGAGGCTACCAAGCTGACCGCAAAGATCAAGTAATATTCCGCAATCCATTTCAGGCAAGACCGCAGATCCTGCGGTCTTGCCTCCTCCCCCGCAAACGAGCTTATCAAGGAGTGATCTTCATGTTTGCCTGGCTCGCAGAGAATCTTGGCACGATCGTGATCTCGGCAGTTCTGCTGGCGATCGTTGCCGCAATCGTGATCTATCTGATCCGGCAGAAAAAGCAGGGCAAAAGCACCTGCGGCGCTGGCTGCGCACACTGCGCAAACGCGGGCTGCTGCCATCATCATGAATGAGAGGTCTTTCTGATGTATAAAACCACGCTGAAGATCGACGGCATGATGTGCGGCATGTGCGAATCGCACATCAATGACACCATCCGCAAGGCAGTCCCCGTCAAAAAGGTCTCCTCGTCGCACACCAGGGGCGAAGCGGTCGTCATCACAGACGAGCCGCTGGACGTCGAAGCCGTCAAGGCCGCGGTCCACGCGACCGGCTATGAGGTCCATAGCGCCGCGAGCGAGCCCTATGAAAAAAAGCGATTCTCCCTTTTCGGGAAATGAGCGCTCCCCCTCCATACCGGAAGCCCCGTCCTGTCCCCATGCCGGCAGGGCGGGGTTTTCTATGCGCGGCCTTACAGACGAAAACCGCCATGGCAGCTGACTGCCATGGCGGTTTTGTATTCTGGAAAGCTCAGAAGGTCGCGACGCTCTGCTCGGCGGGTTCGGCGGGCTGAACGTTGACGGCGGTGAGGATGGGACCCACGCCCTTGTAGAGCGAGTGGTACTTGACCTCGACGGTCGCCGTGACCCAGACCCAGCTGCGCGCCGCCAGCCCGGAAGCCCCGGCAAACCGGCACGGCAGGCCCATGAACGTGATATCAGCCTCGCAGCAGGTCATGACGAAGCGGCCGGGGGCAAACATGCCGTCCTTTTCCCGGCGCAGCCGCGCCACCTGTCCCTTGAATTTCACGGTCTTGCCGGCGTATTTCTTGGGCTCCTCGGTGATATCGCGGTAGAACAGGGCGTAATCCTCGTCCTTGACCTCCACGACCGGGGCGTTCAGGTCGAACGGCAGGGGATCCTCGATGTCGTCATAGTGGGTCGAGCCGTCGGTGTACTCGTAGAGGATCTCGATCCGGCGGTTGACGGCCCGGGCGATCTTGTGGTAGGGCATGACGTCCGCGCCGGGCGTCATGCGGTTGAGGACCAGCATCTCCGCCCCGGCCAGCTTGTCCACGACGAGCTGGCGCATGTTGGCGTTGTAGCTGAGGAAGGTCGTCGCGTCGGCAAACATGACCTCCTGCGCGATCTTCCAGTGGTCGGGCGTCTTGAGATAGAAATCCGAGGCCAGATGCATGCCGTTGAGCTCAACGACCACGCGCTCGGCGTTGTATTTCTTCTGCAGCCCGGTCAGCATCTCCGGGCTCAGCTCGTCGTAGTCCAGGACCTGCTCATAGACCTCCTTATGCGGGTAAGTGGATACGTCGTATTCCTCCTCGCCCTCCTCAAAGACCAGCAGCAGCGTCCGCTCGCCGGTGTTGAAGCGCTCGTCCTCGAGCGTCTCCTGGATGAATTTCGTCTTGCCGGACTCCAGAAAGCCCGTGAAGACGTACATGGGGATATCGGGCATAGCCATGTCGGATTCTCCTTACTGCTTTTCTACGCCGAAGAGCTTTGCGACAGCTTCCTCATTCAGCTTCGAGCCGATGACGCAGATGCGGCCGGTGACCATTGCGCCGCCGTCACGGATATCGGGCTCGCCGGGCACGTAGTCGAAGTGAATCCACTTCTCACCCTCGGCGTTGGCCACATAGCCCTTGGCCCGCAGGATGATGCCGTAGGTCTCCGCATCCTCCAGCGCCTGCAGGATGTGCTCGATCTCAACCTTGGTGAACTTCCTGTGCGTCTCCTCGCCCCAGCTGATGAAGACCTCGTCGGCGTCATGGCCGTGGTGATGGTGATGATGGTGGTGATGCTCGTGTTCGTCCTCGTCGTCATCGTCATGGTGATGGTGGCAGCTGCAGTCCGGGTCGTCGCACTCGTCCTCGTCGTCATGATCGTGGTGATGGTGATGATGCTCGTGCTCATCCTCGTCATCATCGTCGTGATGATGGTGGTGGCAGCTGCACTCCGAATCGTCGCATTCCTCGTCGTCATCGTCATCGTCATCATGGTCATGATGATGGTGATGCGCTTCTTCCTCGAGCTTCGCAAGCTCGACGGCGATGGTGCTGCGCTGCTCCATGGCCTCCATCAGCTGCTCGCCGGTGAGCTCCGGCCATGGCGTCGTGACGATCACGGCGTCCTTGTTGTGCTCGCGGATCATGGCGACGCACTGGTCGAGCTTTTCTTCCTTCATGCCGTCAGTGCGGCTGAGGATGATGGTGTTGGCCGTCTCGATCTGGTTGTTGTAGAACTCGCCGAAGTTCTTCATATACATCTTGCACTTCGTCGCATCCGCCACGGTCACAAAGTTGCCCAGCTGCACGTCGTCCGACGTGACCTTGCGCACGGCGCCGATGACGTCCGACAGCTTGCCGACGCCCGACGGCTCGATCAGGATGCGGTCCGGCGCATATTCGGCGATGACCTTTTTGAGCGCGCGGCCGAAATCGCCGACCAGCGAGCAGCAGATGCAGCCGGAGTTCATCTCCGTGATCTGGATCCCGGCCTCCTGCAAAAAGCCGCCGTCGATGCCGATCTCGCCGAATTCATTCTCGATCAGCACCAGCTTCTGGCCGTGGTAGGCTTCCTTGATCATTTTCTTGATGAGCGTCGTCTTGCCGGCGCCGAGAAAACCGGAATAAATATCAATTTTTGTCATGCAAAAACACCTTCCAGTAAACAATTTTCGTTCCAATAGTATAGCACTTTCCTACGGGAACATCAAGGTTTCTTCATGAAATATTCACAGTTTCCGCCAAAAGGAATTGACAAACCGGGATCGATATGATAATATAATTCTCGGCTTTGGAGGCTGGCATTCGGAGAGATGTCCGAGCGGTTTAAGGAGCTGGTCTTGAAAACCAGTGACACAGCAATGTGCCGTGGGTTCGAATCCCACTCTCTCCGCCATTTTCTTTCCTTCATACCGGCCTGACCGACCTGCGGAAGTACCCAAGTGGCCGAAGGGGCTCCCCTGCTAAGGGAGTAGGCGTCTAAAAAGCGCGCGAGAGTTCAAATCTCTCCTTCCGCGCCAAGGAAAAGGCCTTGAAAACACTACGTTTTCGAGGTTTTTTCTTTGCCCAAACGCGCAGTTTTCCCCTATGTTTTCCCCTTACAGGCTGGATGCAGCCTTTTTTGTGCTCTGAAACAGGGCTTCCATGCGGTTCGCAGAATCCCGTTTCATGCGCTCTGTCGCGTGGGCGTAAACGTCCAGCGTAAACGCCGCTGTCGCGTGACCGAGGTTTTCCTGCACGGTCTTCGGGTTGTCGCCCGCCTGCAGAGAATTGACGGCGAACGAATGACGAAGATCATGGAAACGCGCTTCCGGTATGCCGATGCTCTCCACGGCTTTCTTGAAATGCTTGCGCACGGTCACATGGGACAGATGGTGTCCCAGCTCATCCGTAAATACCAGACCGGAATCTTCCCAAAGCTCCCCGGCCTTCAATCTCCATTCAGTCTGTACCCGCCGCTGCTCTCTGAGCGCCTTCATCACCGAAGGTGCCGGGGTCAGCAGGCGGGTTTTGTCGTTTTTCAGAGAGCCGAAGAAATACGCGCCGCCCTTTTCCTTGGATTTGAGAAGCTGCTGCGCGACGGTCACCGTCCCGGCATCGAAGTCTACGTCTTTCCATCGCAGACCAAGAAGCTCCCCTTGCCGCAATCCCGTCAGCAGATCGACGATAAACAGCCGCTCGAACGACTGACCGCGGATCGCGTTCAGGAAGGCGGCGGTCTGCGCTTCGTCCAGCGGCTTGATTTCTGCCCGCTCCACGCGCGGCAGCTTACAGGCATCGGAAGGATTGATCCGCAGATAGCCGACCTCGACGGCCTGCTCCAGCGCCCGGTGCAGAATGCCGTAAATATCCCGAACCGTTTTTGCAGAAAGCGGCTTGCGCCCGCTCGTGCCGCGCTGGAGGTCGTTGAGCATCTTCTGGATCTGTGGTGCTTTGAGTGCCTGCAACTTGACAGCGCCGAGCGCGGGCTTGATCGCGCTTTCCACCTTGTTCTTGTAGGTCGAGCGGGTCAGCGGCTTCACATCGCCCGTGTATTCGGCAAGCCAGATGTCGAGCCAGTCGGACACGGTTAGTTTCGTCGGCTCCTGATAGGTCGAATCGTTGACCGTCACAGCCGCTGCCTGCATCTTCTCACGGACTTCCTTCTGCGTCTTACCGGAGAAGCTGCGGCGGATCTGCTTGCCGGTGCCAGGATCAACGCCGACCGTCAATCGCGCTTCCCAATACGTGTATTCCCGAGCGTCCCGAAGGACGGTCTTTTTTCGTATGCTGCCCGCTCCAGCGGCGTTCCGTTTTGCCATATCAGTCTGCCTCCGGCTCGGCTTCGTTTGCAAGTTCTTCGTGCAGGACATCAACCACATGAGCTGGATCTAAGAGAGATTTTTTCTTTGCAAGTCTGTCCAGCATATTTCTGAGCTTTGGAATAATATTTTCCGAGAAAAGACGCTGTGCAACTGATTCTGACGTTGCTATTTCAAATCCGTGTTTTTCAAGTTCGGAAATGATTGCTGCATATTCTGTGGTAAAAACATAGTCTTCGGACGACGTTCTCTGCTTCCGTTTGACATATTGTGTGCAATTTGCGAGAAACCACCCTGTAAAGTCCTCATCTTCCAGCAGGTCAGACAAAAGATTTATCCTTGAATACTGTCCTTTTTCTGGAGGTATCTGGCTTATAGCACGGAGCGCTTGCAAGCGGCGCGCAGCTTCCTCTGACAGACCAAATTCATCCGCTGCAACCATCACAGCATTTGGATCTTCCGACAACCCAAGCAGCCAGTCCGCAGACACGTTACAGCAACGGCATATCTGTGCAAGAGTTTCGGAATCTGGGATTCTATCTCCGTTGAGATAAAAGCCGAGCGTCTGCCGTGAAATTTGAAGTTCTTTTGCAAATTCAGTTATTGACCGCGCGCCCATGAGTTCACCGATACGTGTTCTCAAGACAGGAAGTCTTTCTTGATTGCCCATTTACGTTTTCTCCTTTTGCTTCATATGTACGCTTTATCCAAAAAGAACGAAACAGATATTGACTATTGCTACCGCTGTTGCTATAATGAGTATAGCAGAACACAGATGAAGCGTCAATGACTTACTCAAAAGAAAGGGTTGATTTTATGGCAAATGAAGCAATTCGAGAAAAAGCAAAGAAATCTGGCGTTAGGCTTTGGGAAGTCGCAGAGAAAATTGGTGTTGCCGACTCAACATTTTGCCGCCAGATGCGGCGTGAGTTGCCAGAGGCTCGGCAGCAGCTCATTCTTCGGGCGATTGATGAGCTTGCAGGGAGGGATACGGATGGAGAACACTCGTGAAAAGCTGACACTGTCCGTCGCGGAAGCAGCGCAGCTGCTTGGTCTTTCCTTGCCAAAAGTCTATGCGCTTACGCACCGAGCGGACTTCCCCGCGTTCCGGATCGGAAATCGAACGTTGGTAAGCCGCCGCCTGCTGGAAAAGTGGGTTGACCGCGAAGCTGGAGGGGCTGGGGCATATGAACAATAATGCCGACAACAAGCCTGGCGTGATGATCTACTTTGACATCATCCCGCTCATTGAGGAAATGAACCCGGAAAATGCCGGTCAGCTATTTCTTGCAATTCTGAAATATGCGCAATACGGCGAAGTTCCGTCTTTGAGCGGGCTTGCACGGTCTGTCTGGCCGTTCATTAAATCGCTGGTTGACCGTGACAGTCGGCGATATGATATTGCACGAAAGAAAAAACAATGGGCGACCTACTGCAGGGATGCAAAGCGTAGGGGTGAAGAACATCTCGATTTTGATTTATGGCTATTGCCGCAATGGATCTCGGATCTGAAGCCAAAGAAAATGGTCGTGCCACCATTCAGGGCTTTATCGATGGTGCTGCCGGTATGCTGCCACTTGTGCAGCAGGCATATTCACAGCTTGGAAGTGCCGCACTTGCAGCGCTCAACCGCAACGGGTATTACAACAGCGCTTCCCCGAACCGGCGCATGAGCGGGATTTCCCGATATGCCACCGGCACGGACTATGCTGATACTGGACTTGCCCTTGTTGGCGAAGAAGGACCGGAGTTGGTCATGATGCAAGGCGGTGAGACAGTTCTAAACGCCCATGCTACAGAAGCTGCATTGAGCGGAACTTCCGGCACAGAAATTAACTCCCCGCTTGTTGAAATCAACATCGAGGGCAATGCAGACCAGAATGTAATTGACCAGTTAAATCTTTACAGTGAAGAACTGGCTGAGCGTGTGATTTCAATCATGCGAGATTTCCAGACAGACAGAAAACGAACAGCTTATGCCTAAGGAGGAACAAGTTTGATCGACAATGTGAAAATGACCGCTGCGCGACTGTTGGTAAAGGCGATGCTTGCTGAGGATACTAAAGACGATGCTGCCAATCCGAGCGCTGCAAATGACAAACCGGCAGAAGATGATCTCAAGGAGCAAGCCAAACACCTGCTCAACGAAGATCAGCCATAAAACTGCCACAGGGCGCACAGCGCCCCGCAGAGCGTCGGAAGCACCCAGGCATAGCGAGAATCCCTGCCGCATACAAACGCGCCGCGCTGCGAGTTGCAAGTGGCTCAAAACAGAACGAAGCCCGCTCCCCTGATTTGGAGAGCGGGCTTTGCTTGTCTTTATAGCGCCAAGCCCTGTATCGCGTTCTCGTACAGAAATGCTTTCAGCGGCTCGGCGGCGGCTGTGTTGTAGTAGTTCAGCAGCGCTTCGTTGAACTGTTCCATGTTCTTCGCGGAGATCGTCAGCATACCCGCTCCGGCTTGCAGCAGGATCTTGTTTGCCAGCGTCAGGCTGGTGCGCTTGTTGCCGTCCCAGAAAAGCTGCCCGCGTGTGCCCCAGCAGAAGGCCGTCAGCGCCTTTTCTGTGGCCGAAGCATCGGCGGCAAGGATCGCGGCCAGCTCTGCACGGACGGCCACTTCCTGCGGCACAGGCGGCGTGTAGTCCGTACCAGAGATGGCGACGCTTCCTGTGCGCAGCTTGCCCCACTCCAGCGCCTCGTTGCGGGCGATGAACTCGTTCAGCTTGCAGAGGTATTCCAGCGTGACCGGCTCGTTGATCGAACCCATCAGAAAGCGCCAAGCGTCGCGCATATTCAAAATTGCCTGAATATCGTCGATCTGCACACCGGGGACGTTGACACCCTCCAGAATGGTTTTTGTCTGCGGGAAGGTGACGGCGCGGTTTTCCATCTTCATGCCGCAGTAGACGTTTTCGTCCCACTTCTTCTTGGCTAAAAAGCGGCTCTGCTCCGGTGTCAGGTGGTATCGGTCTGCATAGGTCATTGCGCTTCACCGTCCGTTTCTTCCGGCAGATACTCCATGATATCGCCCGGCTGACAGTCCAGCATGGCACACAGCCGTTCAATCGTCCTTGTATCCACGTTTCCACCTATACGAAGTTTTTGCAGAATTACCTGGCTTATGAGTTTTTCTTTTCGCAAGCGATATGAACTGAATCCTTTTTCCTTCATCAATTCAAACAATTTGTCGTATGAAATCGGCATGATAATCCCCTTTCGTTTCAGGTTGGGCTGGGCTTAATTCAGCCTACTCTTTTACGATACCATTATACCATATATGCACCATTATTCAAGTGTATATATTGCACAAAATATGCACCATTAAATTAGTGCATATTGTATATTGACTGCACCACGCTATTGGTGTATAATTAAGACAGTCAAGGGGAACAAAAGAAAACAGTTCAGACACCGGCAGAAGGCGGACGAAAGTACCGGAAGGGAAACCAAGAACGCCTATAAGAGCTGGGAAGGATCAGCAAAGCGCAGCAAGGCTCACGAGATCAGTTGAAAGCCCCCAGCCGCCGGAGTTCCCCCTGAATGAAAGAAAAGCGCTCCCAGAGGCCGTAGGAAGCAAGCCGGAAGCGCAGCCGAAAAGGGCTGCTTGCAGTATAGCACAGCCTGCCGAAAAAGGAAAGGGGCTTTACAAATGAGCAACACAGAAATTCAGAGCAAGGTCAACGAGCTTCGAGAACTGCGCCGCATGGCCGACGAACTCACTGCTGAGATCGAGAACATTCAGGACGCGATCAAGGCGCACATGACCGCCATTGACGCCGACACGCTGACGGGTGCGGATTACAAGATCACCTGGAAGACCGTGACGAGCAGCCGGTTTGACAGCACGGCGTTCAAGAAAGCCATGCCGGAATTGGCCGAGCGCTTCACCAAGTCCACCACCAGCCGCCGTTTCACGGTCGCATGAGCGGGGGGCGGGCAACAGCCCGCTCCAGGAAGGAGAACAGAATGGAAGTTCATGTTTCGATTAACACCAACGGCAGCCCGAAGGAGCTGCAGCGGCTGACAGACCGGCTCGGCGATCTGGCAAACCTGCTGGAAGCGATCACCGAAGCGGAGCTGTCGCGGAGCAGCAATTCATACTTTGCTGCCGGTCTGGATTTCGTGAGCAAGGAGATCAACGCCGTGTATGCGCAGATATACGATCTGGTGAACGGCTGGGATGTAACAAAGTGAATATTTCGCTTGCGGCCGCGAGCCGCGCAGACGATGAGCGCGAGAAGGCTGAGTTGATCGCGCTGGTCAAGCAGCTGACCCCGAAGGAAGTAGACCGCGTAATTGAGCGGATGCAGGCGCTGCTCAACGGGCAGCAGAAGAAGCAGGAGGTTGCAGAATGAGAGCAAGCAGAGCATATTTTGACGCGCACAAGTACACACCGTCGCCAGAGGAAGCAATCGAGATCGCGAACAGGCGATTTACAGTTGCCAATGCCAGATCTGCGATTGACGTAGTTTTCGCATTCAAGGCGCAGTCCGGAAACCGAACCTTTCTCCCGCTCCCCGGTCTTGACTATGGAAACGCCGAAGATCAGACGGGAATCATTCGGCTGCTCGGCTCGATCTGGACAAGCGGATATGTCGCGGGCATTCGCTCAGAGCGGGCGCGTCGGCGCGGAGAATAGAGCATCAAAACAGGGGACGCAGGCCAGTGCGCCCCCTGTTTTTTGCCCCGGAAATTTCCCCTATTTTTTCCCCTAAGAGCTTTGTATCGCTTTGAACGCCATTGTATGCGATGAAAAAAACGTATTGATTTTCGTATGGGATTTCACGCAGTTTTAAGCGATAAAACGAACTTTTATAGTTCAAATCTCTCCTTCCGCGCCAGAAGCGGCGATGCGTTGCATTGCCGCTTTTGCTTTTATAAAAACGATCGTCTCGGCGCCGGAGGGGCCGGGACGGGGGGTTATTTTTTCTCCGGGATGAGGAAGATGAACACCAGGGAGCTGATGAGCAGGAGGTAGGGGTAGAACAGGCAGGGGATGATCTCGAAGGCGGTCAGGGTCTCGCCGAGCTCTGCGCAGGCGGAGATGGCCAGCAGCATCTGCGCGCCGTAGGGGATGATGCCCTGGAAGATGCACGAGAAGGTATCGAGCAGCGACGCGCTCTTTTTGCCGGAGATGCCGTATTCCTCGCTCATCTGCTTTGCGATGGGGCCGGCCATGACGATGGCGACGGTATTGTTGGCCGTGGCGATGTCCATCGCGCCGACGAGCAGGCCGATGCCGAGCTGGCCGCCCCGCTGCCCGTGGAAAATGCGCTTGATGAAGCCCAGCAGCGCCTCAAACCCGCCGTATTCGCGGATCAGGCCGCACATGGCGGAGACGAGGATCGTGACCATGATCGTCTCAAACATGCCGGACGCGCCGGAGCCCATATTGCCGAGCAGCTCGGTCGGATGCGTCGCGCCGGTGGCGAGCATGATGACTGCGCCGGAGAAGATGCCGGTCAGCAGCACGACGAACACGTTGATGCCCGCCACGCCGCCGATGAGCACCAGCAGGTACGGGAGCGTCTGCAGCAGGTGATATTCCGGGATCTCGACCGCGCCGATCTCGCTGCGCAGCGAGAACACGAGGATCAGCGCCAGTGTCACCAGCGCCGCGGGCAGGGCGATGCGGAAATTCGTGCGGAATTTATCCTTCATTTCGCAGCCCTGCGTGTTGCAGGCGGCGATGGTCGTGTCGGAAATGAACGACAGGTTGTCGCCGAACATCGCGCCGCCCATGACCGAGCCGATGCACAGCGGCAGGCTGAAGCCCGACGTCCGCGCCACGGCGACCGCGATGGGCACGATCAGCGTGATGGTGCCGCAGGAGGTGCCCATGGCTGTCGAGACAAAGCACGAAACCACGAACAGGACCGCCACGGCGAACCGCGCCGGGATGTGCGCGAGCATGAAATACGCGACCGACTCGGCGCTGCTGCGGCCGACGACGCCGACGAACACGCCCGCAGCCAGGAAGATGAGGATCATCGTCATGATGTTCTTATCGCCGACGCCTTTGGCCATGACCTCCAGCTTTTCGTCGAACGACAGCGCCCGGTTCTGCAGGCAGGCGACGAGGATCGCGGCCAGGAAGGCCACGACGATGGGGATATTGTAAAAGCCCATCTTGATCTTCAGCACATATTCAAATACGATGCCGAGCCCCAGGTACAGGACCAGGAACACGCCGATGGGCAGCAGCGCGATCGCGCGCGCGGGTTTCTTCTCCATATGTCTTCTCTCTTTTCATAAAGATCCACCCCGGCCGCGCATGCAGCCGGGGCGTTCGTGCATAAGCTGTAACATTGTATCGGTTTTCCATTCGGGCGTCAAGCGCGCGGCGGATTATTTGGTGAAAATGCATAAAAATACACAGACGCGGAATATGCCGCGGCCCGTCCATAAAATTAACAGCCTTTTTACATTTCCGCTCTGGTCAGAACGGCGTTTTTCTGCTAAAATAAGAATAATTCTTGAAAAGCAAAAAAGCAAAGGAGTGAGGCTTTGTACCGCAGACAGGAACTACTGGAAAAATTAAAGGAGGCCGCGGCCTCCGTGCTGCCGATCAGCCTGATCGTGCTGGCCATCTGCTTTGTGCTCGTGCCGGTCGATACGGGCCTGATGCTCTCCTTCGTCCTGGCGACGGCGCTGCTGATCCTCGGCATGGGCCTGTTTACACTGGGCGCGGAGATGTCCATGAGCAAGATCGGCAATTACATCGGCGCCAAGCTGACCAAATCGCGCAAGCTGTGGCTGATTTTGGTGGTCAGCTTTTTGCTGGGCGTCGCCATCACGGTGGCGGAGCCGGATCTGCAGGTGCTGGCGACCAACGTGCCGGAGATCGATAAGACCGTCCTGATCCTGACGGTCTCGGTGGGCGTCGGGATCTTCCTGATGCTCTGCATGGTGCGCATTCTGTTCGGCATCTCGCTGCGGCTGCTGCTGATCGTGTTCTACGCGCTGGTGTTTCTCGCGGCGTTTTTGTCCGACCAGGGCATTCTGGCCGTCGCGTTCGATTCCGGCGGCGTGACGACCGGGCCGATGACCGTGCCGTTCATCATGGCGCTGGGCGTCGGCGTGGCCTCGATCCGTTCCGACGAGAACGCGAAGGCGGACTCGTTCGGCCTCGTCGGCCTGTGCTCCATCGGGCCGATCGCGTCGGTTTTGCTGCTGGGTGCGATCTACAAGACGCAGCCCGCGCAGACGCAGAGCGAGGCGGCCGCCGCCATCACCAATACCGTCGCGCTGGGCAGGGACTATCTGCACGCCTTCCCGGAATACATGAAGGAGGTCACGCTCGCGCTGCTGCCGATCGTGGTGTTCTTCCTGGTGTTCCAGTTCGTCTCGCTGCGGCTGCGGAAGCTGCCGTTTCTGCGGGTGATGGTGGGCATTCTGTACACATACGCGGGGCTCGTGCTGTTCCTGACGGGTGTGAACGTCGGCTTCTCGCCGGTGGGCTACGCGCTGGGCACGGCGCTGACCGAGGGCTGGAAGATCTGGCTGCTCATCCCGCTGGCAATGCTCATGGGCTGGTTCATCATCAATGCGGAGCCTGCCGTCCATATCCTCAATAAGCAGGTCGAGGACCTGAGCGCGGGCGCCATCTCGGCCCGGGCCATGGGTGTGAGCCTGTCGATCGCAGTCTCCGCCGCGGGCGGGCTGGCGATGCTGCGGGTCATCACGGGCGTATCGATCATGGTCTTCCTGGTGCCGGGCTATTTTCTCGCGCTGGCGCTGAGCTTCTTCGTGCCGCGCACGTTTACCGCGATCGCGTTCGACTCCGGCGGCGTGGCCTCCGGCCCGCTGACGGCGACGTTCATGCTGCCGTTTGCCATGGGCGCGTGCGAGGCGTTGGGCGGCAACGTGATGACGGACGCGTTCGGCCTTGTGGCGCTGGTCGCCATGATGCCGCTCATCACCGTGCAGGTCATGGGTGCGATCTACGTTGTCAAATCCCGCCGCGCGGAGAAGGAACCGGTCCTGCCGGACTTCGGCGAGAGCGAGATCATCGAACTGTGGGAGGCCTGCTGATATGGAACTGTATTACATCATCGCCGTCACCGACGCGGACCGCGGCGAGGTCATGAACGCACTGTTCCGGGAGGCCGGGCTGCCCATGATCCTCAGTATGCCGGGCCGCGGCACGGCAAAAAACGAACATCTGGCCGTCTACGGCCTCGGCGAGACGCCGAAGACCGTCACCTGCGCCGTCGCCGGCGCGCAGCAGGCCGCGCAGCTGACCAGGGCCGCCAAGCGCAGGCTGTTCATCGACATTCCCGGCAACGGGATCCTGCTGACCGTTCCGCTCAAGAGCGTGGCGGGCGGCAAAACGCTCGCCTATCTCACGAACGACTGCAAAACAGGAGGGACGCCGCATATGGAATTCAAACACGAGCTGATCGTTGTCATTCTGAACGAGGGCTATGCCGATTTCGTCATGGACGCGGCGCGGGCCGCGGGCGCGGGCGGCGGCACGGTCCTGCACGCGAAGGGGACCGGGTCCAGACGCGGGGAGAAATTCTTCGGCGTCAGCCTGGCTGACGAGAAGGACATGGTCTACATCATTGCGCATGCGGACGAAAAGGCCGCGATCATGCGCGCTATCCATGAAAACGCAGGCCCCGGCACCAAAGCCGGCGCGATCTGCTTCACCCTCCCCATCTCCTCTGTCGCCGGCCTCCGCGAACGCGAAAAAGACGAGGGCTGACGTCCTACAAAGGCTCCCCTTTCAGGGGCCGATTCCCCCTATCAGGGGGAAATGTCCCGAAG